>Ga0209153_1000185_pt1 | contig 33984 bp, 25 predicted proteins | sample GraSoiAngelo_120_FD_185877 | JGI IMG/M metagenome (GOLD analysis project Ga0209153, IMG submission 185877) | Grasslands soil microbial communities from the Angelo Coastal Reserve, California, USA - 14_0919_09_20cm (SPAdes) (version 2) | ecosystem: Environmental > Terrestrial > Soil > Grasslands ... | reverse complement strand
TTAACTTGTTACCGCGCGACGGCCGCAGCCAGCAACGGTTCAGCCTGATGTTGAAGTGAGGCCGACGAGAAAAGGCAACTCGACGGCAGGATCACAAAGACGCTTTAGAACGCGAGCACGATATGCCTGTCGGTGCTCGATGTCAATATCAATCAGCATCCGACCGCTAATCGTATGGATCGCAGCTTTGCCGGCCGAGTGCGAGCACAGCAACTTACGCCGATGCCCAGACTTCACTGATGCCAAGCGTATTTGGCGTTAGTCCAATAAAGGAATCCGTCCTGCCCATTCAGCTTTTCTCTGATCACATCTCCGGGCGGTTGCGTCTGCGCGTTCTTACTGCCGGCCGATTTGGCCGCCTCACGTAGCGATTGGGCACGGATGTTTTCCCCGACCGCATTCCTGAGCAGAAAAGTCTGACGTGCGAGTTGATCATGCCAGCCCGCCTGCCGATAGCCGTGCAAGATCAACAACAGTAGATCGTCCTGCTGCACCTTAATAGTTTCCGCCCCTTTGGCTAATTGCTGCACGGCTCTATTCGGATCAGGCAAGGCGACCCGTTGTGGCTCTTCGACGATCCAATTGGCATATTCGCTGTTGAGTTTTGCGAGCGACGCTTTAGCAGGTCGGACAATGACGGCGATGTCCTGCGAGCCGTCGCCGTTGAAATCGCCGACGATGAAGGGGACGCTCCGGCTCGTGTCTATCGCCACCGTATCCTGATACACACGCGCGACCGCAGCTTGCACTTCGTTGAGCTTGGGCGCGGCGGGGCTTGCGCTCGGCTGCAACTGCGTCGGCGTGGGTGCTTGCGTTGTGTTCAGCGCAGGCGTCGGCGTCGGCAACGTGGCAGCTTGGTTGGGCGCTTGTTTCGCTGTGGCGCAGGCCAGCGAGACGACGCTGGCCGCAACGACGAAGAGAAAGAGACGATAACTGTTGCTGCTTCGAGTCGGGTTCATTTGCGTGGTTGACATTGTAGGCATACGCTCCATCGTTAAACTTGAACGGGTGAACGGAATGCAGCGGCTTAGACTTGTCTGGGAGGCCAGCCCGGCCCAAGAGCCTGTTAGCCTCCCAGACTGAGGGACGATTAAAACGTCCCTGTCGCTCAAAGGGCTACAACGATTCGAGGAACATGATGATCTGTCGCTTCTGTTGCTCGGACAGTTGTTGGAACGCGGCCGTAACTGCGGCGGCTTCGCCTTGATGGCGCAGGATCGCTTCACGGAAGGTGAGCGATTGACCGTCGTGCATGAGTCGCGTGCGTGTGCGCACGCCCCAGAGCGGCGCAGTCCGCACCATGTTGCGTGTGCATTGCCCGCCGTTCTGCACGATGCCGTCGCCCGTGCCGATGTCATGCAGCAGGAAGTCGCCGAACGGTCGAATGACCTTGAAGCCGAGACCATCAGGCACGACGAACTTGCCGGCGTTGATCCCGGTTTCCGCAGGCGCAGTCAAAATGGCCGGGACGTGGCAGATGCTGCAACTGAAGCCCGGCCCGTTCGGCATCTGGGAGAAGAGTTGTCGCCCGGCCGCGATGTCAGCCGCGAAGCGTTGGTCGTGCTGTATCCCTGCGTCTTGCGGCGGGGCCTTCGTCGCGCGTATGAAGGTGGCGAAGGTGACGATGTCTTTCTCCGGGTCTTCCCCGCAGTTGACGGTCTCGTCGTCCTCGCAGGCTTGTTGGTCGGACACGGTATCGAAGGACGTGACCGGCCGACCGAGCGTGGTGTTCTCGACAGGGATTAAGAAATTGGTGATGCCCATCTCGTTCAGATATGCGTCGCCCGCAAACGTCAGTAAGCTGGGTATCTGATCCTTCCAGCCGAAACGGCCGACGCGCTCGATGCAAATCTGGGTCGGCATCTCTGGACAAAAGCGCCCGGTGCAAGGCGGGGGCGGCGGGGGCGGCACACAGTTCTCTGTGACCGGCACCGGGATCGCCTGTCCATGCACCTGTCCATTGCTGACGGTGGGTTGGGTGTTGGCGATTGAAACCAGCGTGCCGTTCTGCACCGCCTCGACGAAGCCATCGCCAAGCAGGTTGAGCGAAGTGCGGAAGGTGCGCACCGGTTCTTCCGCCGCAATCGGCGGGCCATCGCCGACGATGCCTGCGGTGTAGAGCGGTGGCACACGCTCCTGTGCGCGCGGATCGATGGCGCGGTCGTTGATGAGCGAGCCGCCGGGTGCGTCAATGAAGTTGCCGTTCGCGTCGTTGTGTCCGGCGCGCAACTCCGTGATCTGGCTGATCGCGCCGGTGACCGGATTCTGGTGGCACTCGCGGCAAGACTGCGCGTTATAGACCGGCCCCAAGCCGTCATCCGTTTCCTCCACAATGCTGAAGATGAACTTATCGGCCTCGAAAGTGCCCGGCGTCGGCTTGGCCGCAGGGAACTTCGGGATCATCGAGCCTTGTGGCAGGAAAGCTTCCGAGTTGGTGTGATTGTCGAATGCGGCAGGGGCTTCGGCCGCATGAGTCGTTTGATCCGGATCGGCTCCGGGCGGGCGCGCGCTCTCGCCCGTGGCGAAGGTAAAGTTAGCCGTCGAGTTTGGGTCAGCACCTTCACAAAAAGTGTTGGGCGGGCATTCTCCAACGTCAGTCGTGAAGCACTGGTCTTCGGCGGCCGCTACGTCAGCTTGGTTAGTGGTCGTCTCCAGAGCGGCGGATTGAGCGGCGGTTAGCGGCGTGTTTGGATAGGTACTCGGACTTTGCCCTTGACTGTTGGCCACGCGATTGAAGACCGCCGACGCCACGAGCAAGGTCAAGACGAGCAGCATGAACGAGACTTTCAGACGTTTCATTTTGTTCCCCTCCTTGGTGAATACGGCCGAACTCTGTCGGGCAGAGTCGGCCAAAGCCTGACGCGCACGAGATTGAAGTGAACATTAATCGTCGGCTCTCACGGGCTTTCGCTGGTCGAAGGTACGTGAGACAACTGGATACACGAATGACGCGGGGGCGAAGCGGGAGAACTGAGCGTTTCAACTACTTCGATTTGGCGACCCGGCCCACACCAAGTTGCAACTTGGCGCGAAGGCGCACGTCACCTGCATTAAAAATGAAACTGATGAGGGGGTGTTGTTATCGAAGAGCTATCTCGGTCTTCGGGTCTTATGGAGCTACGTGAAACAACTTGGAGCGTAAAGGCTTGCGCCAATCTTTATCAATGGAAACTCATTTTGGGATAGATGAGGACAACCAAATAGTTAGGGGAGGGTTACTCGTTGCCTCTGAACCGGACGCGCGCAGAATAGTACCGACCCGAAAAATTGTCAACGATTAATTGTTCTGTGCCAAGCGGCGCAGGCGCAGGCTGAAGTAATTATGCGTGCGCTCAGTGCCAGCCCATGCGCTCGCGCAGCGCGGTGACGTGCGCCGTGTGGTGGCGGCCGTGCCAAGCGTAGAGCGCGAGTTGTTTGTTGAGCGAGAGCGTGCCCAACTCTGGATGACGAAAGGTGCGCGCAAACTCTGCGGGCGTGAGCGAGCGGAACAGGTTCGCCCAACGCTCGTGCAGCGCGTCGAGCAGGTTCAAAGAAGTTTCAATCGGCGTCGCCGGCGTATCGCCGAGCTTGACCCACACGTTCTCATCATAAGGCTTGATCGTCGGCACATCTTCCGCGAGCGCCAGCTTGACGCGGATGTAACCGTTCATATGGCTGTCCGCGACGTGATGCACAAGTTGGCGCACCGTCCAACCGCCCTCACGATAAGGCGTGTCGAGTTGCGCATCGTTCAAGCCAGCGACGGCCGCGCGCAGACCGGCCGGCGCAGCCGCGATCTGCGTGATCAACTGCGCGCGTTCGTCTGCGCTCAAGTTCTCGTTCGCCAACTGAAATTGGCCGATGGGATAGCGTGGGTCAGCCATTAGCAACTCCTCCTCGCATGCGGCGTTTGGCATAAAGGCGAGCCAATTATAAAGCTCGGTGCGCGGCGGACAAGTGCCACTTACGCCGTTCAGCTTAGTGCCACTTGAAGATGATGGTGTAAGAGGTTGTCTATCTTGCCATGAGGCCATCCTGCTCTTCGCGCCAGCGTTGGCAGAGATCGCGCGCCGCTTCCGGCCAAGTGGGGAACTGGAAGGTGAAGCCCTCTTGCAACAGCCGCGCGGGCACGACGCGCCGGCTCTTCAAAGGCAACTCCGTCTCGCTTCTGATCAAGAACGCGCCGAGCGCAAGCATCCACTTCGTCGCAGGCAGGCCGATGCGCGTGCCCCACGCTTCGCGCAGCACGTGCATAAACTCTTCGTTCGGCAGAGGCACAGGCGCGGCGAGATTGAAGACGCCGTCCGCCTCATTGTGCTGCGACAGCCAGCGCACCGCGCGCACGAAATCCTGATCGTGAATCCAAGAGATGTACTGCCGGCCGTTGCCGGAGCGCCCACCCAAACCGAGACGCACCAGCCGGAGCAACAGGTCGAACGGGCCGCCGCGATCAGGACTCATGACAATGGACGTGCGCAGCTTCACCTTGCGCGTGTGCGGCGTGGCGGCTTCATCAAGCGTGCGCTCCCAAGCCTTAGCCACTTCGATGCTGAAGCGCCAAGCGGCGGGCGCGTCCGGCTCCGTGCCGCCGATGATACCTGTGGCTTCGTCGTTCGGCGCGTCGTAGCGATGCGCATAGATAGTGGCGGTACTCATCTGAAGCCACACGCGCGGCGGCTTCACGGCTCGCGCAATCGCCTCGCCCACGACGCGCGTCGAGTTCACACGCGACTCCATGATCGCGCGCCGATTCTCCGGCGTGTAACGACAGTTCACATTGCGCCCGGCCAGATTGATCACCGCATCCGCGCCGTCAACTTCTGCCGCCCAACCGTCCAACGTCTCCGCATCCCACGCCACCTCGCGCCACGCCGCACTTGCGGGCCTGCGACTGAGCACCACGACCTCGTGCCCGTCCCCTTGAAACGCGCGCGCCAGCAGCGTGCCCACCTGTCCTGTGCCGCCGGGGATGACAATTTTCATGGTTTGTCGCGCCGATGTCTGGCTCGAACGGCTTGGTGCGCTTCTTATTTTACGAGATAGTCGCTTAATGTTCTCAGCAGCCTTTTATGCCGCTCTGCCGAGATCGAGCCGATTGATCCGATGATTTTGCTGCGGGGCAACACTGCCAGAAAGCCAAGCCTGATCAATGATTCCGATTTCAAGCTGCTGGCGGAAAAATCCGCGTCGGTAGGTGAAATAAGCTCGTCAAAATCTTTGACCTGTTGGTGCAACTGAGTACTGACACCACAGACCAGCAAATCCTTGTAAGGCGGCAACTCGCGCAAGATAATCGCCGGCCGGTTCTTAATCGCGCCGTCAGCCTGCGGGACGGGCGTAAGCACCACGTCACCTTCCTTCATATTCAGGATTCGCCTCTTTGATTACATCCGACGAGTATTCCTCTTCATCTTTACCGTATGCGTCTGCAAGCCTTTCACCGGACAGGCGCAACCATGACGCGCGCTCAGCATCATGATTCGGCAGCACAGTCACAATGAGCCGTGTATTCGGCTCTAGCTCGACAGGTTCATCCAGCAGAATACGCTCGCCATCAAAATGAGCAGGTATTGAGATGGTATCCATAGCTCAACTCTCCCAAGAGTATTATACAGAAGCATCAGTATCGGTTTGGTTTTCTCCATCTGATTGCTCAGTTTGCAGAACCTTTACTTCCATTGATTCAAGTAGTCCGCTATTTGCATGAGCATCTAAACGTGATAGTGGCTTGTAGTAATGAGCATTAAACAGCTTGCGGATTTGTTCATCTGAATATCCAATCGAGCGAAGTAAATTAACCTGCTCCTGTAAGATAGAAGTTTCCAGCCCTCTGTTCTCCAGATCGGCCTTGCGAGATTCTTGTAAGGCAGAATTTTCAAGCCTGATATTTTCTAGCTCCAACTTCTTAACTTCTTGCTCACGTCTCTGATTATCAAGGCTCATTTGCCTTTGTTCTTCTGCTTCACGCCACTCTTTATCTTTTCTCCGCTCATGCCGCTCTTTTGCATATTCTCGTAATTGTTGTAGCGGATTAAGAGTACCAATAAATTCCCATACGCCCGGCGACTCAATGTTCACTTTATGAACGATAAGCTTCTCATCAGGTAATACAAGATCGCTGAATTTTCGCGTCGGGTTTAATGCTGGCGGTTTCCTTTTTCTGTGGCTCCAAGGATATTCACTTCTCTCAGAATATTTCTGTTTTGCCTCATCAATTTTCAGATTAAGGGCATAAAGGTTTTCATAAGCATCTTGTATATCTGTTAAGAAGCTTAGGGCTTCATCAACTAATCCGCCACGGCTGACATAGACTTGTAGAATTCCTTTCGTTGAATCCAAGATAAGCTTCTCCTTTCCAGCTACAAGTTTATTTCCAGCTCAACGCTAAACGCCCAATTAATATTGTACCGCAGAAATGCGGCAGAACTCCGCAATAAGCGCAAACTCCCATCCGCGCGAGTGCATCAGCGCCACTTGAAGATGGTGATGATGTTGGAGAAGTCGTCTGTCCAGACGTGGCGGGTCGTGTCGCCGTTGAGTGTGTACCAGCGCGGATCGCTCATTAAGTTGTTCAGGTCTTCGGGGCGGCGGGCCATGACGACCCATTGGGAGGCTTCTTTGCCTTCGAGTTGATTGGGCTGCGTGTCGTCGCGGGCGACGCATGTGAGCGCGCGGCTGCGTGCGAGGTCGGCGACGACGGGGTGTAGGTCGAGGCTGCGATTGGAGATGTGAAAGACGATGAGACCCGTCGGGGCGAGTTTGGCGAGATAGAGGTCGAGCGCCTGCGCGGTCATGAGGTGGACGGGAATCGCGTCGGAGCTAAAGGCGTCGAGGACGATGAGACCGTAATGCGCGTCGGGCGCGCGTGCGAGTTGCAGGCGCGCGTCGCCGAGTGTGACGGAGACGGGCGCGTGCGCGCAGTTGATCAGGTAGGTGAAGTATTCGGGCGCGCGTGCGACGCCGACGACTTCGGGGTTGATCTCGTAGAAAGTCCAGCGCTCGTCTGCGCGCGCGTAGGCGGCGGTTGCGCCTGTGCCGAGTCCGACGATGGCAATATCGTTGGTGGCTGGATGCGCTTGGTAAGCGGCGAAGACTTGGCCGAGCGGGCCTTCGCGGTGGTAGTAGGAGAGCGGTTCGCATTGGCGTAGGAGGTCTGTGTATTGACGACCGTGGAGCGTGCTGCCGTTGTAGAGCCGGTGTTGATCGGGATCGTCGTCGCGCGTGACGCGCAGGACGCCGAAGAAATTGCGCGCGTGGTAGAGCGTGCGTGTGTTGAGTTGCGTGTGCAGACCTGTGGCGAGCATGACGGCGGCGAGTGCGAGCGCAAAGCGCAAGGGGCGACGACGAAATTGATAGCTGACGATGAGCGGCACGCCGATGGCGAGCGCGAGCGTCTGCACGTAGTCGCGCACGTAACGGTCAGCGACAAGGGCCAACAAGATCGTGAGCGCACCGATGCCGACGGGCAAGATGAGATCGAGCGCGCGTGCGCGTTGCAGCTTCGGCTGTGTTACTTCATTCTGCCATGCCGGTTCAGTCTCCTTCGTCGGCGCGCTTCGTTTGTTTGTGCGCGGGAGAAGCAGACAGGCGAGGATGATGGCGAGCGGGTATTCGATAACAGAGTTGAAGACAGCGGGCGCGAGGAGCGCGTTGAAGAGGCCGCCGAGCGCGCCGCCGGTGGCGAGCCAGAGATAGAACTCTGCTAGGTGCGCGGCGGCGGGGCGGTCGGCTGCGAGCAGCGTGTGACAGGTGAGCGCGGCGAAGAAGAGGTAAAGCAAGTGCAGGCTCAAGATGAGCGCGAAGGGCTGCGCTGCGCCGGAGAGATAGACGAGCACAAGCAGGAGCGTCACGCCGGGCATGATGAAGGCGAGCAGGCGTGTGGAGAAGATTTGCCGACGCGCGAAGGCGAGGATGAGCGTCAGCAGATAGAGCGCGAGCGGGATGACCCAGAGCAGAGGCAACGAAGCTATGTCGGTTGAGATGAAGGTCGTCACACCGAGCATCAGACTCGACGGCACGAACGCGAGTGCGAGCCAACGCAGGCGACGACGAAGCGACAGATGATCGTCCGTTGTCAGTTGTTCATTGTCTGTTATTTGTTCTTGGTTGTTGGTTACTTGTGCTTCGTTGGTCGTTGATTGCTCGTTGACTGTTTGTTCGTCGCGTGAGCGTGCGAGCACGAGAGCGCAAGACGCGATGAGCGCGATGAGGAGCGCGTAGCCGATTGTCCAGAGCAAGCTTTGGCGGGGAAGTGTGAAGCGTGGTTCGAGGAGGGCGGGGTAGGCGATGAGGGCGATGAGGCTGCCGGCGTTGGAGGCGGCGTAGAGGAAATATGGATCGCGCGCGTGCGTGTGGCGCGTGGCGGCGAACCAGTGTTGGAGGAGCGGGCCTGTGGTGGCGAGGACGAAGAAGGGCAAGCCGACGATGAGCGCGAGGCGTGTGATGAGCCAGAAGGCGGGGTTGCCTTCGGTCGGGACGGTGTTGATGGTTGAAGTTGAGAGCGCAATGGGGAGGCTGATGCAGGCGAGTGCGAGCAGTGCACATTGAAAGATGATCTGTTGTTTGAGCGTGAGTCGTTTGGTTGCCGCGAGCGCGTAGGCGTAACCGGCGAGCAGCGTCGCTTGAAAGAAGAGCAGGCAAGTGTTCCAGACGGCGGGCGTGCCGCCCAGCAGCGGCAAGAGCATCTTCGCCACCATCGGCTCGACCCAGAAGAGTAGCGCCGCGCTGACGAACAGCGTCGTGGCGAACAGCAGCGTCAGCGCGCGCGTGCGTGTGCCGTTCACTGCGACCATGAAGCGGGCCGGCGCTCCCAACGATGCGCGCGCAAGCGTGTGTGCAACTCTTCCGGCAAAGGCCCCTTGTCGCTCGCGGCGATGTTGGCTGCGACGTTTTTGAGTTTGCGCATGCCGGGGATGATAGTGCTGACCGTCGGGTTGTTGAGGATGAAGCGCAAGGCCATCTCTGCCATCGTTGAGCCTTCCGGCGCGAGTGGTTTAAGAGCATCGGCGCGTTCGACGCTCGGAATCAGATTCTCCGGCACGAAGTATGTGTTGCGCCAGTCGCCTTCGGGCCAGCGACTCTCTTTGGTGAGCGTGCCCGTGAGCGTGCCTTCGTCAAACGGCACGCGCGCAATGACGGCGACGTTCATCTCGGCGCAGGCGGGGAAGAGTTCGTCCTCCGGGTTTTGATCGAAGATGTTGTAGATAGCCTGCACAGCATCAATCAAACCACTGCGCACGGCGCGCACGCCGTTCCAAGGCTCCCAACGATTGAGGCTGATCCCGATGGCGTGGAATAGACCTTGACTGCGCAACTCGTCAAGCCTCTTGTACCAACGATCATCCGCAAGCCAACTGTCTTGCCAGACGTGCAACTGCATCAGATCGAAGCTATCGAGACCTGCGTGCTCAAGGCTTTCGTGGACTTTACGTTCGATGTGATCGGGCGGATATGTGTCTTCAACAGAGTCTGTGGCGCGTGCAGGCCATTGCAGATTCTTGGGTGGAATTTTTGTCGCTGTGTAGAGCCGCGCTTGTGGACGAGCGCGGACGAGTTGGCCTAAGAGCGCTTCGCTGCGCCCCTCGCCGTAGGCCCAAGCTGTATCGTAGAAGTTGCAGCCCAACTCGACGGCGTGTTGGAGTGAAGCGAGCGACTCCGCGTCGTCCGCGCCGCTCCAACTGCCCATGCCCCACATGCCGTAGCCGATCTCGCTGACACGCCAGCCCGTGCGCCCGAACGTGCGATAACGCATGACCTGCTTGCTCCCTTCTTATGCGTCGTCAAAACCCGCCTTCGTCGGCCGAAGGGCCGTAGAGCGAAGGCACGGGCACGTCGTTAAGGCGCAAATAGACGCCGAGTTGCGCGCGATGATGAATGATGTGATTCATGACCACCGTGCGCAGCACTGCGGCGCGCGGCAACGCGAACACTGTGCGCCCGCCATGCAGCAGCGTCCAAGTCTGCTGTAGCTGCTCGTCGCTTGCACCGGCGATAGCGGCCCGCGCGGCAACAACGTTCTGATCGAACATCTCAAGCGCCTCGCTCACAGATTTGATCTGTTCCAGACGCAAAGGCGGCTCGCCCACAGGCGCGATGTCCAGCGAGTCGCGGTCGAGTGCGAAACTTGCCCAACTCGGCAGGTTGCTGAGGTGCGTCGTTAGCCCGCCCAACGTCGTGGACTTCTCGTGCGGTCGCCAATCGAGCTTGTCCTCCGGCACGCGCTCAAGCGTCCGGCGCGTGTTTGCCATCTCTTGATCGAACTCCGGCAGTAGTGCGTCGCTCAATGCCATGAAAGTTTCCCTCCGTTTAAGATTAGCGCGCTTACTCGCGCGTGAACGTGATGAAATCCGTATTGATCGGCTCTTGCCCGGCGGCGCGCATCAACGTCGCAATGTGCCCGCGATGATATGTGCCATGATTGGCTACGTGCGTCAGTATGTCTCGAATCGAAGTGCTGAAACTCACGCCTTTGGTGTTCTTATAACTGACCGCTTGCTCGAAGTCTGCTTCCGACAGTCCATGCAAGAACTGTTGATAAGCGCTTGCGTTTTGCGCCAGCAACTCCGCGCACTCATCCAGCGACCGATCAGTCCAGACTGGCACAGCCGACGAATCTTCTCCGCGCAATCTAGTGATCCACATCTGCTCCGCCGCCAGCACATGACACAACCACTTCCGCGCCCGCTCATTATCCTCCACCTGTCGCCGCAACACATCGAGCACACGCCGATTCGCCCAATTGACGTATTCGTAGAGGCGTAAAAAGTGTTCCTTCGTCATATCACTTTATTTCTATAGACGAAAACCTTCGTTAATAATCGAGCGGTGCGGCGCAGTATAGCACGGCTATTTGTGTGAATTGCGGGCAGTGTGACGTGCAGTTAACGTGTGTTACGCCTATCAACATTCGGCACGGGCTAAGACCTGATATGCACGACGACAACTGTCGCCGTCTCGTTGCACAACTCGCGCGTCTCGACAGTAGAATTGCGATTTTCCCGCCAAAATGCGTAATTTTCCGTCCCGGCAGCCCGACTTTAGGGCTTTGCATCGCGATTTAAGGCTTTTCCATCGCGATTTTAAGCTTTTGAATCGCAATTCAAAGCCTTTGAATCACAAAAGAAAGCCTTTGAATCGCGATTGAAAGCCTTTCAATTGCAAAAGAAAGCTTTTGAATCGCGATTGAAAGGCTTTCAATCGTGATTCAAAGCCACAAACTTACGAGGCAAAAGGGCAAAACCGCGAGGTTGAAGCGCAAAATTACGACTTCAAGCGGTGAAGTTAAGACTCAAAGCCGCAAAATCGCAATGCCGAAGCTCTATAGCGAATTGCAGTTGAGTGTAGCTGGTGTCAGTACCGCCTGCGGTAGCGGGCGGGTCTTGACGCGGCTACTACCCGCCCGCTACCGCAGGCGGTACTGACTTGGCTGCCCTGCCGAAGCGGCTACATTCAATCGCAAACCGCTATAATTCACGATGGTTTGTTTGAGAGAAGGGGCGCGGGTCGCATGACCCGCGCCCCTTTGAGCGGGTTAGATGAAGGCGAAGTCGAACTGCTCTTGGTGGACGTGCTCGTCGCTGTTGATGTCAACTGCGCCGAGGTAGTCTTCGATCTCTGTGAGCACGTCGCGCTCAGATGAGCGCAGGGCGCGTGCGACTTCGGGGTTGATGCGCAGGGTCACTTGCTTGAAGTCGCCATCAATGCTGCGCGAGAGGCTGCGCGCTTCTTCGAGGATTTCGTAGCAGACCGTCTGCGGCGATTTGACCAGCCCTGCGCCCTGACAATATGGACACGGCGAACAGAGCGTGCGTTCGAGCGATTGCTTGACGCGCTTGCGCGTCATGATCACTAAGCCGAAGTCGTTAAACGAAAGTACCTTCGTCGGCGACTTATCATCACGCAAGGCATCCTGCAACGCCTGCATCACGCGCGCGCGGTTGCGTCGCTCCTCCATGTCGATCAGGTCGAGCACGATGATGCCGCCGAGGTCGCGCAATCTGATCTGCCGTGCGATCTCTTCGACCGCCTCCATGTTCGTGCGCGTGATTGTATCTTCCAGACGTGTGCCGCCGCGCCCGACGAACTTGCCTGTGTTCACGTCAATCGCCACGAGCGCCTCGGTCTGATTGATGACGAGATAGCCGCCGGACTTCAGCCACACGCGCGGCTTGATCGCTTTATCAATCTCCGCTTGCACGCCGTAAGCTTCGAGGATCGGTTCTTCGCGCGTGTGCAGCTTGACGCGATTGACGAGGCGCGGTTGGATGCGGTTTACGAACTCAACGATCTCTTGATACTCCTCTTCGTCGTCCACGCGAATGGCTGTGAAATCGTCCGAGAGTTGATCGCGCAAGAGACGCTGTACGAGATCGAGGTCTTTGTGCGCCATCGCTGGCGCTTTCTGCTTCTCGGCGGCGCGGCGTATGTCTTTCCATGTGCGGACGAGATAACGCGCGTCGTCGCGCAAGTCTTGTTCGCTGATGCCGACGCCTGCGGTGCGGACGATGAAGCCGCCCGACGGCACTTCCTCAGTCTCGCGTATGTCTTTGATGAGCTTGCGCAAGCGTTGCCGCTCACTGTCCGACTCGATCTTGCGCGAGACGCCGACGTGTTCGATGGTCGGCATATAGACAAGGAAGCGACCGGGCAGAGCGATGTGCGAAGTGATGCGCGCGCCTTTGGCCGCAATCGGCTCTTTGGCGATCTGCACGAGTATCTCCTGCCCCTCGCGCAAGAGGTCTGTGATCATCGGCGTGCCGCGATCACGGCCGCGTCCGCGCCCTGCGTCGCTGCGTCCGCTCTCGCTTCGTCTGCTGTCGCTGCGCACGACATTGCGACCTTCATTGCGACCTTCACTGCGACCGACACGACCACGACCGCCGTCAGCGTGAGAACTTTCACTGCGGCTAACATGACCGCGCCCGCCCGCGCCGCGTCTGCTGTCAGTGCGACTACTGCGACTGCTGCGCGCAGGCGGCGGCGCTTCCTCGACGTGCGCCGGTTCAGGTGGCGCAACCGTTTCCTCGACCGCTTCCGCATGCCCGTTGCCGTGCTCCTCCGCGCCGTTCTCGCCCGGCTTGGGCCGGCGATTGCGTCGCCGGCCGCCGCGCCGCGCAAACTCGCCGCGCGTGGGCGAGACCTTCACGCTCGCATCTGCGTCGGCGAACGATTCGTCGGCGCTTGCGCCGCCTTCGGTCGCGCTCGTCGCATTCGTCTCTTCGGTCGCGGCCTTGCCGCGCTTCGTTGCGCGTCCTTTGCCAGCCGTGCCCTTCGATGCAGACTTCTTGCTTGCTTTCTTGCTCGCGCCCTTAGTCGCGCTCGCGCGCTTGCGTTTCGGCGCGGCCTCTTCTGTCGCGTCAGCTTCGGTCGCGGCACTCTTCTTGCCCTTCACGCCGCCGCGTGTGCGCGTCGCCTTGCCTTTGGTCGCGGGCAGAGCTTCGACCGCTTTCTCGTCGTCGCTCACGCGCTCAAACGCTTGCGGCGCACCCGTCGCCGTCGGCGCTTCGTCGAGCACGCTGTCGGTTAGAGAGACGATTGAAGCCGCGACAGCCGGTTGCACCTTCTTAACCTCGCGTGGCGTAGCGTCGTCAGACTCTTCATCGGCAACGCGCTCGAAGCTTGCGCCGCCCGACAGGTTGTTGGCCGCGAGCAATGTGCCGACGGTGATGTCCTGCGCGGCTTCGTCGAAATCGAACTCGCCGCCGCGAATCTGATCCGTGATGCGTTCCTGCAAGCGCGCGTCCTTGAACATCTCGCCCTCGCCGAACGCAGCCTCATCCTCATCAACGATGCGCTCGAACTCGCCACCGCCGACCACGAACGGCGTGTCCGCCGCGACGCCCGCACCGACGCGCGGCTGCCTGTCAGCTTCAATGCCGATTGACGCAGACTCGCTGCCGGCCGCTGTCGCGCGCGGTGCAGTCTCTTCCAGTTCTGCTTGCGTATCACGCCCGCCTCTGCCGCGTCTGCGCCGGCCGCGCCGGCCGCCGGTCTCAGCCTCTTCTGCGCTTGCGACCGGCTGTGGCGCTGCAACCAACTCAGGTGCGGCGAGCGTCTCCTCTTCATCAATGGTTGCCGCTTCAGTTGCTTCCGCTTCCGTGTCGCTGCTCGGTTCGACGCGCTCTTGCGCTGTCTCGATCTGGCGCTCGCGTTCGATGCGTGCGCGTTCGATCCGTTCGGCGGCGTGGGCGCGCGCCGCCTCTGCGCTTTCGGTCTTCGACTTGTCCACGACGATGCGCTCGAACTCTTCTTCTTCGTCGAAGAAGTCCGAGACGTAGAGGAAGGCGTCGCGCTCAAGGCCGATGTCCACGAAGGCGGACTGCATGCCGGGCAGCACACGCATGACGCGCCCTTTGTAGATGTTGCCGACGATGCCCTGATTGCCTTCGCCGCGCTCGATGTAAAACTCAGTGACTTTGCCATTCTCGATGATGGCGATCTTCTTTTCGCGTCCGTTGACGCTGACGATTAACTCTTTCGGCATAGGTTCTTTAACCTTGTCTCCCGTTGGGGCGCGCGTGCATCGGCCGCTGTAACGGCCGGGCGCGACCCGCTCGATCAATGAAGTTGTTTATGCATCCGCCCGACCTTCAATCCGCGCTAGTGTGGCAGATGAAGAACGTGCTTGCGCATTTTTACAGAGCGCCGCCGTTTGCGTGCGCTCGCTTGTTTGGCGAGTTGGCTGAGTTTTAGGACGCGACCGAGAGCAGGGCTGGCTGGATCGTTCGGATCGCCGCAACCACTCTGAGGCATGTGAGCCGCAAGGCGCAAACATGCGCCGCCGGCCTGCGCGCCCGGCAGCACTGTAGGCCGAAGCCTGGCGCTGCGCGGGGCATGAAAACTGTTCACATGAAACTCTGTCGAGCCGCTTCCGACTGAGCGCGTGCAAACTTAGCAGCACGCTTTGGCGGCGCTGGCACACGATAGGGCCCAAAAAACTCTCTACGCCCACGTGCGCCGCGCCACGTCGTGCCGCTCGCACGCGACCCTCACAGGCGATCAACGGCGCATCCTAGCAGCGCCTGCTGTTTGCACGCCCGCGGCCTCAAACATCTCACCTTGCGCCTTGCGCCCGAATCTCGCAAGCGCCGCGCGAAAAACTTTGTCTCGTCTGCCGCGCGCGAACAGGCCCGAACGCTTCTCAGGGCGCGCCGGTCGCGTCGCGTGGCTTGCATCAACATGCGACAAGCAGCACGAGGCGCGGCCAGTATAACCGACAAATATCAATTAACAAATCGCCGCAGTTGCACGCTGACCGCAAAGCCGATGGCGATGAAGGTGGCGAGCACGGCCGAGAGGCCCGCACTCATCAATGGCAACGGCACGCCGATGACCGGCAGGATGCCGAGCGCCATGCCGACATTGATGAAGATTTGAAAGGCTAGGCCGCCGACGGTCGCCATAATGACGAGCATGCCGGCCCTGTCGGGCGAGCGGCGCGCACCGAGTATCAGGCGCGAGAGCAGCACGGCGTAAGCGATGAGTAGCAGGACGCAGCCGATGAAGCCGGTCGTCTCGGCCGTCACCGCGAAGATGAAATCGCTCTGCGGTTCAGGTAAAAATTTCAAGCCGCTCTGCGAGTATTCGGGCTGGCGGCCGCCCGTGCCCGTGAGTTGGCCTTTGCCGACTGTGAGAATTGATTGCCAAGTGTGATAGCCGTAGCCGCGCTTGTCTGCGCTCTCAGGATCGAGAATAACGTTGATGCGTTCCAACTTGTAGCCGTGCAAGACGCCTGTCTTGACGCCGACGGTGTAAGCGAGCGGCGCAGAGACGATGACCAGCACGAGCGCAGTGATAACGAGCCACATGCGGATCGAAGAGAGAAAGAGCACGACCGCGAGCAGCGGCATGTAAGTGATCGCCTGTCCCAGATCAGGCTCAAGCAGGATCAAGCCGACCGGCAGCGCGAGGATGCCGCAGCCGATGATGATCTCTTTCCACGCGAGCGCGCGTTGGCGCACGCGCCCGAAATAATACGCGAGCATCATCACGGTCGGAATCTTGACGAACTCCGACGGTTGAAATTGGCCGATGCCCGGCGTCCTGATCCAACAGCGCTGTCCGTTGATCTTCATGCCGATGCCGGGCACGAGCACGACGACGAGCAGAATGAGACCGACGATGTAGAACGCGGGCGCGATGTGCAACAGCTTGCGGTAATCCGTGAACGCAATGGCGAAGAGCGCAGCGAGCGAGACGGCGAGGCCGAGCAACTGCTTCTTCCAAAAATTCTCCGTCGGCTGCGCGTTATGAATCTGCCATGTGCCGAAGAGCACGATGCCTGTGGCCAGCAGCGTCAGCAGCCAATCGAAATCGCGGAAGTGGCGTTTCTCAAGTAAGGCGACCATGAAAATCTAATGTCCAAAGTCCAACGTCTAAAGTCCAGTGTCCAATGTTTGATGTCTAACTTTCGGTGTCGGTGCTCAAGTGCGCTTGGGCACTTTGGACTTTGGACTTTGGACTTTGGGCGGTTGCTGCGCGACTTGTTGCGGTGCGGCGTCGCCGCCGCGCGTCTTGCGATAGTAAACGTCATAGACGGCGCGCACGGCGGGCGCGGCAAACTTCGCGCCGAAGCCGACGTTCTCGATCAAAGCGATGGCGCTGATCTCAGGTTTGAAGGCGGGCGCGTAGGAGACGAACCAAGAGTGATCTTTGTTTGCGCCCACGTCTTTGCCGAGACCGACGACTTGCGCCGTGCCGGTCTTGCCCGCTATGTCGAAGCCGGCCATCTTGATCACAGCCGCCGTGCCGCCGTTATTCACGACACCCCACATGCCTTCGACGACCACTTGATGTTGGTCTGCTGGAATTGAGAGCAATTTCGGATTGGGCCGGTTCGCGTCGGGTAGTTCGGCGGTGCGCACTTCGTCGAAAGTGCGGCCCGGTCGCGCCGGCCGGTAATCGGGTTGATTCGGCTCGCCAACCGCGCCGATGGGCTTGACCTCTTTCAAGAGATGCGGCACGTACATCTGCCCGCCGATGCCGATGGCCGAGACAGCGCGCAGCATCGAGATCGGCGTCATGATGTCATAGACCTGACCGAACGAGGCATAGACCGTGTCAATGTCTTTCCATTCGGGGTCGTGTGGATTGAAGCGCCGTTTGAACTCAGGCGAAGGCGTCCAACTAACAAGCTCATGCGGTAGATCGACGCCTGTGCGCTTGTTCAGATCGAACTCGTCCACCATCTCCATGATGCCCTTGATGCCCATCTTCAAGCCGAGCCGGTAGAAATAACCGTCGCATGATCTGGTGATCGCCGTGCGCAAGTCGGGCGTGCCATGATTGCCCATGCAGCGCGTGAACTTGTTGCCGATCTGTATGCCGCCGCCGCAGACGAGGTTTGAGTGCGCGACGGTGATCGCGCCCTGTTGCAGACCCGCGACCGACATCGGCACTTTCCAAGTTGAGCCGGGCGGATAGCGGCCACGGATCGCGCGGTTGTAGAGCGGCTTCTTCGGATCGCGCAGCAGCGCGGCATATTCGGCGCGGCCTTCTTTCGTGTTGATGCGTTGCGAGAAGAGGTTAGGATCAAAGGTCGGGTACGAAGCCATCGCAAGGATTTCGCCGTTGTTCGGATTCATCGCCACGATCACGCCGCGCCCCGTCGGCGAGTTGCGCAGTTGTTCTTCGGCCGCCTGTTGCAGGTCGAGATCAATCGTCGTCACGATGTCTTGGCCGGCTTGCGGCGGCACGCGCTCGATCTCTTCCTGAATCCGCCCGCGCGAATCAACGATCACTTTGCTGTAGCCGTCGCGCCCGCGCAGGATGTCGTCATAGACGGCTTCGAGGCCCTCTTGCCCGATGATGTCGCCGGGTTTCAAGCCCTTGTCTTTGTACTTAGCCGACTCAAGTTGCTTCGGATTGATCTCGCCGACGTAGCCGAGCACGTGCGCGAGCAGCCCGTTCTCAGGATAACGACGCTGCGGCTGCTGCTCGATGCGCAGGGCGGGGAACTCCGCGCTGTGTGCTTCGACCCAAGCGATATCGGCCTGGGTCGCGTTCTGCTTAACCGGGATGGACTCGAACGCCGGTTGCGATTTGATCTCATCGAACCGCTCGCGCAAGATGTCTGCGTCAACACCCAAGCCATTTGCGAGCGGCGCGACGAGTGCGCCGAAGTCCTGCCCCTTTAATTCTTCGCGCGAGAGGATGACGTTGTAGATCGGGCGCGAATCAACGAGGACATGACCGTTGCGGTCGAAGATCGTGCCGCGTTGTGCGGGAATGGGCAGCAGCCGGACGCGCTGATTCTCCGCGCGCTCGGCGTAATAAGCGCCGTTGGCGATTTGCAGATAATAGAGGCGCACGCCGAGCACGGCGAGCAGTATCAACACCACGAGCTGAATCGTGCGCATGCGCCCGCGCAGATTTTGTGATTCGTCCTCGAATTTCATAACGATAAGCGGTCAGCTATCAGCAACCAGCTTTTTGTCTCTAGCTGAAAGCTGAAAGCTGACGGCTGACAGCTTTCAAAGTTTATCTTGTCGCTCATCACTTGTCACTCATCACTGTCTTTTCATCTTCGCACCAGACTGCGGCGGGCGGCGCGGCGGCGGAAGGCAAACTGCCGGCGCATGCGCGCGCGTTCGCTGAAGAATACGTCGAGCAGATAGAAGGTGAATGTGCCGACGACGGTCGTGGCGATCAGTTTGTAGGCGACCGTCTCGACGAAGGGCGGCAGCGGGCGTTGACCCAAAATCTGATGCGCAAGAAAGAAGACCACGCCGTCGAGCGCCGCCGCGCCCGCGATGACGGGGATGCGCACGAGCGGATTGTCGAGCATCACGCGCGTGACGAGCGCCGCGATCAAGTAAGCGACGAGCGTCTTGGTGAAACCGTTTGCGCCGAGCAGGCCGCCGCTAAAGGCATCGGTCGCCAGCCCCGTCACGCAGCCGACCACGAGCGCCAACACCACGTCGCGGCGCAACGCGAAGTAGGTGACGACGATGAGCGGCAGGTCAACAAAGACGAGCGGCCCCCAAAAGCGCGGGAGCGTCGTCTGCAACAACACCGCGAATACGACACAAACGGCGATCTTCAGTTTCATAAAAACAGTGATGGGTGACAAGCGACAGGTGACAGGATAAGACAAGTTTTTCTCTTGTCACCCGGCACCTATCACGGCTTTTTCCCCTTACTCATATTCGGCAGCGTCTCGGTCGGCGCGGTGCGTGCGGGCGGATGATAGAGCAGCACGGCGACCTCTTCGAGCGCATTCAGGTGCGCGCTCGGCTTGACCTTGATCTCGTGCGGCTGTGTGGCCGAGCCTTCCCTGAGTTCGACCACCGCGCCGACGTTCAAGCCCTGCGGATAGATGCCGTCCTGCCCTGTGGTCAACACGTAGTCGCCCACCTTGACCGGCTCAAGTCCTGAGACATAGCGCATCTCAAGCAAGCCGTTGCGCCCAAGCCCACGCACGACGCCGAGCGCGTTCGATGCGCCGAGTTGGCCGACGACCGAACCGGCGGCCGCGCGCTCGTCTGTGAGCAAGAGCACTTGCGCCGTCCAAGGGCTGACGCCGATGACGCGGCCCACGATGCCATCGGGCGTCACGACCGGCATGTTCAACTCGACGCCCGACGAACTGCCGCGATTGATGAGCACAGTATTGAACCACTCGTTCGGGTCGCGCGCGATCACGCGCGCCGGCACGCTCGTGTACTGGCTCTCTTCCTTCAATCCGAGCAGTTGCTTCAGACGCTCGTTCTCGTCGCGCGCCGCACGCGCATCGCGCAACTCCGTCTGCATGTCCGCGAGTTGCCGTTTCAACTGCTCGTTCTCAGTCGCTGCGTGATTGAGGCTTGCGATGTGACGCACACCACCACTGAGCGCGCCGCCCAGCCCGGTCACCGCGCCCTGCGCCGGCGCAAACAGAGCCTGCACCCAGACCTGCACGACGCGCGGCTTTGTGATGTCGCCGCTCTGGTGTGCGCTGAAGGCCATCAGCGCCGCGTTAAGTACGAGTAGCCCCGTGAGCCACAACGGCGCGCGCCGCCTGATCTCGCGCTGCGTCAGCATCACCATAAAAGCAGAGGTCAGAGGTTAGAGGTTAGAGGTTAGTGAGGCAGTTTTTTTACTGACCTCTAACCTCTGACCTCTAACCTCTGTTGTTAGGTTGTGCTCGTCAGGGAGTTGTCCCACTTGACGCGCTTCAGGAGGTTGAAGTCGGAGAGCATCTTGCCTGCGCCAAGCACGACTGAAGAGAGGGGGTCTTCAGCGACCGACACGGGCAAGCCCGTCTCAATCGAGATGCGTTTGTCTAGGTTCTTCAAGAGCGCACCGCCGCCCGTCAACACGATGCCGCGCTCGACGATGTCGGCGGACAACTCCGGCGGTGTGCGCTCAAGTGCGACGCGCACAGCGTTGACGATGGTTGAAACTGAATCGGCCAGCGCCTCGCGCACTTCGTCGTCCGTGATCGTGATCGTCTTCGGGATGCCTTCGATCAAGTTGCGCCCGCGCACGTCCATCGAGAGCGGTTCGTCGAGCGGGAAGGCTGAGCCGAGTTCGATCTTGATCGCTTCGGCGGTGCGCTCGCCGATGAGCAAGTTGTATTTGCGTTTGATGAACTGCGTGATCGCTTCATCCATCTCGTTGCCGGCGACGCGTACGGCCCGCGAATAGACGATACCGGAAAGCGAGATGACCGCGATGTCGGTTGTGCCGCCGCCGATGTCCACGATCATATTGCCGTGCGGCTCTGTGATCGGCAGACCTGCGCCGATGGCCGCCGCCATCGCTTCTTCGACCAAGTAAACTTCCGACGCCTTCGCGCGATACGCAGAGTCTTCGACCGCGCGGCGTTCGACCTGCGTGATCTCACTCGGTATGCCGATGACGACACGCGGGCTGACCCACTGCTTGCCGTTGTGCGCTTTGCGGATGAAGTGTTGGAGCATCTTCTCCGTCACTTCAAAATTGGCGATGACGCCGTCCTTCATCGGGCGGATGGCGACGATGTTGCCGGGCGTGCGCCCCAACATCTCCTTCGCCTCCTTGCCGACCGCTTCTGGTTGGTTCGTCACCTTGTTGATAGCGACGATGGACGGTTCAGAGACGACGATGCCGCGTCCCTTCGCATAGACGAGCGTGTTCGCCGTGCCCAGATCAATCGCCAGATCGCTGGAGAAAAGACTAAACAGTGACTTAAATGCCATGCAATTTTCTGTCCGTGCTGGAATGATTTCGGCTGCCTTGCTCGCACACGTCACGTGCATCCTTGCCGCTCCTGAAACTTGTTCGGGGAGAACAGGCTGGGCCGGCGCACGCCCGCGACGCGGTGCGAACAGAACAAGATACAACGAAAAGTCTCAAGTCTGAAAGCGGAAAAGCCTCAACCACGATGACTTTCGCGCAGTTTTTGAAAATATTTTCGTTGCGAAGCGCGCGGACGAGTTGATAGGAGGGAGGAACCAGCCCGCATCAGTCGGTTTGTACTGCCAATGGGCATTCTATCGTTACTCGTCTTTCTGTCCCGGTTCGCAGGCTAAGCGGACACAATTCTTGCGCGCGGCTTTGGCTTCGTACATCGCGGCGTCGGCGTCGGCGAGCAGTTCCTGCGGCGACTGTGCGTGCGCCGGGAAGGAGGCGACGCCGAAGCTCGCGGTGAGGCGCAGACGAAGCCCGCGCCCGCCCGTGAAGTAGTGATGCGCGATGGTCTCGCGCACGCGCTCGGCGACGAAGGCGGCCTGCTCGATGTTAGTTTCAGGCAACACGATGACGAACTCATCGCCGCCGTAGCGCGCGACCACATCTGTGTCGCGCACGCCGGTCAAAATTACAGTCGCCATCTCCATCAAGACGTGCGAGCCGACGAGATGACCGTGCCGGTCGTTGATATTTTTGAAATCGTCCAGATCGAGAAAGACTGCGGTGACGGATGAGCCGTAGCGGCGCGCGCGTTTGATCTCGGCCGTCAAGTATTGACGCAGGAAGCGCGCGTTGTGAAGTTTAGTGAGATCGTCTGTGAGCGAGAGCCGTTCGGCTTCGGCGATGCGGACGGAGTTGGCGAGCGCAGCCGCGAGCGGTACAGCCAGCGCATTCAAGAGCGCCGCTTCACGCCCGTTGAAGGTGCGTGCCTGCGCGCCTTCGCGCACAGCTTCGACGACGCCGAGCACGCGCCCCGCGCCCGCAAGCGACACAGCGAGGATGCGCCGTGCGCCTTCAGTTTTTCTGATCGGTTCGCTCGTCGCGACGGCCGCGCGAGCAGCGCGCGATTCGTGTCCGGCCAAGGCGAGCAGAGGATCGCCGCCTGCGAGTGCGCGCCGCCAATCGTCTTCAGTCAGCGCGCGTTCGCTTTCGGTCAAACCGCGCACGGCAAGCGGTTCAAAATTTGTCGTGCGCGGATCGCGCGCTTCTTCCGTTAAGTAGAGCACCCAACGGTCTGCGCGGACGAGCGGCGCAAGACCGGCGAGCGCGGTCTGCGCGGCGCTGCGCGGATCGGTGACGAAGTGGAGCGCCGCGATTGCTTCAAAGGCCGCGCGCAGTTGACTGATGCGCAGACGCTCAGGCAGCAACAGACTCGCGGGCACGTATTCGATCTGATTGCCACGCGGCGACGCTTCGCTCATCGTCGCACCACTATCTTCAAGCTCGCGCAGCAGTGCGGGCAATTGCGCTGGTTCGTCTGCGACCGCGTGAAAACCAATTCGCTGCAAGGCTGCCGCATCGAGCCGACACGCCTGCGCATTGTGATCCGGTGCAGGGCGGCGACACGCGACGAGCAGCGCGTCGGGCCAAGCCTCAGCCGCGTGCGTGACTGCACTGTGTAACTCGGCCGCGTCCACACCTTCCATCACTTCCAACAGCACGAACAGAGGCGCGACTGCCTCGACGCTGTCATGCACCTGTGTTGCGTCTAATTCATCAACGGTCGTGTGTGGGCCCGATGCGACCAATGCGCGCACGCCGGCCGCGCGCAACACTTCGAGTAGTGCCGGCGGCGCTGTTTGTTCGGACGCGATGAGAACAACTTGCATAAAATCCGTGCCGAGTGACAAGTGACAGGTGACAGGAAAGAAGCTGTTAGCTGTTAGCGATTAGCAGTTAGCTATTTGTCTTTTAGCTAATGGCTAACAGCTAATAGCTAATCGCTTCTTGTTACCGTCTTCAACCAAGCTTCTGTCGGGCGTGCGCCTTGTTGCCGTGCGGGTCTTCGGCTTCGACCGCGACCTCGCGCGTGCCGGGCGGCGCGGTGAATTGCAGTTGGAACGTACCGTCGGGCGCGGCGAGCGTTTCCCGGCCGGCGATGCGGACGGTGTTGCCGGCTTGCGTGCGTCCGCGCGCGATGTAGATTTGCCCGGCCAGATATTCGACCGTGACGTTCGTGATGGTGATGCGCTCGCCCATCTGCTCGGCGGCGGCGACCGTAAACTTCTGCGGCTCGCTCCACTCGCTCGTCTGCCCTGAAGCCGCGACCGCGCACACGCGCCAGAAATAGACGCCCGGTTTGAGATCGCCGACGCCGAACTCTGTCGCTTCAAGTTGATCGCGCTCGCTCACTTTGCCCGCCGCGACGAAAAAGGGCGAGGTGGCGACTTCGACGCGATAGTGTCCGGGCGTGCCCGAGGCGGGCCGCTGCCAGCGCAGCGTCACGCCCGACGCGCCGTTCGCGCCGACCGGAATCCGTTCCAGATCGCGCGGCTGGGTGGGCGCTGGCATATCAAGCAGATGCTCGCGGCTCTTGACGCTGCCTTGCTGGTTGAAGGCGACGTACTCGCCGCTCTGCAAGGTCGTGTGCTCGCCGCCGCGCGTGGTCGTGTCAACCGAACCGGTTGAGACACGTATGTCTTCGGTGTTGTCCTCGTGGACGCCGAAGCTCGCGTTGGTCTGACCCGACAGGTTGTTGCGCGTCAGTTCCGTCTCGACGATGTTCTTCGAGCCTTCGACCTGCTCTTCGGTGTGGACGTTGACCAAGCCGCGCGCGACGGCGACGCGCACGCTCGTGCGATTGCTGCCTTCGATACTTGTGTTGTCGCGGATGGTGACGACGCTGTTGGGGCGGACGAGTAAGGTCGAACCGTCGGCGAGTTGGATGCGGGCGCGGCCGTCGGCTTGGGTCTGCACGATGTCGCCGGGATAGAGTTGCGTGTCGCTGCGGGCAAGCAAGGTCTCGCGCGTCTTGGCGCGGACGACGCGCACGTCGCCGTCGAAGGAGAGGAAGCGCGCGCCGGCGGGCGCGTCCAGTTTCGCCGCGATGTTTTTGAACGGGTTGCCGTAGAGCCAGCCATAGACGGCCACGCCGCCCGTGCTAAGCAAGAGCAACACGACGGCGATGAGGATATAGATCGCGCGCTTCGACACGACCCACCATTCGATGTCGTAGCGGTGGGGTTTCAATTCCATAGTTCGTGGGTTGTTCATTAGGATACCCGACAGCGCACGGGCGCAAGAAAATGTTTGAGCGTCTGTTTGGTGAAGAGTTGTTATTGGCCTCCGATTCGGAGGCGGGCATGGTTGGGGCAAAACTTACTGAAGCAGGGCAGCGCGGCCGCCATCGCCCTGAGATTCAAATTAACACAGCGCGCGGCGCGGGTTCAAGCATCATGTTGGCCGGTCATTTTTACGGCGAAAAATGACGGTTTTCAGCATCTTGAACGTCTGCTTTAGCGGCGTTCGACTGTTGGCGGTTCTGCTGTCGGTTCTTCCGCGCCGAGTTGACCTTGACCGTCGGCAGACGGCGAGTTGAAATTTTCTGGCAGTTGCACCTCGATCTGTTGCGCGACTGGTTGCGGCCAGATGAGCGAGGCGGCGACCGAAGCGAGTAGCACGAGGGCGACGACCACGAGGGCGCCGGCCGGCGGGATGTTTAGGTGCACGATCTCGGCCAGCATCTTCGCGCCGATGAAGGTCAGGACGATGGCGAGGCCGGTCTTTAAGTAATGGAATTTTTCGACCACGCCCGCGAGCAGGAAGTAGAAGGTGCGCAAGCCCAGGATGGCGAAGACGTTCGAGGTATAGACGATGAAGGCTTTGGTCGTGACGGCGAAGATGGCGGGGATCGAGTCAACGGCAAAGACCAGATCGGTGACTTCGACGGTCACGAGCACGAGCAGCAAGAGCGTGCCCATGCGCCGCCCGTTCTGGCGCGTGAAGAATTTCTGCCCTTCGTAGTGGCGCGTGATCGGCACGTAGCGCGTGATGAAGCGAACAATCGGACTCTGTTCAGGATTAACATCTTCGTCGCCCTGCCGGAACATCTGTATGCCCGTGTAGATCAGAAACGCGCCGAAGACGTAGATGATGAAGTGAAACTTCTGAATCAGAAACGCGCCCGCGCCGATCATCACGCCGCGCATCACGAGCGCGCCAAGAATGCCCCAGTACAAGACGCGGTGCTGATACTTCGACGGCACTTTGAAGTAAGAGAAGATGAGTAGGAAGACAAAGAGATTATCAACCGAGAGCGACAGTTCGATGATGTAGCCGGTGAGATAGGTGATGAGCGCATTCAGTCCGGCCGCGTGTCCTTCAAGCGCGCTGTGTCGCCAATAGACGACGCCAGAGAAGAGCAGAGCCAGAGTGATCCAGACGACGCTCCACGCAACCGCCTGCCGGTAGCTGACGACATGCGCTTTACGGTTGAACAGGCCGAGGTCGATCCCCAGCATGATCAGGATGAACGCCGTAAAGCCCACCCACAACCACATTGCTTCGCTCATGGCAGCTAGGTATAGCATCCGCGCGCAAGGCGAGCAAAGGAAGAGGTCGGTCAGTGCAAGGTGCAAAGTTTAAGGTTCAAAGTTAGTTTGATCTTGAACCTTAAACTTTGCACCTTGCACCTAGCCAGTTGCGACTGCGCCGCTCGCTCCGCTACAATCCACCGCTTGCAAGTAGCGCGATTAAGTCGTCTATCTGCCAACCACGAATAATGGGCCACAACTGATCTTGCTTTGGAGAAGGTTTAAGACATGCTGAAAGTGTTTAGCCGCATGGAGCGGACGCATAAGACGGTGATCATCGTTTTCGCCGCGCTGATGGGCTTGAGTCTCGTCGTCTTCTGGTCGCCTTTACGCAATCAAGTCAACGCCACGCCGACCAACACGGAGGTGCTCGCTAAGGTCAACGGCGACGAGGTCACGGTCGGTGATCTGACCCGTTTGAAAGAGTCTTATCAACAGATGTTTGGCGGGCAGATGAGTATGGCGCAACTAGGCGGCGACAAGCGCTTCCTCGATGGCCTGATCCGCGACAAGATTATCGCGCAGGAAGCGAAGCGGCTGGGCCTCGCCGCGTCCGATGCAGAGGTGGCCGCAGAAATCCGCAAGCAGTTTCCCGATGCGAGGCCGGGCAACGAAGCCCTCGACCGCTACAAAGAGATCGTGACGACGCGCTATGGCAGCGTCGAAAACTACGAGCAGACGATCCGCGACTCAATTGCGGCCGAGAAACTGCGCGCCTTCGTCACAGCCGGCGTGACCATCTCCGAGCAAGAGGTCAAGGACGATTTCCAGCGCAAGAACACTACGTTCGACATCACCTACGTGCCCGTCGTCGCCGACAAACTGGCCGCACGCGTCCAGCCCTCGGACGACGAACTGCAAAAGTATTACGACGAGCACAAGACTGACTTCCGTTATCTCGAACCGCAGAAGAAGATTCGTTATCTCTTCATCGATCAAGCGAAGGCCGGCGAGAAGCTGAGCATCCCCGACGCAGACCTGCGCGCCGAATACGATCAACTGCCGCCCGACAAAAAACAGGCCGGCGTCAAGGTGCAGCAGATCGTGCTGCACGTGCCGTCGCCGGAACAGGATCAGCAGACGCTCGCCAAAGCTACGCAGCTCGTCTCTGAGTTGCGCGGCGGCGACCCTAGCGCGACCGTTGACGAGAAGAAGTTTGCAGACGCCGCGCGCGGCCGTTCGGAAGACCCGGCGACGGCCAAAACGGGCGGCTGGCTGCCCGCGCCCGTCAAGCGCAATCCGAACAAGCCGAACGAACTGACGCAGCACGTGCTCGACCTGCAAGAAGGCCAGACCACCGATCCACTCTTCGACAAAGCCGCCAAGTCCTACTACATCTTCCGGCGCGGCCCCGCCGTGCCCAAGTCTTTCGAGGACGCCAAACAGGAGTTGCTCGTCTCCCTGCGCAATCGCCGCGCTTACAAGGTGGCGGCCGAACTAGCGGGGCGCGCCGCGCAGCGTTTGAAGGAGACGAAGGACGTGCAGAAGGTGGCCGAAGAGTTGGCGAAAGAGGCCAACATGACGCCGGCCGAGATGGTCAAAGAGACGCCGCTCATCAAACCGGGCGACGACGTGCCCGACATCGGCAGCAGCCAGCAGTTTGAAGAGTCGATCAAGCCGCTCGAAAACACGGGCGATGTCGGCGAGCGCACGCCGATCAAGAACGGTTTTGCCGTTCCCCTGCTCGTCGAAAAACGCGAGCCGCGCATCCCGGACTTCGCCGAAGTGAAAGATAAGATCACTGAGCGCGTCAAAGGCGAGAAGGCGAAGACGCAGCTTGAACAGACGGCGCGCGACATCGCCAACGCGGCCAATCAGCCCGACGAGCTGAAAGCCGCCGCCGAGAAGTATAGCCTCGAAGCGAAGACGTTGCCGCAATACAGGATCAGCCAACCGCTCGAAGAGGCGGGCACGAGTCCGGCGGCGGGCGAAGCGATCTACAGCTTGAAGGAAGGCGAGATCACAAAGACGCCCATCCACACCGGCGACGCTTGGCTCGTCGTCGGCGTGACCAAACGCAAGGACGCGGACTTGGCCGAGTTCAACAAGCAGCGCGATCAGTTGATCGAGACCGCGCTTTCAACCAAACGCGGCGATGTGTACGAGGACTACATCAGCGCAGTGCGTGCGCGGCTTGAGCGCGCCGGCAAGATCAAAATCTACACAAACGTGCTGGCGCGCATCTCCGACGAAGAAGAACCGGCGGCCGTGCCCGTGCCGCCGCGCCGGCTGCCGATTCCGGGCAGCAAATGACGTTGCCACATCGAACGCAGAGCAAGACAAAAGGCCGCGCGAATTAACGCGCGGCCTTTTGCTTTTCACAGCTAACCCTTGCGATCTCAAATCTCAGATTTGAGATCACTCATCAGAACACGTGCACCAGTGTCGCCACGCTCGCGTCCGCAACTTCAAGACTGATCTGTACGTCGTTGCCCGCAGTCGTGACCTTCGTGTTGTCCACGAGTTGCTGCAAGAGCTTCCCCTTATCGTCCGATCTGCGCGCGGTGTAAAGCGGCGCGAGCAGCTTCAAGCCTTCGACCGTGTCGCTCAAGTTGTGCGCTGCGTCTGCGTTGTCCGTGCGCAAGACCGTGAGCATCTGGAAGCCGCTCGTGGACGTGCCGAACGAACTGTAGAACTGGCGGATCGAAGCCACGCTCTTGCTCAGTTCCGGGCTGGGCAACTCGATCTGTTTCAACGCCGCCGGCACGTTGCCGCCCATGCCGATGATCGCGTTTGGATCGTGCTGCGCGAGCGCGACGACATCCGCCGCTACGCGCGCGCCGCCGTTCAGCGCATCAACGGCCGCACGCACGCGCTCCGGCTGACCGAAAGCGAGCGTGTTCGCGTCGAGCACAACCACGGCCAGATTCGTCCAGCGCAAACCCAAGAGTTTGACTTGCTGGCCGAGATTGAACAGATAGATCGTCTTACCCTTGTATTGCTGCTCTTGATAGCCGCCCTTCGCGGCGATGCGCCCGGCGGCGACGAGCGCCGCCGCACTGAAAGTGCCGCGCGCAATCGCTACGGGTTGCAGCTTGATCATGCCGAGCGGCGTCTGCACGATGCGCACGCCGACCGCCACGCGTTCGAACGCACGCGGGTCGAGGCCCGTGCGCGTCTTGAAGGCTTCGATGTCCGAGTTGATCTCCGCGAGCTTCGCCGGATCGCTCGCGTAGATGCGCGGCAGCGCCTCTCTGTACAGCCGCTGCACGTCCACAGTCATCACCGCATCCGAAGCGGGCAACGCCGCGAGCGCGCCCGGCACAGCAGACGTGCCTCTGCGATTGGTCTGCGCGCTGGCCGAGCAGACGCACGCCGCCGCGAATATGACGAGCGCCACAACGTAAACAGTTCTCTTCATCTTGATCCTTTCACCCATTGCCGAAAATCGAGACGGCGCAATCACAGGCCGCCGATGAATGAATTAATTTCGGGGGAGCATTGCTCACAGTCGGATGCGCCCGCCCGCACCGCAGGTTGGCTTTTTATGCGGCCCAGCCCCAACACACCACGACGCGCCAGATAAGACGCGCGTGAACGTCTGAACGTTAACACGTCCAACATTGATCACGCTCACACGCGCTCGACCAACAACGCCAACCCCATGCCGCCACTAACGCAGAGCGTTGCTAAGCCCCTGCGCGCGCCGCGTCGTTGCATCTCGTGCAGGAGCGTCGTCGTGATGCGTGTGCCGGTGCAGCCGATTGGATGACCGAGCGCGATTGCGCCGCCGTTGACGTTCAAGCGTGCGGCATCAAAACCCAACTCGCGGTCGCACGCGATGACCTGCGCGGCGAAGGCTTCGTTCAATTCGATCAGATCAACGTCCGCGAGCGTGAGCTTCTGGCGCGCGAGCAGCGCGCGCACCGCCGGCACAGGCCCGATGCCCATGATCTCAGGCGCGACGCCCGCGACCTCGTAGTCAACCACGCGCGCCTGCGGCTCGACGCCGCTCATCGCTTTCAATCCTTCGGCGCTCATCACGCAGACGGCCGCCGCACCGTCTGTGATCCCTGAAGAGTTGCCGGCCGTGACCGTGCCGCCTTCGCGAAAGACGGGCGCGAGCTTGCGCAAAGATTCCATCGTCGTGTCGGCGCGCGGATGCTCGTCGCGCGCGAACAGCAACGCCTCGCCTTTGCGTCCTTTGATCTCGACGGGTGTGATCTCCGCATCGAAGCGGCCCAAGTCAATCGCCGCCGCCGCGCGTTGCTGCGAGCGCAGCGCGTACTCATCCTGTTCGGCGCGCGTGATCTCGTAGCGGTCAACAAGGTTCTCGGCCGTCGCGCCCATCACCAGACCCGAAAGCGGATCGAGGAAGCCGTCGCGGTACATGCCGTCAACAAGTTCGACGTTGCCCATGCGCATGCCCCAACGCGCGCCCTCCGCTAAGTAAGGCACGCGCGACATGTTCTCCACACCGCCTGCAAGCACAAGTTGTGCGCGCTCCAACATGATCTGTTGCACGGCCAGAATGATCGCCTGCAAACCCGATCCGCACGCTTGGTTGACCGTGAACGCCGGCACGGTCTCTGCGAGTCCCGCGCGATAACTGATCTGTCGCGCCACATTCGGCCCCGTGCCCGCCTGTCGCGCACAACCCCAGATGACTTTAGCCACCGCGTCGGTCGCAACCCGCGCACGCTCAAGGCAAGCGCGCGCCACGTCTGCGCCCAACTCCGCCGCCGTCGTGCCCGCCAACGCGCCGCCATAACGCCCGATAGGCGTCCGCACCGACCCGACTAAATAAATCTCTTTCATCACAAACGCTCTCTGAATTAAAATGCAGGGCCGAGTGAGCAAGTGACGAGTGACGAGCAAAAGGAACAGAATCAGTTTCGCTCTCATCATTCGCGCTGCATCAGCGCACAAGCATAACTTGTCGCTTGTCACTCAGCACTTGTCACTGTTTTTATAGCACAGGCGATTTGCAGACCGTGAACCGGCCTCAGCCCTCGACGCTTTGCTGCTCATCTTCAGGCACCAATATGAAACGCCTCACGCACACAGACGAGAGCGAACGGACGTGGCGCGAACTCGCGGCACGGCTCGACGCGCATGGCGAGTGGTTCTGCACGACGCGCAGCGATAGTGCGCCCGTGCCTCTGCGCAAGGGCGAGTGGGAGTTGAGCGCGGCGCATGGGCGCGTGCATCTCTCTTATTGGACGGAGCGCGGGACGCGGACGTGGCGCGTGCTGGCGTGGGAGTGGACGGATGAGCGGCTGCGTCTGGACGTGGCGCGGCGCATGGGCGCAGAGCGCACGACGCTCGAACTCGTGCCGCGTGCGTCTGTGCGCGCAGGCATAGAGGCTGTGCGGGCGGCGCGTCTGCGTCTGTGCGAACAGTTGGCGGCACTCGCCTGCGAGAGTTTAACGGGCGCGCAAGTTGAGCGCGTGCGTCTGAGCGCAGGCGCGCGCCGACGAGAGCCGGGACGTTATGCGCGCATCGTGTTGCGACGCGGGCGCGAGTTGATCGCTGTGACCGGCGCGGTTGTTGAAGCGCGCGCGGGCGACGCAGATGCGCTGCTCACGTCGGCGCTCATCTGGTGGACGCGCTTGCAAAGACAGACGCGCTTTGCCGGTTTGCGAAAATTGTGGTTGGTCGTGTCACATGAATTGGTTGAGACGTTCGGGCAGCGTGTGGCATTGCTGCGCGCAGAAGTGCGGCGCGACATCGTGCTGTACGAGCGCGACGAGACGTGGCAGACGTTGACGACCACATCAGCGCCCGATCTGTCAGAGTTGTTGAGTGTTGTGCCGCGCGTGTTGCGTCCTGTCCATGAGGGTTTGAGCGACACGGCTGCGCGCATCGTTGCGCTTGCGCCGGCGGCGATTGACGTGGTGCGCGCACGTTATGGCGAGACGCTACGCTTTCACGGTCTCGCGTTCGCGCGTGTGCGGCGCACTTTGGGGCGCGAGCACGTCTGGTTCGGCACGGGCGCACGTCGTCTGTTGACTGAAGAGAACTGGCCCGACCTCGCCAAGCTGCTCGATGAACTCAACACGCATCGCGCGCCCGATGCGCCCGACCGACGCCACGCGCTCTACGCCGCCGCGCCCGAAGCTTGGCTCGAATCGCTTTTACGGCGCAACATCACGCGGCTCGATCCCGGTCTCATCCTCGCGCCGCTCCACGCGCAGTTTAGGCCTGCGCAAAAGACGAGCGCGAGCGCACGCCCCGTTGACTTGCTCGCGCTCCGGCGCGACGGCCGGCTCGCCGTCATCGAGTTGAAAGTTGCGGAAGACGCAATGCTCGCGTTGCAAGGCGCGGACTACTGGCGGCGCGTCGAAGTGCACCGCCGCGCCGGCCACATCGCGCGCACGCGTCTGTTCGGCGCGCTTGAGATCGCCGACGAGTCGCCGCTCGTTTACTTGGTCGCGCCCGTCTTTCGTTTCCACCGCGCCTTCCAAACCCTCGCGCGCATGATCGCACCAGAGATCGAACTCTATCGCTTCGACCTCAACGAAGATTGGCGCGCAGGCGTCAATGTTGTGCGCCGCACGCGCGCGAACTGAAAAGCAGTGGTCGGTCGTCAATGATCAGTTAAAACAGTTTCTGTTCTTACTGATCACTGACGACCGACCACTGACCACTGCTATTTGTTGCTCATGCTTACGATGTCGTCTTTCGAGTGATCGACGGTGGAGCAGATGCCGGCGACGCGCATGCGGAACTCGTCGGGGTTCGATGCGCCGCGCAGCGCCTCTTCCATCGTGATGAGACCCGATTGATAGAGGTTGAAGAGCGATTGATCGAAGGTCTGCATGCCGTATTGCGACGTGCCGGCGGCGATGGCATCGCGGATCAGATGCGTCTTCTCTTCGTGCGCGATGTACTCGCGGATGAGCGCAGTTGAGACCATCACCTCGCACGCGGGCACGCGCCCTGTGCCGGTCTGTGCGCGCACGAGCCGCATCGAGATGACCGCGCGCAGGATGCCCGCGAGTTGCAGGCGCACACTCTTCTGTTGATGTGGCGGGAATGAAGAGACGATGCGCACGATGGTCTCGGTCGCATCGAGCGTGTGCAATGTAGAGAGCACGAGGTGGCCGGTCTCGGCGGCGGTCAAGGCCGTCTCAATCGTCTCGTGGTCGCGCATTTCGCCGACGAGGATCACGTCCGGGTCTTGGCGCAAAGCGCCGCGCAAGGCTTCGGCGAACGAGCGCGTGTCCACGTCCACCTCGCGCTGCGTGATGAAAGATTTGCGGTCGCGGTGCAGGAACTCAATCGGGTCTTCGATGGTGATGATGTGCCCGCCGCGCGAGGCGTTGATGTAATCAATCATCGAGGCGAGCGTCGAAGATTTACCGGAGCCGGTCGCGCCGGTGACGAGGATGAGACCGCGCTGTTCGTCTGAGACGCGCTCGCAGATGGGCGGCAAGCCCAACTCGTTCATCGTCCGCACGCGGTCGGGGATGACGCGCAGGACGATGGAGACGCTCCCGCGTTGCTGAAAGACGTTGGCGCGAAAACGGCCCACGCCATGCACGCCATAACCGATGTCCACCTCAGAGTATTCTTTGAAGCGTTGCTTCTGGCGATTTGACATCATCGAGAAGGCCATGTCGAGCGTATCTTCTTGGGAGAGGCGCGGCGCGTTGAGGATGGGGCGCAACTCGCCGTCCGTGCGCATGACCGGAAAAGAACCGGCCTTGATGTGCAGGTCGGACGCCCTATGACTACAGGCAGCCCGCAATAGATCGTCAATCTTGATCGGCATAAGTAATGAACAGACGCGCGCGCATGAACTCGCCGGCCCGCGAGGCAGACAACGGGCAACACGCTTTAGCTGATGGTCGTTGCTTGTCGGGCGAAACTCGCGGACTTAAGTAGGAGGGGACATCGCCGGAAAGTTTAAAGCCCGGAGACGCCAAAAACATACTAACGTGCGGGCGAAAGGCGCGTCAATAACTATATGCGATGGACTGCTCGGAGGCCTTAACTAAAGCTAAGTTTTCGGTTCAGCTAAAGAGGCGAGATCGCGGAAGGCTGCCAAGTGCTCATCCTTCAACTTGAAGACTTTCGGCCCGACCTTGATCTCAACACTTTTCGCCTCTAACGAGGCCTTGGCCTTTAGTCGCTTGCGACGGCACTCAAATTTGACAAGTCAGGCTTGACCGATTGTGCCGTGCTTGTCGGCTCAGTCTTCGTGCGCACGCGCCCGTTGTTGTTCTGCGGCGCGGCCTGTGCTTGATTGACGTAGGTGAGCCAAGGCCCCGGCGCTTCGCGTTCGCCCGAAGTGATCTCGAAGAAGGTCTGTTGGATGCGGCGCGTGATCTCGCCGCGCCGGCCCGTGCCGATCTCGATCTTGTCCACCGAACGAATG
>Ga0209153_1000183_pt1 | contig 34312 bp, 30 predicted proteins | sample GraSoiAngelo_120_FD_185877 | JGI IMG/M metagenome (GOLD analysis project Ga0209153, IMG submission 185877) | Grasslands soil microbial communities from the Angelo Coastal Reserve, California, USA - 14_0919_09_20cm (SPAdes) (version 2) | ecosystem: Environmental > Terrestrial > Soil > Grasslands ... | reverse complement strand
ATCGGTGATATATTCTTCGATGAACGTGTCTTTCGCTTCCAATTTCTTGTCGTCGAGGTGATTGGTGATCGCCTCATAGGTGTTGTCCATATTGTCGTAGGAGCCGCGATGGACAAATTTCAGCGCTTTGCCTTCGGGCGATTTGGCGATGCTCATGTCCCTGGTGAGATTCTTCGGGTCCTGCTCGACCGGGATTTCCGCCAGATAGGTGAAGCCGGTATCGTCGGTCGAGGTGTAGACGATCATCGCATTGCCAGACGGCTTGATGCCCTGCTTCTCCAGCAGGGCTGACAGCGTCTTGAAGGAATCAATCAGGGTATCGAACGCGGAATCCCAGTTTGCGGTGCCCTTGACGACCACCACTTTCTTTGGCTCGAGCGTGATCTGTTCACCGAAGGGATCGGCGGTCTGAACCGGACTGGCGGCAGGCGGCGCCGCGGCCGCCGGCGGGGTGGCCGGGGCGGGGCTCGCAGGTGGGGCAGGCGCTGTCGATGGCGCGGGAGCAGGGGTGGTGCCGGGCGCGGGCGTTGCCGCCGGCGGCTGCGTGCTCGCCGCAGGCGGCGATTGGGCCAGCGCCAGCGAAAACCCGAGCCAGATCGCGGCGGCCGGGATCAACGCGACCATGGCAAGGCGGTGAAGCAAGGGGAGATCCATCGAGTATTCTCCGTGGCCGTATCCGATATCCCGGTCTGCGTCAGTTTAACACGCGGGGCCTGCCCCCGTCCCATGACAGATACGTCATGCTCCTCTGTGCTCCGCACTGGTCAATCCGCCATCATTGGCCATATAAGGCAGGCATAAATCGGGACATTTCATGAGCGCGTTGGCCAACCACGCATTCGCCAAGATGAACGGCATCGGCAATGAGATCGTCGTTGTCGACCTGCGCGATTCCAAGTCGGCGGTGACGTCGGCGGACGCGCGCGCGGTGGCTTCGCCAGCGGGCATCGCTTACGACCAGTTGATGGTGCTGCAGCCGCCGCGGCTTGCCGGCACCGAGGCCTTCATCCGCATCTACAACAATGACGGCTCGGAGGCCGGCGCCTGCGGCAATGGCATGCGCTGCGTGTTGCGGCGGCTGTTCGAACAGACCGGCCAGACCGCGGCGAGTTTCGAGACCCGCGCCGGCCTGTTGAACTGCTGGCAGGGGCCGGCGCCCGATCTCTATACCGTCGACATGGGGCCGCCAAAGTTCGGCTGGCAGGATATTCCGCTGGCGGAAGAATTTCGCGACACGCGCTACATCGAACTACAGGTCGGCCCGATCGACGCGCCGCTGCTGCATTCGCCGTCCGCGGTCAACATGGGCAATCCGCATGCGATTTTCTGGGTCGACGACATCAATGCCTATGATCTCGCGCGGTTCGGGCCGCTGTTGGAAAACCATCCGATCTTTCCAGAGCGCGCCAATATCACGCTCGCCCATATCGTCGATCGCGACCACATCACGATCCGCACCTGGGAGCGCGGCGCGGGATTGACCAAGGCATGCGGCTCGGCTGCGTGCGCCGCTGCGGTCGCGGCGGCGCGGCTGAAGCGCGCCAATCGTGTTGTGCAGGTTCAGCTTCCCGGCGGCGATCTTTCGATCGAATGGCGCGAAGGCGATGACCACGTGCTGATGACGGGCACGGCGACCTTCGAATATGAGGGGCGCTTCGATCCCTCGCTGTTTGCCGCTTAACATGACAGTCGACGTCGTCACCTTCGGCTGCCGTCTCAACGCCTTCGAATCCGAAGTGATTGCGCGTGAGGCGGAGCGCGCCGGGCTATCGGACACCATCGTCATCAATAGCTGCGCGGTCACGAATGAGGCGGTGGCGCAGGCGCGGCAATCGATCCGGCGGCTGAAGCGCGAGCAACCCGGCGCCCGCATCGTGGTCACCGGCTGCGCGGCGCAGACGCAGCCGCAAATGTTCGCCGAAATGGCCGAGGTCGATCGCGTCATCGGCAATGACGACAAGATGCGCGGCGAAGCCTGGCGCGCCACAACCGAGGCGTTCAGCGCCGCGGCGCCAAGCGAAAAGATCGCCGTCAGCGACATCATGGCCGTCAGGGCGATGGCGCCGCATCTGGTCGACGGCTTTGCGCGCGGCCTGCCGCGGGTATTCGTGCAGGTCCAGAATGGCTGCGATCACCGCTGCACCTTCTGCACCATTCCGTTCGGCCGCGGCAATTCGCGTTCGGTGCCGATGGCATCCGTGGTCGAGCAGGTTCGCGAGATTGTCAGGCGTGGTCACGCCGAAATCGTGCTGACCGGGGTCGATCTCACGGGCTACGGCACGAATCTGCCGGGCGCGCCAAGGCTGGGAACCCTGATCAAGCAAATCCTGCGGCATGTACCCGAGTTGAAGCGCTTGCGGATCTCATCGATCGATTCGATCGAAGCCGATTCCGATCTGCTCGACGTGATCGCGGAGGACGAACGGCTGATGCCGCACCTGCATCTGTCGCTGCAATCAGGCGACGATCTGATCCTCAAGCGGATGAAGCGCCGGCATTCGCGCCAACACGCCATTGAATTCTGCGCGCAGGTCAAGCGGCTGCGGCCGGATATCGCGCTCGGTGCCGATATTATCGCAGGCTTTCCGACCGAGACGGAAGCGATGTTCAAGCGCTCGCTCGATCTCGTCGATGAGTGCGATCTCACCTTCCTGCACGTGTTTCCGTACTCGCCGCGTCCTCTCGCGCCTGCGGCGCGCATGCCGCAGGTCGTGGGCGGGACCATCAAGGAGCGCGCGAAGCGATTGCGCGCGGCCGGCGAGGCCGCGCTGCGAAAGCGATTGGCGCGAGAGGTCGGCGCGACGCGCAACGTTCTGATCGAAAGCGCCACGCAAGGCCGCACCGAACATTATCTGCCGGTAGCGATCACTGGCGACGTTCCCGGCGCGGTGCGGGCGCTCACGATTGCCGGAAACGATGGCGCGCGGCTGACCGCAGACCGTCATCGCCCGGCTTGACCGGGCGACCCAGTACGCCGGGGCCTATCGATCGATTACTGGCGTCTCTGGAATACTGGATCATCCGCTTTCGCGGATGATGACGAGGTGAGTTTGCTACGAGATGTGCGCTCTCGGCTTCACTCCCCCTTCCATCCGCACATCCGAAGCCGCTCCTGCATATGCTCAGGCGCCGGTGCGACCACGCGCACCGCCTCTTTGTTCCTCGAAATCGGAATTGCAATCTCGCGGGAGTGCAGATGCAGCCGCGGCTCGCCGAAGCGGGGACCGTTGCCGTAGATGTTATCGCCGATGATCGGCCAGCCGGTCGCAGCTGTATGCACGCGCAATTGATGGGTACGGCCGGTGACCGGTTCCATTGCGAGCCAGGCCAACCCGCCGCCGCGACCCAGCACCTTCCAGTTGGTAACGGCCTTTTGTCCGTCGGGGTCCGGCTTCTGCCACCAGCCGCGCTCGGCGTTCAAGCGGCCGAGCGGCATCTCGATCGTGCCTTCGTCGTCGGCCGGGCCGCCTTCGACCACCGCCCAATAAGTCTTGGAAATCCGGCCATGCTTGAACAACAGCCCAAGCGAGGCCGTTGCCTTGCGATGGCGCCCCAATACCAGGCAGCCGGATGTATCCTTGTCGAGCCGGTGGGCGAGCACCGGCGGCCGCGGCAACCCGAAACGCAAGCCATCGAAGGAGGCTTCCAGATTTGCGCCGCCCTTGGGGCCGCGATGCACCGGCAAGCCCGCCGGCTTGTCGATGACGAGCATCAGCCCGTCGCGATGGAGCACTCGCGCCTGAATTTCTTCCGCGGTCAGTTCCGCAACATCAATCGGCCGGTCAAGACTTTCGCTCATGGCACGAAACCGCTAACACAGCCGCGCCATGAACGAAACGACCAAACAGAGCTGGTGGCGGCGGCTGTCCAGCGGGCTGAAGCGGACTTCGAGTTCGCTTTCGACCGCGGTTGCCGATCTCGTCACCAAGCGCAAGCTCGACCGCGCGATGCTCGACGATATCGAGGACGTGCTGCTGCGCGCTGATTTGGGAACCGAAGTGGCGGCGCGCATCGCTGCTGCCGTCGGCGCCGGACGCTATGACAAGGCGATCTCGGCCGATGACGTCAAGAATGTGGTCGCGACCGAAGTCGAGAAAGTGCTGTCGCCAGTCGCCACGCCGCTTGCGGTTGACGATGTGCAAAAGCCGTTCGTCATTCTTGTCGTCGGCGTCAACGGGTCCGGCAAGACCACCACCATCGGCAAGCTTGCGGCGAAGTTTGTCTCCGAAGGGCGCAGCGTGATGCTGGCGGCCGGCGACACGTTTCGCGCCGCGGCCATTGAGCAGCTCAAGATCTGGGGCGAGCGCGCCAAATCGCCCGTGATCTCAGGTGCGCAAGGCTCGGACTCCGCGGGCCTTGTATTCAATGCGCTGTCTTCGGCCAGGGAACAAAAGCGCGACGTGCTCCTGGTCGACACGGCAGGCCGGCTGCAGAACAAGGCCGAATTGATGAACGAGCTTGAAAAGGTCGTTCGCGTCATCAAGAAGATCGACGCTTCGGCGCCGCACGCGGTGCTGTTGGTGCTGGACGCCACCGTTGGGCAAAATGCGCTGTCGCAGGTCGAGGCATTTCACCGCACCGCAGGTGTCACCGGTCTTGTGATGACAAAGCTCGACGGCACCGCGCGCGGCGGCATTCTGGTGGCGCTGGCGGAGAAATTCAAATTGCCGGTGCACTTCATCGGCGTCGGCGAAGCTATCGATGATCTCGCCCCGTTCACCGCGCGCGATTTTGCGCAGGCGATCGCAGGAATTGAAACCTGATGGATAAGACCCAGCCGCACCCGCTGTTCAAGCTCGCGACCGAACTCGGTCCGCTGATCGTGTTCTTTGTCGCCAACGCCAAATTCCATCTGTTTGTCGCCACGGCTGCGTTCATGGTGGCGATCGTCGCCGCCATGATCGCCTCCTATGTGGTGACACGGCACGTCCCGATGATGGCGCTCGTCACCGGCGTCATCGTCATCGTGTTCGGCACGCTGACGCTTGTGCTGCATGACGAGACTTTCATCAAGGTCAAGCCCACCATCATCTACGGCCTGTTCGCTGCGGTTCTGGCCGGCGGGCTGTTGTTCGGCCGCTCTTTCATCGCCATCATGTTCGATCAGATGTTCAACCTGACGCCGCAGGGCTGGCGCACTTTGACGCTGCGCTGGGCGCTGTTCTTCGTTGCGATGGCGATCCTGAATGAAATGATCTGGCGCACCCAGAGCACCGATTTCTGGGTCGCCTTCAAGGCGTTCGGCGTGATCCCGCTGACGATGATCTTTGCGATCGCGCAAATGCCGATCATCAAGCGCTATCATCTCGAGCCGGTCTCGCTGGAGGCGAGCGAAGCGGAAGCGGGGGATGTAAGGAAGTAGACGGCGCTACACCCGTCATTGCGAGGAGCCAACGGGTCGCGCGAACGCGCGCCCGATGACAGGCTCCGCGACGAAGCAATCCAGTCCTCGTTGTATGGCTCTGGATTGCTTCGCTTCGCTCGCAATGACAGCCGGGGAATTACGACCCCGCCTTCAGCGCCTTGTCGATCTCGGCTTTGAGCGCACTATCGACATTTTCAGGCGTGACCGGGCCGACCAGCTTGTAGACGATCGTTCCATCGCGCCCCACGACAAACGTCTCGGGCACGCCATAAACGCCCCATTCGATCGCGGCGCGGCCGTTGCCGTCGACGCCGACAATGCCGAACGGATTACCGTAACGGCCGAGGAAGCGCCGCGCATTGTCGGGCGCGTCCTTGTAGTTGATGCCGACCAGCTGCAGGCGTTTGTCTTTGGCCAATTCGCTCAACAGCGGCGCTTCGTCATGGCACGGCACGCACCAGGAAGCCCAGACATTGACGACGCTGACTTTGCCCTGGAAGACGCTGGGATCGAGCCCCGGCACCGGCGCGCCTCCAGCGAGGAGGCCTTGCAACGGTGGCAATGTAGTCTGCGGCGCCGGTCGGCCGATGAGCGCGGAGGGAATCTTCGAGGGATCACCGCTGCCAAGCCGAAGCCAGAACAGCGCGGCGAAGGTGGCGAACACGAGCAGCGGCAGCGCCATCAGAATGAGCCGGCGCGGAGGCGGCGCCTTCGCCGACGGCAGTTTATCGGACGTTACGGGCTCGCTCATCTCAAGTCCGCCGCGCTGCGTCCGGAGCGCCTGGTGATGCCGCTTTGGTCCAGTTCGCGCAAGCGCTGCCTCAGGCTGCGATAGTCGATCGCGATGGCGATGATCAGGATCAGCACCACCGCAGTCACCAGTGCGTAGGACGCCACAATGAAGGAGGTGTAGGGGCCGAGCGACATCGTGTTACGCTGCCCCAAATGGCACGGTTTTCTCACGCGAACCGGCGTCCACTTCGCTCGAAAATGCTCTCGCTTGCATCATCTGCAGGCTGCGCAGGCGGCGGCGCAGAATCTCGTTGCGCATCGCAGCCAATAACAACGTGACGAACAACAGCGAGAACGCCGCCGCCATCATGAGCAGCGGAACCAAAAAAGCGCGGTCAAGCGTCGGTCCGCCCAGTCGCATCACCGAGGCCGGCTGATGCAGCGTATTCCACCAGTCGACTGAGAATTTGATGATCGGCAGGTTGATTGCGCCGACCAGCGTCAGCACTGCGGCGGCGCGGGCCGCGCGCGAGGGATCTTCGACCGCGCGCCACAGCGCGATCAGGCCGAGATACATCAGGAACAGGATCAGCACCGAGGTCAGCCGCGCATCCCATTCCCAATAGGTACCCCACATCGGTCGGCCCCACAGCGAGCCCGTCACCAGCGCAAGGAACGTGAATGCCGCGCCGATCGGGGCTGCGGCCTTGGCGGCGACGTCCGCTAGGGGATGCCGCCACACCAGCGTGCCCAATGCGGCGAGGCTCATCACCCCCCAGACCAGCATCGAGAGCCAGGCGTTGGGCACGTGGACAAACATGATCTTGACGGTCGCGCCCTGCTGATAGTCGTCGGGCGCGGTGGCCGATTGATAGAGGCCGATCGCAAGTACGATCGCGGTCACCGCTGCCAGCCACGGCAGCACGCGCGCGGTCAGCGACAGGAACTTGCTCGGATTGGCGAGATCGATCAGCGTCATGGCTTCCTGATAGTCGCGGTTGGCTTCGCAAGCAATCGGTTCGAGATTGCAATTCCGCTTGATCAATCGAGCCCGTGCCGCAGGCTGGCGGCTGCGGCAAACGGTCCGACCACGAAACTAACCAGCGACAGCGCGCACAGGATCGAAAACGGCGCGCCGAACGACAGCCCCGAGATCGCGGCCTGCGAAGCCGCGACGCCGAAAATCAGCACCGGGATCGACAGCGGCAGCACCAACACCGCCAGCAGCAATCCGCCGCGATGCAGGGTCACGGCGAGCGCCGCACCGATCATGCCGGTAAAGGTCAGCGACGGCGTGCCGGCAAGCAGCGTCAGCGCGACCGCCGCGGTCGAGCGCGTATCGAGATTGAGCAACAGCCCCAGCACGGGAGTAGCGACGATCAGCGGCAGTCCGGCGGCCATCCAATGCGCCAGCGCTTTCGTGGCACAGGCGAGTTCCAGCGGCGTCCGACTCATGACGATCAGATCCAGCGAGCCGTCCTCGTGGTCTGCCATGAACAGCCGATCGAGCGTGAGCAGGCTCGCGAGCAACGCGCCGAGCCAGAGGATCGCGGGTCCGAGCCGCGTCAACAGCGCAAGGTCAGGCCCGACTGCGAACGGCATCAACACCACGACGGTGAGAAAGAACAACACGCCGATCAACGCCCCGCCGCCGACGCGAACTGCGATTCTAATGTCCCGGCGGATCAGCGCGGCCTGTGCGGTCACGACGCGCCTCCGATCCGCAATTCTTTTGCTGCGATGCCGAGCGGCCCATGGGTCGCGGCGATGATCAGACCACCGCTCGCGAGATGGTCGCCCATCAACCCGGCAAACAGGCTTTGCCCAGCGGTATCGAGTGCGGCGGCCGGCTCGTCGAGGAGCCAGATCGGCCGCTTGACCGCTAGTAGCCGCGCCAGCGACAGCCGCCGCCGCTGCCCGGCCGACAAATACGCCGCCGGCAGGTGAGCCGCATGATCGAGCCCCACCGCGGCCAGGCTTTTGTTCGTGTCTCCTGCCTCGCCGCCGATGAAATCGCGCCAGAACGCCAGGTTTTCGACAACGCTGAGCGCAGGTTTCAGCGCATCGCGATGGCCGAGGTAGTGGGCTTGTTCGGGCAATGTCAGCTCGGTCTCGCCGCCCTCCAGAGCGATCGATCCGGTGGCCGGGATCAGCAGGCCCGCGATCAGCCGCAGCAGCGAGGTCTTGCCTGAGCCGTTGGGTCCGGTGACGGCGAGCGCCTGGCCGGAAGCGGCCTCAAAGTGGAGGCGCGAGAACACCTCGCGACCGCCTCGTACACACCCTACACCGCGTCCCCAAACCCGCATTCTACCCCTTCTTCAGTCGCCGGAAATCCTATTGGTACCGCATCGGAATTTTTGGCTGTCGCAAGGCCGCGGCACGATTGTCGCTGTGGCGGTGCCATTGGAAAGATTCTATAAGCCGGAACTCGATGCAGCACACAATCCGCGGCTGCAGGCCAGCCCCGCAGCCGGTGTTTAAGTACCCTTGCCGGGTATAACTGACAATTGGGATTTCCTCACATGACCTCGCTCGACAGCTTTAACTGCCAGAAGACCCTTAAGGTCGGGGGCAAGACCTACGTCTATTACAGTCTGCCGGCCGCCGAGAAGAACGGTCTGAAGGGGATTTCCAAGCTGCCCTATTCGATGAAGGTGCTGTTGGAGAACCTGCTGCGCAATGAAGACGGCCGCACCGTCAAGAAGGAAGACATTCTGGCGGTCGGCAAGTGGCTGAAAAAGCGCGCGCTCGAGCATGAGATCGCGTTCCGCCCCGCACGCGTGCTGATGCAGGATTTCACCGGCGTCCCCGCCGTGGTCGACCTCGCAGCGATGCGCAATGCGATGCAGAAGCTCGGCGGTGACGCCGAGAAGATCAATCCGCTGGTGCCGGTCGATCTCGTCATCGACCACTCGGTGATCGTGAACTTCTTCGGCGACAACAAGGCGTTCGGCAAGAACGTCGTCGAGGAATACAAGCAGAACCAGGAACGCTACGAATTCCTGAAATGGGGCCAGAAGGCATTCTCGAACTTCTCCGTGGTGCCGCCGGGCACCGGCATCTGTCATCAGGTCAATCTCGAGTATCTGGCGCAGACGGTGTGGACCAGGAAAGAGAAGATGACGGTCGGCAAGAAGAAGGGCACCTTCGAGGTCGCGTATCCGGATTCGCTCGTTGGTACCGACTCGCACACGACCATGGTGAACGGGCTTGCCGTGCTCGGCTGGGGCGTCGGCGGCATTGAGGCGGAGGCTGCGATGCTGGGCCAGCCGCTGTCGATGCTGCTGCCCGAAGTGGTCGGCTTCAAGCTCAAGGGACAACTCAAGGAAGGCGTGACCGCGACCGATCTCGTGCTGACGGTCACGCAGATGCTGCGCAAGCAGGGCGTGGTCGGAAAATTCGTGGAGTTTTTCGGCCCCGGCCTCGATTACCTCTCGGTCGCGGACAAGGCGACCATTGGCAACATGGCGCCGGAATATGGCGCGACCTGCGGCTTCTTCCCGGTCGACGCCGCGACCATCGATTACCTCAAGACCTCGGGGCGCGCGGCGCCGCGCGTGGCGCTGGTTTCCGCCTATGCCAAGGCGCAAGGCCTGTTCCGCAGCGCCAAGTCACCTGATCCGGTATTTACGGAAACGCTGACGCTTGATCTTGCCGACGTGGTGCCGTCGATGGCCGGACCGAAGCGTCCCGAAGGCCGGGTCGCGCTGCCTGCGGTCGCCCAGGGTTTCGCGACCGCGCTGGCCGGCGAATACAAGAAGGAAGCGGATGCCCCGACGCGCTTTTCCGTCGAAAACCGCGATTTCGATCTCGGTCATGGCGACGTCGTCATCGCCGCGATCACCTCCTGTACCAACACCTCCAATCCGAGCGTTCTGATCGGCGCCGGGCTGCTCGCGCGGAACGCCGCCGCGAAGGGATTGAAGGCCAAGCCCTGGGTGAAGACCTCGCTGGCGCCCGGAAGCCAGGTGGTCGCCGAATATCTCGCCAATTCCGGCCTGCAGAGCGATCTCGACAAGATCGGCTTCAACCTGGTCGGCTTTGGCTGCACCACCTGCATCGGCAACTCCGGTCCTCTGCCGGAAGACATTTCGAAATCGATCAACGACAACGGCATCGTGGCGGCCGCCGTGCTGTCGGGCAATCGCAACTTCGAAGGCCGCGTCAGTCCGGACGTGCAGGCCAATTATCTGGCGTCGCCGCCATTGGTGGTGGCCTACGCGCTGGCAGGAACGGTGACCAAGGATCTCGCGGCCGAACCGCTCGGCACCGGCAAGGACGGCAAGCCGGTCTATCTGAAGGACATCTGGCCGACCACCAAGGAGATCAACGCCTTCATGAAGAAGTTCGTGACCGCGTCGATCTTCAAGAAGCGCTACGCCGATGTGTTCAAGGGCGACACCAACTGGCGCAAGATCAAGACGGTGGAGAGCGAGACCTATCGCTGGAATATGAGTTCGACCTATGTGCAGAACCCGCCCTATTTCGAAGGCATGAAGAAAGAACCGGAGCCGATTGCCGACGTCGTCGATGCGCGGATTCTGGCGATGTTCGGCGACAAGATCACCACCGACCACATCTCGCCGGCTGGCTCGATCAAGCTGACCTCGCCGGCGGGCAAATTCCTCAGCGAGCATCAGGTGCGCCCGGCCGACTTCAATCAATACGGCACAAGGCGCGGCAACCATGAGATCATGATGCGCGGTACCTTCGCCAACATCCGCATCAAGAATTTCATGTTAAAGGGCGCCGACGGCAACATTCCCGAGGGCGGCCTCACCAAGCACTGGCCGGACGGCGAGCAGATGTCGATCTACGACGCCGCGATGAAGTACCAGGCGGAGAAAGTGCCGCTGGTGGTGTTCGCCGGCGCCGAATACGGCAACGGCTCCTCGCGCGACTGGGCCGCAAAGGGCACGCGGCTGCTCGGCGTCCGCGCCGTGATCTGCCAGAGCTTCGAGCGCATCCATCGCTCCAATCTGGTCGGCATGGGCGTGTTGCCGTTAACCTTCGAGGACGGCGCGTCCTGGCAGTCGATCGGGCTGAAGGGCGACGAGACCGTGACCATCAGGGGCTTGCAGGGCGATCTGAAACCGCGCCAAAAACTGACCGCGGAGATCGTATCGGACAACGGCTCGCTGCAGCGCGTGCCGCTGCTGTGCCGGATCGATACGCTCGACGAGCTCGAATATTACCGAAACGGCGGCATCCTGCACTATGTGCTGCGCAAGCTCGCGGCCTAACGCGCGTTTGTGATCGGTGGCTCACCGCGAAGTGAGTGGCGAGCAGGGGGCAGGCGGCCTATCAAAGGCCGCCTTCGCTCGTTTAGGACTGGTTTTTGCCTTTGGATTTCATGCCCGTACCCATACGGATACGGATTGTAACCTTTTTGCGGCGATAGTGCGGGTGGGTACTGGGTTCAATGATGACAGCGATGATGGCCTATAACTCGATTTCGCGCAGCGCTCTTTCTCGTTGGTCCGGTGCGCTGGGCGTATGTGCGATTGTCGCCATCGTCCGTCCAGCCCATGCTGATCCGCGTGCGGTGGTGGAATTGTTCACCTCGCAAGGTTGTTCGTCGTGCCCGCCCGCCGACAAGATCATCGGCGAGCTCGCCAAGGATCCGTCGGTGATCGCATTGAGCATGCCGATCGACTACTGGGACTACCTCGGCTGGAAAGACACGCTGGCGGATGCGCGCTTCAGTGCGCGGCAGAAAGCCTACTCGCATGTGCGCGGCGATCGCGACGTGTACACGCCGCAGGCGATCATCAATGGATCGATCCGTGTCATCGGCAGTGACCGCGCCGGCATCGAAGGCGCGATTGACGACACCAGGAAGACCACCAGCGTGATGTCGGTACCGGTGACGATGTCGATTTCCGGCAAGCAGCTCAATGTTTCGGTCGCGGCCAGCAAGGCACCGACCATCGCGCACGGCGAAGTCTGGATCTGCTCGGTCTCGAAAGCAGTGCCGATCTCGATTCATCGCGGCGAAAACAGCGGTCGCGAAATCACCTACCACAACGTGGTGCGCAACCTCCTGAAGCTGGGCGACTGGAACGGCAGTTCGGGTAGCTGGAGCGTGCCGCTGGAAAACATCTCGCGCGAAGGCGTCGATGCCGCGGCGGTCTATCTCCAGGACGGTAATCGCGAGAAGCCCGGCCCGATGCTGGGCGCGGCCTTCACATCATTGCACTGATTTCATTTTGACTCGTCATTCCCGGGGCGCGCTTCGGCGCGATTCCCTGGCGCGCTTTGGCGCGAACGCGGAATCTCGATCCGATGACACTTCGGACTTCCGGTTTCACGCGAAAACGCCTGAACCTGAATGACGCACCGCGCCAAAACAAAAAGGACCAACTTTCGTTGGCCCTAGATGGGGTTTAACTTGTGCGATAGGCCCGATCCCGACAATCCCGGGGGGCTGGGGGCTGAGGAATCCGGAACCGAAAGGACCGGGCCAACGCACCATATACTTGTCGCAACTTAGGAGGGCAGGCGCTTGGCGGAAGTGGGGCGGTATTATGATTCCGCTAACGATCCCGTGACGCTCAAAGTGGATGCCGGTTTTCCAAAAAAGATCGTGCGTAAACAAAAGGATAGGGCGGCACGACCAAGCGGAGAAAGTCATCGCGCGCGGGTCCGATCCTGACCTTCGCATCCGTTTCGGCAGGCGCCTTGGCGAAGGCTGGAATCAGCGGACCGCTCGTAAAGCAGCGCCCCGCGAATCAGGGTTTGATGAAGGTCAAATCCGAAACCGCGCCAAATCAAAGATGCGCTGTATTCGACGATCGGCCGCGTCCGTATGAAGCAACGGACGCCCCCTTGCAGCCGCGCGCGGTTGGCGCAATCATGTCGGGGGAATGACAGGAGGCGCGTCCATGAGTTTGATGTCGGAGGATGCCGATCCAAGCGAGAACCGCGCAGCGGCACGTCCCGCCACTGCGAATCCGCTGCTGAACCGGGTAACTTTCAATCGTCCTGAACTTAATCGCATCTTGAATCTTTACGGGCGCATGGTCGCCGATGGCGAGTGGCGCGACTACGCCATCGACTTTCTCAAGGACCGTGCGGTGTTTTCGGTATTCCGCCGCGCTTCCGAAGTTCCGATCTATCGCATCGAAAAGGATCCGCGGCTCGCGCGCAAGCAGGGCATGTACAGCGTGATCTCGGCGACCGGATTGATTCTGCGCCGCGGCCACGAGCTCGATCGCGTGCTGCTCGCCATCGACCGCAAATTGGCGGTGGTGTAGAAGGCTTTAGCGCGACGGTCGCCTGGCTGGGCGGGTACTCCTCGATCGAATTCGCTTGTTGCGGGCTTGACCAATATCCGCTGTGCTGCGGTAGCGTCCAAATTCTGCGCCGCAGTGAAATGACGCGATGTGCCAAAACCGGTCGTGAGCAGTTGCAGCAAGGCAACCTCTCTACTCGATCACCTCGTCGGCGCGCAGCAGCAGCGAGCTGGGCAGCTCAATGCCGATCGCCTTCGCGGTCTTGAGATTGATCACCAGTTCGAATTTGGTCGGCTGCTGCACGGGCAGATCGGAGGGTTTGACGCCTCTCAGAATCTTGTCTACGAACACCACGCTGCGCCGAAACAAATCTGCCTGACTTGCCCCATAGGTCATTAGGCCTCCGGCGTCGGCAAATTCCCTCAGCCCGTATATCGCGGCCAAGCGATTGTCAGCGCAAAATTCTGCGACCTTTTCCAGGTGGTTAAACGTGAGGGGGTCTTCCACGATGACCAAAGCATCGACACGTTTTTGCATCGTGGTGGCAAGTGCGCCATCGAAGTCGCCGGGGGCTCTCACTTCCAAAGATTGAAGCTCGATCGTCAACTTCTTAGCTGCGCTCTGCGTCTCGCCAAAAACGAGCGCGGAGTAGGGGTTAACCGCATTCCAGATAATGGCCACACGAGAAAGATGGGGGACGACCTGTTTGAGCAATTCCAATCGCTTCCCGCCGAGGTCCGGTGCCATGAGGCTCATGCCAGTAACATTTCCGCCGGGCCGGGCCAGGCTTGCAACAAGCCCGCTCCCCACTGGATCGCCCGCGTTTATCATGACAATCGGAATGGAGGCGGTTGCCCGTTTAGCCGCTAGCGGTGCGAGAGTCCCGACTGCCACGATCACATCGACATCAAGGCGGACTAGCTCTGTCGCTAGCTCCGACAGGCGATCGAGGCTGTTATCAGCATAGCGCCGGTCAAATACGATGTTCCTGCCTTCAATCCAGCCGAACTCTCGAAGTCCATTCACGAAGATCGGCCAAAGCTGAGACCGGACCTGTGCACCTGCGGACAAGAAGCCGATGCGATAGACCTTTGCGGACTGCTGCGCCCGCGCCGCGAGCGGCCACGCAACTGCCGCGCCGCCGAGCAGCGTGATGAAGTCGCGACGACCGATGTGAATTGCCATGTGACCCTCCGCTTGGGGGTCATGCCCATGCAATGCAGGGAGGATATCACGCTTTAGCGAAGGACGAACGATGCTTTTGCCCTGCGAAAGGCTGGAACCGCCCATGTCTCAGTTGGGTCATTTGCGACTGGGTCGAGCCAGCAGCAAGCCCGGCCACGTCCGCAATGCCGCCGAAAGAGGGAGTGATTTAATGGCATCAGTGGCGCCGGCGACGGACGCGATTCAAGCTCCGAAACTGGAGTCTCGAATCAGGCGCCACGAACTCGGCGACTTTGAACACCTAGAGCGTGATGACTTTTCTTCGAATCGTCATCCCCCTCTATCTTTTTGTTTGAGCATGATCTTTTCGGAAAACCGGTACCCACTTTTCCGGATCATGCTCTAGTCTACTTTGCATGGGGTTGTTTTCGCGATTTTGTGTCCAGGCCCTGCGGTTCACCGGCGAAGCCGCGTCCGGGACACACGAGATCGTTAGCACGAAGGCTGGACACGCGTCCGCCTTCGCGCTTCGAGCGACGGCGGACAGGTCGCTTTGCCCACCTGCGATTCTAAGCCTGCGACTCCGCTGGCAGCGTGGTGGCGCCTTCGCCGAGCGCGCGCTGCATCATCACCGTGTCGAGCCAGCGGCCGAACTTGAAGCCGACATTGGGGTGCGTCCCGATCATCTGAAATCCGCATCTGGTGTGCACGCCGATCGATCCGGCATTGGCGGAATCGCCGATCACGGCGATCATCTGCCGATAGCCGCGTGCTTCGCACTCGGCGATCAGCCGCTGCAGCAATTGCAGGCCGATGCCGCGCCGGTGGATCGCCGGCTCAAGGTAGACCGAGTTCTCCACGGTGAAGCGATAGGCGGGCCGTGGCCGGTAGGCGCCCGCATAGGCATATCCGACCACCGCCCCGTCGAGGGCTGCGACGAAATAGGGAAAGCTGCCGTCCATCAGCGCATGAAAGCGGCGCGTCATCTCGGCGAGATCAGGCGGGGTCAGTTCGAAGGTCGCGGTGCCGTAACGCACCGCGTGCTCGTAAATGCCGGTGATGAAAGGAAGGTCGGCCGGGGTGGCAGGCCGGATTTCGGGCGCGGACATGGCGATAAGACTATTTTTCCTTTTCGCAAAAGAAAAGCCCCGGCCTTAAGGGCCGGGGCTTGAACGATCCGCCTGAAGCCTGGAATCAGTCGCGCTGACCGAGCAACTGCAACAGCAGCGTGAACAGGTTGATGAAGTTCAAGTACAGCGACAATGCGCCGGTGATCGCGGCGCGCTCCGCGATGTCGCCGCCGGCCGAGGCATAGCCGTAGATGTAGTCGTTCTTCAGCCGCTGGGTATCCCAGGCGGTGAGGCCCGCGAACACCAGCACGCCGACCACCGACACCACGAACTGCAATGCAGAGCTCGCGATGAACAGGTTGACCAAGCTTGCGATGATGATGCCAAACAGGCCCATCATCAGGAACGAGCCCATCCCGGTCATGTCACGCTTGGTGGTGTAGCCGTACAGGCTTAGCGCGCCGAACGAGGCAGCCGTGATGAAGAACACCCGCACGATCGAGGTGTGCGTGTACACCAGGAAGATCGAGGACAGTGAGATGCCCATCAGCGCGGAGAACACCCAGAACAGCATCTGGGCGGTCGCCGGCCGCAGCCGGTCGATCCCGGCCGAGATCACGAACACCATGGCCAGCGGCGCCAGGATGAACAGCCATTTCAGCGGGCTCACGAACATCGCGTAGCCGAACGGCGTCAGGAAGGCGTTGCCGATCTTGGCCGCGGCGCCAGAGGGATCGGTGGTAACCGCCGCCATGTAGACGCCAAGGGCGGCAAGGCCCGTGATGCCGAGCCCGATCGTCATGTAGTTGTAGATGCGCAGCATGTAGGCGCGCAGACCGGCATCGACGGTCGCGGCGTCAACGCGCCCGGCGGCCCGGCCGAAAGGAGAAGCGTAGTTGCGGTCAAGGTCCGACATGGTCGAATTCCCGTTGGTTGTCCGGCGGAGCGCAAGGGTTTGCGGCGCCGGTACTTTGAATCTATCTCAGATAGAGCCGTTTGCGGACATTAATTTTGCGTCATCAATCGGCCATCTGAACCCATGCTCCATGTGGGAAACTACCACATCGGCCGCAAGCTTCCATGCGCGGCCGAATGTCGCTCTTCGAGGCGATTTCCGCACCAAAAGCGCGTTAACCGATCGAGCCAGCCGCTTCAATTTGTCACAAATTCCGCAATACCGTGGCGGGCTTCTGGTTTAACGCCAGCAACGTCCCGGCGAGCCCCAGCCCCACCGTGACGATCAGCGCCGCTACCACGACGCCCGCGGCGCTTGCGGCCTGCCAGACGAAGCTCAGGGTCATCAGCCGGGTCACGATCAGCCAGGCCGCGACCGAGCCTGCGATCACGCCGAACACGGCGGTGGCAAAACCGATCATCAGATATTCCAGCGCGTAGGCGCCAAGCAGCCGCACCCTCGTGGCACCGAGGGTCTTGAGGATGACGGCGTCGTAGACCCGATGCCGATGCCCTGCGGCGAGCGCCCCGCCCAGCACCAGGATGGCCGAAACAAGCGTCACCGCGCTGGCGCGGCGGATCGCCAGCGCGAGGTTGGTGACCACCGTACCGATGGTTTCCATCACCTCGCGCACCCGCACGCTGGTGATCATCGGGAACGCGTCGGCCACCGACTTGATGATGCGGGCGTCGCCTGCGGCATCCGGATGGGGGTCGGTCAGCGTCGCGATATGGGTATGCGGCGCGCCCTTGAAGGCGCCGGGCGAAAACACCAACACGAAATTGATGCCGAGGCCTTGCCAGTCGATGTCGCGCAGGTTGCTGATGGTGGCTGGCATGTCGCGACCCAGCACGTTGACGACGATCTCGTCGCCGATCTTGAGTCGCAAGCCGTCTGCGATCTTCTTCTCCATCGAGACCAGCGGCGGGCCGGCATAGTCGGCGCCCCACCACTCCCCTTCGACCACCCTGGAGCCCTTGGGGAGTTCTCCGGTATAGGTCAGGCCGCGGTCGCTTTGCAGCACCCATTCGGAATCGGTCGAGGCCTTGAGGTCCTCTGCCTTGACGCCGCGGGCGGCGACGATGCGCCCGCGCAGCATCGGCACGTCCTCGACGCTCGACTGCGGCAGCGTCTGTTTGAGAAAACTGTCGAAGTGCGCGGCTTCGCTGGCGGGAATGTCGATGAAGTAGAACGACGGCGCGCGCTCCGGCAGCGCCGCGAGAAATTGGCGGCGCAGATTGCCGTCGATCTGCGTGATCGTCACCAGCACCGCGAGACCGAGACCCAGCGACATCACCACCGACGGCGTCAGCGCGCCGGGACGGTAGATGTTGGCGATCGCGAGCCGCAGCATGGTGAAGCGGGGCCGCGGCAGGCGCCGCGCCAGCGCCATCAGCACGGCGGCGATGCCGCGCAGCAGCGCGAACACCAGCACCGAGGATGCAACGAACACGGAGGCGACGCGCTTGTCGTAGGCGAGCCCGATCACCACCGTGACCAGCAATACGATCACGACCGCCATCAGCGCCAGATAACGCCAGCGCGGACGATGCCAAACGGTGCCGACGGCTTCGCGGAACAGCGCCGCCACCGGCACGTCATGCACCCGGCCGAGCGGCCACAGGCCGAAGGCGAGGGCGGTGAGCAGGCCATAAACGAACGACAGCGCGAGTTCGTCCGGATGCAATGCCGGCACTACCGGCAGCGGCAGCAATTTGCCGAACAGCGCGACGATGACGAACGGCAGCGCGGCACCTGCGGCAAGCCCGATAATCGAACCGATGGCGGCGAGCAGGATCACCTGGGTCAGATAAATTGCGAACACCTCGCGGCCGGTGGCGCCCAGCGCCTTATACGCGGCAATCACGTCGCGGCGGCGATCGATATGGCTTTTCACGGCGTTGGCGACGCCGACGCCGCCGACCAGCAGTGCCGCGAGCCCAACCAGGGTCAGAAATTGCGTGAAGCGATTGATGGTGCGCTCGAGTTGCGGCGAGGCGTTCGAGCGGCTGCGAATTTCCCAGCCGGCCTCGGGCAGCGCAGCTCTCGCATCGTCGATCAGCGCCGCCGTCGCGCGCTCGCCGCTTGCATGGTCCGGCAGCTTGACCCGGTACATCCAGCGCACCAGGCTGCCGGGCTGCAGCAGCCCGGTCGCATTCAGTCCGGCTTCGCCGACCAGAAAACGCGGACCGAAGCCGACGCCGCCGGCGAGCTTGTCCGGCTCGGCATCGACGGCGCTCCTGATCTGAAAGGTGGCGTTGCCGATGCCGACGCGGTCGCCGATCTTCAGATCGAGCCGCGCCAGCAGGGTCGGATCCGCCGCTGCACCGAACGCGCCGTCACGTTCGGCCAGTAGATCATTGACCGGCAGTTTCGGGTGAAGCGTGAGCTCGCCGAGCATCGGATACGAGCCGTCGACCGCCTTGATCTCGACCAATGCGAGCCGGCCGTCGCTGGCGCGCGCCATGCCGCGCAACGTCGCCGCTACCGATACTTCGCCGCGCGAGCGCAGGAAGGCAACCTCGTCCGGCTTGGCCTCGCGCTGGAACAGCACGAAGGCGACATCGCCGCCGAGCAGCGTGCGGCCCTCGCGCGCCAATCCCTCGCTCAAGCTCGCGGCGACCGAGCCGACGCCTGCGATCGCCATCACGCCAAGGGCGATACAGGCGATGAATACGTAGAAGCCGCGCAGGCCGCCGCGCAATTCGCGCAGCGAATAGCGCAGCGGGAGCGCCGCCGCGCGGCCCTTGCCGATTCGCTCGGATACGACGCTCATGAAGCGGCGTTGCGATGCGTCGTCTCGCCGTCGATCCGGCCCGAGCGCAAGCGCACCACGCGATCGCAGCGTTGCGCAAGCGTGGTGTCGTGGGTCACCAACACAAGCGTCATGCCGCGCTCGTCGTGCTTGGAGAACAGGAGGTCGACGATCTGCTTTCCCGTGGCCTCATCGAGATTTCCAGTGGGCTCGTCCGCGACCAGGATCGCCGGATCCGGCGCCAGGGCGCGGGCAAGGGCCACGCGTTGCTGCTCGCCGCCCGACAATTGCGTAGGATAATGATGCAGGCGGTCGCCAAGACCGACCGACATCAGTTCTTGCGCCGCGCGTCTCGAGGCATCCGGATCGCCCGCGAGCTCCAGCGGCACCGCGACATTCTCCAGCGCCGTCATGGTGGGGATCAGATGAAACGACTGGAATACGATGCCGACCTGGCGGCCGCGAAAGCGCGCCAGCGCATCCTCGTCGAGGGCATTGAAAGGCGTGCCGTTGACCACCACTTCTCCGCTGTCAGGTCGTTCCAGACCCGCCATCACCATCAGCAGCGTCGACTTGCCCGAACCTGACGGGCCGATCAGGCCTATTGCTTCGCCCGATGCCACGCGCAGGCTGATATCCTTGAGGATGTGAACGCGCGCCGCGCCCGCGCCGAGCGAGAGATTGACGTTCGAGATGGAAATGGTGTCCGGCGCAAGCCCGGCGAGCAGCGCGGGTTCGATGAGCGAGGGTTCGATGAGACTGTCCATGGCCCGGTCATATGGCACTTTCGCAGGCGCGGTCGAGAGGCGGACGCGATTGTTCATGCACATGCTCGTGTTGACGGCCGCTTTGATGACGGCTGGACCGGTATTTGCACAGCCGGTCAAGATAGTCGTTCTGGGTGATTCCTTGAGTGCCGGCCTTGGCCTGTCGGGCCCGGTGGCGTTTCCGGCTCGCTTGCAAAAAGCCTTGAAAGACAAGGGGATAGACGTTGCCATGATCAATGCCGGGGTCTCGGGCGATACCTCCTCGGGCGGCCGCGACCGGCTCGACTGGTCGGTGCCGGAGGGAACCGAGGCCGTGATCGTCGAGCTCGGCGCCAACGACGCCCTGCGCGGCACCGATCCCGCCGTCACCCGTGCGGCGCTATCGGACATCGTGAGCCGGCTCAAGGCGCGCAAGATCGCGGTCATGCTGTGCGGGATGCTGGCGCCGCCGAATTACGGCCGCGACTATGCGGCGCAGTTCGATGCCATCTATCCGGATCTTGCGAAAAAATTCGACGTGCCGCTTTATCGATTTTTCCTGGATGGCGTCGCCGCCGATGCCAAGCTCAATCAGGCCGACGGGATTCATCCGACGGCGGAGGGCGTCGACATCATCGTCACGAATATGCTGCCCACTGTGGAGGCATTTCTTGGCACGATAAGAGGGCACCGGAGTTGAAAAACGGGCAACGGAAGAATGCATGGGCCGCATTTCTACCGGGGTTTTCGGCGGGTCAGCGCCGGATGCTTCGCAGAGTCACATAAGTCGGGTAGAAAATAAAAATCGGTGATTCGTCGCCGGGATTTGTTTAGGGGTTTGATCTAGGCTTTGCTTTGCGAGGTCAGACCCAAGCATCGGGAGCTTAACGATGCCGCGTTTGTTCACGGGACTGGAAGTTCCGGCCGAGATCGGCCAGACGCTTTCCAGCTTGCGGGGCGGCCTTCCCGGCGCCCGCTGGATCGATCCCGAAAATTATCACGTCACCTTGCGCTTCATCGGCGATATCGACGGCGTCTCCGCCAACGAGATCGCCTCGATGCTGTTCCGGGTCAACCGCAAGCCATTCGAGGTGACCGTGCAGGGCCTGTCGAGTTTTGGCGGGCGCAAGCCGCGCGCGGTCGTCGCCTCGATCGTGCCGAGCCGGCCGTTGATCGAGCTCCAGGCCGAACTCGAACGCTTGATGCAGCGGATCGGACTCGATCCGGAAGGCCGCAAGTTTACCCCGCACGTGACGCTGGCAAGGTTGCACGACGCCTCGAGCCAGGACGTCGCGGACTATCTGTCGGTTCGCGGTTATTTTCCAAGCCGGGTGTTCACCGCGGAGCGATTCGTGCTGTTCTCCTCCCGCGCCTCCACCGGCGGCGGACCGTATGTGGTGGAAGATTCCTACGCGCTGAGCGCGTGAGGATTTACCTCGCCCCGCCCTTGCGGGGAGAGGTCGGATCATCGCCTGCGATGATCCGGGTGAGGGGACTCACCACGGACACGTCTGCTTCAGTACTTGCGGTGAGAGCCCCTCACCCCGCCCTCTCCCCGCAAGGGCGGGGCGAGGGAGAAGAAAGCACATACCCCCAAGCACAAATTCCCGGCTTGCATTTTTCGCCGCCATAGGGCCGTAAGGGAGGCATGCTGTCTCCCCCGTCCGCCTCGTTCCGCGCCCATTACCAGGCTCTCATCTCCTCCGGCGCGATCGAGCCCGATGCCGCGCAGGAGCAGGCCGTCGAGGCATTTGCCGAGCTCGAGCAGCGGCTTGTCAGCTACAAGCCGGTGCGCAAGCAGGGCCTGTTGGTCCGGCTGTTTGCCGACAAGGAAAACGGACGGCCGCGCGGCCTTTACGTGCATGGCGAGGTTGGGCGCGGCAAGACCATGCTGATGGACTTGTTCTTCCAGCAGAGCCCGGTCGAGCACAAGCGCCGCGCGCATTTCCACGAATTCATGGCCGACGTGCATGAGCGCATCCACGGGTATCGCCAGAACATCGCGCGCGGCGAGATCGCCGATGCCGACGTGATCGCGCTCACGGCGAATGCGATTTTCGACGAGGCTTGGTTGTTGTGTTTCGACGAATTTCACGTCACGGACATTGCTGATGCCATGATCCTGGGCCGGCTGTTTGCAAAACTGTTCGACCTCGGCACGGTGGTGGTGGCGACATCCAATGTAGCGCCCGACGAGCTCTACAAGGGCGGGCTGAACCGGGCGCTGTTCCTGCCCTTCATCGCGCAGATCGAACAGCATATGGACGTGCTGCGGCTCGACGCCCGCACCGATTTCCGGCTCGAGAAGCTGGTGGGCGTCAAGATGTGGCTGGTGCCGGCGGACCGCGCCGCCGACGCGGCGCTCGACAAGGCCTGGGCGAAAATGACCGGCAATGCGCCATGCAAGCCGCGCGATATTCCGATCAAGGGCCGGGTCTTGCACGTGCCGTGCGCATCGCACGGCGTCGCGCGGTTTTCGTTCAGGGATTTATGCGAAATGCCGCTCGCTGCGTCCGACTATCTGCGGCTCGCGCACGACTATCATACCATCATCATCGACCATATTCCTGTGATGGATTACGCCGAGCGCAATGCCGCCAAGCGCTTCATCGCGTTGATCGACACACTCTATGACAATGCCGTGAAGCTGATGGCGTCCGCCGAGGCCGATCCGGTATCGCTGTATCTCGCGACCGAAGGCTATGAGGCCAACGAGTTCAAGCGGACCTCCTCGCGGCTGATCGAGATGGGTTCGGAATCCTATCTGGCACGGCCTCATGGACACAGGGATTCCGCGGCAAGCGGGTCGAGCACAGGTTTGGTGGAGACGTAAGCTCTCGTTCCAGGTGGTGCGCTAGCACCGGACCCAGATGCGCAAATGCGCATCTGGGGATCTCGAGATTCCGGGCTCGCTCGTTCACTCGCGCCCCGGAATGACAGGCGTGGCGGACAATTGGGCACGGCGCGACTTGAACGGGTCGGTCGAAAGGGATAACCAAACCGGGCTTTTCCACCTCCTCCACGGCTCGGGTTCAAAGGACAGGTTTCCATGGCGCGCGACAAGATTGCTTTGATTGGCTCCGGTCAGATCGGCGGAACATTGGCCCATCTGATCGGCTTGAAGGAACTTGGCGATGTCGTGATGTTCGACATCGCCGAAGGCGTGCCGCAGGGCAAATCGCTCGACATCGCGCAGTCCTCGCCGGTCGATGGGTTCGACGCTGCCTTCACCGGCGCCAATTCCTATGAAGCGCTCGACAACGCCAAAGTCTGCATCGTCACCGCGGGCGTGCCGCGCAAGCCGGGCATGAGCCGTGACGATCTGCTGTCGATCAATCTCAAGGTGATGGAGCAGGTCGGGGCCGGCATCAAGAAATACGCACCCGACGCCTTCGTCATCTGCATCACCAACCCGCTCGATGCCATGGTGTGGGCGCTGCAGAAGGCATCGAGCCTCCCGCACAAGAAGGTGGTGGGCATGGCGGGCGTGCTGGATTCCTCGCGGTTCCGCTTTTTCCTCGCCGACGAGTTCAACGTCTCGGTCGAAGATGTCACTGCCTTCGTGCTCGGCGGCCATGGCGACACCATGGTGCCGCTGGTGCGCTATTCCACGGTGGCCGGCATTCCGTTGCCCGACCTTGTCAAGATGGGCTGGACCTCGCAGGCGCGGATCGATGAGATCGTCGACCGCACCCGCAATGGCGGCGCGGAGATCGTCAACCTGCTAAAGACCGGCTCGGCGTTCTACGCGCCGGCGGCCTCCGCGATCGCGATGGCCGAGAGCTACCTTAAGGACAAGAAGCGGGTGCTGCCGTGTGCCGCCTATCTCAATGGCGAGTACGGCGTGAAGGACATGTATGTCGGCGTGCCCGTCGTCATCGGATCAAAGGGCGTCGAGCGGATTGTCGAGATCGAGCTGGCCGGCAAGGATCGCGAAGCGTTCGACAAGTCGGTCGGCGCTGTGCAGGGGCTGGTCGATGCCTGCAGGAAGATCGCGCCCGATCTGCTAGGCCGCTGATACGCTTGAGCTATTGGCCGGAGATCGGCCCGCCCGATCTTCGGCCCTTGCAGTTCCTTTGGTATATGGTATGCCAGCCAAAACTGATGTGAATTTGCGAGAATTCACCGTACGAGGGTCGGGGGAGCGTCCATATGAACATCCATGAATATCAGGCCAAGGCGCTGCTGCACGAATTCGGCGTGCCGATTTCGAAAGGCGTGCCGGTGCTGCGGGCCGCCGACGCCGACGTTGCCGCGAAAACGCTTCCCGGCCCGATCTGGGTGGTGAAGAGCCAGATTCACGCCGGCGGCCGCGGCAAGGGCAAGTTCAAGGAGGCCGCTGCCGGCGACAAGGGCGGCGTGCGGATCGCCAAATCTCCCGCCGAGGTCTCAGAATTCGCCAAGCAGATGTTAGGGGCAACCCTGGTCACGGTGCAGACCGGGCCGCACGGCAAGCAGGTCAACCGCCTCTACATCGAAGAAGGCTCCGACATCGACAAGGAGTTTTACCTTTCGATCCTGGTCAACCGCGAAACCAGCGAAGTGTCGTTCGTGGTATCGACCGAAGGCGGCGTCAACATCGAGGACGTCGCCCACTCGACGCCGGAAAAGATCGTCACCTTCTCCGTCGATCCGGCCACCGGCATCATGAGCCATCACGGCCGCACCGTCGCCAAGGCGCTTAATCTGTCGGGCGATCTCGCCAAGCAGGCCGAGAAGCTGGTGAGCCAGCTCTACGCCGCCTTCGTCGCCAAGGACATGGCGATGCTCGAGATCAATCCGTTGGTCGTGACCAAGCAGGGCGAGCTGCGCGTGCTCGACGCAAAGGTGTCGTTCGACGACAACGCGCTGTTTCGTCATCCCGAAGTGGCTGCGCTGCGCGACGAGACGGAGGAAGACGCCAAGGAAATCGAGGCGTCGAAACACGATCTCAATTACGTCACGCTCGACGGCAACATCGGCTGCATGGTCAATGGCGCGGGCCTTGCCATGGCGACGATGGACATCATCAAGCTCTATGGCATGTCACCGGCGAATTTCCTCGATGTCGGCGGCGGCGCCAATAAGGAAAAGGTCGCGGCCGCGTTCAAGATCATCACCGCCGATGCCAACGTAAAGGGCATCCTGGTCAACATCTTCGGCGGCATCATGAAATGCGACATCATCGCCGAGGGCGTGGTCGCCGCGGTGAAGGAAGTCGGCTTGAAAGTGCCGCTGGTGGTGCGACTTGAAGGCACCAACGTCGATGCAGGCAAGAAGATCATCCGCGAGTCCGGCCTCAACGTGGTGCCGGCGGATAATCTCGACGATGCCGCGCAGAAGATCGTGAACGCCGTAAAGGGAGGCTAACGATGGCCGAGAACCATCTCGCCGCGCCGACGTCGCTGGAAGAGCATCGCAAGCTCGCGGTTTTTGCGGGCGAGTGGAACGGCGAGGAGACGGTGTTTGCCTCGCGCTGGAATGCGGGCGGGCCCGCGACCTCGCATGTGGTCGCCCGCATCGACCTCAACGGCTTCTATCTCATTCAGGACACGCGTCAGAGCCGCGACGGCAAGGAGAGTTTCGCCACTCACGGCGTGTTCACCTACGATCGCGAGGACCGGCTTTACAAATTATTCTGGCACGACTCGCTCGGCTATTATCCGCCGTCGCCGGCCTCCGGCGGCTGGAGCGGCAAATCGCTGATTCTGGTGCGCGGCTCGCTGCGCGGCAATGCTCGACACGTCTATGAAGTGATCGACGACAACACCTACTCGATGAAAATCCAGTTTTCGCCCGACGCGGAAGGATGGGCCGACGTGCTCACCGGCGTTTACCGGCGCATCCACTAACTCCCTCCCGCCCCGCGAAAGCAGTCTCATCCATGTCCGTCCTGATCGACAAGAACACCAAAGTCATTTGCCAGGGCTTTACCGGCAAGAACGGCACCTTTCATTCCGAGGCTGCCATTGCCTACGGCACCAGGATGGTCGGCGGCACCTCGCCCGGCAAAGGCGGGTCGAAACATCTCGGCCTGCCGGTGTTCGATACGGTGGTGGAGGCACGCGAAAAGACTGGCGCCGATGCATCCGTCATCTATGTGCCGCCGCCGGGTGCGGCGGATGCGATCTGCGAGGCGATAGATGCCGAAATCCCGCTGATCGTCTGCATCACCGAAGGCATTCCGGTGCTCGACATGGTGCGGGTGAAGCGGTCGTTGTCGGGATCGAAGTCGCGGCTGATTGGACCGAATTGCCCAGGCGTGATGACGGCCGGCGAATGCAAGATCGGCATCATGCCGGCGAACATCTTCAAGCCCGGCAGTGTCGGCATCGTCTCGCGCTCCGGCACGCTGACTTATGAGGCGGTGTTCCAGACCACCCAGGAAGGTCTTGGCCAGACCACCGCGGTCGGCATCGGCGGCGATCCAGTCAAGGGCACCGAATTCATCGACGTCCTGGAAATGTTCTTGGGCGATCCCAAAACCACGTCGATCGTCATGATCGGCGAGATCGGCGGTGCGGCTGAGGAAGACGCGGCGCAATTCCTGAAAGACGAGGCCAAGCGCGGCCGCAAGAAGCCGATGGTCGGCTTCATCGCCGGCGTCACCGCGCCTCCCGGCCGTCGCATGGGTCATGCCGGTGCGATCATCTCCGGCGGCAAGGGCGATGCCGTTTCCAAGGCCGCGGCCATGGAATCGGCCGGAATTACCGTCTCGCCGTCGCCCGCGAGGCTCGGATACACCCTTGTGGAAAAATTGAAATCCTAATTCAATTTTTGGTCCTTTTCGGCGCGAAGATTCGTCCTAAATAGGTTAAAGCTGTTTGACCTCGCTGGTCCCTAGCCCGGATCAGCGTTTGCGCCGTTTTCTGCGCGCGAAGTCGAAATCACCAGGACGCCATTATGTCTCGTCAGGACGCGAACGCCGCCTTTGCCCTTTCTTCGTTTTTGCAGGGCACCAACGCCACCTACATCGACGATATCTACGCCCGCTACGAAAAGGACCCGGCCTCGGTCGACCCCGAATGGCAGGAGTTTTTCAAGAGCCTGAAAGACAGTCCGGCCGACGTCCAAAAGAACGCCGAGGGGCCTTCCTGGGGCCGCCAGAACTGGCCGCTGACGCCGCAGGACGAGCTGACGTCCGCGCTCGACGGCAACTGGGCCGAAGTCGAAAAGCTGGTTGGCGCCAAGCTTGCCGCCAAGGCACAGCCCAAGGGACCGGCGCAGGCGAGAGGCGCCGAGGTCACCGCGGCCGACTTGCATCAGGCGACCCGCGATTCCGTGCGGGCGCTGATGCTGATCCGCGCTTACCGAATGCGCGGCCACTTCCACGCCAACCTCGATCCGCTCGGCATCGAAGCGCCGCGCGACCGCGAAGAACTCGATCCGCGTTCCTACGGCTTCGTCGAGGGCGACTTCGATCGCAAGATCTTCCTCGACCATGTGCTCGGCATGGAATACGCGAGCTTGCGCGAGATCGTCGCGATCTGCGAGCGCACCTACTGCCAGACGCTCGGCGTCGAGTTCATGCACATCAGTAACGCCGCGCAGAAATCCTGGATCCAGGAGCGCATCGAGGGTCCGGACAAGGAAATCAGCTTCACCCGCGAGGGCCGCCGCGCAATCCTCAACAAGCTGGTCGAGGCCGAAGGCTTTGAGAAATTCTGCGACGTCAAATTCACCGGCACCAAGCGTTTCGGTCTCGACGGCGCCGAATCGCTCATCCCGGCGCTCGAACAGATCATCAAGCGCGGCGGCAATCTCGGCGTGAAGGAAATCGTGGTGGGCATGCCGCATCGTGGCCGCCTCAACGTGCTGACCCAGGTGATGGGTAAGCCGCACCGCGCGCTCTTCCATGAATTCAAGGGCGGCTCGGTCAATCCGGAAGCGGTCGAAGGCTCGGGCGACGTCAAGTACCATCTCGGCGCGTCGTCGGACCGCGAGTTCGATAACAACCGCATTCACCTGTCGCTGACCGCCAACCCCTCGCATCTGGAGATCGTCGATCCCGTGGTGCTCGGCAAGGTGCGCGCCAAGCAGGACCAGCATGGCGATCCGCCGGACCAGCGCATCTCGGTGCTGCCGCTGTTGATGCATGGCGACGCGGCGTTTGCCGGGCAGGGCGTGGTGGCGGAATGCTTCGGCCTCTCCGACCTCAAGGGCTATCGTACCGGCGGTTCGCTGCACTTCATCGTCAACAACCAGATCGGCTTCACCACCTATCCGCGCTATTCACGCTCCTCGCCCTATCCGTCCGATGTGGCGAAGATGATCGACGCGCCGATCTTCCATGTGAACGGCGACGATCCGGAAGCCGTGGTGTTCGCGGCCAAGGTCGCGATCGAGTTCCGGCAGAAATTCCACAAGCCAGTCGTGATCGACATGTTCTGCTATCGCAGGCACGGACACAACGAGGGCGATGAGCCGGCATTCACCCAGCCGGTGATGTACAAGAAGATCGCAGGCCATCCGTCGACGCTGGAGATCTACGCCAGGCGGCTGATCGCCGAGGGCGTGATGACCGAAGGCGAGGTCGACAAGGCCAAGGCCGACTGGCGCGCGCGGCTCGACGCCGAATTCGAGGCCGGTACCGGCTACAAGCCCAACAAGGCCGACTGGCTTGACGGCAAGTGGGCGGGCTTCAAACACGCCGACCAGGAAGAGGATGCGCGCCGCGGCGTCACCGGCGTCGACGTTGCGGTCTTAAAGGACATCGGCCGCAAGATCACCAAGGTGCCCGACGGCTTTCGGATTCACCGCACCATCGGACGCTTCCTGGATAACCGCGCCAAAGCGATCGAGGGCGGCGCCGGAATCGACTGGGCGACCGGCGAAGCCTTGGCGTTCTGTTCGCTGCTGCAGGAAGGCCATCACGTGCGGTTGTCCGGACAAGACTCTGAGCGCGGCACGTTCTCGCAGCGTCACTCGGTGCTGATCGACCAGGAGGACGAGAGCCGCTACACGCCGTTCAATCACCTCGGCGGCGATCAGGGCCATTACGAGGTCATCAACTCGCTATTGTCGGAAGAGGCCGTGCTCGGCTTCGAATACGGCTACTCGCTGGCCGAGCCGAATGCGCTCGCGATGTGGGAGGCGCAGTTCGGCGACTTCGCCAACGGCGCGCAGGTGCTGTTCGACCAGTTCATCTCCTCGGGCGAACGCAAATGGCTGCGGATGTCGGGTCTGGTCTGCCTGTTGCCCCATGGCTATGAAGGCCAGGGACCGGAGCATTCTTCCGCGCGGCTCGAGCGGTTCTTGCAGATGTGCGCCGAAGACAACATGCAGGTGGTCTATCCGACCACGCCGGCCAATTACTTCCATGCGCTGCGGCGCCAGTTGCATCGCGAGATCAGAAAGCCGCTGATCATGATGACGCCGAAGTCGCTGCTGCGCCACAAACGCGCGGTCTCGCGGCTCGACGAATTGGGGTCCGGCACCACGTTCCACCGCATCCTCTACGATGACACGCAGATGCTGCGCGACGAGAAGATCAAGCTGGTCTCCGACGACAAGATCAAGCGCGTCGTGCTGTGCTCGGGCAAAGTTTATTACGATCTTTACGAGGAGCGCGAGAAGCGCGGCGTCGACGATGTCTACATCATGCGCGTCGAGCAGCTTTATCCGGTGCCGCTGAAGGCGCTGGTACAGGAGCTTGGCCGCTTCAAGGGCGCCGAAGTGGTCTGGTGCCAGGAAGAGCCGCGCAACATGGGCGCGTGGCACTTCATCGAGCCCTATCTCGAATGGGTGCTGAACCAGATCCACGCGCCGAACAAGCGCCCGCGCTATGCCGGGCGTGCGGCGGCTGCCGCCACGGCTACGGGTTTGATGTCCAAGCACCTGGCGCAGCTCAAGGCGCTGTTGGACGAGGCGTTGAATTAGCGGGTTTCACTCGTCATGCCCCGCGAAGGCGGGGCATCCAGTACGCCGCGCCGGCTGTCGTCGATCACGATCGTCCCGGCGCGAACTGGATCGCCCGCCTTTGCGGGCGATGACGGCAAAAGGGGTATTGAGGAAACAGATCATGACTGAAATTCGCGTTCCGACGCTCGGCGAATCCGTGACCGAGGCCACCATCGGCCGCTGGTTCAAGAAGGCCGGCGATGCCGTCGCGGTCGATGAGCCCCTGGTCGAGCTCGAGACCGACAAGGTCACGATCGAAGTCCCGGCGCCTTCCGCGGGCACGCTCGGCGACATCGTTGCCAAGGATGGCGAAACCGTTGCGGTCGGCGCGTTGCTTGGACAAATCAATGATGGCGCGGGGGGAGCCGCCGCAAAGCCTGCCGCCGCGCCCGCCAAGAGCGCCGCGCCGCCTCCGCCGTCCTCTGCTGCGCCGGCGCCTGCCGCTGCCGCGCCGAAAGCGTCCCCGGCCGACGCTCCGTTGGCGCCGTCGGTGCGCAGGATCTCGGCCGAGAGCGGCATCGATGCGGCGACGGTTCCGGGCTCCGGCAAGGACGGCCGCGTCACCAAGGGCGACATGCTGGCGGCGATCGAGAAGGCGGCTTCCGCGCCGACCCCGGTCAATCAGCCCGCGGCTGCGGTGCAAGTCCGTGCGCCCTCGCCCGCCGACGATGCCGCGCGCGAGGAGCGGGTGAAGATGACGCGGCTGCGCCAGACCATCGCGCGCCGCCTGAAGGACGTGCAGAACACGGCTGCGATGCTGACGACCTTCAACGAGGTCGACATGACCCACATCATGGCGATGCGCGCGCAATACAAGGACGTGTTCGAGAAGAAGCACGGCTCTAAGCTCGGCTTCATGGGTTTCTTCACCAAGGCCTGCGTGCAGGCGCTCAAGGACATTCCGGCGGCGAACGCCGAGATCGACGGCAGCGACCTGATCTACAAGAATTATTACCACATCGGCGTTGCCGTCGGCACCGACAAGGGCCTGGTGGTGCCGGTAGTGCGTGACTGCGACCTGAAGTCGATCGCCGAGATCGAAAAATCAATCGCCGACTATGGCCGTCGCGCCCGCGACGGTCAGCTCAAGATCGACGAGATGCAGGGCGGCACCTTCACCATCACCAATGGCGGCATCTACGGTTCACTGATGTCGACGCCGATCCTGAACGCGCCGCAGTCGGGCATTTTGGGCATGCACAAGATTCAGGAGCGCCCGATGGCGATCGGCGGCAAGGTCGAGGTGCGTCCGATGATGTACCTGGCGCTGTCTTACGACCACCGCGTCATCGACGGCAAGGAAGCCGTGACGTTCCTGGTGCGCGTCAAGGAGAGCCTGGAAGACCCGGCGCGGCTGGTGCTGGATCTGTGATCGGGCTTGCTCGTGTCAGACAGGCCGCCCCCCACAGGACCATGGATGCCATCCGATGGCGAAGCTGGCCGTCCTGAGTGGGATCAGGATGAGGCAGATGACTTCGTTGGGCTTATGGTACTGGTCGGCGTCACATATCTCGAAGCCGATGGGGAGACTGTAGGATCGCAGGCGCAATATTATGGGCGGATTGTCAGCGTGGATCAGATCAAGGGCATCGAGGTTGCTTGCGATGGCAAGTGGGTCGGAACGACCATGACGTTGCCTCCCGCTTTGCGGTCGCTTCACCATGCTCGACCGGGGCAATACAGGCTGCGTTCGACGGGCGAGACGATCGAGGACCCGGATCTCACCACATCTTTCACCGTAGTCGCACCTTTGAAATCATAGCGATTGTATGATCAGCACAGCAATGTTGAGGGGACGGTATTGACCGACAAAGTAGCGATCATCACCGGCGGCAGCCGCGGCATCGGCCGGGCCACCGCGTTGGCGGCAGCGGCGCGGGGCTTTCGGGTCGTCGTTGGCTACGCCAACAACGAGACCGCGGCACGCGAGGTGGTTTCAGTCATCGAGGCGAGCAACGGCAAGGCGATCGCGGTGAAATGCGACGTCGGCGCCGAGAGCGATATTCTCGCGCTGTTTGACGCCGCCGACGCGTTCGGCACGCTCGGTGCGCTCGTTAACAATGCCGGCATCGTCGGGACGACAATGCGTGTGGCGGATATGTCCGCCGAGCGCATTGCCCGCATGATGGCGGTCAACGTCACCGGCAGTATTTTGTGCGCGCGCGAGGCCGTGAAGCGGATGTCGACGCGCCGCGGCGGCAAGGGTGGGGTGATCGTCAATCTGTCGTCGGTTGCGGCCAAGCTTGGCTCGCCCAACACCTATGTCGATTATGCGGCTTCCAAAGGCGCGATTGATTCCTTCACCGTCGGATTGGGGCACGAAGTCGCCGGCGAAGGTATCCGCGTTGCGGCGATCAGGCCGGGATTGATCGATACCGAAATTCATGCGTCCGGCGGCGAGCCCGATCGAGCCCACCGGCTCGCGCACATGGTGCCGATGCAGCGCGTCGGCACCGCGGACGAAATCGCCAACGCCATCGTCTGGCTGATGTCGGACGAGGCTTCCTATGTGACCAGCGCCATCCTCGATGTATCCGGTGGGCGCTAATACCCGTCACACTCCCTAGCTACAGGATTTTATCATGGCGGCTTACGATCTCGTTGTCATCGGCACCGGTCCCGGCGGGTATGTTTGCGCGGTGCGCGCGGCGCAACTCGGCATGAAAGTCGCCGTGGTCGAGAAGAACGCAACGCTCGGCGGCACCTGTCTCAACGTCGGCTGCATGCCGTCGAAGGCGCTGCTGCATGCCTCGGAGATGTTCGAGGAGGCCGCGCATTCGTTTGCCAAGATGGGAATAACCGTGCCCGCGCCGAAACTCGACCTGCCCTCGATGATGGACTTCAAGCAGCAGGGCATCGATGGCAACGTCAAGGGCGTCGAGTTCCTGATGAGGAAGAACAAGATCGACGTCATCTACGGCACCGGAAAGATCGTCAGCGCGGGCAAGGTTGAAGTCTCCGGCGACGGCAAGACGCAAGCCGTCGAGACCAAAAATATCGTGATCGCCACCGGCTCGGACATTGCGCAGCTGAAAGGGATCGAGATCGACGAGCGCCGCATCGTGTCGTCGACCGGTGCGCTGTCGCTCGACAAGGTGCCGGCGAGCCTGTTGATCGTGGGCGCCGGCGTGATCGGGCTGGAGCTCGGCTCGGTGTGGCAGCGGCTCGGCGCAAAGGTTACCGTCGTGGAATTTCTCGATCGCATCCTGCCGGGCATGGATGGCGAGATCGCCAGGCAATTCCAGCGTATCCTGGAAAAGCAGGGCTTTGCGTTCAAGCTCGGCGCCAAGGTCACCGGCGTCGACACGACCGGCAAGAAACTCGTCGCGCAGATCGAGCCGGCGGCAGGTGGACAAGCGCAATCGATGGAAGCCGACGTCGTGCTGGTCTGCATTGGCCGCGTGCCCTACACGAATGGACTGGGCTTGAAGGAAGCCGGCGTCGCGCTCGACAATCGCGGCCGCGTGCAGATTGACCGGCATTTTTCGACCAGCGTTAAGGGCATCTATGCCATCGGCGACGTGGTCGCGGGGCCGATGCTCGCCCACAAGGCCGAGGATGAGGGCGTCGCCTGCGCCGAAATCATCGCCGGGCGCGCCGGGCACGTGAATTACGACGTTATTCCAGGCGTGGTGTATACCACGCCGGAAGTTTCATCTGTCGGCAAGACCGAAGAGGAGTTGAAGCAGGCTGGCGTGGCTTACACCTCCGGCAAATTTCCTTTCACCGCCAATGGCCGCTCCAAGGTCAACCAGACCACCGACGGTTTCGTCAAGGTTCTCGCAGATGCGAAGACCGATCGTGTGCTCGGCGTGCACATCATCGGCATCGAGGCCGGTGAAATGATCCACGAAGCGGCGGTATTGATGGAATTCGGCGGCTCCGCCGAAGATCTGGCGCGTACCTGCCACGCTCACCCGACGCGCTCGGAAGCGATCAAGGAAGCCGCGCTTGCAGTTGGCAAGCGGGCAATCCATATGTGATCGATGCCCGGCCTCGCCAGCGGGTGGAGATGAGCTCTATGCTGCGCCGCCTGCTTCAGCCGTTCTGGATTCTGCTTGCGATCATTTTCCTGATCGAAGCCTGGTTGTGGGATCACCTCGAACCGATCGTGGCCTGGGTGGTGGCGGCGCTCCCGCTGCGCGCCTTCAAGCAATGGCTCACCGATCGCGTCGATACGCTGTCGCCGGCGATGACCCTGATCGTTTTCATCGTGCCGGTGATTCCGCTGTTTCCGCTCAAACTGGTCGGCTTTTGGCTGTTGACCCACGAATATTGGCTGAGCGCCGCCCTCACCATCATCTTCGCAAAGTTCTTGGGCGTGGGCGTCGCCGCGTTCGTGTTCGACGTGACACGGCCGAAACTATTGGAGATGGCGTGGTTCGAGAAGCTTTATGAATTCGTGATGGCG
>Ga0209153_1000182_pt1 | contig 34652 bp, 26 predicted proteins | sample GraSoiAngelo_120_FD_185877 | JGI IMG/M metagenome (GOLD analysis project Ga0209153, IMG submission 185877) | Grasslands soil microbial communities from the Angelo Coastal Reserve, California, USA - 14_0919_09_20cm (SPAdes) (version 2) | ecosystem: Environmental > Terrestrial > Soil > Grasslands ... | reverse complement strand
TCTCGCGTAAGCCGTGTCAACTCCGTAGCCAAGATACATGCTCCAACCCGCGGTTGCCCGGTTGCTGGGGTTCGCCCCGAAAATGCGCGAGAGCGGAAGGCCAAGCTGCAGGAAACCACCCTGCCCGCGAATGGGCCGCATCGCCGCCGGCACCGGCTGGCCGCCCACGTCCAGAATCGGAATATTACGGTTAGCCAAGCTTGTGACCGTGGCGATTGGCGTCAGCCCCTGGGTGTCAAAGAAGGCTTCGTTAAGCTGGCCCGCGAAGAAGAACCGCAGGTCGGACCCCCGATAGTATTTGGCGACCAGTGTTGCCCAGGAAGTAGGCACCTGCGTCTCCACCGTCCAGGCGTCGCGGTGGCTACTCTCGCGAAATCCTTGCGGGAAGAAGCTCTGAATGGAGCGCCCACCGAGTGCGGCCAGGGGTTGCGTCGGCAAATCGCTGCGCGCCACAACCTCTGCCTCGAGTGCGTGTCCACCACTGAAAATGATTTGCGCAGGCGCCACGCCGCTGGCGTGTACCAGCGGAAACTGGAACACAAGCCGTGCCTGGAAGTCAGGGTGATTGGACTCTGGACCAGCCAGGGTGCCCTCTCGGACGCGTTGCTGATCCGTCAAACTGGCCTCGCCAAAAACCGGCAGCACCACGGCGAATTCGGGCTGGACTTTGAAGTTCTCGCTGCCAAACTGGAATCCCGTACGCACCATTGGGGCACGCTCGTAGAAGCTACCCATGCCAACGCCCAGGCCGGTAGTCTCAAAGTAGTCGGGCAGCGTGCTCGAGCCCAGAATCGTCCAGTCCTGGCCGAATTGCAGGAACCAGGGAACCCGGCCAAGTTTGCTGTCCAAGCGTACCCAGGCAAGGCGCAGGGAGGGTTGCGAGGACCGCGCTGCGCTGATATTGCGGTTGTTGACGCTCGTGTAGTCGCCTTCGAAGTCAAACTCCAGCCTCCCAGTCAGGGTCACATTGCGAGCGATGGTCGGCCATCCGAAATTGGCGCCCAGACGGGAAGAACGAGCCTTGACATAGAATTGTGGATTGCCAGTGGGGCCGGTGTCACCTAAAAGCAAAGGCAAGGGAAAGTCGCCAGCGCCAAATAGCGGGCCACCGCTGCTGGCAGTGTCTTCCACAGCGCTGGCTTTGAGGAAGCCATAGAGGCTAATGTTTGCGCCACTGCCGAGCTTGAGGCCAGGTAGTGTCCCTTCGCGCTTGGGAACCCCGATAGGCAGCACGCGGATCGGCGCAATAGGGGGGATGATGTTCGTTTCCGTCTCTGTGGCAGGTGGCGGAGCAGCCGGGCTAGGACCCTTGTCCGGAGAAGAGCCGTCTGCGACCGCCGACTTGTCCATGGGGTCCCTTGCTGCGTGCAGTGCTTTAGAGGGGTCAGCCTTCATTTCCTCAGTAGGATGTTGAGCCGTCCCCAGAGCTGCCAGAGATTGCTTTGGAGTGGGTCCAGTCGCAGCATTCCTCTTAGGGCTCACTGCTGCAGACCCTGTTGCCTCCTCAAATTCTCTTTGGGTTATCAGCCCCTTCGAAAGAAGCAATTGCGCGATTCGACGGCTAAGTTCCTGGGGAGAAGAATTCTGCGTGAGCGCTCTCGCCTCCTGCTTCGTCAGGATTCCTTTTGCTTTCAGCAGCTCAATCAGTGGCTTGGTTGGCAGTTTGTTTTCGGGTTCCTGCGGCGTGGCGGGGATCGCGAACATGAGCGCCACAGTACCGGAAAAAAGCAGGCTTACTACTAATCTCTTCATTTCCGCACCTCCCCTTCGTGCCCTTTGAGAGATGCGAGTGACCGGAGCTCTTGCAAATCTCCGCCTGACCAGTGCCCAGCCTAGTCCTTGCTTGCCGCCAGCAATCCTGGTAATGATGTCACGCGCAGTGGGCTTTTTGTAGGGGTCCGCCCTACGTTAAATTCGGTAAATTTTGCCAATAAATTCCTTAGGAGAGTCCAGAACCCTTCACAAGAAATTAGCATCACAATCATAGCTGGCGGGTACCTGCGCAAAGTCCGGCCGCTTGCGGGGTGCGAAGCCGCTGGCTGGCAACTTCCAGTAGTGAACCTATGCAGCTCCAGTTCCCATGGCGTTTGCTCAAGAAGCTCTTTTGGGTTTTGTTGGTCCTTCTGGCGACCGTGGCGCTCGCAGTGATTGCTACCCGCCGTGGCGAGCCTATCAACGCGGTGTGGTTGGTAGTGGGCGCGGGCTGCATCTACATGCTGGGTTACCGCTTCTACGGCCGCTTCATTGCTTTCCGTGTCCTCGAACTGGATGCTCAGCGTGCAACTCCCGCTGAGCGACTAGAAGATGGCCGCGACTTCGTTCCCACGCCTAAATGGATGGTCTTCGGGCACCACTTTGCCGCGATCGCTGGAGCAGGTCCGCTAGTCGGCCCTGTCCTGGCCGCACAATTTGGCTATCTGCCGGGAACACTTTGGATCGTCATTGGCGGTGTGCTGGGCGGAGCCGTGCATGATTTCGTCACGCTATTCGGCTCAGTTCGGCGCGACGGGAAATCGCTGGGCCAGATGACCAAGGATGCCATCAGCCCGTTGGCAGGGTACGCGGCGCTCTTCGGCGTCTTCGGCATCGTGATACTGATCCTGGCAGCCTCCGCCTTGGTTGTGGTCAATGCGCTAAAGGGCAGCCCATGGGGACTCTGCACCGTCGCCCTGACCATTCCCATCGCTTTCTTGATGGGGGTCTACCTGCGGTATCTGCGGCCCGGCCGCTTTCTGGAAGTCTCAATCCTCGGCTTTGCCCTGGTGCTGGTGGCCGTCGTTGCAGGGCGTTACATAGCCGAATCGTCTTGGCTGGCTCATTACTTCACGTTCAGCGCATCGAACCTCGCCCTTTTAATCATAGCCTACGGATTTGCGGCTTCCGTGTTGCCGGTGTGGCTGCTGCTGGCGCCCCGGGACTACTTAAGCACTTTTATAAAGATCGGAACGATTCTGGCATTGGCCGCCGGCATTCTGGCGGTGCGACCTGTGATGCTCCTGCCATCGTTAACGCGCTTCACCGATGGTACCGGGCCCATCTTCGCGGGGAAGATTTTCCCGTTCTGCTTCATCACCATCGCCTGCGGCGCTATTTCCGGCTATCACGGGCTAGTCTCCTCCGGTACCACACCGAAATTGCTCGCCAAGGAAACACAAGCTTACTTGGTGGGCTACGGGGGCATGCTCATGGAATCGCTCGTGGCAATGATGGCCATGGTGGCCGCTGGCGTCCTCCGGCCCGGCGTTTATTTTGCTATCAACAGTCCGGCTGGGATCGTGGGCAAGCTGCCCGAGCAAGCCGTGCAAACCATCACGAACTGGGGCTTCCCGGTCACCATGCAGCATATGTCCGAGCTCGCCGCCCGCATCGGGGAACAAACGCTGTTTAACCGCACCGGAGGAGCACCCTCCTTGGCGGTGGGGATGGCGCACATTTTCTCCAGCGTCCTTGGGAAGGGAAGCCTCCTGGCCCTCTGGTACCACTTCGCCATCATGTTTGAAGCCATTTTTATTCTCGCCTTGCTTGATGCGGGAACTCGCGTGGGCCGCTTCATGCTGCAGGACCTTCTGGGACACTTCTGGCAACCGCTTGGCAGAACCAGTTGGTACCCGAGTGTCATATTTACCAGTGCGGTGGTGGTAGGCGCGTGGGGATATTTTCTTTACCAGGGCGTTATCGACCCGTATGGCGGCATCAACAGTCTCTGGCCGCTTTTCGGTATCTCCAATCAGCTTCTGGCCACCATCTCTCTTTGCGTGGCTACCACGATTTTGATCAAGATGCAGAAGACGCGGTATATCTGGGTGACCATCATTCCCCTGGGTTGGCTGGCCGCTGTGACCCTGACCGCCAGCGCCGAGAAGATTGGGAGCTTGTACCCGCGTGTGGGATTTCTAGCGCACGCTCGACTCCTTAGCGAGCAACTGGCAGCCGGCAAAATCTCCGCGAATATGGTGTCTGCGACCCAACGCCTCATCTTTAACGACCGATTGGATGCTTTACTCACCGGCCTGTTTGCTGCCATGGTCGTGGTCGTCCTGTTGGAATCGTTACGATGCTGGTGGCTTTATTTGAGTGGCCGTCGACAACCGATCCTATTGGAAGCGGCTAAACAAATATCTCACCTGCCCGTTACCTAGACATTAGAGAGCCCGGGCGGGCGTCCAAACGCGGTGAAGGCAGGCTGGCCGTTACCGGCTACCACGAGGGAGAACCACGTCAAAAACCTGAATTTTCACTCGAGAAAGTGGCGCGCCCGCAGGGACTCGAACCCCGAACCCTCAGATTAGAAATCTGATGCTCTATCCGATTGAGCTACGGGCGCCTGAATTCATTCTAAGAGATTATTAACCTGCGAAACCACTCTTTGTTGCGCGGCAGGAAGCAAGAGACGGAGAGGGTCTCGGTCCTAGCGGTCTTGAATCCGCGGCGCCAGTGGTGCTTTCAGGGCCTTACGCCGGCTTTGCGAAGGATGGTCATCATCGGACACCAGTTCGTGAATGCTGACTGGAACAAGTTCAGGCCCACGAAGGCGGTGAACAAATACCAATACGGACTCATCCAGTAGCCCAAAGCCAGAGAGGCCATTACAAAAGCGCCGGCGATCAATCGAAGGTAGCGGTCGATATTCATTATTTTTCCTCCGTTGGAAAATCAAACTTCGGCATGCACGATCTCGTTCTCCATTTGCAGCGGCGTCGAATCGTCGCGGCCACGCTCGCTGAGGTAATAGAGAACCGGAACGGTCATGCGAGAAAGAACGGTTGAGGCGACTTCGCCGGCCATCAGCGAAATGGCCAAGCCCTGAAAAATTGGATCGAACAGAATGACGCTTGCGCCGACGACCACCGCGGCAGCGGTCAGCAACATGGGGCGGAAGCGCACAGCACCTGCGTCCACAACGGCTTCTTCGAGCGACATGCCGTGCGAGCGGCGTAGCTCGATGAAGTCCACAAGAATGATCGAGTTTCGGACGATGATGCCGGCGCCGGCGATGAAGCCGATCATGGAAGTAGCGGTGAAGAACACGCCCATCAAAGCGTGCGCGGGTAAGATGCCGACCAGTGTAAGCGGAATCGGGGCCATGATGACCAGCGGCGTTTTGAAAGACTTGAACCAGCCGACGACGAGCACGTAAATCAATACGAGGACCGCAGCAAAGGCGAGCCCGAGATCACGAAACACTTCAACAGTGACGTGCCACTCGCCATCCCATTTCATTGAGTAGTGATTCGGGTCATCGGGCATGGCCGTGCCCATGTACTGCTTCACGTGGTAGCCGCCAGGCAGTTGGATTTTGTTGATGGCGTCGCTCATTTTGAAAATAGCGTACACCGGGCTCTCCACCACGCCAGCTACGTCTCCCGTGACATAGACCACAGGCCGCAAATTTTTGCGATAAACGCTCGTGTCGATCGTGGTCTTCTCCACGTTGGTGACTTCGCGCAAGGAAACCTGCCGGCCGGAGGGCCCGGGCAACTTCAGGTTTTCGAGGTCCTCGATGCTCGAGCGGTCAGGGCGCGACAGACGCACCTCAATGGGAATGTCCTCGCGCGAGCTAGGATCGTGCAGCAGCCCTGCGGAAGCGCCACTCAAGCCGATTTGTACGGTGCGCGTGACTTCTGCGGCAGAGACACCCTCGAGGGCAGCCTTGTCCAGGTCCACCTTCATGTCGTACTTGGTTTGCGGATCTTCGACGAACCAGTCCAGGTCCACGACGCCGGGAGTTTCCTTAAAGATTTTTTTAATTGTTGCGGCCAACTCCTGCTGCCCTTTGTAGTCCGGTCCGTAGACTTCCGCGACCAAGGTTTCCAGAACAGGTGGGCCGGGCGGAACTTCCGCAACCTTGATGCGCGCGCCAAAAGGAGCGGCGATTTTATCCAGTTCCGGGCGCAGCCTGCGAGCGATGTCGTGGCTTTGCGCCTTGCGTTCGTGGCGCGAGAGAAGGTTGACCTGGATGTCGGCTTGGTTCGGTTGGCGGCGCAAGAAATAATGACGGACGAGGCCGTTAAAATTGTACGGCCCCGAAGCGCCCGCATAGATCAGTGACGCCGCTCACGCTTTCTGCGTCGACTTGGTCGCTCGAGCCGCCCTCAGGTCGTGACGGTGGCCGGCGTTTGCGCCATCCACGAGGTCTTCTCTTTAATAATTTCGTATGTCGTTTTGAAAGGCGCGGTCTGTTTCAGCATGGCGCCCACGGAGCAATATTTTTCTTCGGACAAACGGATGGCTTCCTCGATCGCCGCGGGATCGATTTCCAATCCGGTGACCACGTGATGAATGCGGACTGCGGTGAAGACTTGAGGCGGACGCTCGGCCTGGTCGGCTTCGACGCGCACTTCGTAGGCGGTCACTTTTTGATGGAATTTTTGCCGCAGGACGGTGATGACATCGAAGGCGGTGCAACTGGCCAAGCCCCAAAGCATGGTCGCAAGTTTTTGCGGGACTCAGTAGATGTGACCGGGGCTTACGTCTTTCTTGTCGTCCCTGTTGATTTGGGCCATTAGCTGTTGGTATTTGGAAAGCACTTCGCGGCGGAGACTGGCAGCCTCACGCGCATCCGGGGGTTCATTGGGGACCGCCCGGCAGGTTCGTATCGTATCTTCCAGGCTTGCCAGGAAAGCTTTGCAGGGCCCGCAGCCCTCCATGTGTTTCTCCATCTCGAAGCAGAGAGAGTCGTCCAACTCTTCGTCGAGGTAATTGGAAAGTTCCGCGAACATTTGCTTGCAGCTTCGTTCGCGCGGGTGAACCGGGGAATCGGCGGTAGTTTTCGCAGCTCTCCGAGCACTGCGCTGATTTTGTCGCTTGGCCAGTTCCTTTCGAACGAAGAGCCGCGCCCGATGCAGGCGCACCCGGATCGTGCCTGGCCGCAGGCCCGTGATTTCGGCGATGTCCTCGTCGGAAAGTTCTTCCATATCGTGTAGCACAAGAATGAGGCGATATTCGGGCGGCAGCTGTTGCACAGCGTCACGCAAACGCTTGGCGTTCTCGCGACGCATCAACGCTGCTTCCGGTGTGGGCGGTTCTCCATTGCCCGACAGGCTTGCGAGTTCCCGGCTGTCGGGCATCAGTTCTTCGAGGGAGAGCGCCTCTTTAGGAGCAAATTTGCTTTTCCGGCGGCTCATCAGGCAGCGCGTTTTGGCTACTTTGTACAGCCAAACCATCAAAGCTCTCGGGCTGTCGAATTTTGGCAAGTTCGGGACCGAGCGCAACAACACTTCCTGCATGGTGTCTTCGGCGTCTTCCCGCTGGCCGCACACTTTCATGCTGAACGAGAAGACGGTGTTTTGCAGTAACGCGAGGGCCTCTTCCAAGGATTTGGGGTCCCCTTGTTGGACGAGTTGCACGACTTGTTCAATTTCCGGGCGCACGCTTGCACTTTAGCATGTAAGGCTCGGCATCCTAAACCTCCAGCTGTCGCTGGCTGGCCACGACGGAGCGAAACCGCAACGCCCCCTCAAAAATGCGTGAACGAAACGCCAAGCGGCGCGGTTGTGAGGGGAAAAAGCTTGAAAACCTGAATTACATTGAGGAATTCAACTGGCGTGGTGACTGCTCTTCAAATCTTTGTTGAAACCGCCCGAACCGCCGCGATTGTGAATACCGGGTTGCGCTCGATGGATGGGGCTCTCGCCTTCTTTCCAGGAGGCATTTGCGGAATTCGAGGCGCCGCCTCCGGTGGTTGGCGCTTCCGCAACAACGAACACGCCAAGAACGAGAAAAAGAAGGAGTGCGATAAGTACGAGATTCCACCGCCGGAATCTCTTAATGGTGCTCGGCGGCGGGGCAGCTAAACTCCATTCCAAGGGGCCGTAATGACTTCTGCGTATTCTGAGCTCCGCTTTGTCGGGCCCGGTCTTCAACAAACCTCCTTGCTCGCAAATAGCTGCACGCTTGCTCCAACTCCCTATCTAATAAGATGTATCGTATTACGATATGGTTGTAAACGCGAGAATAGACGAAGCAATTGTGCTACAGCATTTTGCCCCTCTTTTGCGCTTGCTAGCGCACGTGCTTGAGGCGCTTGTCAAAGTAGTCCATGAAAATTTCGAACGTCTTTTGCTGAATCTCGTCGGGTTTATACGTCCCATCCGGCTGGTTCATGATGAACACGTAGCCGTGCGTAGGGTGGTCGAAGCTGGCCCATTGCGCGTCTTTGCCTGCTTCTTTCATCCATTCGTAAGTGAGCTTAAAGATGCCCTGAAGATGATCCTTATCGCGTCCGAAAATCAGAATCGGCGTATTGATGCGCCGGATACGCTCCATTCCCTCCGCTTTGTTGGCGTTTTTCCGCACCACTTCAATATCGTCGTACTGAATCTCCGTGCCTTTGCGCGGCGCGTTCGGTCCGGTGTCTACCGTCAGGAATTCGTGATTGGCGGGCTCGATGCACACGCCCGCCCCGAAGGTGTACTCACTGGATGCCTTCATGATCATCTCGCCGCTGTGGCTCACGCCGATGGCTCCGACGCCATTCTTATCCACGTACGGCAACGATTGCAGATAGCGAATGATTGCGATCAAATCCTCATGATCCAGCGTCGGCCCGGATTTCAACATGCGTCTTTCCCCGCTAATGCTGTCCGGAAGATTCTGGGGAGGTTTCGACTGCTCGTAAGCGTAGGGAATTTCGTTGCGGTAATTCACCGTGGCAACAACATAACCGCGCGCGATCATGCGGTCCTGCATCTGCGAAAGGCTTTCCGCCAGGCGCTCTACTTTTTTCATTCCTTCGCGGCCTTCGCCCCAGCCCATGGTGATAGCGGGGAAGGGGCCGTCGCCTTTGGGCTTTCGGACAATGATGGGCACATAAATTTCGTCGCGCGTCAAAACGAAAGTGTAATCGGCGGGAGTATCCGTGCCTTTGAGGGGTTTGCTCGCGATCACATAGCCGTGAGGAGGAATGGATTCCGCGGGAGGCTTCCCGGTGCTAAGCTGCGCACGGACCGTCTTCACAACTCCAGGTATCGCCAATATCGCCGCAACGGAAGCGCTTGTGATCAACGGGACAGACATGCGATGGCGTTTCATGGCAACCTCCGTGCCGCATAAAAAATGAGAACAAGCCGTGTGCGACCGAAGCCCGCAGGCATGGCGCTTCTATCATCGCGCCTTGGAGCCGTCAAGCAGATTGCTGTATAGTGGCCGCGCTACGACCATGATTTTTAGTTTGCCGCCGGTAACTGTACCGTTTTCTCGCGGGAGGAGAGTCCTGAAACGCGGATTTCAAGTCTGTCTCGGTTGGACGCTCTTTGCCTTAGTTGGGCTTGGATCGTACGCGCAAGAACCCTCTGCTCCTGAACCTCCCCGCCCTTTGGTCTTGACCGAGGCGATTCCTATGCCGGGTATTCAGGGTCGCTTCGACCATTTCGGCTTCGACGGGAAAAATCAATTAACCGTCGCGGCATTGGGGAATAACAGCGTAGAGATTATCGACATCAGCGCCCGCGTGCGCAGCCATAGCATCACCGGAATCCCGAATCCTCAGGGAGTGGTCTATGCGCCGGAACCTAAGAAGCTCCTTGCTGCAAGCAGCAAAGGCAAACTTTACATCTACGACGGCACAACGTTTGCTCTCATCAAAAGCATAGATTTTCACGGCGACGTCGATAACCTGCGCTACGACGCAGCAAATCACCGCGTGTATGTCGGTTACGGCGAAGATGAAACGGGCGCCATTGGAGCCGTGGACGCCATAACGAACCAGAGGCTCGCCGAGGAATACAAACTGGGCGCGCATCCGGAATCTTTCCAATTGGAAACTTCTGGCCCCAACATTTATGTGAATCTCCCGGACCTGAAACAGATTGCCGTGATCAACCGCAAGACGCGAGCGATCACGCGCTGGCCTATGACCCTAGAGCACAATTTTCCGATGGCGTTGGACGAAGCGGACCACCGGCTCTTTGTCGTGACGCACGAACCGCCGCGCCTGGCAGTGTTCGATACCAACACCGGGCAAACAATCGCGGCGCTTCCTTGCGTGCAAGACGCTGACGATGCGTATTACGACGCGAGTCGCAAGCGTATCTATGTTCCAGGAGGAGAAGGGTACATCAGCGTCTTTGAACAGACAGATGCAGATCATTACCGGTTGCTGGCCAAAGTACCCTCGACGCTCGGCGCGCGCACGGCCGGCTATTTCGGGAAGGGCCGGAAGGGCTTCGAGCGATTTTTTTTGGCGATTCCAGCGCGGGCCGATCACGGCACGGAAATTTGGATTTACACGGTGCAGGATTAGGCTTAACCCTTGGAATGCGAACGCGCAGCGGCCGCCTGGCGCGTGGTCTTGTTTTGACGCATACGCGCCGCGTGGGAGGTGCCCCGCTTTGCAGCACAAAGCGGTTTGCTTGGTTGATTCGCGTGGGGCGCAAGCTAGCTTGCTGGACTGAGTGGGGTGAAGAGGTATGGTCATACCAATAGACCAATTTTTCGTAGACAGACCCCCGATTCTACTTTTTTCTGCAGAAATTCAATGATTCACTTGACAAGCTTTCTCGTATGGTGGTACAGCGTCTATACCTATTTTGCTTCGTGGGGGAGGTCCTCATGCTGTCCAAGAGTCTCGGGAACACTATGCCTACCTCCACGCGCCTTTCCCGGCTTGCAATGGTCGCAACCATGTTGTTTGTTCTTGCCTTCGTCGGCGCCCCTCTGTATCCGCAGGGCAGCACCGGCCGCATCTTAGGAGTGGTCACGGACCAATCCGGCGGATTCGTGGCCAACGCCAAGATGACCATTACCGACGTGGCTCGGGGTGTTTCACAGACGCTAACGACCGATTCCGACGGCGCTTATGTGGCCATTGACCTTCTCCCGGGAACTTACACGGTGCGCGCCGAGTACAAAGGATTTAAGACCTTTGAGCGCAGGAATGTTCTGCTGGAGGTTGGCAAAGACGTCCGCGTGGACGCTGTGCTTCAGCCCGGTTCGACAACGGAGACGATTACCATCACCGAGGAAGTTCCCATGGTGGACACAACCTCCACAACCCTTGGCGGCACGATCAGCAACGAAATCATCAACGACCTCCCGCTGAATGGCCGCAACTACCAGAACCTGATCTCTTTGCGCCCCGGAACTTCCATTTATCCTGGCGGCGGTCCTTGGACGCAGACCACGAATGGCATTCGTCCGGAAGATACGAGCTACATCGTTGATGGCGTCACCAACGACGAATCCTTCATGGGGCTCAGCGTCACGAATGCTGCGGCGGTCCTTGGAGATGCAGCGACTCTCATTCCCATCGACGCGATTCAGGAATTCAATACTCAAGTCAATCCTAAAGCGGAATTCGGCTGGAAACCGGGCGCCATCACGAGCGTTGGGCTTAAATCGGGCACAAACCAGCTTCACGGTACCGCCTACGGATTCGGTCGCGGGGATTCGTTCGACGCCCGCAACTACTTTGATCCAGTTGGCACACCAAAGACTCCCGTAGAACTGGAGCAGTACGGGGGAAGCCTGGGTGGGCGGATCATTCCTGACAGGCTGTTTTATTTCGGTTCCTTTGAAGGCCAAATGTATACCGTCGGCAATGCGCTTCCGGGACATGTCCCGACAACCGCATCGATTGCTGGCGGCGGAGGCAATGGATGCGTCGTGTTGACTACCGGAGACTGTACCATGAGCATTGCGGATGCCACCGCTGACCTGCAAGCGAAGAATCCAGGCTTCGTTGTAAACTCACTCTCCAACTATTTGTTGGGTTTCTATACTCCGAACGCCTCGCAGGGGTCGTTTGTCTCGCTGAACTATCCCAATGTGAACAGCTCAAAAAACGCCCTTGGTAAAGTGGATTATCACGTCAGCGATCACAATGCTCTGAGCGGCTCGTATTTCTTCGGCAACGACACCATCATTGGTATGGACTTCAATGAGCTTCTTCCGCAGTTCCGGACAAGAGTCCACTCCCGCGCGCAGGCGCTAGCCGCACACTGGGCCTGGACACCGAGCTCCACTTGGGCCAATGAGCTGCGCGGCGGCTTCACCCATTACACTTTGCAGATTTTGCCCAATGACATCTCTACGAAGTACACGATCAACACCGGGATTACCAATCCTTTGCTCAACGGCATTCCGAATATTCGAATCCCCGGCTTTACGGAACTGGGAGCCTTTCACAACTTTCCGAAAATTGTGGGTCCAGATAAGGTCTATGACTTTATCGATCAAGTTTCCAATCTGCACGGCACTCATGCCTTCAAATTCGGAGGAGAGCTGCGGCGAGACCTGGTTCATCAGGCGACCTTCCGCGCGGGGAGGGGAAGAGTCCGATTCAATTCTCTGGAGGATTTTCTCAGCGGGAGCGTACACAATGTCAATTTTCTGGCCGGTGATCCTACCCGCAACATGTCACAGTGGCTCTACGCTGGTTACGCACAGGACGACTGGCGCATTACGAAAAAAATTACGCTAAACCTAGGATTGCGCTATGAGTTCCAGGGCGTTCCCACGGATTCCAGGAATCTTCTTGGCAATCTTGACCTAGCAACGGGAGGATTCGAACAAGTGAGCAAGAACATTAGTTCGATTTACAACCCCGATCATAAGAACTTTTCTCCCCGAGTTGGTATCGCGTGGGACGTCACAGGCAAGGGAACGACTGTCGTTCGCGCGGGTGGTAGCGTCGTTTACAGCCTGCTTACCTTGAGTACCTTCATGTCCCAGCAGAACACCCAGAACACCGTAACCCTTGGTGTGGGAACTGTCCCGACAGGTGCCACGATTGTCTTGAATGGTGTTGCAACGCCGGGGATTGGAAACATTTTTGCGACCGGCGTCACGCTCCCAGGCTCGAACCTTGCCTGGAAGGATCAGTCAACTGCCATCTACCCCTCGAGCGTTACTGGTGCAGTGCAATGCGGAGATGGCGCGGGAAACGACCCAGGTGCGACACTTTTGCCCTGGAGCGGAATTTCCGCACTCCTTACGTCGAAAATTGGACCCTGGGTATCCAGCATGCTTTTTCGGGCAAGCTCTCTCTGGATGCCACATACGTTGGTAATCATGCAGTGAAATTGCCGGGCGTTGTCGATCTCAATCAGCCCCCCGTGGGTTCGGGTTGGAGTCCCGCGGAGATTACCGCTTGCTTTAATTCGGGTTTTGACCCGAGTAATCCTAACTGCGCTCCCGATGGCGGGGCAGAGGGGGCAGCTCTCCCTTATACCGTTAGCGGTAAGGCAACCTACCTCGGATTCGTCAATTATTTGTCAAATCTGTATGGTTCTACCTACTATGGCCTGCAAACCACTCTGACTGCCCGCAACTATCATGGCCTCGATTTCGTGACGGGCTATACTTACTCCCATGCCCTGGATGATTTGTCCTCCAACTGGGTCGCTTTCCTTCCCATGGACAGCACGCATCCTTTGTTGGACCATGGCAGCAGCGACGAAGATATTCGTCACCGCTTCACCTTTTCTATTACGTACACTCTTCCCGAGATGAAGACGAAGAGCCAGCTTTTGGAAGGCTGGCAGGTCAATACCATCATCTCGATGCAAAGCGGCCAGCCGTGGAATATCAATGACCAGTCTTTTGATTTCAGCGGAACCGGCGACCTTGCCGACCGCTGGAATTTTTACGGAATGAACGGAGGAAATGGGAATCCTCCTGACTTCAAGTCGCAGGGTCCTAATGGGCTTCCCTATTTTCCAGGCACCAGCAATTCAGCCTGCGCTGCGAAGGCTGCGGCTCTCGATGGAAGCGGAGTTCCACGGTTCACGACAGCCCTCGGACTCGCGGGTTGCTACGCGAACGGCAATTCCATCCTGATTCCGAACGGGTTGGGCACGTTTGGCACCTTGGGTAGAAATGTGTTCCGTGACACGGGTTTCCACAACGTCGACCTTTCCGTCAGCAAGAATTTCAAATTCGGCGAACGCCTCCGAGCACAATTCCGCATCGAGACCTTCAATATTTTTAATCACCCGAACTACGCTAACCCCAATGGCGCCACCAGCGGCTATGGTCAAGGCGCAAATGCCGATCCGTCTCAGCCCGGTGCCTTCGGCTGCGGCTGCTCCACTCCGGACAACGCTGCCTTCAACCCCGTGTTGGGCTCCGGCAGTAACCGGGCCATCCAGTTGGGCTTGAAATTTATCTTTTAGGCTTATACTGCCGGCTGAGAGGCAAGACAATAAGCAAAGCGATGGAAGGGCCGACCTCCTCGGGCCCTCTCGCGTAAGGAAATGAGAGAGACAGTCCAGGGAGGGCCGCAAATCATGAGACGTTCCGGTACGAGGAGTGTGCTCACCATACAAGCCATAGGCATCCTGTGCGTCGGTTTGCTACTTACCACGCTCAGCAAGCCGGGAGCTGCCTTGGCCGACGAACCTTCGGTTTTGCAGGATGACCGCGAATTCGTCCAAGCTGCCGCCAAAGGCAACACCGCTGCCGTTGCCAAGCTGCTGGACACCGGTTTTACCTGGACCGACGCCGAAGGCAAGACATTTTCTCGCGGCGACGTTCTTAGCTCCCTTCCTAAGCCTGCCCTCGGTGATGAAACGGGCGCGCATCAGGTTCGCCAAACGCGCAGCCAAGTGGAAGCCATCATGGCCGAGCGTGGCAACGTGCATGTACTTCGTCTTTGGGTGAAGCGCGGCTCTGCTTGGCGTTTGCTTGTCTATCAAGAAGTGGCTCTCGGCCGTCAGGAAGCAAGCGCGCACGCCTCCGGTGTGACCGACTGCGAGAATCCCTGCAAAACGATTCCTTACAAGCCCGAGAACGAATCGGAGCAAGCCATCATCGCTTCCTGGCAGGCGCTGGAGACCGCTGTCACAAACCATGACGCTGCCGCCTGGGCGCCGCACATTGCTGACGAGTTTGCCATGCTCAGCTCCGCGAACGATCATCCGCTCACCAAAGCGGACCGCATCGCCACGCTGAATCTGCAGAAGCAAACCGGACGCGGGACTGCTCCCGCGCCACTCGTTTCCGCACAAATGTTTGATTTTGGCGACTCGGTGATCATGACCTGCCTACACCAGCCATATACCGGGAAGCCGGTTCATGTCACTCGACTGTGGATCAAGCGCGACGGCAAATGGATTATGTCTATCAGCTTCCAGACGACCATCCAGGCCGCGCCAGCGAAGACCTCCTAGGAATCTTTTTTTGCCGAATGTGCGAACTCATCAGAACCCAAACACGAAGGAATCCCTTCCCCTGCGCGGATTGAGTAGAATGGACCGTGTTGGACCTTAAGATGACCGCAAACCCCGTCAAAGTCGGCATTGTGGGCCTTGGCCGCTGGGCCAAAGTCTTGACACGCGCCGCCACAAAGTCCGACAAAATCAAGATCGTTGCCGCATTCAGCCGCTCCGAAGAGAAACGCACGGCCTTCGAACAGGACACCGGTGTCCCCACGGTTTCTGACCTGCAAACCATGCTTGCGAATCGCGAGATCGAAGGAGCCATCCTTACCGTTCCCAACGAGCAGCATTTGCCCGTCGCCGCGGAAGTCGCCAAAGCGCGCAAGCACGTCTACACGGAAAAACCCATTGCCAGCACGCTCGAGGAAGGTTTGGAAATCGCCGCGCTCGAAAAAAAATACGCTATCACTGTTACGGTTGGCCACAGCGCCCGCCTGATGGGCGGCATTCGCAAAATTCGCGAAGCCATCGACCGCGGCGAACTTGGCCGCATCGCCTTTATGGAAGCGAATTTTTCCAATGAGCGCGCGCTCGAGCTCACGCCCAGAACCTGGCGCTGGTACAAGCAGCTCGCCCCCGGTGGTCCGCTGTCACAGCTCGCGATTCACCAGTTCGACGTGCTGCATTATCTCGGCGGCGAAATCGTCGAAGCTAGTTCCGTAGCGTCGAAACTTTCTCCCGTCGGCGCGGAAGTCGACGACCAGTCCATGACGCTACTCCAATTCGCTGACGGCAAAGTCGGCTACGTCGGTTCGTGCTGGACTTCTCCCGGCGTCTTCGCCGTACGCGTTTTCGGTTCGAAAGGTTTGATGCACTACGAAATCGACTTCGAGACCTGGGACACGCCCGACGAGCTTCACAAAAAATCCACGCTTTACATCCAGCGCGGCAAGGATGGCTACGCCAAACGTGAAGAGCTAAAAATTCCCGAAAGCGACATGTTCCGCGCCGAACTCGAAATGTTTGCCGAAAGCTGCCGCACGGGAAAGCCCAGTGAACTTAGCGCCGATAACGGAAACTTTGCGGTTGCTGTTGTTTATGCCGCGCTCCGCTCCATCGAGGATAACGGACGAAGAGCGCGCATTGCCGATGTTCTGAAAGAGGCGCAGGAACATGTCGCCGAAAGGATTCACAATGTTGCCTAGCCGCTATATCGTCGACCTGACGCAGCCGGAAATTGCGGCGCAGCTGAAAAAGCATGCGCTCGTGATTCTTCCGCAGGGCAGTGTCGAGCAGCACGGCCCGCATCTTCCCGCCGGCACGGACATTTTTGCCGCCAATATCATTGCCCATGCCGTGGCCGAGCGCATGGACGGCCTTGTTCTTCCCGGCGGGCCGCTTGGTGTCACGCCCTTACACATGCCGTTCGAAAGCACGATTACGCTCACTGCCGAAACGTACATGCGCGTGGTCATCGAAACTTGTGCTTCCGTTGCGCAACACGGTGCAAAATATCTCCTCATTTTGAATTGGCACGAACTGAACATCCCGCCGCTCGGCGTCGCGGCGGAAACGCTTCATCGCAAGCACGGCATGACCGTGCTCACCGTGCAAGCCTGCTTCGTCGCCGAAGAACTCTTCGGCAAAGAATCGAACGGCCTAACCCACGGCGGCGAAATCGAGGCGCTCGCCGTTCTCGCCTACCGCCCCGAGCTTGTCCACCTCGACCGCATCGAGAACTCCTCTGACCATGCCCACGGCCACAAAATGGACGCGCTTCGCCGCACGCGCAGCTATCAGCCGGTTTTGACCGACGTTCGTTCCATCGCTCCCACCGGTTGGTACGGCAGCCCGCAACACGCCACCGTCGAGAAGGCACAACGCATGCTCAACGCCGTCGCGGACTCTATCGCTACAAAGTCGGCTGAGATTTTCAAACAGCTCGATAAACTGCAGAGCGGCGTCGCCGAAATCAAAACGTTGAGCAAGGCACGCTGATGGCGCGCGTCTTTACGCAAGCCCAAGCGAAGCGCCTCGGTCTTCCTGGCCGCACGGCGCTAGAAATCATCTCCGGCGAAAAAGGCTCGCGTGCCGTGACGCTGCGTCTGGCTGAAATCCCCGTTCCTCAGCCGGGCGAAATTCCTCGCGGCCCGCACCAGCATTACGATTTCGAGGAATGCATTTACGTTTTGTCCGGCACCGGCACAACATACGCCGACAGCGGCGAATTTCCTCTCAAGCCTGGTGACACGCTCCTGATACCGGCAGGCGAAAAGCACGTCACGCGCAACACCGGGACCGAGCCGCTCTTGCTGCTCTGCTTCTTTCCCGTCGCCGACATGACCAAGGGAACGCAAGAGCACGCCTCTTCTTCCAGCACGTCCCGCAGATCATGACCATCGACGTGCTCTGCCTGCGCCCCGAGGCGGATTTTCTGCGCGCGGGCGTGACGCCCCCGGGCGCACTAAGAGTTGCCTACCGCGCTCCTGACGATCCCGATGTTCCAGCGCTGATGCGGCAAGCTCGCGCTCTGGTCATTCCGGCCGTCGGGCGTAAGCTTGCCCCAGCGACGTTTGAAAAAACATCCGTAAAATTTGTCCAAGTCACCGGCGCGGGCCTCGACCGTCTGGACTTGAAGTTGATGAAAGGCCTTGGCATCGCCGTGTCCAATGTTCCGGGTGGCAGCAACCAAGCCGTCGCAGCATACGTCGTCGCTGCTGCGACCGTTCTTCTTCGCCGCTTCGCCTGGGCTGATGCGGAAATTCGCATTGGCCGTTACCGCGAATTTCGCGCCAAAATGCTCGCAGACAATCTTTCCGGGCTTGACGGCCTCACCGCCGGTGTTGTGGGTCTAGGCGTGATCGGTTTGGCCGTTGCCGAAGCTCTTCACAAAAATGGTTGCAATATTATTTATTTCGATCCCACTCTGCGCGACCTGAAAGCGGCCGCATCGTTCGGCGCAAAAGCCGTCTCGCTCGATGAGTTGCTGAAGATCGCCGATGTCGTCACCTTGCACGTTCCGCTGCTTCCATCCACGCTAGGTCTCATTGGTGCGCGGGAACTCGCGCTGATGAAACGCGGCACGATTCTTATCCAGGCTTCGCGCGGCGGCATCGTCGATGAGACCGCCCTCGCCGCTGCCCTCAACTCCGGCCATGTCGGCGGCGCTGGAGTCGATGTTTTCTCCTCCGAGCCTCCCGCCGCTGACAATCCGCTCCTCGCCCTCTCAGGCGATGCTGCCCGGCGCGTCCTTCTCACGCCACACATCGCTGGCGTTACGCGGCAGGCCTCCGCTTTCCTTTTTCGTTCCGCTTGGAGCAATATCGAGCGCGTGCTAATCGCCAATGAGCCGCCGCTCCATCGCGCTTGCTGAGGTGCAAAGTGAACCAGCCCCCAACGCACCCGCTGCTCTTCTTACCCAGCCAGGAGCAGCCCGCGTGACGGCCGCCAAACCGACCGCCCGCAAGCCTTGGTACGCCATCCTTTATGTTCAAGTCCTCATCGCCATCGCTGTCGGTATTCTCGTCGGCTACTTCGCTCCAAAAACAGGGATCGCTCTCAAACCGCTTGGCGATGCGTTTGTCGGCCTCATTCGTATGATGATCGCGCCGGTGATTTTTTGCGTGATCGTGCAAGGCATCGCGGGAATGGCCGACATCAAGAAAGTCGGCAAGGTCGGCATCAAAACGTTGATTTATTTCGAAGCGGTCTCGACGCTCGCGCTGCTCATCGGCATCGTCGTCGCAGTTGCGATTCATCCGGGCGTGGGACTCAACATCAATCCCGCAACGCTCGATCCCAAAGCCGCCGCGGTTTACGTGGGCCGTGCCAAAGAAACCGGTTTCATTCCGTTTCTTCTCAACTTTATTCCGCGCACGTTTGTGGAAGCCTTCTCCGGTGGCGAAGTTCCTCAGGTTCTTCTTGTTTCCATCCTGACCGGTTTCGCCATCGCTCCTCTCGGCGAATTGGGCGCTCGCGCTCTCCGCGCTGTCGAAGTCGCCAACAAGGTAGTCTTCGCGATCATTCGGATCATCATCCGAACCGCACCGCTTGGCGCGCTTGGTGGCATGGCTTTCACCGTCGGCAGTTACGGCATGGCCTCGCTTTCGAATCTCGTCAAGCTGATCGGCACGTTCTATCTCACCAGCGTGATCTTCGTTGTCTTCGTTCTCGGCTCGATCGCTTGGTGGGCGGGCTTTTCCATCTTTCGCTTCATCGCCTATCTCAAAGATGAACTGCTCATCGTGCTCGGCACCAGCTCTTCGGAAACCGTCTTGCCTGACATGATGCGCAAGCTCGAAGGCCTCGGTGCGTCGCGTTCCGTGGTCGGTCTGGTCTTTCCCACTGGCTACGTCTTCAACACCGACGGCACCAACATTTACCTCACGCTCTCCGCGTTGTTCCTCGCGCAAGCCACCGGCACGCACCTCACCTTCAATCAAATGACCGGCATCTTGCTTTTTGCGCTGATCGCTTCAAAAGGGGGTTCCGGCGTCACCGGCACCGGCTTCGTCACTCTCGCCGCGATTCTTGCCGCGGTTCCCGCAATCCCTGTGCAAGGACTTGCGTTACTGGTGGGGATCGAAAAATTCATGAGCGAATGCCGCGCCCTCACCAATGTCGTCGGCAACGGCGTCGCTACGCTGGTCGTCAGCCGTTGGCAAGGCGAACTCGACTCGGCCAAACTCCGCGAAGTCATGTCGCACCCCTCCGAGCTCGCCGCCCCGCCCGCCGCTTAATGACTTGGTTCCCGTAGAGCTCGATATCGAGATTCCGGGAAGCGGTCGGAACATCACGCTCTTTGGCCTTGAAACGCTCTGAAATGGAAATCGGTTACTTCCGTGAATTCAGGCAGGACATCGCGCTGACCTTTTCTTCGGGCGTTTCGTAGCTTTTGCCGTTCGCATCTTTCATCGACAGAAACACCCAGTCGCTGTTTTCTTCCGCAGTCCGGCTGAAGTCAAAAATGTAGGTTTCACTGCGGCTGATCTGGTAAGTCATCGTGCGCATCAGGATCGGATACACATTCTTCGTCGTGTCTTCCAGGGGTTGCCCGCACCGTGCCAGCAGGTGCTCTGGAGTCACGCTGGCTATCGCTTGCTCCTGTCTTCTCTCTCGTTTTTCGCTGAACCAGGCAAACGCGCGCTGCGCCACGGTGACCACCACGACCAAACCGGCAATCGTTCCCACAACCATCAGCCACACGTGTTTGGTTTGTTTCAGAAATCCCACAAAATCGGATGCCGGCGAAAATTCGCCTCTCGGGGATTCCGGCGAAACCGTCACCGGAGAGTATGGCAATGCCTTCGGAGTTCCAGCAGATGCTTTACCCGCCAGAGACTGCGCAATCTCTTTCGCTTCGGCCTGCCGCTCTGCTACGGCGGCTGGCGTCTCCCTGGAAGAGGAGCGTTCTCCTTGCTTTGTCTCGTCCATGATCTCCTGCCTTTCGGGCTGTGCTTTCATCTTGGCGCGGGAATTCTCAAGCCGGCGCACATTTTTATGGAATATTCCCAGACAGTTAACTAGCTGCACTTTCGCACAGGTCTCCCGAGCAACCCCCTGCGCTTGGTGATGGCGGTCACCTACCCCGGTATCTTTCACCGCTGCATCTGTCCACCAATGCTCGCATACGGTCTTTGGAACTGACGGAGGTTTGGCCATGCCTCTCCACCGGTTGGTGCATCTTATCGAATCACATTCTAGGGAGCTGGCAAGCGAACTTCTGCATCGTACTCACCAGTCTCCGCATCTCACTTCTTTCAGCAAAGCTCCAGATCATGAGTTTCGGCAGCGCGTATGACGCGCACCGAAGCAGATATTGCGCGGCAATATTCCGAGATTGGCGCGCGCCGTTACCGCCAGGGAGTGCTTCTGAAGCGAACCGCTCTGGGCCATCTGCCTGACGAAAGACAACCTTTGGGATTGTCTGGGCCGCGAGTCGTGGCCTGGTTTCGAACTTGAGGTGCTTGCGGAGCATGACATGTTCCGCAGAATCGATCATTTCTTCAACCGCGCCGCCTATTATGCCGCGCGCGGCTTCGGACAAGCCGAACGCGCCGAAGAAGCTATCGCCGTGGCGGTAAGTTAACTCGCGATTCTCTCGCATTGGCGCCTCTGCTTCGAAGCTCGCCTGCTTAACGAGCTCCCACAGTCTGTTCCCTCATGCCTCCAGTCCAGTAGTAGAATCTCGTCCTGCTTTTCGTTTCGAGCGGAGCCGAAGCGTCGCGGAGGCAACCATGAAGGAAAATCTTAGAGCCATCCCTTGGTTCGCAGTAATTGCGTTGATGTTGGCTGCTACCGCACTCGGCGATCCGCCGCTGGCGGTGAAAAACTTGCGCTGCGAATACAAAACGGATCCGCTGGGGATCGACGTGCTTAAACCGCGCCTGAGTTGGGAGTTGGTCAGCGGTGAAAGGGAAGTGTTGCAGACCAGCTACGAAATCCGCGTGGCCGCCTCCGAGGCGGATCTCGCAAAAGGGAGATTGGTTTGGCATAGCGGCAAGCAATCTTCGGACGCCTCGAACCAGGTGGAGTACGGCGGGCCCACGCTCGAGAGCCGCAAGATTTATTCCTGGCAGGTGCGAGTCGCCGACAACCACGGACATTTATCCGATTGGAGCGCGATCGCGCATTGGGAAATGGGACTGCTCGAACCTGCGGATTGGAAAGCGAAATGGATTACACCCGATCTCATCGAGGATGAGACGAAATCGAATCCCGTGCCGCTTTTGCGCCGGGAATTCTCTGTGAACAAGAAAGTGGAGCATGCCCGCTTGTACGCAACCGCCATGGGGCTCTACGAAATGTCGCTCAACGGCAAACGCGTCGGGCATGAATATTTCACGCCCGGATGGACTTCCTACGACTTTCGCTATCAATACCAGACCTACGACGTGACCGGCTTGTTGAAAAACCGCGCGAATTGCCTCGCGGCCATGCTGGGCGACGGCTGGTTCCGCGGCAGGTTGGCGTGGAACCCCAAGAACAACCGGAACCACTATGGCAAGAAGCTGGCTCTCCTCGCGCAAGTCGTTATCACTTACACAGACGGCACACAACAAATCCTCGCTACCGATGACCAATGGAAATCCAAGACCGGTCCGGTGCTCCTGTCGGACATTTATGACGGCGAAACTTACGACGCGCGGCTCGAACAAGCGGGCTGGAATGAAGCGGCTTTCAACGACCGAGACTGGAAGTCGGTGACCATAATGGAACCTCCAAAGGCAAAACTGGTAGCTTCGGCAGGACCTCCAGTTGAAGCCATCGAGGAAATCACGCCGGTAAAAGTCTTGAAGACGCCTGAGGGCGACACGGTTCTCGACATGGGGCAGAACATGGTGGGCTGGATCCGATTTAAAGTGAGCGCGCCGGCCGGAACCACTATCATACTCCGCCACGCCGAAGTGCTCGACAAAGCAGGGAATTTCTATACGGCAAATTTGCGCTCGGCCAAGCAAACGATTCGGTACACCGCGAAAGGCCAAGGAACCGAAACCTTCCAACCGTATTTCACTTTTCAGGGATTTCGTTATGTTGCCGTCAGCGGCTGGCCCGGTGAAGTAAACCCGCAGGATTTTACGGGCGTTGTCGTGCATTCGGCCATCGCGAGGACAGGGTCGTTCGAGACTTCCAATCCTCTGCTGGACCAGTTGCAGCACAACATTATTTGGGGACAGAAAGGGAATTTTCTCGATGTGCCCACGGACTGCCCGCAGCGCGATGAGCGCCTGGGCTGGACCGGCGACGCGCAGGTTTTTGCGCGCACTGCTTCGTTCAATCACGATACCGCCGCGTTTTACACCAAGTGGCTGAAAGACGTGGCGCTCGATCAAGAAGGCGATGGCGCCGTGCCCTACGTGGTTCCCAACGTTTTGTCGCATACAACGCGCAAGGGAGAAGCGGCGTCGGCGGGATGGGCGGATGTAGCGGTGATAGTTCCTTGGGTCGTGTATCAGTCGTTTGGCGACAAGCGAATTTTGGAGGAGCAATACCCGAGCATGAAGGCTTGGGTGGAGTACATGCGCCGGCAGGCAGGAGAGAAATACATTTGGAGCAACGGGTTCAGCTTTGGAGATTGGCTCGCCTTCGCCACGACCCGCTCGGATTATCCGGGCGCAACCACGGACAAGGATTTGATTCAGACGGCGTATTTCGCTCGCTCGACGGCGCTGCTCGCAAAAACCGCTGAAGTCCTCGGCAAAAAGGAAGATCCGGCCGAATACTTGTCGTTGGAAGAGAAGATCAAGAGCGCGTTTCAAAAAGAATTTGTGACTCCCAACGGCAGGCTCGCGTCGAATACGCAGACGGCTTACGCTCTTGCGCTCGAATTCGACTTGCTTCCGCAAGAGCAACGTGCACAGGCGGCGGCAAGGCTTGCTGCCGACGTTAAGAAATTTGGCCATCTCACCACCGGATTTTTGGGCACGCCTTTGTTGTGCCAAGTTTTGAGCGATTACGGTTATCTCGATCTCGCGTACATGCTGCTCAACCGCACCGAATATCCTTCCTGGCTGTACCCCGTGACCAGAGGTGCGACCACCATTTGGGAACGCTGGGACGGCATCAAGGCCGACGGTACTTTTCAAGATTCTGGGATGAATTCCTTCAACCATTACGCCTACGGTGCCATCGGCGATTGGATGTACCGCGTCGTTGCGGGCATTGAGCTCGACGAAGCGCAGCCCGGTTACAAACACATTCTGATCCAACCGCAAGCCGGTGGCGGGCTGACCTTCGCGAACGCTTCGGTCGATAGCATGTACGGCCGCGTGGCGTCCGGCTGGAAAATCGCCGACGGCAAATTCACGCTGAACGTCGAAGTCCCGCCGAATACCACAGCCACAGTCCGTCTGCCAAAAGCCAAGCTCGAGCAAGTCACCGAAGGGCAAAAGCCGCTCGCCGGCCGCACGGACCTTATTGGCGCGCGGCAAGCCGGCGACGCCGTGCTTGTCGACGTCGGCTCGGGCCACTATATCTTCGAGATGATCCCGGCCAACTCGAACTAAATCGGCGCCCGGAGACAATTTCGAAATTGCACGCTCCGACAATACGGTCGTGGCAGGCCCTTCGCTGGTTTTGCGTCCCGGCGCTAACCGAGCAAAACCCGTGTTTTCCCGGCACTCTTCTGTCTCAACGCTCTGACCATTGTTGAATATCGCAACTACTGGCACTCGGAATTCTTCGCTGCTCGCCTGAGCAGTACAATAAAGACATGCGGCGCAAGATCTTTTGGACCGTGTTCATCGCGCTCGGTATGCTCGCGGATGTGACCCTGCCCCTTCTGTGGAGCCTAATCGCTACCATTCCCATTGGCATCCTGAGCTGGTGGGTGGCCTACCGCAGTGATTGGTTTTGACCTTTGGCATCTCGGCCTGTGTTTCGGCCGAAGCTGGAGCGGTGGCACGGCCCCATGTGTTCCGACCGCCGAGATAGCACCCCGGTTGCCTCATCCCGGTACACCCAAGCCCGCTAGAACCAACACTTACGAAAAACCTAGGGGGCGGTCCCCTTGTCTGAAAAAAAACTCCGAGGCCCCTAATTTCGGTGTGCGTCAAATTGATCGGCGCAGTGCGGGATGAACGAGAAAATCGGCTGCGCGAGCGACTTGGACCATTTCGGCGACGTCGTGCACGCGAACGATGTGCGCGCCATTCAGGATGGAAGCGGTCACCGTCGCAGCGGTGCCCCAGATGCGCTCCTGCGGCGGAGCGGGCTTCCCATCACGAGCAAGCGCCGCGCCAAGAAACCCTTTGCGCGAAGTGCCGACGAGCAGAGGGTAGCCGAGCTTCGCGAGTTGCGGGAGCTTTTCGAGCAATTCGTAATTTTGCGCGAAGCTTTTGCCAAAGCCAATCCCAGGATCGAGGATGATCTGCGATTTGGCGACGCCCGCCTTACGCGCAATCGAAACGGATTTGCGTAAACCTTCGGTTACGTCCTTCAAAACGTCGCGCGCAAATTCGCCCTTTTGCATCGTGCGCGGTTCGCCGCGCATGTGCATCAGAACAAGCGGGACACGGTGCCGCGCAGCGAGTTCGGCGAGATGCGGATCGGACTTCAGCCCGGAAATGTCGTTGATGATTTCGGCGCCAGCATCGAGTGCGGCTTCGGCGACTTCGAGCTTTTGCGTGTCGATAGAGATCGGGATTTTGAGCCGCCCGCGAAGGCCGTGCAAAACTGGGAGCACGTGCGCGAGTTCTTCTTCCGCGGGCGTGCCGCAACTGCCCGGACGTGTAGATTCTCCGCCCATATCGAGCAAATCCGCCCCAGCGGCGCCCATGACCAGTGCATGCTCGATGGCGCGATTGGTATCCAGAAATTTCCCGCCGTTGGAAAAGCTGTCCGGTGTGACGTTCAAAACGCCCATCACGAGGGTGCGCTCGCCGAGAACCAGTGTGCGCGAAGGAAGATTTAGACGAAAGATTTGTCGGCGATTCATGCGGGAAGCAGTTTAGCGCGTGTCGGAAAGAAACAGATAACCCTGAGGCGCAGAGAATACGGAGGTTGTGCCGAGGAAGTTTCCTGGGCAACACGAAGTCGATTCGGCAATGCGCATCGAACTTGCTTCGGTCAGAACGAAAGTCGCTCGGAAAAGATCCAGCGATGATTGTAGGTATGGAATGTGGTAGCTGCGATCTGCACGCCCACCGCGAAGGAAAAACGAAATCTCCCGGCGACGCGCACTCGTCCAAATCCGAGCCCGGGCGTCAGGAAAACCTGTTTGTCGCCGGCGTGCGGCCCTGTTTTGTAGAACGTGGAGTTTACTTCGAGTTCAGGCCACACCTTCCATGCTGTGCGGTATTGGAAGGCCGTATTCCATTGGAGTTGCCGGCCGAGCTTCTCGGTATCGCCGGCCGGCAAATTGCCTCCAAACGTGGATTGCGCGTCGAATCTCCTGTAGCCTTTTCCGAAGGCCAGCGTTGGCATGAGCACAGCATCGCCGGCTCCGTAACGATGCGAACCCGTAGGCGCCGTGACGGCAAGGATAAAAGTAAGCAGATAGTTGCCTTCGCTGCGTTCCCCAGCGGAAATCCGGAATTTCAGTTGCAACGGAAGATCGCCAAATCCGTTCGGCGGACCGTTGGGTGATACTACGGTATAGGTGGGCACACCCACCAAAAGCTGTGTTCTCGGACTCGTAATGAACTCGAGGCCTTTGCTGCCGCCGAGTTGGTAAGTTCTATTTCCGCCGGCTGACGGCTGGTCAAAAGTGTCAAAGCGAAATTCCTGCTTGAGGCGTCCGGAGGTGGTGGCCAAAGGCGAAAGCCAATCCGGCTGGGTTGCCTGTGCTTGCTCCGCCATGCAAATCCAGGAATGAAAGAGCCCGCGTTTTTTCTTTTCCGCGGGCTGCGGCGAGTCCTGGTCAGTCTCTTTTTGAGGAGAGGTAACAGTCTTGTCAGAGGGTTCTGTTTCAGTGCGCCGTTCCGCAGCTTCTGACCTCTCGGGCGGGTGATCGTTTGCCCACGCGATGCTAGCCATCGGCGCGGCAGCAACGCCGAGTACAACGAGAATTCCTGCTTTGCATCTCATGTTCGTTTTCTCCACTGAGAGGAAAGAAAAACGCCACCGCCAGATGCAAATCCGACGGTGGCCGCCTAGGAAAAGCTTAGAAACTTTGTTCTACGCCATCAGCCTCCACGCGTCGATCCGCAAGAATAAACGCAACGCGGACAGTTGCCGGTCCGGTGCGAGCGAAAGTGGCGCATGTGATTCATAGAGCTTGCGGGTTCAAGAAACCCAATTAGGTTAGTGGGAACGAGGTCTGGCGTCAAATCCAATTTGTGAATCTGTCCAATTTGTGAATCCAATGACACGGAAAAACGAAGGGTGCCCGAAGCACTAATCTAAGTCCAAGTCGCGGATGGGCTTGCCAGCGGGCGCATCTTTGGCCTTTTTCATGGCCTCTTCAAATTTTTTGGCGAGAATGTCTTCCTTGTGCGTTTCCTGGAAGAAGGAATCCGCGAACTTGTCCTCACGCTGCCGTTTCTGCTCTTCGAGGATGCTCGAAGCCTTCGTCAGGTCTACATCCGCCCCGGGTCTTACGTGCGCCTCGTGAGAGAGCACCGCGCCCAAGGCTCGATCAATCACCAGCTTGGCCTGGCAGCACGGGCAAGTCACTTTCAGATTTTCGCTCTGTTTTCCCATGGCCGTATTCTACTCCCTTTGCGCCGCTATCGCCTCTCGAAGCATCTGGACACTTTGTTCGACTGTCTGGCGGGCCGTATCGAAGACAAGATGGGGGCGATCCCAGGGATGGTATTCGCGAGAAACAATCTCCTGCCAGGTGGGCAATTTTAGACCCGGGATATCTGAGGTTCGCATCTCCGTGCGACGGCGATGCTCGTTAACGTCGGAACAAATGATCTCTACTTCCGCGATACGTGCTCCCGTGCGCTTTGCCACCGCCACCCAAGCATCGCGAGTTACGGTCAGGGGATTGACCGAGTCGGCGATCACCGTTCGAGCGATTCTTAGATTATCCGCGGCGATGGCGTAGGCCACGCGATACCCCGTATCGTCCATACAGCGGTCAACCGTGCCGTAATCTCTGAGCGCTTGTTCGATCGAATCGATTCGCACGTGGACCGCACCCAGTTGCCGCGCCAATTCGCGCGCAATCGTGCTCTTCCCGGTCCCTGGTAAACCTGCGAAGACGATCAGCATGTAGAGGGTCACGCTCCAACGGCAGGCTACCAATGCTTGAGGGGCAGCTTACATGAAAAAAGGGCGCGTTGTTCGCAGCCTTTTCTGTTTCGTAAAAGATCAGATTCTCTTCAGGCTTTGGCGGGGTTTTCGCCGCGGGTGAAGCCCGGCGCGGGCCGCAATTCGGGCCGCACTGTTTTGGGGTCGACGCTTGGTGCGGGAGGGGCCTGTGGAGGCGGCGTGCGCGGTTTTTCCGGAAGCGGCTTACCTTCCATGAGCAGCTTCACTTCGGCAGCGTCAATGACTTCGCGTTCGAGCAAAGCCTGCGCAACGCGTTCGAGAACATCCTTGTTGCTAGAAAGAATGTTACGCGCTTTTTCGTAAGCGCCGTTGACAATGCGCTTCACTTCCTTGTCGATCTGTATGGCGGTGTCCTCGGAATAGTCGCGGTGCTGGGCGATCTCACGGCCAAGAAAGATGGCTTCGTCCTTCTTGCCGAAGGCCAATGGGCCAAGTCCACTCATGCCCCATTCGCAAACCATGTTGCGGGCGATGTCGGTGGCGCGCTCGATGTCGTTTCCGGCGCCGGTAGTGATGTGGCCCAGGAAAATTTCTTCGGCGGAACGGCCACCCATCAGCACTGCAAGCATAGCTTCGAGGTATTCGCGTGTGTAAGTGTGCTTGTCGGCCTCGGGCAATTGCATCGTTAGGCCTAGCGCCATGCCGCGCGGAATGATGGTGACTTTGTGCACGGGGTCCGCGCCAGGGGTCATGGCGGCGACAAGCGCGTGACCTGCTTCGTGGTACGCCGTGTTTTTCTTTTCCTCGTCAGAAAGAATCATGGATTTGCGCTCGACGCCCATGAGGACCTTGTCCTTGGACATCTCAAAATCGGCCATAGTGACGTGTTTGCGGTTCTGACGCGCCGCCCAGAGTGCGGCTTCGTTAACGAGATTCGCGAGGTCCGCACCAGAGAAGCCTGGAGTGCCGCGCGCGATGATGGAAAGATCTACGTCGTCGCCTATAGGCACTTTGCGCGTGTGCACGCGAAGAATTTCTTCGCGACCCTTGACGTCGGGACGCGCAACCACGACGCGGCGGTCGAATCGCCCGGGACGCAATAAGGCCGGATCTAGAACGTCAGGCCGGTTGGTTGCGGCGATCAAAATCACGCCTTCATTGGATTCAAAGCCGTCCATTTCGACGAGCAGCGCATTCAAAGTTTGTTCCCGCTCGTCGTGACCGCCGCCCAAGCCCGCGCCCCGATGCCGGCCGACAGCGTCAATTTCGTCGATGAAGATGATGCAGGGGGCATTCTTCTTGCCCTGCTCGAAAAGATCGCGGACGCGGCTGGCGCCGACGCCGACAAACATTTCCACAAAGTCGGAACCGGAAATCGAGAAGAAGGGGACGTTCGCTTCGCCGGCGATAGCGCGGGCCAGAAGGGTTTTGCCCGTGCCTGGAGGCCCAACCAGCAACACGCCCTTGGGAATGCGGCCACCGAGTTTCTGGAATTTCTGCGGATCTTTCAAAAATTCGATAATTTCCTGGAGTTCTTCCTTGGCTTCATCGGTTCCCGCGACATCTTTGAAAGTAGCTTTTTTCTGTTGCGCAGAAAGCAAACGCGCGCGCGACTTTCCGAAGCTGAGCGCCTTATTTCCACCGGCTTGCATTTGGCGCATCAAAAAGAGGCAGAACCCGACGAGGAGGAGGAGAGGGAGACCGTTGAGAAGGAGCAGAACCCAGTCGGCACTTCGTACTTCTTTGATCTTAATTTGCACCGCCTTGTCACGCAGTTCTTTGGTGACGGTGGGGGCGTCTTCTTTGGCAATGGTTACCTGGAACTTGCGGTTGGCGGGCCGGATGTACTCGCCTTGCAGGTCGTAACTGACCTGACCGAGATACATGGTGACTTCTTTGACGTCACCCCCTTCTACCTTGGCCATGAACTCGCTGTAACTGGGCTGATCTTCGCGCGCCTGTCCGCCGTTCGCGGACACCAATTTCCAGAGCATTACTCCCAGCAGGACAATGGACATCCAGAACAGAATTGTTTTTACCGTAGAACTGGAATTCACGTTTGCCTCTCTAGTTCCGGAAGCCCCTGCAACCTGCTTCTATCATGCTTTCTTTTTCCGTCCTTTGCCACTATTTCGACAGGCATGGTTCGTTCCCGAAAGCACGCTGTCGATGATTTCTGCCAGTACCATTGGGGCGGCCAGGCTATACCCGGCCCATACTTGGTTAGATGCAGTCCCGAAGCCAAAGTAATCGGGCTCCAGGGCCACGCGGCGGTTGCCGGGCTCGCGCCGCTATCGGCACTGCACCCACAACGTGGCCCCGTTGCGCGCGCTCAAATCTTTTCCTCAGCAATCACAATCCCCGAACGCGTCCCCTCATTCGCGGCGAAGTCCGCCGCCACCGGAAAGCCCCGGGCCCAAACAAGATCGTTACCACTCGTCAGCACTGGCCACCCCCCCCGCTCCCAGCGGCTGATGTGCTTTTCGTTCAGTAAGCGCTTCAGCTTGTGGGCCTTCTGATGGCCGGAAGGGCGCAGCCGATCTCCCGGACGCCAGTTGCGCAGGACCAGGGGTGTACGCAGCCTGTCGCGGTCCAGGATCGACTCCCTTTTGTTATTTTCCTCTCCCCCTAAAGGCCAGTCAATCACTCTGAAGCGGAAGACACAACCCAATTCAGGAACTTTTACTTTGTTCGCGCTGCGAGACAAATCGAGCTTGTAAGAAAATTCGCGGTGCGTATTTTGGGCGCGATTCATTTCCTCTTTTTGCGCCGTGCGAAAAATCAACGCGCCACGTTCCTTTCGCACTTCCACACCACCTGGCAAAGAGAGGGAGCTTCCGTTCTGGCCGCTTCGCGCAAGTTCAAGCACCGCGTCAACGTGGTGTGCGCTCAGTTGGCCGCGCTGTTTTTTCACGCGCTCCACCAGGCCGCGGATCACACGCTTACACATTGCGATTGAACCATTCTTCTCCGCGTCTTCTGTGGACTCTGTATTGCACCCTCCTTTGACACCTCCTGCGAACAAATCCGCAAGCGCAATGCGCAAGGCTCCTTCGCGCTGCGGAACGGCGGCTGCCATGCGCTGCTCCAGTAAAGCATCGAAAAACGCTTCATCTTCGCGCGCAAGATGCGCGAGAGTTGTTAGGTGTTCGACGATAGCTGGCTGAAATTGTCTCTTGAGAAGAGGGAGAAGCTCCTTTCGAATGCGCGCGCGCAGGCGCTTCGTGTCGCGATTGGTCACATCTTCGCGCCAGCTCTGCTTTTTGCGCCGAAGATAACCGCGCAATTCGGAGCGGCGAATGCTCAGAAGCGGCCGAAAGACCGGCGGGGCGACGGGATGAATCCCGCCTAGTCCAGCGAGGCCGGTTCCACGAAGAATGTGCGAAACCACGGTCTCCGCTTGATCGTCGGCGGTGTGAGCCACAGCGATGCGCGTGCAGGTTCCAGAATCAATGAGCGAGCGGAAGTAGTCATAGCGGGCGCGGCGGGCGGCGTCTTCGAGATTGGCGCGTTCCTTTTTTGCCATCTTGGCAACGTCGGCAGAAGTGGAATGAAATTGCAGGCCGTGCTTGGCAGCCAGCTTGGCGACGAATTTTTCATCGGCGTCGGAAGCCTTGCCGCGTAATTTGTGATTGAAGTGCACCACGCTGAGAACGATTCCGAGTTTCTCGCGCAACTCCAGCAACAGGCAGAGCAGCGCGACCGAATCCGCTCCGCCGGAAACAGCCACACCGACACGGTCTCCCGGACGCACAAATTTCTGCGCCTTCAGGTGTTGCAGCAGTTTCTGGCTCAAAGAAGAGCGCACGGCTGAAAGATTTCGCACCTCTTCCCGCCATCCTAGCAGCCGCCCGCAGAAAACTCACGCAAACGGGCTATCGTGGTTAGGGTTTGCTTGCGGGAGGTTGCGTTTGTTTGGCTTTGGTCACCATCTCCCGCGCGTCGCGCAGTAAGGCCTGAGAATCAAAAACCACTCCGTCGCGGATCGTATATTTGACGCATTGTTCGTGCGCTTCCTTCCGGTCTGCGCCCACTCGTGTCACGCCGTTCCCGTAAAATATTTTCATGTCGGCCAGCGGATTCTCTGTCAATACCACCAAGTCCGCCAGGTATCCGCGGCGGATCAGCCCCAGTTCGGGATTTTTCACTACCTTTGCGCCGTTCTCGGTCGCCGCATGGATTGCCTCCAAAGGTGTGAATCCCGCTTCCTCAAGCATCTCGAGCTCGCGAATGGTTCCGAATCCCCACAAGCTAAATAAGAACCCTGTGTCCGATCCCACCGCCACCACGCCTCCCTGATTCTTGTAGTCATTGACAAATTCCATCCACCGCCGGTAGGCCTGTGCCCAATCTGCTTCCTTATTCGAAGTCCACTCATAGAAATACGAGGCGTGATGCGCCGGATTGGGCAAGAACGAATCCATCACCACCGGCAGCGTGTAGGCGGAATGCCACGGCAAATTTGCAGCGCGCGTCACGTCTCGATTCGCCTCGTAAATGCTGAATGTCGGCACCATGACAAAACCCGTCCGCCGCATCGTGTCCAGCAGCGATTGGATGACGGCGCCATGCAATTTATCGAGGTCCGCCTGCAGCCACGCCCGCCCCGTTTCCAGGAACCGGTCGGGTTCGCTCGAATAGTTGTAGTTTGGCGGCAAATCCTGAATCGTCCTCGTTGTGAAAGACGACTCCGGATAGCCGTAATGATGCTCGATCGTCGAAGCGCCTTCCTGCGCCACTCGCACCGCGTTCATCGGATAAACGCCGTCCTGGCCAATGTGAACGGCCACACCCATGCCGCGCTTCCCTGCTGCATCGGCGATCGCGTGAAAGACGTCTGGCCAAAGTCCAGGCTTACCGATAACCTTGATGCCATCCACTCCGAGGGCGTGCCATTCATCGATGATCTGCCGTGCACCTTCCGGGCTCAAATAACGCGGATCGTCCCCGCGACCCCAGAACGGATAGACGTACATGCGAGGCGCGATAATCTGATTCGCCGCGATCTTCTTCTTCTCCGCCACCATTCCCTTGGGATCTTCATGGCCCACATTAAATGCTCGAACCGCCGTCACACCGTGTCCCAGAAGCAGTTTGTAGATGTATTCGGTGGGAACATCTTTGCCCTCGTTGATGTGGATATGCACGTCAATTAGGCCTGGCAGTACGTACATGCCTTTGCCTTCGATGATGCGGTCAGGCTGCCGCGCTTCTTTTCCGCTCGCTTTCTCCTCCTCTCTCCTCGCGCGAGAAAGCGCGTCGACGGTTCTGACCCACTCGATACGATTGCCTTTGATGCCGATATTCGCCGGCCCAAAGGCTGGCGCGCCCGACCCATCGATCACGGTGACGTCGCGAATCTCGAGCGCTTCGTAAGGTCCGGCTTGCTCTGCGCCATTTGCGTTTTGGGCACAAGCACGCGGTGCTGCGATCAGCGTCATCGCGCACGACAGCAAGATCGGCAGGGTCCTGATTTTCGCTTCGGCGGCCTTCATTGCTTTCACCTCTCTTGTATCCCCGTGCGCTTGGTCCGCGCACGACCCGCAAGGCTGGCTTTATGGGCCCAGAGAGTCTAGCGTCGATTGGTGCGAAAGAGGGGCAAACTTGTGCCTCCTTGCGGCCGATTTACCCTGTGAATCCCTGTGGAAAATGTGAAATTAGCGCGCGAAACCCCGCGAAACGCTGTTGACAAGGAGAAGCGAATTTGACATACTCGATGGGCTTTGGAAGTGCCTTTCTGCTGGACAGGGGGGTACGCTCTTTGACAACCGATACGATGTGCCAGAATCTGTTCGAAACCATCCGGGTTTTCGAGCGCGGATGGATTGAGTAATTCGAGCGATCAACAATTTGCTTGGGCAAGGCTGGCTCCGAAGAAATTCGGGGCTTTTTTCTGTCTGCTTCGTGCAGACGAGCTCAAGCGACAGGCTTCAAACGAGAGTTTGATCCTGGCTCAGAACGAACGCTGGCGGCGTGCTTAACACATGCAAGTCGAGTGCGCGTGCCGTAGCAATACGGTATGGCGCACGGCGCACGGGTGCGTAACACGTGGGCAATCTGCCCTCCGGTGGGGAATAACCCCGCGAAAGCGGGGCTAATTCCGCATGACATTCCCTGGACTCCGGTTCGGGGACTCAAAGCAGCAATGCGCCGGAGGAGGAGCCCGCGCCCGATTAGCTAGTTGGTGAGGTAACGGCTCACCAAGGCAATGATCGGTAGCTGGTCTGAGAGGATGGCCAGCCACACTGGAACTGAGACACGGTCCAGACTCCTACGGGAGGCAGCAGTGGGGAATCTTGCGCAATGGGCGAAAGCCTGACGCAGCGACGCCGCGTGGGGGATGAAGCATTTCGGTGTGTAAACCCCTTTCGACTGGGACGAATGCCTCGCAAGAGGAGTGACGGTACCAGTAGAAGAAGCCCCGGCTAACTACGTGCCAGCAGCCGCGGTAAGACGTAGGGGGCCAGCGTTGTTCGGAATTACTGGGTGTAAAGGGTTCGTAGGCGGTGTAGCAAGTTGGGAGTGAAATCTCTGGGCTTAACCCAGAGGCTGCTTCCAAAACTGCTGTGCTTGAGTGTGGGAGAGGCGCGTGGAATTGCAGGTGTAGCGGTGAAATGCGTAGATATCTGCAGGAACACCCGTGGCGAAAGCGGCGCGCTGGACCACTACTGACGCTGAGGAACGAAAGCTAGGGGAGCAAACAGGATTAGATACCCTGGTAGTCCTAGCCCTAAACGATCAGGACTTGGGGTGCCACCCGTTCGGGTGTCGTCCCGGAGCTAACGCGTTAAGTCCTGCACCTGGGGAGTACGGTCGCAAGACTGAAACTCAAAGGAATTGACGGGGGCCCGCACAAGCGGTGGAACATGTGGTTCAATTCGACGCTACGCGAGG
>Ga0209153_1000181_pt1 | contig 34827 bp, 45 predicted proteins | sample GraSoiAngelo_120_FD_185877 | JGI IMG/M metagenome (GOLD analysis project Ga0209153, IMG submission 185877) | Grasslands soil microbial communities from the Angelo Coastal Reserve, California, USA - 14_0919_09_20cm (SPAdes) (version 2) | ecosystem: Environmental > Terrestrial > Soil > Grasslands ... | reverse complement strand
CAGCGCGATTTCTTCCGCAGCGTGTTCACCCCGTTCCGTGACGCGGACTCGTCCACCCGGGCCCGCATGCAGCAGTTCGCGAACGACGTCCCCTACCTGCTGCGCCGCGCTGGCGCGCTCGGTATTCTGGTGGACGCCGGAAAGGAGCACGCGCTGCTGAACATGAGCGGTTCGCCCAACCGGCCCCTGCCCCTGCCGCAGCTCGCCGTGGCGCACGAAGACTTCGCGCTCTTCGACCGGCTGCTCGGGGCGGGGACCACGCCGCGACTCGCCGTGACCATCACGAACACGCTGACCCGCGACTCGGTCCCGCAGTGGAACACGGTCGCCGAGATTCCCGGCAGCGAACACCCGGGCCAGGTCGTGATCGTCGGCGCGCACCTCGACTCGTGGGATCTGGGCACGGGCGCGACCGACAACGGCACCGGCGCCATGTGCACGCTCGAGACGGCGCGCGCCATCGCGCAGTCGGGTCTCAAGCCGAAGCGCACGATCCGCTTCGTGCTGTTCACCGGTGAGGAGCAGGGACTCATCGGGTCCCGCAAGTATGCGGAAGCCCACGCCGGCGAAATGGACTCGATCCAGGCCGTGATCGTGCTCGACAACGGCACCGGTGCCATCACCGGCCAGGCGCTGCAGGGCCGTACCGACCTCGAGGCTCTGTGGCGCGCCATCCTCGCCCCCGTCGCCGGTCTCGGCGCCGACTCCGTGGTGAATCGCACCAAGGGCGGGACCGACCACCTCTCGTTCCTGCCGTACGGCGTCCCCGGCTTCAACTTCAATCAGCTGGAGCGCGGTTACAACCACACGCACCACTCCCAGTCCGATACCTACGGCATGGCGATCCCGGCGGACCTGATGCAGGCGTCGGCGGTCATGGCGGTGTCGGCATTCGAGCTCGCCAACCTCCCCGGCATGATTCCGCGAGGCGAGCGCTCTGCGCCGACGCCCGTGCAGGCCGTGAAGATCAGCGACAGCCTGGTCGTGACAGGCAGAGGATCCAACTAGCCTTCGGCCAGCAGCGTTTCGAGATTCAGCGGCTTCGTGTGCATCGCCAGCGTCCCGTCGGACGCTCGAGGCCATTCAGGCTCCGGCCGGTCCCGATACAGCTCGACGCCGTTCCCATCCGGGTCGCGCAGATAAATCGCCTCGCTCACGCCGTGATCGGCCGACCCCTCGAGCGGGACGCGCGCCTCGAGCAGGCGGCGCACGGCCGCCGCGAGCGCCTTGCGATCCGGATAGAGAATCGCGAAGTGGTATAGGCCGGTCGTGCCCGGGGGCGGTGGCGGCGCGCCGCGCCCGGCCCACGTATTGAGCCCGATATGGTGGTGATAGCCCCCGGCCGAGACGAAGACGGCATCCGAGCCGTATCGCGTGGTCACCTCGAAGCCCAGCACGTCCCGGTAGAATCGCAGCGAGCGGTCCAGGTCCGCCACGGTCAGGTGGACGTGCCCGATGCGGGTCGCCGGATGGATCGTCATCTTGCCCTCTGAACGTTGGCCGGTTCCCGTTGTATTTTTCCGTCATGAACGCCATCCCGAGAATCCCACCGCCCGTCAACGAACCCGTCCTGAGCCACGCCCCCTCCACGCCGGAGCGGGTCGAGCTCAAGAAAGCCCTCAAGGACCTGTCGACACGTCAGGCCGACATTCCGCTCGTCATCGGGGGCAAGGACGTCCGCACCGGCACGACGGTCGACGTCGTCATGCCCCACTGCCATCACCACGTCCTCGCGAAGGTGCAGCAGGCGAGGCCCGGCGAAGTGCAGGCGGCGATCGCCGCGGCGCGCGACGCCTGGCGCGACTGGTCGGCGTGGGGATTCGAGCGGCGGGCGGCCGTGTTTCTCAAGGCCGCGGATCTGCTCGCGACGCGCTACCGTCCGATCGTCAATGCCGCCACCATGCTGGGCCAATCGAAGACGGCCCACCAGGCGGAGATCGACGCGGCGTGCGAGCTGATCGACTTCTTCCGCTTCAACGTGCACTTTGCCGAGCGCATCTACGCGGAGCAGCCCCTCTCCGCGCCGGGCACCTGGAACTACCTCGATCACCGTCCGCTCGAGGGGTTCGTCTACGCCATCACGCCGTTCAACTTCACGTCGATCGGCGGCAACCTCCCGACCGCTCCCGCCATCATGGGAAACACCGTCGTGTGGAAGCCCGCGGCCACGGCGGTGCTCTCGAACTACTTCATCCTGAGACTGCTCGAGGAGGCGGGGCTCCCCCCCGGCGTGATCAACTTCATCCCCGGGCCGTCGGCGCAGGTGTCGGAGCGCGCCCTCGCCGACCGCGCGTTCGCCGGGATCCATTTCACGGGCTCGACCGAGGTGTTCCAGGCGCTGTGGAAGCAGGCCGCGGCGAACCTCACATCCTACGCGGCCTACCCCCGCCTGGTCGGCGAGACCGGCGGCAAGGACTTCATCCTGGCACACGCGAGCGCGGACGGGGACGCGCTGGCGACCGGCATGATACGGGGCGCCTTCGAGTACCAGGGTCAAAAGTGCAGCGCCGCCTCACGGGCGTACGTGCCCGCTTCCCTCTGGCCCAAGGTCCGGGATCGCATGCTCGAAATGCTCGCCGATGTGAAGGTGGGCGACCCGGCCGACTTCCGGAACTTCATGGGGGCGGTGATCGATCGGAAGGCGTTCGACAAGATCAAGGCGTACATCGATGCCGCGAAGCAGGCGCCGGGGGTCAAGGTGCTGTTCGGCGGCGGCGCCCGGGACACCGACGGCTACTTCATCGAGCCCACGCTGCTGCAGGTGGACGACCCGGGATACCGGACGATGTGCGAGGAGATCTTCGGGCCGGTCCTGTCGGTCCATGTGTACCCCGACGCACGCTGGACGGAGACGCTGCGCACCGTGGACGAGACGTCGCCGTACGCGCTCACAGGGGGGGTGTTCGCGCAGGATCGGCGCGCCGTGGACCAGGCACAGCAGGCGCTCCGCTACGCGGCCGGGAACTTCTATGTGAACGACAAGCCGACCGGCGCCGTGGTCGGCCAGCAGCCGTTCGGAGGAGCGCGCGCCAGCGGCACCAACGACAAGGCCGGGAGTTTGCTCAACCTCGTGCGCTGGGTCAGCCCGCGGGCCGTGAAAGAGAACTTCCTGCCGCCTCGGAGCTTTACCTACCCCTTCATGGCCGAGTCGTGATCGCCGGGGGCGCCCGCCCGCCCATCCTCGTGCTGGCGATGGGGGGCGCCTTCGTGTTGCTCGTGATCGCCCTCCTGATCGGCTCCCTCACACGGCCGGAGTTCCCACCGTACGCTGTCACGGCGCCGCACGCCGCAAGCGTGGGCGACTCGCTGGTCGGACCGGCGACCTACACCGTGGACGCCGCCGCCACCGATCGCTGGCGTCGCTTCGACTTCGGGCGCAACGCCGCCGTGGACTCCGGCCCCTGGGACATCGCCTTCCGCCGCTTCCACGTGATTGCCGCACCCGGGGGGGGCGTCGTCGACCTCGGTGCCGTGCCGTTCGACTCCGTGCGTGAGCTGCCCGTCGCCGGCTACGTCGAGAACACCGCGGTGCCGGATACCACAAATCCCGGGGTGGGGAAGTGGTACGCCTACAGCATGCTCAGTCACCTGTTGATGTCGAAGCATCACGTGTACGGGGTACGCACCGCAGGCGGGAGATACGCCAAGCTCGAGCTGCTCGCCTACTACTGTCGGGACGCCGGCACGGCGTGCGTCACCTTCCGCTACGCCTACCAGGGGGACGGGACCCCGCGCGTCGCCCGCTAGCGACAAGCCCCCGGCCGCGCTCGGCCGGGGGCTCGCGTGGTCGGTTGCCTGCGCACGATCACTTGGGCGGCAGAATCTTGAACATCCCCGTACCGCACACCGGACACACGCCCTTCAAGGCCGGCCTGCCGTTGGCCATCTTCACCTGTTGGGCGTTGGAGATCTTCCGCTTGGCCTTGCATTTCACACAGTAGCCCTCATCCGCAGCCATCGGGGCCTTTCCAGCCTTCGCCATTGCGTTCCTCCGTTCGGGGGCAGGGGCAGGGGGATGGGGTGCATGGGGTGGGGGTCAGAGGAGGCTCCCCCGGGTCACCCCCCCGGGACGGTGACAACATAATACGCTGTGCTCAAATCGTGGGAGCGGAGGTAGCTGGGGGGGTGTCGGAGAAGCCATTCCGCTTGTGAGTTCCATCACAAAACGGCTTTGTGGCGGAGCCGCCACATCTGCACAGCACAACGACTTCCGCCGGTTTGCCGTCCTTGCGGGGGGGCACGGCCAACTCTCGGCCGTCGGGGGTCACGATGCGCACCGGGCCCTGGACCACGAGTGGTCCATTGGCCTTGGGCGTGATGGTGGGAATGTCAGTCACCCCCAATTATACCCCCCCCGCCGGCGTGAACGAAACGCCACCTTGCGGCGTACCTATCAGTGCGTTTAACGTAACTGCTCAAACTGCACGATTCGCGGCCTGGTAAGGACCGTCGCGTCGGAGGGAGGGACCGCACGCCCGAACTCCGCCGGTGGCGCCCCCAGGCCGTTTTTCGTGCGTGGGAACGGCGCCACACGTGGCAGGGTATCTCAAGCCGCTCTTCATGCGAACCTCGAAGTCCTTCTGCGTAGCGCTGCTCGCGGCTGCCTGCGTTTCGGAGCACGGACCGCTCACGAACCGCATGGCGCAGTCGGCGACGCCCTACCTCGCCCGTGCGGCGCATCAGCCGGTGAGCTGGCAGCAGTGGGGACGTGATGCGTTCGCGCTCGCGGCGCGGCTCAACCGGCCGATCCTGCTGTACGTCGGTGCCGACGATTGCCGCTGGTGCGGCGTAATGGACCTCGAGGTGTATGGCGACGCCGTCCTGGGCGCGATGATCGATTCCCTGGTCGTGCCCGTGCGGGTGGATCGCGACGAGCGACCGGATGTGGCACAGCGCTACGCCAAGGCCGTGCAGCTGCTCGCCGGCCTGCGCGGCTATCCTCTCACTGTCTTCCTGACGCCCGACGGATCGGCGTTTTTCGGCGGCACGTATTTCCCGCTCGACGATCCCGTCACGGGCCGTGGTCTGAAGCAGCTGCTCCCCGAGGTCGCGCGCAGCTACCGCGAGCAACGCCCGTCGATCCTGCGGCGCGCGGCGCTGGTGCAGCGTCTCGCCGTGGGCCGGTCGGCGCCGGGTCGCGGGGCGCTCAAGGCCGCCGGGGTCGAGCGCGAGGTCGAAGCGGTGCGCGGCGCAGTCGGGGCGGCCGTCCGGGCACGCGAGAGCGTCGCGAGCGTTCGCTACGCCCAGGCTGCGGATTTGCTGCTCACCGTCTTCGCCCGCACGCGCGACTCCGCGTACTTGAGGCCCGCCCTCGCCGTGCTCGACTATATGGTCGATTCGGGTGACGCCGCGGTGGCCGCCGGCGCCCGGGACGATCCGCCCGAGCTCGTGCGGGCCGGACTGCTGCGCGATCTGGCCGCGGCGTGGTCGGCATCGAACGACCCGCGCTACCGCGACGCCGCGCGCGTGCTCGCCCAACGGCTCGCGGGTGACGTAGGCCGGGCGAGCGACCGCACCGTCTTCGCCGATCGCGACGCCTACGTGATCGGCTCCATCCTCGACGGGGGCGCGACCATGGAGGATCAGGCGGCGGTGGGGCGCGGGCAGGCGGCGCTCGACAGCCTGCTGCGGCGTGTCTATGCTCCGCGCCGCCCCGTGCGGCACGTCGCGGGGCCGAGCTCCGCGCCGCGCGCCTTGCTGCAGGATCAGGTCCAGGTCGTGTGGGCCTGCCTTGCGGCGCATCGCGCCACCGGCGAGGCGCGCTACCTCACGGTGGCCCAAGACCTGGCTGCAGTCCTGCAGCGCGACTTCGCGGACTCGGGCGCGGGCGGCTACTTCGACGCCGCGGCGACCGACGCGGCCGCTGCCGCTCTCGCGGAGCGCGCCAAGCCCGTGCTCGACGACCTGATGCCGGGAGCGAACGCTTCCGCGGCGCGCGCCTTGCTGCGGCTCGCCCGCGTGACCGGGGATCCGCAATACCGCCGGCGTGCCGAGGCTACACTCGTGACGTTCGCGGGCGCGGTGGCGGGGGAGGGGCTGCAAGCATCCACCTATCTCGCGGCGGTGCAGGACTACCTGCGGGACCGCTGATCCGGTTTCCTTCCGCAACACTCCAGGGCCGTTTCCCGCCGCTGGCGCCTGACGCCGCGCCGGTGCTAGCGTGACGCCCTGATCTCCATGCAGGTCGTATGGATGTAACGGGGGCCTCCTCCGACGCGGAGGTGGTGGCTCGTGTGCTCGGCGGCGACCGCGAGGCGTTCGGCCTCGTCGTGCGTCGCTACGAGGCCGGTTTGCTGCGGTTCGCCGCCCGCATGCTGGGCAGCCGCGACGCCGCCGCGGATGCGGTGGCGGAGAGCTTCGTTCGGGCGTATCGCCACCTCGCGAGTTGCCGGGAGCCGACGCGGCTGCGCACCTGGTTGTATCGCATCGTGGCGAACCGGTGCAAGAGCCATCTGGCGCGGCGCCCGATCGCCGACGTCTCGCTGGACGAGGCGCCTCCCGTGGCCGATCCGTCGGACACGGAGGTCGCCCTCGAGCGCGCCGAGCAGCTCGCGCTGGTGCGACGCGCCCTGGTGCGGCTGTCGCCCGAGAAGCGCGAGGCGTTCCTGTTGAAACACGTGGAGGGGCTGAGCTACGAGGAGATGGCGGCGGTGACGGGGGAGCGGATTCCAACGCTCAAGATGCGCGTGCACCGCGCTCGGGAGGCGCTGCTGCAGGTGCTGGAGGACCACGAATGAACGCGATCGATCCGAGGATACATCAAGTGCTCGACGGGGAGCTGGCGCCGGGGGCCCTGTCGGCCGAACTGCGTCGGTCGGTGGAGCGGCTCGTGACGGCCGTCGCCCTGCTCGCCGCGCCGCTGCCGCTCCCGAGCCTCGAGCCGCGGGTGATGGCGCTGATCCGCCGCCCCGTACCATCGCGCGCGCGCCGTCTGCTGCGCTGGCTTGCGACACCGCGCTCGGTCACGTTCCGGGTCCGCCCCGTGTGGAGTCTGGCGTTCGCGGCCGTGGTGGCCATGCTGACGCTCGTCCCCATCGGGCACGAGGGCCCCGATATCGGCGAGCACGAGGGCATTGCCCAGTTCGTGGGCCGCTTTCCCGGGGCGCAGTCGGTGCACGTGGTCGGCTCCTTCAATGACTGGCGTCCCGGCTCGATCGCGCTCGAGGACGTCGACCAGGACGGCCTCTGGCGTGCGACCGTCGTGCTCCCCACCGGGGCCTACGAGTACATGTTCGTCGTGGACGGTGAGCGCTGGGTCCCGGACCACCTCGCCGAGCGCCTGGTGTCGGACGAATTCGGGCGCGAGAACTCCATCGTGATCGTGCGGCCGGCGCGGCGATGAAACTCTGGCTCGGCTTGGCGCTCCTCGCGGGGCCCCTCGCCGCCCAATCGGCCCGGGCGCGGCTGGAAGGCCGGGTTCCGGGCGCGGCGGTTCCCGCGCTCGACTCCCTGGTCCAGCGGGCGGTCGCGGAAGGGCTGCCGACCGAGCCGCTGATACAGAAAGCCCTGGAGGGGGGGGCGAAGCAGGTCACGGCGCCCCGGATCGTCGCGGCCGTGCAGCTCAGCCTGGGCCAGTTGCGCGCTGCGCGCGACCTCTTGATCCGTGCCGGTGACGAGCCGCCGGTGACGCCTGGGGAGGTGACGACCGTGGCGTGGGCACTGCGGCGCGACCTGCCCGCCCCGGTGGTGGAGCGGGTGGTCGCCGCGCTGCCGCGTCCGCCGCGAGCGTCGGCGATGCACGCCGTCGCCGATCTTGCCGCGCATCGTTTCGACCCGGACTCCGCCGCCGACTTGATCATCGCGGCCATCGGTCGGGGGCTCGTGCGCGAGCGGCTGCTCGACGTGTCCGCCGCCGCGGCGCATGAGCTGCAGCGCGGGCACACCCATGCCGAAGCGCTCGCGCTGGTGCGCCAGGCGCTCCCCAACGTGCCCGCGTCCCCGAAACCCACGCGCAGCGCGGTGGCTCGGGCCCGCCGGCCCGCAGCCCCGCCGCCGTAGCCCGGGCGTGGCCGTTCCACACTGGAACGGCTCAACTCGCCGCGGCGCCGCGCGTTCCGCCGCGTGACGCAGCGCACCAGTCGCGGGTCTCACCCGTGAAGCGAGCCAGGGTGGCTCGCCCCATACCTCCGGAGGTATCGAAACATGATTCGTCGCACGCTCCTCGCGCTGGCGCTCCTCGCCGCTCCCGCCATCGTGGTGGCGCAGCAGCCATCCCCGATGCAGGGGCAGGCGCCGGCGGCCGACACGTCGAAGGCCAAGCCGGCCAAGAAGTCCGCCAAGAAGGGCGCCAAGAAGCACGCCGCGAAGCCGGCAGCCAAGCCCGCGGCCAAAGACACCACCAAGACAAAGATGTAAGCAGTCGGGGTTACGAGGTGTAATCGGCGTTGATCCGGACGTATTCCGGCGTCAAGTCGCAAGTCCACACCACCGCCTCCGCGCGACCGAGTCCGAGGTCGACGCGGAGGCGGATCGTTTTCTGCTGGAAGATCGCGCGCGCGGCGCTGGTGTCGGCGTGCGCCACAGCTCCCCCGCTGGCGAGCGTCAGCCACTCGCCATCCGCGGAGGCCTGGAGCGAGAGGCGCTCGGTGGCGAGCGTCACGCCGGCCGTCCCCGCGGCCGCCAGGATCCGGCCCCAGTTCGGGTCGGCCCCGTAAACCGCGGTCTTGACCAGGACGGAGCGCGCGATGGCGCGCCCGACCTCCCGGGCGGCCGTCTCGCTCACCGCGCCCACGACCTGGATCTCGACGAGCTTCGAGGCACCTTCGCCGTCAGCCACGATGGCGAGCGCGAGCGTCCGTGCCACGTGCTGCACCGCGTCCTCGAACACCTTCCACACCGCGCCGTCGCGCGCCGGGTCCACGCCGGACGCCCCTCCGGCGAGCAGGAGCACCGTGTCGTTGGTGCTGGTGTCGCCGTCCACCGAGATGGCGTTGAAGCTGCGATCGGCGACGCGACGCAGCAGCGGCTGGAGCGCCGCCGGCTCGCCCGCCGCGTCCGTCGTCAGCACCGCGAGCAGGGTGGCCATGTCGGGATGGATCATGCCCGCCCCCTTGGCGATTCCCCCGACCGTGATCATGCCGGCGGGGGTCTCGAGGCGCACGGCACAGTGCTTGGGCCGGGTGTCGGTGGTCATGATGGCGCGCGCGGCATCGAGGCCGCCGTCGGCGGTGAGATGGGCGGCGGCCGCCTGGAGGGCGCTGGTGATCTGATCGAGCGGCAGCGGCACGCCGATCACGCCGGTGGAGAGCACGAGCGCGGTGCGGGCGGGCAGGCCTGCCGCCTGTTCGGCCGCGTGGGCCATCGCGCGTGCAGCCGCGAGCCCGGGCGCGCCGGTGCAGGCGTTCGCGACCCGCGCGTTCATGGCGACGGCCCGGATGCGGCCCGGGCGCTCCACCAGCAGGTCGGCGTCGTACGTCACCGGCGCGGCGCGCAGGGCGTTCTTGGTGAACACGCCCGCCGTGGCGCAGCTGGTGGCGCTCACCAGCAGCGCGACGTCGGGCGCACCATCGGCCTTCAGTCCCGCATGCGCCGCCGCGGCGCTGAAGCCGCGCGGCGACGTGACGGAGCCGTTCGGGATCTCGGTGAAACCGGAGGACATCGGCGGAAAATAGCCCGTGCCCGTCGCTTGTGTAACCGCCCGGCGCGTCATATCATAGCACAACCTTCCCGGGAGGCCCGTTCGATGTCGGAACCGTTCTTGAGCTCCGACGACTACGACGAACGCGCGCATCAGCTGTACAACGACGGACAATACGACTACGCCATCGAGACCCTGCGAGAGGGGTTGGGCCTCTACCCCCACGCCGTCGAGCTGCACGTCGGCATGGGCTACGCCCGGCTCGCCCGCGAGGAGTATCTCTGGGCGCGTCGGGCGTTCGAGGAAGCGGTGGGGCTCGACCCCGAGCACGAAGACGCCTTGGCGGGGTTGGGTGAGGTGCTGCTCAAGTTTGGTGAGCGGGGCGGCGCCGTCGCCTGTTTCGACCGCATCCTCGCGCTGGGCTTCAAGGACGACCACGACCTCATGCTGCAGGTCGGGCGCGCGCTGTTCCGTGAAGCCGCTCTGGACCAGGCGCGGCGCTTCTTCGAAGTCGCCATCACAGGGCATCCCGATTCGGCCGAGGCGGCGGCGTGCGTGGGGTACGCGGCGCACCGGCTCACGGACGAGGGGGGCGCGCTCTACTGGCTGCGCCGGGCGCTGGAACTGGAGGCGGGACACGCCGAAGCCCGCATCTATCTCGCCAACCTGCTGTACGACCGCGGGGAGTACGAGGCGGCGCTGTTTCACCTCGAGCGCACGCAGCCGGCGGATCATTTCGACGGGCTCGCCATCTGGCGACTGATCGAGCTGAAGAAGAGCGTGTACCGTCTCCCGGATGACGACCCGGAGCTCGTGCCCTGGCATCACCGCCTCGACGAGCTCGCGGGGGACGCCGGGCCCGAAGACCTGCTGCTCGCGGAGATCGAGGCGATGGGGCCCGACGGCCAGCTGCGCGACCCGCGGCAGCTCGAGCTGTTCGGGACGCTGCTCACGGAGCTGCAGGGCATGAAAGCGCGGTCGGGGCCGGGCGACGTCCACCGCGTCAGCACGCTCGGCGGCGCGACCTACGTCGGGACGTGGGAGGAGATCGTGCGCCAGATGAAGGACGACGCCGCGGAGTGGGCGCGCGGCTCGCTCGAGCAGTACATGGCGGCTGCCGCGCACCGGGGGCGCAAGGAGACCGGGGTCGCGATTCCCGCGACGGATCCCGAGAGCTTCATCCGGGGGAGCGCGGACGCGGGGCTGCTCCGCATACTGCACTGAGCGGAAGGTTGGTGGAGGTTCGGGAGGTTGGTGGAGGTTGGGGAAGGTTTTGACGTCAGCGGAGCAGCCTCCCCCGACCTCCACCGTCCTCCACAACCTCCACCAACCTCCGGCGTCAGCTGCCGTGTTTCAGTTTCACCGCGATCGAGAGCGGCCCGTCCCCCAGCGCCACGAGCGTGATCGCTCCCGCGAGGAGCAGTCCTTCGAGCTCGATGTTCCCGCCGTGCGGCACCTTCACCGCGAAGATGGCGACCAGCATCTCGATGGCCATGCAGATCGACCAGGCCCGCGTGAAGATTCCGAGCAGCACGCACGCCGCGCCCACCGTTTCCACCGCGATGAGGATCACCGCCCAGATCGTCGCGAACGGGAATCCGATCCCGTGGAGAAACCCGGCGACGGCCGGGATGCCGTTGTGAAATTTCGTCAGGCCGTGTTGCAGAAAGACGCCGCCGACGGCGAGCCGCATGAAAAACGCGGCGTACGGCGTGAGTTGGTTCATGAGTTCTCCGGAAGGATGGCGTTGGTCACCGGCCCGCGCCGGCGCGAGTCGACGCGCACTTCGCGCGCGCCGAACCGCTTGATGATCACGTCGAGACCGCGTTGTGGCCGCGCGCCCCCGCCGCCTGCCACGTCGGCGAAGCAGAGCCCCGCATCCGGCACGCCGTGCAGCGCGACGTGCCCGCCGTTGCAGACCAGCGCGGCCGACAGGCCGCTCGGCCCGAGCGTCACGACCGGCGGGCTCGCGGGGTTCAGGCCCGCCGCGTTGGCGGCGGCGAGGAGCAGCCCGGCAACGGCCTGCGCGTCCGTGAGGCGGTTCGCCGGAACGCCGCCCAGGTCCGCGAAGACGTGGTCGAACGTCACCCCGGGCAGTGGTCCAGACGCGTGCGCAGCGGCGCGACGAACGTCCCCCGAATGACTTCCACCCCGAGCGTGTCGTTGTACAGGTCGGTGCGCTGCGCGTTGAACAGGTAGCGGCCACTGATGATGGCGCCACCGGTCACCGGCGCGAATTGGGTGATCGTGATGCTGCCGGCCACCAGCGAGTCGGCAACCGTGCCGTGTGAAAACGCGAAGATGCTGAACAGCGGCGTGACGTTGTGGCTGCTGCGCCAGAACGCCCACGGCCGGGGCGGGTTGCAGAAGGGGTCGAGCGTCCCGACCCGGGAGGCCCCCGCCTCCTGCGGACTGATGAAGTCGATGTCGAAAGTCGTATCCCCTCGGAGGAGCGAATCGGTCAACGTCACCAACATCTGGTCGAGCAGGGTGCTGTCGCTGGAGAGCGCCGAGTCGACCAGCTGGAATGCCAGTTTCTGGTTGAGCCTGGGGTAGTGGAGGCCCACGGCCTTCCCCCCCTCGTGACGGATCGCCGTGCCGAGCACGGTCTGGAAGAAGTATCCCGGCGAGTTCGTGTCGGCCAGGGCGAGGACGACCACGGCGCCGGTGTCGGAAACCGTGTCCGCGCCTCTGGTGGTCACGTGGACCACGTAGGGCACCGCGCCGCCCGAGGTCACGGCGGTCACGAGCCCCGTCGACGTGTTGATCGTCACCCGGGGGCTCGAGGAGGCGTCGAACCAAACGGTGTCCGTGGCGAGCGCGTCCTTCTTCTTGATGGCGTAGGGGATGGTGAACGTGTCCTGCTGCATCAGCACGACCGTGTCCGTGAGCAGCGTGAGGTCGAGCGGCCGCGAGACGGCCACGAGGGCCACCCCCGTCGCCTGCCCGCCGGACGCGGTGAGCGTCGCGACGCCCTTGCCGACCCCGTGGACGACGCCGGTCGTGGCGTTGATCGTCGCCACCGAGCTCGGACCGATGGCCCACGTGAGGGGACCGGGGTTCGCGCGCTGGCCGTCGCTGTTGTAATAGGCGAAGTCGCGCGCCGTGAGCGAGTCCCCCACGAACAACGAATCGAGGATCGGGCTCAGGATCAGGATCGGCGGCAGAGGGCTCGACACGTCGAAGCATGCGGCGCCCGCGACGATCGTGAGGGCCAACAAGGTTCGTCTCATGGTGCCTAAGTGTAAGAGGGCTCGGCCGGGGGTGGCCAGGGTTGCCGGTAGCGTTATGGAACCCCGTTCTCGGGGGATTGCTCCCGCCGGCACTAGAACATCGACATCGCGAGAAACGAGCGCAGGTTATCGTTCGTCACCCGGAGCCGCGCGCACAGCAGCCGTACCACCGACCACAGCACCTTGTACGCGATGTCGCGGTTGAAGTCGAGCAGCAGCTCGAAGTCGGCGCGCGCGATGGTGATGAGGGTGCAGGTGGTATTGGCGATGGCGTCGGTGGAGCGCTCCGAGCGGTCGAAGATGGCCATCTCGCCGAAGCAGGCACCGGGCTTGAGTACGGCGAGGGCTTCTTCTCCCGAGCCGGGGATGGTCCGGGAGATGCGCACCTCCCCCTCTGAAATGATGAACAACCGGTTGCCGGGCTCGCCTTCCTTGAAGACGTGTTGGCCCACGGCGAACTTCTGCTCGCGACACACTTCTGCCACGCGGGCGAGCTCGCCGTCGTCCAGGTCTTGGAAGATCGCCGCCTGCTTCAGCAGATTCAGGTTCACGCGGACGAAACTATGGGGCGCCGGAGGGAGGGGCAAGTGAAACCGTGGGTGACGTGGGCGGATCTGCTGACCGCGCTGCGACTCCCCCTGGCGGCCGCGTTTCCGTTCGTCCACCGGCCGGCCGCGCAGCTGGGGCTCGTGGCCGCGGCCGCCGCGTCCGACTTCTTCGACGGCATGCTGGCGCGCCGCCTCGGCGAGTCGCGCGCCGGCGCCGTGCTCGATCCCACCGCCGACAAGATCTTCATGGCCGCCGCCTTCGTCACCGTCGCCCGGGCGGACCTGCTGCATCCCCTCGAGATCGCCGGCGTGCTGAGTCGGGACATCGTGGCCACGCTGGGGTACGTCGGAGCGTGGCTGCTGCGGCACCCGATGACGCTGCCGGCGCGCGCCGGCGGCAAGGCCGTCACGGTGCTGCAGCTGTTGACGCTGGTGGCCTGCATCGTCGCCTCGCCTCACGTGCGCTCGATCGCGTGGGCGACGACGGCGGTGGGCCTGTATGCGATCTGGGACTACGGCCGGGCAGCCGCCCGGGTGAACGCACAGCGCTGACAGGGGGACGTGATGCGGAGCGTGGAGCTGGCGTTGCTGCTCGTCGTGGTCGGCACCGTGGCGCTCGCGGCGCAGGAGTTCCATCCCCCGCCCGTGCGCTCGGCCGGGGAGCGCGGCACCCGGCTGGGGCTGTTCGGGTTCGGGGTGCGTGGTGGGATCGACCTCTCCGGAAACACGCAGCTGGTGTTCGGCGTCGCGCTCGACGCCGGCAATCTCGTCACCAGTCGCTTCCGGCTCCGTCCGTCAGGCGAGATCGGCGTGTTCAACGGCGTGAACAGCTACGTCGGGAGCCTGGAAGGGATCTACCGCTTCACCGGCGAGGGACAGGCCGCCACGCCCTACGCGGGCGGCGGCTTCAGCCTCGTGGGGCACGACCGCTGCGGTACCGATCGCGATTGTCCGGACGTGTGGCTCAACGTGGTCGTGGGCGTGGAGCTGCATTATCGCTCCACCTTCAACTGGCTGCTCGAATACCACGGCATGGGTGGGTTCCGCCACAACCGCCTGTACATGGGCCTCACGACACGGCGGGGGAACTGACGTGGCGGCGAACGTCGCGGAGATCACGATGCGCTGGCGCGAAGCCCTGGAGTTCGACGCGCAGGGGCCCGGACGCCCGCCGGTCGTGGTCGACGGCAACAGCGTTGTCGCCGCGTCACCGGTGGAGCTGTTGCTCGTCGCCGCCGCAACCTGCACCGCGTCGGACGTGGTGCTGATCCTCCAGAAACAGCGCGTCGCGCTGCGCGGGCTCGAGGTGCAGGTGCAGGGCACGCGCCGGACGGAGCAGCCGCGCCGCTTCCTCGCGCTGCATTTCGTGTTCACCCTCACGGGGGACGGGGCCGACGAGGGCAAGGCGCGCCGCGCGATCGATCTCTCCCTCGAGAAATATTGCTCCGTGGTCGCCTCGCTCGCCTCCGACATCCGCATCACCTACGACGTCGCACTTCGCTAGAACGTTCGCGGGTGCCGCCGCCCTCGCCGCCGGCGCGGCTCTCGTGGCGACGCCGGGCTGTGCGCAAGCGCTCAGCGCGACTGAAGCGGGCGTGGGCGCGACGGTCGTGCTGGCGCACCGCTCATTCTGGGGTCCGGAGCTCGTCGTCGCCCGACGCCCCGGAGGGCAGGGCCGCCTCTCCGTCACGCTGGCGGGTGGGGACTACCGGGGCACGGCCGGCGTGCGCGTGGCCGCGGACGCGCAGCTGCTGCTCCGCCCGGGCGACCGCTCGGGCCCCGAGCCGTACGGAGGATTGGGATTGGGCTTCTTCGGGGCCGAGGGGGAGCGCGGCGCCGGCTACCTCACGGCGCAGGTGGGGGTGGAGGCGGCACCGGGGCGCCGCCGGGGGTGGTATGCGGAGCTCGGTTTGGGCGGCGGTGTGCGGCTGTCCCTGGGCCGGCGCTTCCGCCGGTTTCCGCCCTGGTGGTAGACCGGCGCGACCTCAGACGGTCGCGGCCACGGTCGCGCTGCGCCCCACCACCGGGCGGCAGTAGCGCTCTCCCAAGACGCGCAGCTCGCTGAGCTGTGGCTCGTCCAGGCCGTCGTAGCGGTCGGCGAGATAGAGCATGGTGTCGTCGAACCACTCTTTTTGATGTTCCGCGCTGGCTTCCAGAACGCCGCAGCGGAGAATGTGGGAGAACAACTCGTCGCGGGCCTGCTCGAAGGGGGTGGGGGTGGACATTCTCCTCGGTTCCGCACGTTTCTTGGCCATGCCTCTGGGTGCTCCTCTCCTGTCAGGACCGGGAACTATGGGGGCGCGGGACGGCTCGTTGCTCAAGTACCGATCAATCGGCGCCGCAATGTAATAGGGCGCGTGATACGGCGCAAAGGGCGGACGTGCGGGCCCGCCGTGTGGTATTATCATGAACGGGAAGGCCGTGCGGGGCGGGACGCGGGGACCCGACATCTCACCCAAGGCAGGCACATGAGCGATCACTCGGACGAAGTGTACGGCCCGGACCGGGCGGAGCGCCTGCTCGCGATGTTGCGCGCCCTCGCCGAGCGCATTCAAGCACTCGACCGGGCCGGGCGACTCCTCGAGCGGGTACCCGAGCTGCAGAAGCTGCTGGGGAACACGCGCAGCGAGCTGTTTCACTATGAAGTACGCCTGACCTACGACACGCCCGAGGTCGCCGAGAGCCGCCGCATCGTGGACGAGGCGGAGCGACAGGCGCGCGACACGCGGGCGGGATTCGACGACGACGAGGACGACGAACCGTGGAGGAGGGTGCCGGGCGAATGAAGGGGTTCTACCTGTTACTCGTGGGGGTGGCGGTGATCGGTGGTGGAGTCTTGTGGTACGGCTCGCAGCGCACGCCGGCGCCGGCGCCGGGTGCACCCGTTGCGGTCGCGGCGGCGGACGGGTTCCGGGGTTACACGCTGGGGTCGGACTCGGCCGCGATCGAGATCACCGAGTATTCGGACTTCGAGTGCCCGTTCTGCGCGTCGTTCGCGACGGTCCAGATGCCCGTGATCCGCGAGCAGCTGATCGCCACGGGCAAGGTGCGGTGGCGCTACCGTGATTTTCCCCTTCCCACCCACGCGTACTCCCGCTTTGCCGCGCTGGCGGCCCAGTGCGCGGGGGAGCAGGGCAAGTTTTGGGAGATGCACGACCAGCTGTTCACCAATCACCAGTGGGCCCAGACCGGGAAGAACCCGCGCGGCCTGTTCCGCGAGTTCGCCCGCGGCCTCGGCCTCGACGTCGACAAGTACGACGCCTGCATGGACGGCCAGCGCTACGCTGGCCGCGTCCAGGCCAGCGTGCAGGAGGGTGAAGCGCGCGGCGTGAAGGGCACGCCCAGCTTCTACGTGAACGGGCGCCCCTACCAGGGGCGCTCCGCATCGGATGACTTCAAGGCACTCGTCGACAGTCTGACCAAGAAGCACAAGTGATCCGCCGTCAGGCGATCGTGCTGCTCGCGCTCGTGGGGCTGCTGGTAGCGACGTACCTCTGGCTGTACAAGATCGGTGTGCTGGGGGAGCTCCAGTGCGGGACCGGCAGCTGTGAGTACGTCCAGACCAGCGGTTACGCGCAGCTGCTCGGTCTCCCCGTCGCGCTGTACGGCGTGGCGGGATACGCGACGCTCCTGGCCCTTGGGCTCGCGGGCCTGCAACGCCGCTTCGCGTCGGATCGACGCCTGAGCGTGCTGCTCGCGGCGCTCGCCACCGCGGGGTTCGGGTTCACGATCTATCTCACCGCCATCGAGCTGTTCGTGCTGCACGCGATCTGCCGGTGGTGCGTCGCCTCCGCGGTGATCATGAGCGCCACCTGGGTGCTGTCTCTCGCCGACCTGCGCCGCGCACCAGCGACGACCCCGTGACGCCCTCGTCGGAGCCTCGGGCCGCCCCGCGCGGCCGCTATCTGGCTACGCTCGCGCTCGCGGCGCTGGGCGTGGTCTACGGGGACATCGGCACGAGCCCCCTGTACGCGATTCGCTATTCGTTCTCCGGGACCCACGGCATACCCGTCACACCGGGCAACGTGCTCGGCGTACTCTCGCTCGTGTTCTGGTCCCTGCTGATCGTCGTGACGATCAAGTACCACATCGTGATCATCCGGGCCGACAACAAGGGCGAAGGGGGCGTGCTCGCCCTGATGGCACTCGTCAACGGCAGCCGCGTGGCGCGGGGGCTGTCGCCGCGACGCCTCATGATCGTCCTCGGCATCTTTGGGTCGGCGCTGCTGTACGCGGACGGCGGCCTGACGCCCGCGATCTCGGTGCTCAGCGCCGTGGAGGGGCTCGAGATTGCAACGCCGGCGCTGGCCTCCTGGGTGATCCCCGTGACGCTGGTGATCCTGATCAGCTTGTTCTTGGTGCAGCGTCGCGGGACCGCCCGCATCGGGGCCATGTTCGGGCCGGTGATGCTCGTCTGGTTCGCCGTCATCGGGGTGCTGGGACTGGGCGAGATCATCCGACAGCCGGGGGTGCTCGCCGCCGTCTCACCGGTCTCAGGTGTGCGCTTTTTCGCCGAGGACCTTGGGCGCGGCTTGGTGGTGCTGGGCGCCGTCTTCCTGGTCGTCACGGGTGGCGAGGCGCTGTATGCCGATCTCGGACACTTCGGCCATCGCGCCATCCAGATGGCGTGGTTCAGTGTCGCGCTCCCCTGCCTGCTGCTCAACTACTTCGGGCAGGGGGCGCTCCTGTTAAGCGATGCCTCGGCGGCGGAGAACCCCTTCTATCATCTCGCGCCGGGCTGGGCGTTGTACCCGCTGATCGCGCTGGCGACCGCGGCGGCCATCATCGCGTCGCAGGCGGTGATCTCCGGCGCGTTCTCCCTCACCCGCCAGGCAGTGCAGCTCGGCTACAGCCCACGACTCCAGATCGAGCACACCTCGTCGCGCGAGATCGGCCAGATCTACGTTCCCCTGGTGAACTGGGGGCTCATGCTCCTCACCTGTGTGCTGGTGCTCGGGTTCCACGTGGTCAACACCGCGCAGCCCACGTCCGACAACATCGCCGGCGCGTACGGCGTGGCACTCTCGACCCTGATGCTCATCACCACGCTGATGTTCTACGTGATGAGCCGCGAGGTGTGGCGCTGGAGCTTCGTGCGGGCCGCAAGCGTGGCCGCCGTGTTCTTGTGGGTGGACATCCTGTTCTTCGCCGCGAACATGCTCAAGATTCGCAACGGCGGCTGGGTCCCCCTGGTGATCGCGGGGGCGATCTTCCTGCTCATGACGACCTGGAAAGGCGGCCGCGAGATTCTCGGCAAGCGCATGCAGGAGAAGACGGTCGCGCTCAAGATGCTGCTCGCCGATCTCGCCGCCGAGCCGCCGGTGCGCGTCCCGGGGACGGCAGTGTTCATGTACGGCACCACCGACGGCACGCCGCCGGCGCTGGTGCATAACCTCGCCCACAACAAGGTGCTGCACGAGCGGATCGTGTTCCTGACCATGGTGACGGAGGACGTGCCTCACGTCGCGGCCGCAGAGCGCGTCACGGTGAAGCCGCTGGGGAAGGGCTTCTACAGCGTGATCGCGCGCTACGGGTTCATGGACGATCCGGATATCGAGGACGTGCTGGCGGCCTGCCAGGTGAAGTCGCTCGATATTCCTATCGCCGGCACGACGTTCTTTCTCGGTCGCGAGACGCTCGTCGCCTCCGACCGGCCCGGCATGCCCCAGTGGCGCGAGCAGCTGTTCGCGTTCATGTCGCGCAACGCCCTGCGGGCCACCGCCTTCTTCAAGATCCCGGCGGACCAGGTGTTCGAAGTCGGAGCTCAAGTGGAACTCTGAAGCAGGTTGGTGGGGGTTGTGGAGGTTGGTGGAGGATGGTGGAGGTCGTCACGTCAGCGGTACAACCTCCACAACCTCCACAACCTTCCCCAACCTTATTCTATCTGTCCAAACTTCGCGATGTCCTCCGGCAGCTCTTCCTGAGTCTTGGCGGCGTCCTTGCCCTGCACCATGATCCGGATCTGCTCGACCACGTCCGGGTTGGCGAGCGTCGTCACGTCCCCGACGTCGCGGCGATTGGAGATGGCCGCGAGCACGCGGCGCATGATCTTGCCGGAGCGCGTCTTGGGCATGTCCGGCACGATATACACGTGCTTGGGCCGCGCGATCTTGCCGATCACCTCTTCGTTCGCCTTGATCACGCGGTCGATGACGGCCTGGCTCGGCGGGACGCCGGGCTTGAGCGCGACGTACACTTCGGGCACGCGTCCCTTGAGCTCGTCCTGGACCGGGACGACGGCGGCCTCGGCGATCTCGGGGACCGTGAGACAGGCGGACTCGATCTCCTTCGTGCCGAGCCGGTGACCGGCGACGTTGATCACGTCGTCGATCCGGCCGAGGATGCGGTAGTAGCCGTCGGCCGCCTGCACGGCGCCGTCGCCGCACAGGAACGGCCAGTCGCGCCAGTCCTTGCTCTTGGGATTCTTGTTGTACTTGCCGAAATAGGTCTTGACGTAGCGGTCGCGGTCGCCCCAGATGGTTTGCATGACGCCCGGCCACGGGTTGCGGATGCACATGTTGCCCGCCTTGCCGGACCCTTTGGGAACCTCCGCGCCGGTCTCGTCGTAGATGACCGGATGAATCCCGGGCGCGGCGGGGCCGCAGCTGCCGGGCTTCATGGCATGAATCGCCGGCATGGTCGTGCCGAGAAAGCCGCCGGTCTCGGTCATCCACCACGTGTCGGTGATGACGGCTTCCCGCTTTCCCACCTCGTCGTAATACCAGCGCCACGCCTCCGGCTCGATCGGCTCACCCACCGTCGTCATCGACTTGAAATGGTACTTGTACTTGCGGGGCTCCTGGGGACCGAGCTTGCGCAGCATCCGGATCGCCGTCGGCGCGGTGTGGAAAATGTTCACTCCCAAGCGCTCGGCGATGCGCCAGGGGCGGCCCGCGTCGGGAAACGTGGGCACGCCCTCGTACAGCACGCTCGTGGCCGCGGTCGCCAGCGGGCCATACACGATGTAGGAATGCCCGGTGATCCACCCGATGTCCGCCATGCACCAATAGATGTCGTCCGGATGAATGTCGAGGACCCACTTGGAGGTGGCGGTCACGTAGGACAGATAACCGGCGATGCCGTGCTGGGCGCCCTTGGGCTTGCCGGTGGTGCCGCTCGAGTACATCAGGAACAGGGGAGCTTCCCCGGGGAGGGCGACCGGGTCGACTTTCTTGCCTTTGTAATCCTTGAGCAGGTCGTTCACGAAGACATCGCGACCCGAAACCATCGGCGTCTTGGCGGAATATTTTCCGGGATAACGCTGCCACACCAGAACCTTGTCGACGTCCTGCCCCAGCTCCTTCGCGGTCCGCACCGCGATGTCCGCGTTCACCTTGTGGTCGATCAGCGTGCCGTTGCGCCAGTAGCCGTCCATGGTGATCAGCACGCGGCTGCCCGAATCCTGAATGCGCGAGCCGCACGACTGGCCGCTGAATCCGCCGAACACCTGCGAGTGGATGACGCCCAGTCGTGCGCACGCCAGCATCGTGATCGGCAGCTCCGGGAGCATGGGCATGTGCAGGGTGACGCGGTCTCCCGCTTTGAGTCCCACGCCGCGGAGCAGGGAGGCCACCTCGTTGACCCGGTCGTACAGCTCCCGGTACGTGATGGCCACATCCGGCTCCGTTTCCTGCTCGGGCACGAAGATGAATGCCGCCTTGCGCCCGTACTTCTCCAGGTGCCGGTCCACGCAGTTGTAGCACGCGTTGATCTTGCCGCCGACGAACCATTTCCAGAACGGCGCGTCGCTGGTGTCGAGCACGGTGTGATAGGGCTCGAACCAGGTCAGCATGTCCGCATAGGTCTTGAAGCAGTCGGGGAAGCGGTCGAGGCCGAACTGCTCGAACACGCGCGGGTCCCGCATGTTCGCCTGTGCCTTGAACTTCTCCGAAGGTTGATAGTACTCCTCTTCCTTCCAGTGCACGGCGATCTGGGCTTCGCTGACCTCGGTTAGCTCCTTCACTTTGGGTGTGGCTGCCATGTGCCGGTGCCTCCTGGGAATACGGGCGGCTGTGCTGCTCGTCCCACTGCGGTGGTGAGTGCAGGGGTTAAGGTATGCCCCCGACGTGAATGACGGTCAAGACGGGCCTTGCAAACTGCGCGGCGGCATTCCGTCTGCGGTAGCACGGCGGGTGAGGCGTCTCACGCCGGCTTTGACAACCGGTTGACGGCCCGCAGGTTAGCTGTGTTGGCACTGGAGTCGCGTACCCCACTGGGCGGCGATCTAACTGGAGCCGACTGTGGAGGAGACGATGGCGATGTCGACGCACCCGAGCGAGAAGGTCTTGGCGGCTCCCGAGGAGCTGGGGCTCGACTCGCGCACGGCCTTCCGCCGGACGGCCACGGAGCTGCTGGAGCAACTCGGGGAGGGGACGGGGCGCCTGGTGATCGATCTCTCGGGCACCCACCAGATCGACAGCGCGGGGCTCGGGGCCTTGATGCTCATCCAGCGTAAGGCGGCGGAGCGCCGGCTGACGGTGTGCCTGCGCGGCGCCAACGAGGAGCTGCGGTTCCTGCTGGTGTTGACCAAACTCGACGACTTGTTCGAGCTGGAGAGCGGCGGCCGCTGAGCAGCCCGTAGACGGCCGGGGGGGGTCGCATATATTGGCCCACCTATGGCTTCCCCCCTCTCCGGCGCGCCGCGCCGGGTGTTGTTCGTCGAGGACGAGTCGGCGCTGCGCCGTACCTACCAGCGGTACTTCTCCACGCGCTATGACGTAGCGTTCGCCGCGAGCGGCAGCGAGGCCCGCCGCCAGCTGGAGGACTTCCGGCCGGAGGTGCTGGTGCTCGACCTGCGGCTCCCCGATACCGACGGGGTGACGCTGTTGCAGGAGATCCGCCAGTCCCGGCCCTCCCTCCCCGTGATCGTGACGACGTCCTACGTCAGCATGGAGCCGCTCATCCACGTGCTCGACCTGGGGCATTCGGGCTACCTGGTCAAGCCGTTCGACATGGAAGATCTCGCCGCGCGCATCGATGCTCTCGGCTGAGGGGCTACGGCACGCCTACGGGCGCGTGGTCGCGCTCGACGGTGTGTCGCTCACGCTCGCACCGGGACAGACGCTCGCAATCTTCGGGCCCAATGGCGCGGGCAAGACCACGCTCCTCAAGGTGCTTGCGGGGTTGATCCGGCCGCAGCAGGGCTGGGCCCGCGTCGCCGGCGGGCGGCGCGCCATCGGCTGGATCGGTCACCAGTCTCATCTGTACGGCCACCTGAGCGTGCGGGAGAATCTCTTGTTCTGGGCCGCGCTGTATGGGGTGGCATCAGTCCAGCGTGGCGGGCGCGCCACAGCTATCCTCGAGCGTCTCGGCCTCTCGGACCGGGCCGGGCAACCCGTCCGCTCGCTGTCCCGCGGCCTGGCGCAGCGGGCGGCGATCGCCAAGGCGTTGGTGCACGACCCCCCCGTGCTGCTGCTCGACGAGCCGTTCACGGGGCTCGATCTCGCCGCGGCGGCCCAGCTGCGGACCCTGCTGGGCGAGCTGCGCGGTGCGGGGCGAGTGGTGGTGCTGGCGACGCACAACGTCGACGAGGGTGTCGAGCTCGCCACGGACGTGGCGTTTCAGCGGCAGGGGCGGTTCGTGCAGCTGGCGCCGCGGGGGGCACGCGGCGCCGCGGAGATCGCCGAGGCGTACCGGCGAGCCGTGACGGATGCGTGAGCTGCTCGAGCAGGCGTGGACGGTGGCGCGCAAGGACCTGGTGCTCGAGTTCCGGACGCGCACGGCCCTGCTCTCGGCTGTGGTGTTCACGGCTCTCGTCCTGACGGTGTTCAATTTCGGGCGCGATCCGACGGCCGTCGCGACGATCGATCTCGCGCCCAGCATTCTCTGGGTCACCTTCACGTTCGCCGCCATGCTCGCGCTCAATCGGGCGTTTCAGCTCGAGCTCGAGAACGGGGCGCTCGAAGGGTTGCTGGTCTCCCCGCTCTCGCGTCACAGTCTCTATCTCGGCAAGCTGCTCGCCAATCTCGGATTCGTCGGGGTAGTGGAGGCCGTCGGGCTGCCGCTGTTCGTGCTGTTCTTCGACGTGCCCGTCGGCCCGGTCTTGTTTCCGCTGATCGCGGTGATCGCCCTCGCCACCGTGGGATTCGTCTCGGTGGGGACGTTGTTCAGCGCGATGGTGGTGCGGACGCGCTTTGCGGAGCTGATGCTGCCGGTGCTGCTCTTGCCGTTTCTGCTGCTGCCGCTGACCTACGCCGTGCAGGCCACGGCCCGCCTCCTGGGCGGCCGTCCCTTGAGCGAGGTCTCGGGCTGGCTTAAGTTGCTCGCCGCATACGACCTGGTGTTTGTCGCAGTCGCGTTGCTGCTGTTTCCGCACACGGTGGACGAATGAGTCTCGCACAGAAGGGGCGCCGGGTCGTGCTGTCCGGCTTGCTGCTGCTGGTCGGCGTGTATGTGCGGGCCCTGGCGTTCACGCCGGTCGAGCGGTTCCAGGGCCCCGCGCAGAAGATCTTCTACCTGCACGTTCCCGCCGCCGTGACCACGGAGCTGGCGGTGATCCTGGTTGGTCTCGCGGGCGTGTTCTTCCTGTTTCTGAAGGACCCCCGGCTCGACCGGTTCGCGGAGGCCTCGGCGGAGGTCGGCACGGTGTTCGCCGGGATCGTCCTGACGACGGGCCCGATCTGGGGGAAGCCCATCTGGGGCACGTGGTGGACCTGGGATGCCCGGCTCACCAGTACGCTGTTCCTGTTCTTCCTCTTGATCAGCTATCACGTGCTGCGGGGCGCGGTGACCGACGCGGGGCTGCGCGCGCGGTACGGCGCGGTGCTCGGGATCTGTGCGGTCGTGCTGGTCGGATTCATTCACCTGAGCGTGTATCTCTTTCCGACGCTGCACCCGCAGCCCATCGTGCTGCGACCAGGCAAGCCCGGCCTGCCGCCGGAGATGCTGGTCACGCTGCTGATGTCGTTCGGTGTGTTCCTCGTGCTCTACGTGGGCTTCGTGATGCAGCGCTACGCCATCGCTCTGCAGCGTGACGCGTCGGCACATGTCTGAGGTGCCGCAGAACGCGGGGTACCTCGTTGCCGCCTACATCATGGTGCCGGTGATCCTGCTGGCGTACGCCGTGTCGCTGTACCGGCGCAGCGCCAGGCCCTAAGCGTCACGCTTGTCGACGAACAGCTCGGCGCGGGCGTTGGACAGGCGCTCGAGCCCGTCAGGGACCTGCGTCGCCCACAGGTGCAGGGCCTCGTCCGCGGCGCGCAGGTCCCCCGCCTGGAACAGCGCTCCGGCGTTGAGCCACAACGCTTCGGCGCCGCCGCCGGCCGCATAGGCCCGGGCGAACCGGGCGGCCGCGTCGGCGTGCCGGCCGGCTCGGGCGTACAAGTCGCCGGCCGCGAGGGCGGCATCGGGGCGCTCCTCGAGAGTGAGCACCTGCTCGTAGGCCACCAGGGCATCGTGCGCGCGGAACACCATCTGAAACGCCTCCCCCAGGAGCATCCAGGCGTCGGGGTTTTCGGGGAACCGCTCGGCGGCGTCCTGCGCGGCGGCGACCGCGCCCCACCGGTCCTCGATGGCGCGCCGCAGGCGCACTAGCGCCGGGAAGCACTCGGTGAACGCGGGACTCACGGTACAGCCCAACCGCAGCCACCAGTCGGCGCGCTTGGGCGCGTCCCGCTGGCTGGCGGCGGCTCGCCGCACGGTGAACCGCACGAGCGCGGAGCGCAGGGCCCGGAGCATTGCTTGATAATGGTTTTAGGTCCCGAGAGATTGCAACCACGCATGGCACCAGAGCCCCGTCGCCACGCCCGTCACCCCCTTGCGGGAAGGCGTATCGTCGTGACGCGCGCGCGCGAGCAGGCGAGCGAGCTGGCGCGGGCGCTCGAGGCGCTCGGCGCCGAGGTGCTGCCCGTGCCGACCATCCGCATCGTGCCGCTCGCCGACCTCACCGCGTTGCGCACTGCGCTCACCGACGCCGCTGCGTATGACTGGATCGTCTTCACCAGTCAGAACACCGTCCACGTCGTGTGCGATCGGCTGCCCGAGTGGGGGCTCGCCGCGCGCGACCTGGCGCGGATGGCCGTGGCCGCCATCGGCCCGGCGACGGCACAGGCGCTGGAGCGATACGGCGTCACGCCGGATGTCGTGCCGCCCAAGTACGTCGCGGAAGCGGTCGTGGCCGCGGTGGTCGCCCGCGGCGCGGTACAGGGCAAGCGCTTCCTGGTACCTCGGGCGCGCGAGGCCCGCGACGCCCTGCCCGAGGGGCTGCGGGCGCGTGGCGCGGTCGTCGACGTCATTCCGGTCTACGAGACCGTCCGGGCCGCGGGGGACGGGAGCGCGCTCGCGGCGCAGATTCTCGGCGGCACGATCGACGTCGTCACGCTCACGTCGTCTTCCACCGTGCGGGGCTTCGTCGATCTGGTGGGGCGAGCGGCCGCGACGTCGAGTCGGTTCGCCGCCGCGGTGATCGGTCCCGTCACGGCCGCGAGCGCCCGCGAGCTGGGACTCCCGGTAGCGATCGAGGCGGAGGACTATACCGTCGGGGGGCTCGTGGCGGCCCTGGTCCGCTACTACGGGGAAGGGAAAGGGGGGAAGGGGGAAGGGTGAGCGGCGCGCTGAAGCTCGGGACTCGGGGGAGCAGGCTCGCCCTGTGGCAGGCCCAGTGGGTGCAGGCGGCCCTCGCCCGCCACGGCGTGCAGATCGAGCTCGTGGTCATCAAAACGCGGGGCGATGCGGAAGTCGACCGCCCGCTGCACGAGCTGGAAGGGAAGGGGTTCTTCACCAAGGAAATCGAGGACGCGCTGCTCGCCGGGCATATCGACGCGGCGGTGCACTCGCTGAAAGACCTGCCGACGCGGCTTCCCGACGGTCTGGCGCTCGCGGCCGTACCCGCGCGCGCGGACCCGACGGAGGCGCTCGTGACCCGCGAGGCGGGCGTGGCGTCGATCGCCGGTCTGCCGGACGGCGCGAAGATCGGCACGTCGAGCCTGCGACGCGTGGCACAGGTGCGCTACCTCCGACCCGACCTCGAGATCATCGCGCTGCGCGGCAACGTGCCGACCCGCGTCCAGAAGGTGACGGAGGGCCGCGACGGGCTCGCTGCGGCGCTGCTCGCGGCGGCGGGGCTCGAGCGGCTCGAGCTGGCCGGTCGGATCGCCGCGCGCGTCGATCCCCTGGTCGTGATGCCCGCACCCGGGCAGGGCGCCCTGGGTCTCGAGGTGCGGAGCGACGACCGTCGGACGCGGGTCGCGCTCGCGCCGCTCGAAGACGGGGAGAGCGCGCGCCACGTCGCCGCCGAGCGCAGCCTGCTTGCGACGCTGGAAGGCGGGTGCCAGGCTCCGGTCGCGGCGTACGTAGGGACTCGGGACTCGGGACTCGGGGCTCGGTTGTTCGGGAGGGTCACGGCCCGGGACGGGTCGGTGCAGATCACGGCATCGGCCGAGATCGACGCCGGCGATCCCTCTGCCGCGGGCGTCGCGGTCGCGGGCTTGCTCCAGGGGCAGGGTGCGTCGAGATTGCTCGCGCGATGAGCCAGTTCCCGATCCGCCGGATGCGGCGGCTGCGTCGCACGCCCGCGCTGCGCCGGCTCGTGCAGGAGACGCACCTCGTCCCCTCGCAGCTCGTGTGGCCCCTGTTCACGTGCCACGGCAGCGGCGTGCGGCGCGAGGTCGCCCTCCTCCCGGGCGTGTACCAAACGTCCGTGGACGAGCTGGTCAAGGACGCGGAGCGGGCGCACCGGCTCGGCCTCGGCGGGATCATTCTCTTCGGCCTGCCGGCGGCGAAGGACGCCACCGGGTCCGAGGCATACGACGAGCAGGGCATCGTCCAGCAGGCGGCGCGCGCCGTGAAGCGGGCGGTCCCGGACCTGCTCGTGATCGGGGACGTGTGCCTCTGCGAGTACACCGACCACGGACACTGTGGCGTGATTCAGGACGGCGACGTGGACAACGACGCGTCGGTGTATCTGCTCGGTAAGGTTGCGGTGACCCAGGCGCGCGCCGGGATCGACGTGGTGGCGCCGAGCGACATGATGGACGGCCGGGTGGCGGGGATCCGCAAGGCGCTCGACGCGGCCAAGCTGTCGCATGTCCCGATCATGTCGTACGCGGCGAAAACGGCGTCGGCGTTCTACGGCCCGTTCCGCGAAGCCGCCGGGTCCACGCCGCAGTTCGGCGACCGCCAGTCGTACCAGATGCCGGGCGGCAACGCCGACGAAGCGATGAAGGAGATCCGGCTCGACGTCGAGGAAGGCGCGGACATCATACTGGTGAAGCCCGCGCTGCCCTGCCTGGACCTGGTGCGCCGGGCCAAGCAGGAGTTCGGCTCCCCGCTCGCGGCGTATCAGGTGAGCGGGGAGTACGCGATGATCAAGGCCGCAGCCGCGCGCGGCATGCTGGACGAGACGCGCGCCATGTGGGAGACGCTGTACGCCATCCGGCGCGCGGGCGCCGACATCATCCTCAGCTACTTCGCGCCGACCGTCGCCGAATTGCTCTAGCGGCGCGGCAGCAGCACCGCCTTCCACAGCGCCGCCGCCACGCCGGCACCGATCAGCGGGCCGATCCAGTACACCGCGTGGGCGTTCCACTGCCATGCGACCAGCGCCGGCCCGATGGCGCGTGCGGGGTTCATGACCGCGCCGGTGAAGTTCCCGCCGACCAGGGCGTCCACGAAAATGGCGAGGCCGATGCCGAAGCCCCCGATCTTGGGCGCCTCCGGCGACACCGCGGTGCCGAACACGGCGCTCACGAGGAAGAACGTGAGCGCCGCTTCGATCCACACGCCCTGCAGGAACGTGACGTCGTTGCCGAGCCGCGGCGTGCCCACGAGCGCGAGGCCGACCGCCATGCGGGGCAGCACCGTTCTCACGAGCGCCGCGCCCACGACCGCGCCCGCCACCTGGGCGCCGATGTATTGCCACGCGACGCGGCCGCCGATGCGGTTCGCGATCCACAGGCCGAACGTGACCGCGGGATTGATGTGGCCGCCGGAGATGCTCATCGTCATCGAGACGATGATCGCCATGGCGACGCCGTGCGCCAGGGCGACGCCGAGCGAGCCGATGCTGCTGGCGGTGGTCCCGGCGGCGACCAGCGCCACGACGCTGCCGGCGCCGAGAAACACGAACAGCAGAGTGCCGACGAATTCGGCCGCGAGCGGCCGCAGCTGCTTGGGCATGAGAAGATCCTCGGGGTTGGAGGAGAATCCGGGAGGCACGACTACGTCCGCCGCAGCACGAGCGACGCGTTGATCCCGCCGAAGCCGAACGAGTTGGTGAGCACGATGTCGGGCGCCGCCGCGCGGCCCTCGCGCGGCAGGCAATCCAGGTCGCAGGCGGGGTCGGGGCGCTCGAGGTTGATGGTGGGTGGGAGCCAGCGACGGTCCACCGCCAGGGCGCAGATCGCCGCCTCGATGGCGCCGCTCGCGCCGAGGGCGTGCCCGTAGTACCCCTTGGTGCCGCTGACGCTGAGGCGGTAGGCATGCGCGCCGAACACCTGCTTGATGGCGGCAGTCTCGGTCGAGTCGTTGAGCGGCGTGGAGGAGCCGTGCGCGTTGATGTACCCGACCTCGGCCGGCGCGACGTGTGCGTCCGCGAGCGCGAGCCGCATCGCCCGGGCCGCCTCGCGGCCGTCGGGGCGGGGCGCGGTCATGTGATAGGCGTCGTTGGTGAACGCGTAGCCGGCGAGCTCGGCGTAGATCCGGGCGCCCCGCGCCACGGCGCGGCCCCGCTCCTCCAGCACCAGGACCGCGGCGCCCTCCCCCATGACGAAGCCGTCCCGATCTTCGTCGAACGGCCGCGAGGCGTGTGCCGGGTCGTCGTTGCGGGTGCTCATCGCGCGGATCACGCTGAAGGCCGCGTACGTCATGGGCGCGAGCGGCGCCTCCGCCCCACCGGCCAGCATCACGTCGGCGCGGGCCTCGCGGATCGCGTGGAAGGCCTCTCCCACGGCGATGGTCCCCGACGCGCAGCTCATCGCGTTGGTCGAGTTCGGGCCGGTGACCCCAAACTCGATCGCGATGTTGCAGCTCGCGGCCCCGGGGAACACGGCGAGGGCGAGCGCGGGATCGAGCCCGCGCGGGCCCTCGGCGCGGAACCGCTCGATCTGGGACTCCGCGAACGCCACGCCCCCGAGCGCCGAGCCCATCATGGCGCCCACCCGGTCCGCACGCTCGCGCCCGGGATCGAGCTCCGCGTCGGCGAGCGCAAACCGGGCGCTCGTCACCGCCAGCTGTGAAAACCGGTCGAGCCGCTTGGCGCGCTTGGCGTCGAGGTGGTCCTGCGGCCGGAAATCGGGGATTTCGGCGGCGATCCTCGAGCGGTAGGGCGTCGGATCGAAGCGGGTGATCTCGCGCACCGCGGACGTGCGCGCCGTGAGTCCGGCCCACAACCCCTCCGCTCCCGTGCCGATCGGCGTCACCGCGCCGACTCCGGTGATCACCACCCGCCGCGCTCCATTCTTCACGACTGAGCCTCCTCCGCAAATCGTTTGAGTCCCGCGAGCGTGCGCGCGGCGATGCCGTGCACGAACACGGGCCCGATCACGAGGCGCGCCACGAGCCCGCCGACGAGCGGCCAGGGCGGTCCCCCCCACCGATGTACCACGGTCACCTGCACGCCGTCCGCGCCGGGCGCGAGCCGCCACACCACGTCCATGCCGCGCGTGATACCCCGGACGTGCCGGTAGCGGATTTCGGCCGCGGGCCGATCCACGGTCATCTGCGACATCCACCACGCGGGATAGCGCAGCGGGCCGAAGGGGCGCACCGCCGCCATCTCGACGAGGCCGCCGCCGTTGCGGCGCTCCAGGAAACGGACCCGGCGGTAGTGCGGCAGGATTTGGGGCCAGCGTTCGATGTCGGCCGCGAGCTCCAGAACGCGATCGTTCGGCGCACGGATGACGATTCGGTCGACGGTATGCATGGCTATGACGCCTTCGGTGCCCATGCCGCCACGACCCGGAACCCGGGCCGATACCGCGCCACCGCCGGCACTCCCGCCTCCTCCAGCATCGCGTTGAACTCTCCTCGCGTGTAGCCCCGCCTGAGCGACACGACCGCGTCGCGCCGCGTCACGCGGTCCATACGCAAACCGAGACACGCCGCCCACACGCCGGCCATCGCGACGCGTGAGCGGCGCAGATCCGCGAGCACCACCACGCGCCGTGCCAGCCGGTCGCAGGCGCGGATCCAGCGCACCGCCGCCGTGCGCGACAGGTGATGCAGCACCTGGCTCACCGTCACAACGTCCACCGACTTCGGAGCGAGCGGCGGGGCGTTGCCGTCGGCGATCACCACCGCCACGCCGCTTCGCTGCGCCAGGCGTGCTGCGGCCGGGATTACTTCGACACCGATCGGCGTCAGCGTGATCCCGTGCCGTGCCGCTGCGGCGACCGCGGCGCAGGGGATGTCGCCGGCCCCCGTCCCGATGTCGAGTAGCGTCCACCGCGCATCCCGCATCCCGCATCCCCCGTCCCGCGCGGCGCGGAACACGGCGTCTAGAGCGTCGACGACGGCCTTCGTCCCTCCGAAAAGCGCATTGAGCCGTGCGATATCCCGCAGCTCCCTCCCGACCGCGATCGGATCGGCTCGGGGATCATCCAGCAGCTCGCTCTCGATCATCGACCGCCCCCGCCCCCCAGACCGACGTAGCCACCGCGGTAGTACAGCAGCGGCCGTCCGTCGGACACGGTGCCTCCCGTGACCAGGCCGAAGAACACGGTGTGATCCCCACCCGGTGCCTCCGCCTGCTTTTCGCATTCGATGCTCGCGAGCACGCCTTCGAGCACCGGCAGGCCGAGCCGCGTTTCGCGGTAACCGATGCCGTCGAAGCGGTTCGGATGGTCCTCGGCAAACCGTCGGGAGATCGCCTCCTGATCGGCGGCGAGCACGTTGAGCACGAAGCGATCCGCCGCCTTGAGCGCCGGGTGCATGTCGTTGTCATGGGCGACCGACACGAGCACGAGCGGCGGATCGAGTGAAACCGACGCCACGGAGCTCGCCGTCATCCCGATCGGTTTGCCCGACCGGTCGCGCGTGGTGACCACCGTGACGCCGGTCGCGAACCGGCCGAGCAGCTGGCGGAACTGCGAGGGGTCGACGCCGTGCATGGTCACCAGAGCAGTCGGGCGAGAACGCGCGGAGTAAGGACGCGGCGCGCCGGCAAGAGATTTCCAGTCACGCTGACTAGAAGATCCGCGAGGTCGGGGCGTCGCGCCAGGCGGGCCACCACGCGGTCGGTGAGGGCGGGAGACCCGACGCCGAGCCCGATCAGACGCTCGAGCAGCCATTTCCCCCGGAATGCGCGGCGGCGCGCGCGCTCATAGGATTGGAGCGATGCGACCGCGCTGACCCCGGGCGCAAGCCCAGGGATGAGACAGGCCGCCGCCAGCTCGGCGCCGCGCAGCGCGGTGTGGATCCCCTGGCCGGTGAACGGATCGAAGAAATCCGCGGCGTCTCCCACCAGCAGCGCGCCGGGCACCGCGGCGACCCTCGCCCATTGGGCGAAGGGACCCGTGGCGAGCACTGCGCGGACCTGGCGGCGCGGGTCGAACCGCCCCGCGAGTCCCGGGAACCGGTCCAGCTCCGCAAAGAATTCCGCGCGGTAATCCCGCCTGCTCCGCCGCACGTCGCGGAGCGGCAGCACGAGCGCCACCGTGGTGATCCCGCCGCCTACGGCCCCGAGCCCGACGTACCCGCGGTCACTCACGTGCAGCTCCCCGATCTCGTCCACGCCGGCGACGTCCGCCACGTGCGCGGTGAAGGCGACTCGGCGCGGCGGCGAGTGGCGCACGAGGCCGAGCCTGCGGGCGACTACCGAGCGCAGCCCATCGGCACCCACCACAAAACGGCCGTGACACGTGACACGTTGCCCGTTACACGAGCGTGCGACGACGCCGGCGACACGCCCGTCCTGCCACACCAGGTTCTCTACCGTTACGGACTCGCGGACCTCAGCCCCCGCCCGCGCCGCGGCGGCGACGAGGATCGCGTCGAACGAGGTCCGCGGCACCGCGAGGCTGTAGGGTCGGGACGCGCCGCGGAACCGGCCGATCATCGCGGTCCCGCCCGGCGCGACGACCTTCATGCCGTACAGCTTGGCGTGCGTGGTGCGCTCGACTGCTCCGAGCAGACCTGCGCCCAGGCGCTCCAGCACGTCGGTCGTCGCGGGGCTCAAGTACTCCGAGCATGGCTTGTCGCGGGGGAAGCGGGAGCGATCGAGCAGCAACACCGACGCGCCGGCGCGGGCGAGCAGCAGCGCCGTCGTGGCCCCCGCCGGGCCGGCGCCGACGACGACCGCGTCCCAGATCAGTGGGAACCCACGAGCGCGACCGCGGCTCCGCACAATGTGGCGGCCAGGTTGACACCGTCGTTGTCCAGCCAGCGCCACCCTCCGGTCAGGATGACCAGTTCGTGGCAGACGGTATTCGCGCGCTCGAAGCGCGCGTCGCACGCGGGACACTGGTATTTGCCCTGGAGTGTTGCGCCCAGCAGCGAGTCCGCCAGCATGCCCGCGACACCGGCGCCCGTCACGGTGGCCAACCCCGGAGCGGCGCACCGGGGTCCCAACACGTGGGCGAGCCAGGCGATCGTCGCCGCCCCGGCCACGCCGCCCAGCGTTCCCAGCGCCGTGATCCCCCCGGACGTGCCGCGGGTCACGCGCCGTCCCGACGTGATGAGGCGAGGAGGGAAGGGGGAGAATGCGCCGATCTCGGTCGCCCACGTGTCGGCGGCGGCCGCGGCGATTGCGCCGGCCGCCGCCGCCCACGCGCCGAACAGCGCCGCGACCGCGGCCACGCCGCCGTTGGCCAGCACCTGTCGTGCGGTGCGGTGAGGACCCTGCCGCTCGGCCAGTTGGGAGAGGACGCTACCGGAGAGAAAGAAGGCGGCCAGCAGCGCCAGCCCGCCCCAGCCGAGGCCCCACGTCGTGCCGGCCCCCACCGCGCAGGCCGCGACCAGCCCGCCGCGGGTGAGCCATCTCACTCGTCGAGCAGCTCGTCCAGTATGCGGCGGCGCAAGTCGGGAGACGCGCCATGAGCCCGGCAGCGCGCCCGCACGAACGTGAGGAACACTTTTTCGAAATCGAAATTCTCACCACACGGGGGACATTCCGCGATGTGCTGCCGGATCTCCTCCGCCACCGCGGGCGTGAGCTCTCGGTCGAGGTACTCGTAGAGGTGTTCTTTGCATTCCCGACAGTTCATGTCGCGTTTCCCTTGATGTACCCCATCCCGACCGCGTACTCGTACAGCTTCTGCTGCAGCAGGCGCCGGGCACGGAACAGCCGCGACTTCACCGTGCCGACCGGCACTTCCAGAATGCGGGCGATCTCCTCATACGACATCCCCTCCACGTCGCTCAACACCACCGTCTCACGGAATTGTTCCGGGAGCGCGTCGATGGCGCGGAGGACTTCGTCGTCGACGATGCGGTCGAAGAAGGTCCCCTGCGGGTCGTCGTCCTGGATCTCCTCGAACACCGAAAAGGGCTCGATCGCGTCGATGTCCACCGTCTCGGGGTGGCGCGTGCGCCGGCGGTATTCATTAATGAAAGCGTGCCGCAGGATGGTCAGCAGCCAGCCCTTGGCGTTCGTGCCCTTCTCGAACTGGTGCCAGGCGCGGTACGCCTTGAGCATGGTCTCCTGGACCAGGTCATCGGCTTCGGCGGGATTGCCGGTGAGCCGCAGCGCGACCCGGTACAGGCTGTCGAGATGGATCAGCGCCTCGCGCTCGAAGCTCGCCCGCTTCTCGGCCTCGGCCGCGGGGCTGGGGGCGGCCGGAGGCGGCGGGGGGGACGAGGGGGGCGGGGAGCCGGGGGGGAGCGGAGGCGTCATGGCGTGCCGTAACCTCTCCCCGTGCGGCCGGGTTCCGCAATGGGGTAGGGGCGTGCTACGTTTCGCGCGCCGTGGTCCACAGCATCGTCCCGCTCGCCGTCCTGGAGGCGGTCAAGAACCTCGACACGCCGGTCGAGGACGGGCTGTCGGAGTTCGCCGAAGAGCTCTTGTCCAAGCGACTCGGCCTCTCGAACACGGTGGCGATGCAGCTGCGCGAGTACGAGGGGATGGTGCGGCGCGACGCCGCCGCCGATCAGGCGCACGTCGAGGCGCTGTTGCGGCTGGTGGGGCGCCGCCCCGACGCCGACCTGGTGTTCGCCGATGCGGGTCGCCGGGCCGCCCGCCGGGCGGTGCGGCGTCTGTTCGGGCTCACGCGCCTGGCCGCCCGCGGCGCGCCGCGGTTGTTCGGGTACGCGGCCGCGCGTCGGGCGGCGCGCGCCGTGTTCGCGGCCGAGCTGCGGCGGGAGCGACACGTCCCCATCGCCCACGTGCGCGACGCCGTCGCCGTGCACGCGACCCCGGACGGGGCGGCCTGCGCCTTGTACGGCACCGGGTTCACCGAGCTGCTCCGCCTCCTGGTCGGATTCGAGGGGGCGATGCTCCACGTCTCGTGCCGCGCGACCGGCGGGACGGTGTGCGAATGGCGGGCCGCCCCACCGGATCCACGTCACCACTGATGCCTCCGTTGCTCGACGGCTTCGA
>Ga0209153_1000178_pt1 | contig 35064 bp, 28 predicted proteins | sample GraSoiAngelo_120_FD_185877 | JGI IMG/M metagenome (GOLD analysis project Ga0209153, IMG submission 185877) | Grasslands soil microbial communities from the Angelo Coastal Reserve, California, USA - 14_0919_09_20cm (SPAdes) (version 2) | ecosystem: Environmental > Terrestrial > Soil > Grasslands ... | reverse complement strand
GATGCGAAACCATGTGTCGTCAAAACTTCCACGCCGGCGATTTTGTGGGTCATGATCGAAGTCTGCGTCTTCACCGCGTTGTTTGGACTCGCCGCGCACGCGTTGAGCGGATTGCAGATCGTGGGGGGTGACGTCAACGCGCCCGGTGCCGAGGGCGTCCGCGATTATATGCTGCGCTACATGGGCCAAGTATTTGTGGGTGGCGCGCTCGGACCGCCATTCGGTCACATCTTCGCCGTCATCGTCAGCATCGTGTTTGGTCTTCTCCTTCTCTCCGCGAGCAACACGGCGATTGTCGATCTTATCGCGATCCAATTCCTCATGTCGCGGGATCGCGAACTGCCGAAAATTTTTCAGCGTCTCAACAAATGGGGCGTGCCCAGCGCCGGAATGTTACTCGCCACCATCGTCCCGATGCTGCTTGTCATTATCGTCAAAGACATGTCCGGCCTGGCCGATCTTTACGCTGTCGGCGTTGTCGGCGCGATCGCGACCAATCTTGGTGCCACCTCCACCGATCGGAAACTGTCGATCAAATCGTGGGAGCGCACCCTCATGTTCGCCACTTTCATCGTCATGGCGGCGATCGAGTTGTCGCTCCTCATCGATAAACCGAACGCGCGCTATTTTGCGGTCACGATTCTGGCTGTTGGATTAATTCTGCGCGGACTGGTGCAGGAAAGACGGATGAAAAAGGAGGCCGCGCCGCTGTTGCCGGCAAGCGCACCAGTCCAGCTAACAATCCGCCTTGTCAGACGCTGGCACGGGCGAAGCCATTCTCTGCGCCATTCGCGGCACCGGGCGCACGCTCGATTTCGCTCTGCGCGAGGCGCGCGAGACCGGCCGACGGCTCTATCTGCTCTTCGTGCGCGAGCAGCGTTTTATGACCGAGCAGGACACGAAACGTAAATGGCAGGAAGATCCCGAGGCCAGCCAGATTTTCGACGCCGCCAAAAAGCAAGCCGGCGATCGTCCCCCCTTGTTTTGTTATGCGGTCAGCGAGTCTGCCGCCGAAGCCATAGCCGACATTGCCGCTACGCTGGGCGCATCCCGTCTGATTCTCGGCGCCCCGCGGCGCAACGCTCTCGTCAACATTTTGCGAGGCAATCTCGTGCGCGAAGTCTCCGACTTGTTGCCGGAGGAAATCGATTTGCTGGTTTACGCATAACATGCTCTCTCGCGGTTCTACACGTGCGGAAATCGAATCTTGAGTTTGTAACAAACAAACAGCACCAGGATCGCACCCAGAGTGGAGAAAATAAGACCGGCGGGATGAAAACGCTGGTCGCGTGGAGGCACAAACATATGAGTAACGGCGCCTCCGATGATGGAGCCAATGATTCCCAGTACAATCGTCCAGAAGATAGTGAGATGAGCGTGCATGATCGACTTGGCGATGATGCCCGCGATTAGTCCAACGAGAATATACCAAATGAGGTGTAACATGCTGACTCCTTTCGACGTGCGGCAACATTAGTGCTTCGTATGCGGCTAGGGGAAAAGCTGTATCCGAAAGGGTTGGCTAGCCCGTTTAGGGCCGCCCAAAGAAGTCAGTTAGCGTCGAAAGCGCGTGGTCTCGATCGACTATTTCCTTTTCGCCGCATGTGGTTAACTTGCTGAAATAGACAACGCGATCTGCGAGGTTATTTTCATCCCTATTCACAAAACAACAGGAGGTAAAGACGATGGCGACACGAACGAGCTCAGCTATCTGGGAGGGCAACCTCAAGGAAGGCAAAGGCACCATGAAAGTGGGGCGCGGCGCTTACGAAGGCCCGTTTTCCTTTGCGTCGCGCTTTGAGGATGGCGCCGGAACAAATCCGGAAGAATTGATCGGCGCGGCCGAAGCCGGTTGTTTTTCGATGGCGCTTTCGGCGAATCTGTCGAAGGCAGGTCATCAACCAAAAAGCGTTCACACCATCGCAAAAGTGAACCTCGAAATGATTGGTGGCGGACCAAAAATCACGTCGATAGATCTGGATTGCGAAGGCGAAGTCCCGGGGATTGACGATGCAAAATTTAAGGAACTGGCGGAACAGACGAAGAAGACGTGCCCGGTTTCGGTCGCGCTGGCTGGGACGGAAATTAAGCTGAAGGCGCGATTGAAGAGCTAACCGCGGCCAGCGACCGCGGCTACAGCTTGGCGTAAACGCCGATCAGTGGACGATGCGACGGCGTCGGCGAACGGAAATCGCTCACAAAACCATCTTTGGTGCGAATCTCGACGTGACCGACACTGCGGCTAGTTCCGTAAACCAGTACTGAACCGATCGGCGCGGCAAACGGATCGCGCACCAATAATTTTTTGAAGCCGTAATTGCTGACCAAGTCTTGCGCCGCATCCCTGGCGAATTCGCTTTTCGGTCGCGAATCGATCACCCCGGAGGCGAGCAAGGCTTCCTTGACATAATGCCAGCACATCGAGCGCGAGTGCGCATGCGCGCGTTCCTGCGCGATCGTCGCGGCACGCGTTAGTTTGGGATCGAGATGTCTATCTGTCGTACCCAATGGATGGACGATTTGATTGGGATAATAATGCGTAATGACCGGCACTGATTCCTGTCTGCCATCCGGAGTCTTGAAATTGTAATGAGGAATCGGCCGGACTGGTTCGAATGTTTTTCCCTTGGTCGCGACTTGCGGAATTGGTTTGGTAATCACTTCCGGCATTTGCTTTGTCGTGACCGGCGGTTTTTCCTTCGCAATCGGACGTACTGGTTCGAATGTTCTTTCCTTCGTGGCGACTTGTGGGATCGGCTTGGTAATCACTTCCGCCACTTGGTTCTTAACGACTGGCGCGACCGGTTTGGTGATCACTTCCGGCATTTGCTTTTCGGCGACCACTGGTTTCTCCTTCGTAATTACCTGCGCTGGCGTCTCCCTCGGGAGGACCTCCGGTGTTTCCCTAGTGATGACCTGAATAGGATCCTTCTTTGTCGCCTGTTCCCGTCCGGCGAAGGAGAGCTTGGGAGGCGCGAACGTCTGCGCGCGGCCAGTATTAGAAATGGTCAGAAGCGTTGCAATTGTTACGCTTAGACAGACCAGCCTCCGCACAAGTGCGAGCTATGCCGCGAATCCGCACTCTCGGCAAGAAATTTTTTTAAACTTTTGAAGGACCTCGCGGAAGAAAAGCCTTCTGCTCAAATTCGATACGCGCTAAATCGACCGGATGAAAGCAGCGGCAACAGATCATCGACTAACGACAAGAATCGTTGCCGGTCTCGCTGTTGTCGCTCTGATCGTTCACCTGCTGACGATTCATCGCTACGGCTACTTTCGCGACGAACTTTATTACATCGCATGCGCGCGCCATCTCGATTTCGGTTACGTCGATCTGGCACCGCTGAGTGCATTCTTGTTGCGAATCGAACTAATTTTGTTCGGTAGCTCATTGTTCGCGCTGCGGATTTTTCCTGCGCTGGCATGCTCGCACGCGAGCTCGGTGGCCGCGTCTCGGGGATCACGCTCGCCTGCACGGGCATGCTCGGAAGTTTGTTTTTTCTCGCGGTCGGCAATTTTTATTCGCCTAATGTTTATGAGCCGTTGTTTTGGACAGGCGCGATCTACCTGCTCTGCCGAATTATTAACGGCGCACCGTCTCGGACCTGGATTTGGTTGGGCGCAGTTGCCGGGCTCGGAATCCAAAACAAGCACTCAATGGTCTTTTTCGGCGTCGCAATCGCGCTCGCGATTTTGTTAACGCCGGAGCGTCGTCAATTTGGGCAAAAATGGATTTGGCTCACCGGTTTGATCGCATTTGTCATCGCGCTTCCAAACATCATCTGGCAAATCGAACGCAGCTGGCCCACCTGGGTTTTATTGCACGGTATCGCGCAGAGCCACAAGAACGTCGCCCTCACACCGTGGGAATTTTTCGCGCAACAAATCACCTTGATGAATCCGGCAACCTTTCCGCTGTGGTTCGGCGGATTGATCTGGTTGCTCGCTTCCCGCGAAGGCCGGCGCTATCGCGTCATCGCTTTCACTTACCTGATCGCACTAGCCGAATTCATCGTCATGCACGGGAAGAATTATTACCTCGCTCCAGCTTATCCGATGTTGTTTGCCGCGGGTGGCGTTGCCTTCGAAAAATTTTCGCGCTTCGCTTCCGATGGCTTAAACAGGCCATTGCGTTTCTCGTCGTTGTCTCGGCGGTCGTTCTCGCGGCGGTCGTGCTTCCCATTTTATGACCGGAAAGATTGCTCGCTTACATGCGCGCGATTCATTTCGAGGTCCCACGGACGGAAACGTCGCATACCGCGGCCTTGCCTCAGCTCTATGCCGATCAATTCGGCTGGGAAGAAATGGTGCGCTCGGTGGCGCGGGTTTACGCCAGCTTGCCTCCGGAGGAGCAGAAACGCGCTGCCATTTTTTGTCAGAATTATGGCGAAGCGGGCGCGATCGATTTTTTTGGCTCGAAATACGGATTACCGCCAGCGCTCTCCGGCCATCAAAATTATTTTTACTGGGGACCCCGTGATTACACCGGCGAAATCATGATTGTGCTGGATGACGACGCAACTGACGAGCGCGAACAATTTGGCTCGGTAGAAGATCGTGGGTTGGTCGAAAATAGTCCGTGGGATGCCTTGGGAGCAACGGCAGCATATTCTTGTTTGTCGCGACTTGAAGATTCCGTTGCGGGAGCTTTGGCCAAAAGTGCGGGTTTGGTTATGATGCGGTGCGGAAACGGCCCTCATCCTCGCCTTCTCTCCGAGGGAGAAGGAAGAAACGCCGCGTTTTCCATGCTGCGTTGGGAGCAGCGATCCCCTCGGCGGTGCTTGGGAGAGGACAGGCGCGGGGAATTTGGCTCGTTGCGCGAATCTTTGGCCAAAACCCGCGGCGTCTGACCCAAGAGCAGCGAAGCCGCCACCACGATTGAGGTTCATCTCCGGTGAGCGCCCTTTTTTGTCATTCCGAGCGCAGTCGAGGAATCTCTAATTTTTAACAGAGGAATGGCGAGAGATGTCTCGACTTTCGCTCGACAGGACAAAACAGGCGGATCGAGTGAACAATCGCAACGTCAAAATCTTCGCAGAAAAACAGGATTGCGAGCGATAGTAATACAGACGCCCTATAATTTTGCTAAGGCTTCGATCATGCGCTGACTTATTTTCGCATCCGGCAACTTCCCGACGCCGGCGCGCATGTTGTCTTCGAGATGTTGGACGTTGTTCGTCGCCGGAATTGCGCAAGTCACCGCCGGATTGGCAATGATCCACTTCAAAAAAAATTGCGCCCAGGAAGTGCAATTAAATTCTGCCGCGAAATCGGGCAACGGCTTTCCGCGGACGCGACTGAAAAGATCGCCGCCGCCAAAGGGACGATTAATAACGACGGCGATGCCACGCTCTTGCGCGAGCGGTAAAATTTTCTCTTCGGCTTCGCGTTCCATGATCGAGTAGTTGATCTGGACAAAATCGAGTTTCTCGCGCGCCAGGATTTTCGTCACCTCGGCAAAGGCGCCGGCTTCGTAATGCGTGACGCCGAGATACCGGAATCTTCCTTGCGCCTTCCATTCCCGAATTGTCCGGAGCTGCGTCTCGGCGTCGAACAGGTTATGGACCTGCATCAGATCAATCGTCTTCGTTTGCAGCCGCGCGAAGGAACGCTCCATCGAATCAATCCCTGCTTGCCGGCCGCGGGTCCAGACCTTAGTGGCAAGAAAGAGCGAATCGCGCAGTTTAAGTTTCGTTAGAAGATCGCCAATGACCTGCTCGGAGCGTCCGTACATTGGCGAGGAATCAACGACGCGGCCGCCGAGTTTCACGAATGTGCTCAGAACCTCAGCCAAGGGCGCGGACTGCGCAGGATCAACGTCAAACGTCTGCCACGTCCCCAGCCCGATCACCGGCAATTTTTCTCCGGAAGATGGAATCGGACGCGCCAGCATCCCTGCTGATTCGTTTGCCGATGCAGCGCATGCTGCACCAGCCGGCAGAAGCAATCCCACACCGGCGGAGCCGATCAATTTAGCAGCTTCGCGTCGCGTCATTGCATTCATGCCGTCATCTGTCATGTCGAGCGCGGTCGAGACATCTCTGATTCAACTAAATAGCGAGAGATTCCTCGACTTCGCTCGGAATGACACAAACTTTAGCAGACATGATCGCTACCCGCCGTCATTTCATCAAAGTTTCGGCCACCGCGGCCGGCGCGCTTGGCCTGGCTGTAAAATGGAACAATTTATTCGCCGAGAACACGGTGAAACCATTGCGAATTCTTATCCTCGGCGGCACCGGATTCACCGGACCGTTTCAGATAAAATATGCGCTCAGCCGCGGGCATAAGGTCACCGTTTTTAATCGGGGCAAAACGCATCCCAGCGAATTGCCCAAGGAAGTTGAGCAGTTGATCGGGGATCGCAATGGCCAGCTCGAGGCGTTGAAAGGAAAACAATGGGACGTTTGTATCGATAACCCAACCACGCTACCGGCGTGGGTCCGCGACGCTGCCCAGATCCTGAAAGGAAAGGTCGGGCGTTACGTTTTCATTTCGACCATTTCGGTCTATGCCGACACCAGTACGGGCCCGGACGAAAACGCGCCGCTGGCGAAATACGAAGGGGCCGATCCGTTCAAGGAAACGCTCGAAGCGATGAAGGCGTCAGGTTACAAAACTTACGGACCGCTCAAGGCGCTGAGCGAGCAGGAAACGCAAAAGTGGTTTCCGGACAAATCGCTCATTATTCGGCCAGGCCTGATTGTTGGACCGCGCGATGAGACTGACCGCTTCACCTACTGGCCGGTGCGGATCGATCGCGGAGGCGAAGTGCTGGCGCCGGGTAATCCGAGCGATCCGGTGCAATTCATCGATGGGCGCGATCTGGCGGAGTGGACCATTCGCATGGTCGAAAAAGGCGAGACGGGAATCTACAACGCCACCGGCCCGGCGAAGGAGTTGGGGATCGGCGGCATGCTCGATGGGATAAAAGGCGCGCTCAATTCAAACGCGACTTTCGCATGGGCCGATGGCGAATTTCTCAAGCAACAGAAAGTTGAAGCGTGGTCGGACATGCCGGTGTGGGCAGGCGATGAATTAGGAATGTCGCATACGAATATCAGCCGTGCGCTGGCGGAGGGTTTAACGTTTCGCTCCCTGGCCGATACTGCCCGCGATTCTCTTGCCTGGTTTAACGCACAGAAGTCGGAACGGCAGGCGAAACTGCGAGCGGGACTTACGCCGGAGCGCGAGGCGGAAGTGCTAGCCGCCTTACATAAGCAAGGCGGAATGACGAAGCGCGAATGACGAATGTCGAAGGAATGACGAACCACGAAGAGTTTTTCGTCATTTGCGCATTCGAGCTTCCTTTGTCACCCGTCATTCGGATTTTGTCATTACGATGAAGCGCATCCTCGGAAAGATAGTCGATGTTCGCCCCGAGGAGCTTCGCGCAGTTTTACTTGGATTCGTCTTCTTCTTCGTCGTCCTCGCCGGCTACTACGTGATCCGGCCGATTCGCGATAACATTGGCGCACAACAGTTTGAAAACCTTTGGTGGATGTTCACCGTCGTCCTTGTCGCGATGATTGTGGCCAACGCGCTCTTCTCCATGATCGTCGCGCGAATGTCTCGGCGGAGATTCATTCCGATCGCTTATCGGTTTTTCATCCTGAACCTAATTATTTTCTTCGTGCTAATGCAATACATGCCGCCCGGAAAGCAACCATGGGTGGACGGATGCTTCTTTGTTTGGGTCAGCGTGTTCAATCTTTTCGCGACCGCCGTCTTCTGGGGATTCATGACCGACCTGTTCACGACCGAACAGGGTAAACGGCTTTTTGGATTTATCGCCGTGGGCGGTTCATTAGGGGGCATTCTCGGCCCGATTATTACCGCATCGCTTGTTCACTACATCAGCACCGGATTTTTGCTGTTGATCTGTGCCGCGATGCTCGAGGTCGCGGCGCAGTCTGTCCGGCTCTTTCCCGCAGAGTTTCGACGGGACAATACAAGACCGGGCGACGACGCCGCAGCCGCAGAGAAACCGATCGGCGGCAAATTTTGGGATGGCGTGACGCATATTTGCAAGTCACCGTACTTGTTCGGGCTTTTCCTGTTCATTTTTCTCTACACGTTCACGTCCACTTGGACCTATTTTCAACAGTCCGAGTTGACGAAAAGCGGCTTTGTCGATAAGGCCGCGCGCACGGCGTTCTTCGCGAAGCTCGATCTTTCGGTGAACACGCTCACGCTTGTCCTTCAAATTTTTGTTACTGGTCGACTGATGAAGTTCTTGGGCGTCACAGTGACTCTTCTCTTCATGCCTGTACTTAGTCTTTTCGGTTTCGCAGCGATGGGTTTCGCGCCAGTTCTTCCCGTACTCGCAGCATTCCAGATTGCACGACGCGCGAGTACGTTCGCGTTCATGCGGCCCGCGCGCGAAGTCTTATTCACCGTTTTGCGCCGCGAGGACAAATACAAAGCGAAGAGTTTCATCGATACGTTTGGCTATCGGTGCGGCGACCAATTCGGCGTGTCTTATAGCGGCTTGAAGGCCCTTGGTCTTAGTCTGAGCGCCATTAGTTACATTGCCATACCCATCGTGGCCGGTTGGTGTGTGCTCGGCGTTTGGCTTGGGCGTAAGCAACGCGCGCGCGCTCTAGCTCAGCGCCAGGAAAACCCAGAAGTCGCGGTTACGACTTAACGAAAATCCCGAGTAACGGACGGCGCGATGGCGTTTTCGAGCGAAAATCGCTTACGAAGCCATCTTTCGTTCGAATCTCGACGTGGCCGGCTGCGCGGCTGGCATTGTAGACCAGGACCGAACCAACGGGTGCTTGATACGGATCGCTCACCGGCAGTTGTCGGAAGCCGTAGTTGCTGACCAATTCCTGGACGGCCTGTTTAGCGTAAGCGGTTGTAGAACTAATCACGCCTGATGCCAGGAGCGCCTCCTTCACTGCGTGCCAGCATTGCCGGCGCGAATGAGCATGCGCCCGTTCCTCCGCAATGGTAGCGGCACGCGTCAATTTCGGATCGAGTTGGCGATCGGCTGTCGTGAAAGGCCGAGCGATTTTAGTCGGCTGATAACTCTGAACGACGTCGACCGAGGTGGCTTTGCCGGAAGCATCTTTAAAAACGAATTTGGACGGTTGAGGGTTTGGTCGCGGAGACATAGACAGAGCCGAAGCCGTGGCCGGGAAGAAGGCGGCGCAGCCGAGGGAGAAGAGGAATATGGGGAGAGCTTTTTTCATTTGGGGAGCGCCCTCTATAATGCAATTCTCGGGCCTGACAAGCGATTTTTCAGCAAAAATTCCATAATTTTTAGAAACTAACTGGCGCCCTGTTGCATCCACAATGCTAGGCACTTCCGATTCCTTTTGGGGAGCCAAAATCACCGAGGACTCCTCGCTTGGGTTGTTTACGTCCCGACAACCCTCGTTGATGGACGATGGCAACGCGATTTGCTTTAATTATTATCGGCATTTTCCTCATAGCGTCGTGGGCCTACACCGCCGAACAGCCAACTCTTGTGCGCGTTACCACCTATTGGCGGGAGGAAGGTCAATCGCGCGCAGCCTGGAATGGAGCGCGTCTCCGAAATGGTCACTGCGCCGTAGATCCGAAAAAAATCCGTTACGGCAGCAAGATTTTGCTCGGGGACGAAGAACTAATCGCAGTTGATACCGGGCCGGCCGTGGTAAACCGGAAGGCCGCCCGCCTCTCAGGCCATAATGAAACGGAGCGAAACGCCGTCGTGATCGATCGTTACTTCGAAAAGAAATCACAAGCTCTAACATGGGAAAAATCGCATCCGCATTTTATGAAAGTGCGGGTTCTCAAGCCGGTACCGGCTTTAGCTATGGCTGAAAAGGGCGAGCCTAAACACAGGAATTTGCCGTCGCAACCAATCGTCGCAACGCAGCGAATCAGCAGACCGCCGGTCATGCGCCCGGCTATTCCGATTGGCGATTTTTATTTCCGTGTTCTCTTCGCCTCATCCCGCACCACTATCCGCGACGCCCGTAGGCGCACGGGTGGCGAGTTTGTCGCCGGAAACCTTGTCGAAAGGAGCCGCCGCCGGCCACTCGATCGATTCCGTTTGCTACAAATAACTTAACTCCCGGGCCAGGCCCATAGTTGAGCTAAGGTCGACGTCTCCTCGCTGTTTCTATCGAAATAACCGCGCCGAATCGAGCCGTCTTTGCTTGCAAGGGTGGTGGCCGCGACAGAGCTTTTGCTTTTGTGTCGCAGGAATTTCACATCCGCCAGGCCACTCCCGACGATGCTGCCGTAATCGGCTGGCATCGCGCCCGCATGTTTCAGGACATGGGCCTCGTGCCGGACGAACTGTTCGAGTCGTTCCGGACAAAAGCACTCGATCTTTTGGGCAAAGCGCTGGCTTCCGGCGATTATTTCGGCTGGCTGGTGAGCGAACGTAATGCGCCGCGAAAAATTATCGCGGGCGCTGGCGTCATCATTCGGGAAGTTCCGCCATTTCCCATTCGTCACAAAAACGGTGAGATCACGATCGCGGAAGGCCGGCAGGGATTAATCGTTAACGTTTTCACCGAACCGGAATGGCGCAGACGCGGGCTGGCCCAGCTTTTGATGGAGCAGATAATCGCCTGGTCGCGCGAGCAACAGCTCGACGGTCTCGTCCTCCACGCTTCTAATGACGGTCGTGCCCTCTACGAAAAGTTCGGCTTTGTCCCTACCACCGAAATGAGCCTCGGCGGTGGCGATGAATGACTCTTCAATGGGTATTGCTGGGATTCGTTGGTAGCCAGCCACCGGTGGCCTGAAGAGGTCTGATGTCGCCTGCGTTTGTAATCCAGACAGCTAATGCGATACGATCGGGGCGGCTCGCAGCCTCAACTGCCGAAGAAGCAAAATGAAGTTCCTGCGAGACCGGCGCGAGTTTTTCGTGAGTCAGTGAGAGAACAACAAAATCGTGACGCAAACTGCGGCCGTTGTTCTCGCCGGCGCGAACATTGATGTTTAAGCCGAAGCCAAGACGGGCGAGATAAACCTCGAAATCCCCAGTTCTTCCATTGGCCGGGTCGAAATTCAGAATGTTGGTGTCACCTCGCACTATCGCTCTCAGGACTCCGGGAGCTTCGACGTTTACTACCGGAACGGTAGCATTTCCCCATTCGCGCCCGTCCAAGACGAAATTCGGCGTATAAACGCTTTCGGCATTCCAGTTATCAGCATAAACACGTTGTCGTTTCGTCCATTCCGAAGAGGCAAACGGATCCTTCCAACCGAGCCTGTCCCAGTAATCGACGTGAAAAGCGATTGGAACAAACGCGCGCCACAATCGTGAATCTTTCACCAGCTGCGCGAGCGACGCTTCCGCGGGTGGACAACTGCTGCATCCCTCGGAGGTAAACAGTTCGAGCAACTGAACTTTTTTCGGTCCCGACTCGAAAACAACATTGTCAGCGCGCAATACCCCGCCAAAGAAGAGGAGTAGTACTACTCCGATGATTGCTTTCATAAATGTTGAGCTTGTTTGGGTCCTCGAACAAGACTGCCGAATTTCTTCACCAATTCATCGGTAGTGGCAATGAAGTAGTCAATGTTTTCGCGCTTTTCGGGCGTAAGAGACAAATTGATGCGCCAGCTCGCACGAAACACGCTGCGTTTTGGGCCAATGCCTGGTGAAGACCAGCCCGATTCCACGCCTGAGAAAGGCGTGAGTTGCCCTGTGAAAGACGACACGGGCATGCCGTTTCGCGTCCTCTTTGAGTCGGCGCCGGGGCTTTACCTCGTATTGACGCCGGACGAGTTCTCGATCGTGGCGGTAAGCGAGGCGTATTTGCGAGCCACTATGACCGAGCGCTCGGACATCATGGGTCGGAAACTATTCGACGTGTTTCCCGACGACCCGAAGGATCCCGCAGCCGACGGAGTTCGCAATTTACGGGCCTCGCTCGAGCGCGTGAAAACCAAGCGCACTGCCGATGTAATGAAGGTGCAACGTTACCCGGTGCGCCGGCCAGAAAATGAGGGCGGTGGATTTGAGGAGCGGTTTTGGAGCCCGATCAATTCGCCTGTTTTTTCCGATAACGGCGAATTGATTTTCATTATTCATCGGGTCGAGGACGTAACGCTTTTTGTCCGGGCGAAAGCTCTCCAAGGCAAAACCGAGGAAGGCTGGCGGATGCTTGAAGCGCGTGCCGAGCACATGGAAGCGGAGATTGCCCTGCGCGCCTACGACCGGCGCCGTACCGCCGAGTTACAGCAAGCCTATGAACGATTGCAAAAAAGCGAGTCGCTTCTGCGTGAAAGCGCCGACCGATTTCGTTTTCTGGCCGAGTCGATGCCGCAAAAAATCTTTACCGCACGGTCGAATGGCGAGGTGGACTACTTCAACCGCCAGTGGATGGAATTTACCGGACTGCCTTTCGAACAAATTCGCGATTGGGGCTGGATACCGTTCATGCATCCCGACGACGTGGCCGAGAACCTACGGCGCTGGAAGCACTCAATCGAGACGGGCGAGTCTTTCGAATTCGAACATCGGTTACGTCGCGCCGACGGCGAATGGCGCTGGCATATTTCGCGCGCTAACGCGATGCGCGACGCCGCGGGTCGCGTCCTGATGTGGATCGGTTCAAACACGGAAATTGACGACGTGAAACGAGCGCAAGCGGAAGCGGAACATGCAAATCGGGCGAAAGATAAGTTTCTCGCTGCGTTGTCGCATGAATTGCGGACACCACTTACACCGGTGCTCATGTGCGCGGCGGCGTTAGAACGGGAAACGGCGCTTCAGCCCGAATATCGCGAACAACTCGGCATGATGCGCCGCAACGTGGAACTGGAAGCGCGACTAATCGATGATTTGCTTGATCTCACTCGAATTTCCCGCGGGACGCTCCAACTTCAGCTCGAGCCCACCAATGTTCATTCCCTTCTCGTCCACGCTGAACAGATCGTGCGCAGTGACGCACGCGCAAAACAGATCAAGCTTCAATTCGAACTAAACGCTTCCGCACATTCTGTCCTGGCAGACTCGGGCCGGCTGCATCAGGTATTTTGGAACATCTTGAAAAACGCGATCAAGTTTACGCCAGCCGACGGAGAAATCATCGTGCGCACCACCAACCCCGGGGCCGGCGAGATTCGTCTCGAATTCACTGATACCGGTATAGGTATCGAATCTCAGTTCCTGGGCTTGGTCTTTGATGCGTTCGTGCAAGCGGACGCGGTTCCGAGTTCCGCGTCGAACGGGCTGGGTTTGGGAATGTCAATTTCCAAAACGATCGTCGAACAGCACGGCGGGACGATCAAGGTCGCCAGTGCTGGGGCAGACCGAGGGGCGACGTTCACGGTAGACCTGGCAACTGTGGTCGCAGATTCAGCTGGAGATGTCTCACGGCCGGCAGTGCGATCAGATTCGCACCACATTTATCGACTTTTACTGGTGGAGGATAATCAGGCCACCCTGGAGGTGCTGGGGCGTATACTGCGCAAGCAAGGCCACGATGTCATGACTGCGAGCACGGTGGAAGCGGCTCGCGACTTTGCCGCGAATCAGGAATTTGACCTCGTCATCAGCGACATCGGATTGCCCGATGGCAACGGCATCGACCTAATGAATGAGCTTACGGCTGACTACGGCCTGCGCGGGATCGCGCTCAGCGGTTATGGAATGGATGAAGATCTCGCCCGCACAAAGAATGCAGGCTTTATCGCGCATTTGGTAAAGCCAGTGGACGTTGATCGATTGAATCGCGTCCTCGAGCAAGCGGCGCCGGTGGCGTAGGCGTTGAATGCGGGCCTTCTATGGCCGCTTCGTCTCAGCGTCGCCCTTCGGTTTCACTGTCACTTCCTGCGCGACGTCGTACTCCGGCTTGGTCGCGCCCGTGAGCCATTTGTCGAACCAGCCGACGATGTGCTCGAGCCGTTCAACCCGGTGCCACGGTTGCCCGGAGCGGGAGAGCTCGTGGGATTCGCCCGGGAACTTCACCATCACCGTCGGCACTTTGCGAAACTTGAGGGCGCGGAACATTTCCTCGCCACCCGCCCCGGGCGGAGTGCGCGTGTCGCTTTCACCGAGCACGAACATCATCGGCGTCTTCACGTTCTTAATATAACTGATGGGCGAGCGAGCCTTGAAATCGTCGGGATCATCGAAGGGCGCGGCTTTGAACCAGTTTGGTTGAAAGAGGGTGAAGTCGGCCGTGTACCACCAGTGTTCCCAGCTCGCGATGTCGCGCTGGGCCACGCCGGCGGCAAACCGCTGCGTGTGTGTGATTACCCAGTTGGTGAGCAAACCGCCGCCGCTACCACCAGTAACGCCAAGCTTTTTGTCATCGACATAACCGCGCTTGATCACTTCATCGACGCCGCGCATGAGGTCCTGATAGTCATCGCCGGGATAATGATATTGAATGACGTTTCCGAACTCCTGGCCGTAGGTGATGCTGCCGCGCGGGTTCGGATAAAGCACGACGTAGCCCTTGGCTGCCATCCGTTGAAATTCGTGCTCGAAAATCCAGCCGTAAGCCGCATGAGGACCGCCGTGGATGTTCAAGATAAGAGGATATTTTTTGTGCGGTTCGAATCCGGGCGGCTTTTGCACCCACGCCTGAATCTTCTTTCCGTCGAACGTCTGATAGGTGATTTCCTCCGGCTCGGTCAGGTTCAATTGCGACCAGAGCTCGCGATTGACGTCAGTGAGTTGCTGCTGTTGCGCGTTGGAATCGATGAGAAATAAATCGCCGATGCGCGTAGGCATCGAGATCAGGCAAACGATCTTCGAGTTGTCGGCGGTGGCGCGGAAACTCAGTACTGCCTGGTCGCCTTTAGTGATTTCAGTCAGCACGCCCGTGGCGGCGTCAAAACGCCCGAGATTGGTTCGGCCTTCCCGTCCGAAAAGTTGGAGGATGCTCTTGCTGTCCGCGCTCCAGACGGATGGATTCTGGCCGCCGGCGCGGGGCGGTGCCTGATCGCCGAACACGCCCTGTCCGACATCGTAGTCAAATTGTGCAGTGAGGTTCCGTGGCTTCGCGTCCTTCGCTACGTCGAGCACCCACAAGTCCGGCTCAGTGTAGGAATTTACCGGTTCGTTTTGCGAAGCGACAAAAGCGAACTGTTTGCCGTCGGGGCTAAGGGTGAGACCATTCACGCCCATATCAATTGTCGTTAGTTTTGTCGGTTCCCCTCCGCTCGCGGCCACCGAGTAAATCTCCGTCTTTGGCAGTTCGTAGTAAGGCTCATCTACGTGAAGTGAAGGGAAGAAAATCTGTGCTCCATCGCTTGACCAGATCGGATCGGCTTCGTCGAAACGGCCTTTCGTCAGTTGCTTCGGCTGCACTTTTTCGTCGGCAGTTTTCGGCGCCGGAATGGTCCAGATATGCTGCGGCCGTTTGAAATCAGCGTTTCCCTCGTTGTCCTCGCGATAGACGGCGTGGGTAACGACCAGCACATCGCTCTCGCGTTCCTCATCTGTGTCCGCCGCCTTAGATGGAGACGCCGTTAGTTTGGCTGACGCGGGGGGCGAAGGACTCCCAGCAACGGCTGCTTTTTTTGCCTCTTCTTCCTTCTGCTTTTTCTTTTGTTGCTTCGCCATGTCCTCGGGATTGCTTGGGCTGGTAAAGGCAATCGTCCTGCCGTCCGGCGACCAGCGCGGCGGGCCAGCGCCTTTTGGCAGATCGGTGAAAGTCCAGGCGTCACCACCGTTCATCGACAGCATGGCAAGCTGCGGTGGCTCGGGTTTGCCATCTTTCTCGGTCGCCCTCATGAAGACGAGGAACTTTCCATCCGGAGACCACTGCGGTGAACTATCATGCGGGCCATTGGTCAACCGGTGCGGCGGTTCCTTATCCGCAGTCAAGACCGTCCAAATCGCGGTGTCGTAACCGAGCTTTTTTTCATTCACACTCACGCGCACAAAGGCGATGCGCGACCCATCCGGTGAAATTTGCGGATCACCGATCCAGACGAAATCGAACAGATCCTTTTCGGTAATGCCGCGTTTGTCCGCGGCTTGCGACGCGATCGGAATGAACAAGAGCGGCGCGACGAGAATCAGGCGACATAAGTGACTTGGCAACATTCGCCAATGTTGCCGTTGAGTGGCGAGCTGGCACGCTTTTTCTGCATCATGACAGTGCCGGGATGATCGCGCCCCGCTACAATGCCAGGCTCTCTTGCTTCGCAGAAGTTGCCTCCGCAGTAATCCCGCTGAATTTCTTGACCAGTTCGTTGAGCTTAGCGACGTAATAATCGCTGTTTTCATCGCGGTTTTGGGGATCGAACTCACTGGCTAGTTTGGCCGCTTCGTAGGCTGCGACCTTCTTCGGGGTCGCTTTAATGTAGTAACTGATCTGATCGCCCGGTTTGTAGTTGCGGCCGCTGGCCAGCGCGAGTTCGTAGGCGGCGGCGCGATTTCGCGCCGAGCCGGCAATTTTAACCCGATATTTCTCTAACGAATCCTGGAGGGTGTCGCTCTTCATCAGCATTTCAATGGGCAATTCCCGATTGCGAATTTGTTTCTCAAATTGGTGACGCAACTGCGCAATTTCCTCCGGTTTCCCTTGCATGATCAGTTTGATCATTTCCTCCAGGAAAACGCGCTGGAACTTCTCCAGGCCGCGGGATTTAAGCGCGCCACCCTTAATAATAACATCACCACTGCGAGTAAGCAGGGCATAGTTCTTTGCCTTGTAGCTGAACATGGCGTCGAACTGCTCGTCGAACTCGACTTCGATGCCCAGCGGCAGGATTTCAGATAATCCTTCGCGCAGCTCCGTAATCTGCTCCGCTGTAGTGGCAGCCGTGTCGGCTGCATTTCCTCTACCTTTTGCAGGCGACACACCTGCCTCTACAGGAGATGATGGCGGAACAAAATAAATGCCGTCGGTATCGACTTCGATGACTTGCGCGCCGTGTTCCTGTAGCCATGCAATCATCTGCTGGAGCAAGTCGCGACCAATCTGGGTAACGCGCGCCGCCGCATCGAAGTCGGCGAAGTGCCCCTGGGCGAAGCCGAGATATCCATAGAAGCTGTTAATTAGAATCTTGAAGGTATTTTGCAGCGCGTGGAGGTGATGCCACCTCGGGCGATTTCCTTCTTTGTCGGCCAGCTGCATCTGCCCTTTGGCTTCGAGACGGAAATTGCGCAAATCGGTAAGCAAATGCCGGAAGATTTGGAGCTGATCCGTGACCGGAAAGCAATCGTACTGCAACATGATGGATGGATAGAGTGAGGCCACGTCGCAGTGCCAGACGTTGCGCGCGACACCGGTGAAGTAGATGGCGGTAAAGCCACCTTCGAAACTGCGTGCCATCGGCATTTCCGGAATGCTGTGGCGCTGGCGCAGATACTCTCGTAAAAAGAGCGCGTTGATGCGCGTGGCGTTGCCCCGCACGATCACATCCTGATAGTTATAGGGAAAAATCTGCGCCTGAATGAAATAGCTCGGGTTCAGCAGGTCAGCTAAGGCACGGGTTTCCCGCACGGCGCACAAGGCGCGTTTTCGGAAACGTTCGCTTTTCGCCAGAAATTCGCGTTGAAGTGCCTTGCCGGTAAGCGCGGAAATTTCCGCGGCTTCGCAAAAACCGAAGTGCTGCGCCACGTCAATGCGCTCGAAACCGGTGAGCGTGCGCATGCCGACGTCATAGAATTGCGCGAGAAGAAAGGTATCGACGAAGTGGCGGCCATCGACCTGGAACTTTGGATAATCGATGGTTTTCTCTGCGATTTGCAGGCGCGACGGACGCGAGCGCAGGAATCCGCCGCTTCGGCCCCAGTCCAACTTCACTTTGGCTTTGCGGGCCCGCGCCACCAGATAGGGGAGATCAAATCGGAAAAGATCGTGCCCTTCGATTGCATCCGGATCGCGCTCCTTAATAATTGCCGTGAGCTGTTTGAGCGCGTCGTGTTCGGATTGCTCGACATCCTCGGGATCAACCACAATCAGTTGCTCCCATCCGCTATGGTCAGACAAGGCAATGCTGGCGATAGGGTTCTGCGACGCATCAGCCAGATCGGTCTCGCCGGTCGGTGAAAGTACCTCTAGTTGTAAACGCTTCAGCTCTTCAAACGGCAGCTGCTTGAATAAGGTACGGCCGGTGGCGCTTAAATAATGCTGCACCGGATCGCTCAGGGCGAAAAAATTGCGCCCGGCTTTTTTTAAACCGTTGCGTAAGGCGATCAGCTCCTTCCAACTGTCGACGGTGACGAGCCAGTTGTATTTCAGATCACCACCGAGTTTTTGCGCGTTCTCGAGCCCTAAATCGGTCACATCGCCATCCGTCCAGACAAAGGGATGAAACGGTTCAACATCCACCGCAGTGATGCCGTCCTTTTCGCGGCGGTAGACCTTTATTGTTCCGGTTTCGCCCAACTCAATCGCGACGATGCGCGGCGTTTTGTCTGCGCCGAAAAGAAGCTCGTTATCTTCGAAAGCCACAGTGAGAGATTCCTCGACTTCACTCGGAATGACAAATAGTGAGAAGCGCCATTCGTTGTCATGTCGAGCGTAAGTCGAGACATCTCTGACTATTTGTAGCTGGGGGTCGTTAACCCGAATGCCGCGGCCGGCGACCGCGGCTACAGCAATTCAAGAGATGCTTCGACTTCACTCAGCATGACAAGTATTGGTTGGGCATGAACGCTCGCCTTCTTCTCTTGCTGTTGCTCGCAACGACTCTGCCAACTTTCGGGCAACAAACGCCGCAACAACTCGCTGACGCCGAATTACCTTCGCTCTTCACCATTTACAAAGATATTCACACCCACCCCGAACTATCGACCCAGGAACAGCGAACTTCCGCTCTGCTCGCGAAAGAATTAAAAGCAGTCGGCTGCGACGTGACTGAGAATGTCGGCAAATACGAGAAGCCCAACCAAAAATGTTTTGGCGTCGTCGGACTGATCAAAAATGGCGACGGGCCAGTGGTCTTGGTGCGGACCGACCTCGACGCGCTGCCAGTGCAGGAAGAAACGGGATTGCCCTACGCCAGCACGGTCGTAACGAAAAATGAAAAAGGCGACGATGTCCACGTCATGCACGCCTGCGGGCACGACGCTCACATTTCGATGATCATCGGAGTGGCGCGTTCTCTCGCGAAAATGAAAGACCAGTGGCACGGCACGATCGTTTTCGTCGGGCAACCGGCGGAAGAGCTCGGCATCGGTGCACGTGCCATGTTGCGGGACGGACTTTACACGCGCTGGCCGAAACCAAATTACGCCCTCGGCTTTCACGACAAAGCCGACATGGAGATCGGCCACATCGGGGTAACCGAGGGTTACACCAGCGCCAACGTCGATTCTGTTGACGTCACCGTTAACGGGATTGGGGGTCACGGCGGTTATGCGTATCGGACAAAAGATCCAGTCGTGCTCGCTGCGGAAATGATTAATCAATGGCAAACGATCGCGAGTCGCGAGAACAACCCGATCGATCCCATTGTCATTACCGTTGGTTCCATTCACGGCGGAACCAAGCACAACATCATTCCGGATGAAGTGAAAATGCAGCTGACGGTTCGTACCTACAAAGCGGATGTGCGCGAACGCGTCCTCGCCGCGATCGAGCGGATCGCAAAGGGTTGCGCGACCGCCGCCGGACTGCCATTCGGCAAAATGCCGACCGTGAATGTGCTGCGCGATCAATTCGCACCCGCAACTTATAACAATCCTGAATTAACCCGGCGCCTAGTCGCGGTTTGGAGAAAAGCGCTCGGTGATCAGAACGTCGAAATGGTCGATCCGACCATGGGTGGGGAAGATTTTTCCGAATTTAGTCTGCTGCCAGAGCACTCCATTCCGGCGGTGGATTTTCATGTTGGCGCGGTGGATCCGTCCAAAATTGCGGACTCAAAAAAGCCGGGCGCATCGCCCCTGCCCAGTTTGCATTCGAGCAAATTCGCGCCCGTGCCGGAGCCGACGATTCGCACCGGGATGGTGGCGATGACCGCAGCGGTACTGGACTTGATGAAGAAGTAGCCATCGGTCCGAGCCTTCTCCTTCACACCGGCCTTCAGGCCGGTGCCCCAAGCGTCCAATTACAGTAAAGCCGTTTCAACGGCTTTTCTCATTCTGCCAGCGCAAACCATGGCGCTCGATGAATTCCCGAAGCTCATCGGCGAAAGTGCGCACCCGGTGGTGTTCCTCTTGTCCGGCAATGTAGGCACCAACCTGTATGACATTAGACTCAGACACGGAAAAGGCGCCGCAGCCTCGGCCCCAGGCAAATTTCCCCGGCAAAATGCGGTTGGCGTTCACCCAGTGGGAGGAACTGCCCTTCAGAAGCTGGACCAATTCCTCGATCGACATATTGGTTGGGAGATCGATAAGGGCATGAACATGATCGGCGTTTATGTAATTGATCTTCATGTAAACGCCCTTGGTGTCGGCGTATTCAGCAAGGTGACGGGAGAGGCGGGGTGCAGCGTCCTTGTTGAGTAATTTCTCGCGGTTCAACGTTCCCCAGATTAAGTGGATCCAGCAGCGGGAGTAGGAATGCACGGACATTGGCCTCGAGGGTAAGCCGTTGAAACGGCTTATGTCGATCTCCAGCCCAGAGTCACCGGCCTGAAGGCCGGTGTTAATGAGAGCGTGACCGGCATCCCGAGCGTAAGTCGAGGCATCCCGCCATGAAACCTTTAAGGTAACGCAACGGGGTCCCTCGACTGTCGCTCGGGATGACGGCTATTTGGAAAGCTACTTCACCCGCACGTTCTTGCGCAGAAAGGTTGGCACGTCGAGGTCCTGGCCTTCTACGATTGTCGGCTCGCTTTTTTCAAAGCGACCGCGGGTGATGGGCTCGAATTGCAAAATTTCCTGTTTCGCCGCGGCAGCAGCCTTTTCGCGCTTCGGGTTTTCCGCTTCAACTTTCGGCGCGATCAACGGTTTCTTTTTCGGCGGAATGATTCGCGGTGTGGTGGGCCGTGGCGCGCTCTCGATCTCGGGCTCCATCTCTGCCTCGGCGAACTGAGATTCTGCGACCGCTTCAGGCGCCGGCAAAATATCTTCGACCACCGGTTCCGGTGGAATTTGTTCGCGTTGAAAAACCGCCGGTTCGGCTTCCATTACCGGCTCTGGTTCCGGCGCCTCCGGTTGAACAAACTGGACGATCTGAGGTTCGGCCACCGGTTCGATAACAGGCTTCGGTGGTGGAGGCGGCGGCGCATGAGCCTTTGATTTGCGCGGCGCAACTTCCGCCTCGTCCGCGGGCAGCGAGCTAATCAACGTGACACTCAACCGATCGCCCATGCGGCCATCGACGGCCGTGCCGAATAGGAGTTGGGTATGCTCGCTGATGTGCTTGTTCAATTCGCGCATCAAAATTTCCACTTCCGACAAAGTCATGCCCGGTCCGCCAGCGACCTGGACCAAGACTCGTGACGCATCGGCCAGCATTCGCCCGCGATCCATCAACGGATTTTTTAGTGCCTGGGCTAACGCCTGGTGTGCACGATTGTCTGAATCGCTTTCGCCGTAACCAAAGAGGCAGCGTCCGCCTCCCCCGCGCAGTGCGGCCAGCAAATCGTCGAACCCGATGCGCATGATTCCCGGCCGCTGGATCAGATTCACAATCGAACGCAGGCTTTGACTGATCGTCATGTCGGCAACAGCGAAAGCCTGATGAATACCAGCTTTCGGTGCGACCATGTCGGCCATGCGGTCGTTTTCGAAACAGACGACGGCGTCCGTGGTTTCGTGCAGGCGCGCCAGGGCGTCGCGGGCCTGAGCGGTGCGACGTTTTCCTTCAAAAGTAAATGGCATCGTCGCGAACCCGATGACGAGTGCGCCCATTTCACGTGCGATTTGCGCGATCACGGGCGACGCGCCGGAACCGGTTCCGCCGCCGAGTCCGGTGCAAATGAAAATCAGGCGCGCTTCTGCCAGCGCCTGGCGGATTTCATCGGCTGATTCTTGTGCGGCATCGAAACCGAGCTCGGGATCGCCGCCGGTGCCGAGTCCGCGCGTCAGAGAGCGCCCCAGTTGCACTTTCACCGCCGCCACGGAGCTGGCGAGCGATTGCACGTCGGTGTTGGCAGCAATGAGATCGGATTTGTCCATTCCATCGAGCACGACGCGATCGAGCGCGTTCGAGCCGGCGCTCCCGACCGCGATCACTTTGATTCGAATGATTTGGTCTTCTCGTTCCGGCAAACTGTAGTTTCGGCTTAGTTGAATCATGTTGTCGTTCCTTGTCTATTTCTTGTTAGGAAATTTGTTTGATGTTTCTGGAGAGGCGAGCTCCTGCGAGCCCGGCGTCGTAGTTCCTTCATCGTATCCCTGGTAAAAAACGGCTGAAAATGCGACCGAATCCGCGCCGCTGCGGTCGCTCTGCCTGGACCGCTTGCGCATATTTGATCAACCCGATCGCAGTTGAAAATTGGGGATTCTGAAAGGCGGAGGTCAATCCGGACATCGTCTGGGCATGCGCCACCCGCGCCGGAATTTCAAAGATTTCCTCAGCCAGATTATCGATGCCGCGCAGTAAACTGCACCCGCCGGTGATGAAGATCCCTTCGCCAATGAAGTTGATGAAGGATTCTTCATCGAGCGTCCGTTTGAGCAGCTCGAATGTTTCGCGCACCCGCAAATGAATGATGGTGTTCAAGGTCTCGCGTTCGACTTCCTTGCCCGCGAAACCGGAATCATCCTTCAACACCACCGTTTCCCCCGGCAGACAATTGCCAAGAATGACGCTGCCTTCATCGATCTTTAACTTCTCCGCTCGCGCCATCGGGATGCGCAATCCCATCGAAATATCGTTCGTGATGTGATCGCCTCCAATCCCAATGGTCCCGCTTTGCTTGACCGCGCCGTCGACATACAAAATGAAATCGGTCGTGCCGCCCCCGATATCAATAACCAGAGCACCGAGATTTTTCTGTTGTTGCGTCAACACCACCTGCGCGGAAGCCAGCGCGGTGAAAACAACGTCTTCCACCTCCAATGGCAGTTCCTTCACACAACGAATCGTGTTTTGAATCCGAGTGCGTACACCGTGGATGATGTGAAAATCGGCTTCCAGTTTCTGACCAAGCATGCCAACCGGGTTGAGCACGCCGTCCTGCCCATCGACGTGATAATGCTGAATGATGGAATGGAGAAATGCGTTTTGCGCCGGAATGCTCACTTCACGCGCATTGATCTTCACATCTTCGATGTCCTGCTCATCGATCTCCTCGTGATCATCCGGCAACATGACGCAGCCACGATTGTTAAAACTCTGAATGTGGGCGCCGGTTACGCCGACGTAGACACCCTTGATCATGACATCACTCTTCGTCTCGGCATCGCTCAATGCTTCCAGGACGCATTTCATCGCCGTCTCAAAATCGACAATCTCGCCTTTGCGCACGCCGCGTGATGGCGCCTGCCCGACGCCCAAAATTTTCGTCGTCCCGTCCAGGCGCGCTTCCCCGACAACGACGCAAATTTTAGACGTTCCAATTTCCAACCCCACCATCAGATCATTACTGGCCATTTCCTTGTTCCTTCTTTCCCTTCTGAGTTTGTTTCTGCAATGAAAACGGTTGCGGGCCGTTTTGATTCTTTCCCGCTGCCGGCGTCGGCGACCTGGCGCTTGCTTTTGGCGGAGGAGGCGCCACTGGAATTGCTTTCATAATCCGCGGCGTTTCCTCCGGATCGATCGTGTCGTTGATCACTTCCGCTGGTGGTTTCATGAAGGTGACAGGGATATTCCGCTGCACCAACAAATTGACGGTTTCGATCTCGTGCCGGGAATCGTCGGCATAAACAAGAAACTGTTCGAGTCGCTGAATTTGTTTCTCGAGATGATCGAATCCAACCGTGACCCGGGTGTGATTCTTGTCCGTCACCACCAGGCAATAGCCTTTGGACGTATCGATTTCGCGGATTTGAAAACGGGTTTGCATGAAACTGCCGGCGCTCAAGCGCAACAATTCGAGGGCCGCTTTCGCTTCAACCGACTGGACAATTTTCCCCGGTTCGAGCGATTCGCTGCTGCAGCCGGTGATCAGAGGTAATCCGAGATATTCCGGCAACAATTTTTTTTCCTTCATCAACACCCCACGGGCATCGATCAGAAAAGCGACATCGGATTGAAACGGATCAGAAATTTGTTTTTCGCTCGTGATCCAGGCAATTGGTTTGCGCTCAAGGATGCGAATATCGATCTCGTCCGGCAATTTGCGCACCACTTCCACTTCATCCACTTGTGGCAACTGCTGCAAAACCCGATGCACATTCGCGAGATTGACCTGAAAAATATTTTCGCCCTCGCGCAAATCGGCAGTCTTTAAAACCTGATCGCGCTGAAGCGCGCCATCTGTCTGCACATCGATCATCGCCAGGCGGTACTCCGGATTCTCGAAAAAGAACCTACGCATCCCGATTCGCGCACCGAAATAGATTCCCGCGCAGATTGCGGCCGCCAACGCGATTTTTGAAATGAAAACCAGCACCCGCCGATTGCGATGTTGCGTGGCCTTGCGCGCGCGCACTTTCACATCCAGCAAATGTTGTTGTTTGCGCTGGCGCGGGTTGGAAACGCGCTGATTGCGCGGCCGTTTGCGGGTAGAACTGCTTAATTTCATTTCGCGGCCTCCCGGCGTGCGCGCGACAATTCGATAATGCGCAGGCAAAGTTCGTCGTACTTGATCCCGGCCGCCGCCGCCGCTTCCGGAAGCAAGCTCGCCTCGGTCATTCCTGGAATTGTGTTTACTTCCAAAACGCTCGGCTCCGCATTTTCCGGCAACAGTACATCGACTCGCGAATAAACGCGCAAACCGATCGAGCGATACGCGCGCAAGGCCAGCTCCTGAATCTTGCGCGTCAGCGTCTCTTCAATCTTCGCCGGACAAACATGTTCCGCTCCGCCCCCCGCCTGCGGATTGAGAAATGGATACTTGTTGGTGAAATCGTAAACGCCGCCTTTTGGAATGATCTCGAGAATGGGCAGCGCTTGATCGCCCAGAACTCCGATCGTCAATTCGCGGCCGGGGACGAACTCTTCTACCAGGAGCTGGCGATCGAATTTGCGCGCTTCGGCCAGGGCACTTTCCAACTGATTGGCTTCCTTAATAATATAGACACCGACAGTCGATCCTTGGCGCGGTGCCTTAATAACGATGGGCAGCGGGAGGGTCGGTTGTTCGTTCGCGCCGATGACCTGCCACTGGGGAGTGGTAACATCAGCCGCTTCGAATCGTTTTTTCGATTCGATTTTATCGAATGCCGTCCAGCTTTCCTTTACGCCGTCGCCGGTATAAGGCACACCGCGATTCTCCAAAACCTGTTGGAGCTGACCGTCTTCGCCAAACGTCCCGTGAATGGCGATGAAGGCGAGATCGATATCTTTCGGCAATTCAAAATTTTCATCGCGGACATCGATCTCGAGAACTTCCGCGCCGCGCGAGCGCAACGCTTTGGCGACGCCGCGAGCGGTCGCAAGTGAAACATCGCGTTCCGATCCCGGTCCGCCCATTAATACCGCAATCTTTTTTGGTAGCGCGTTCATTTCTTTCACCCTTCCTCCCCCACGATTTGCACTTCAGTTTGTAATTCGACACCGCGCTTTTCTCGGGCCGTCGCTTGAATTTTCGCGATCAACTCGAGCATTTCCGCCGCGGTCGCGCCGCCGTCGTTAACAATAAAATTCCCATGCACCTCCGAGACCCGCGCTTTTCCGATGGCGCAATTTTTCAAGCCAAGCTCATCCACTAATTTTCCGGCGGGAATGCTGTCCGTATTTTTGAAAATGCATCCTGCGCTCGATGCCGCCGGCTGGGTCGTTTTACGTTTGTGCTGCGATTCCTCGAGTTTGTGCACGATCTCGTCCTTCCTGCTCGGCACACCACGAAATACCGCTGAGATCGCATAATTTTTCTCCAGCGTCGGCACATGCCGGTAATGCACCTCCATCTCCGATGGTGTCATCGTATGTGCATTCCCTTCGGCGTCGAGAAGACGCACGCTCACGACATGCTCGAAAGTCTGTCCGCCCATTGCGCCGGCATTCATGCGCAATGCACCGCCGACTTCACCAGGAATCCCTTCCATCCATTCGAGACCACCGGTGCCGGCGTCGCGCCCGGCATAGGCAACTTGCTTTAATTTCGCGCCAACACCGGCCGTGATTTCATTTCCATTCACTGTGATATCGTCGAACTCGCCCCCACACGGATGAACAACCACGCCCGTGATTCCGCCATCGCGGACCAGAAGGTTTGATCCGCGTCCGATGACAAAGAGCGGAAGATTTTCTTGTCGACAAAAACGAATCAGCTCGGCAAAGGCTTTCTCCGTGCGCGGCTCAATCCAAAACTGAGCCGGCCCGCCGACGCGCAAAGTAGTGTGTTTCGCCATCGGCTCATGCAAACGCACTTCGCCTTCTTCGCCCACGATCGCCTTTAATTTTTCGGCAACCACCAGTTCCGCCGCCAGAATGGACAATTGCTCGTGAATATTTCCCGCGCCTAGGCTGAGGACGACATCGCCCGACGCCAGCATGTTGCCGACATCGTGATGGACGCGGGCGAAGCGCGATTGATAAGTCACGCCGCGATGACCGTGCGCGGAAATGGCATCGGCAATGGTCTGCCCGCTGATCCCGGGAATGGGAGGCTCGCTCGCCGGATATATATCGGTAATGACAACGCGATCGGCCTGATCGAAGGCAGCGCCAAATTCCTTTCGCAAGGCCTTGGTCCGAGTGTAGCGATGCGGCTGAAACATTGTCAGCACGCGATTGCGCCCAGTCGATCGCGCCGCGGCCAGGGTCGCCCGAATTTCTGTCGGATGATGCGCATAATCATCGACCAACAGGAAACGATCGCTGGCATATTTGATTTCGAAACGCCGGCGCGCGTGTCGAAATTTGGCCAGCGCCATGGCGATTTTCTCGAACGGGATACCGAGTTCGCTCGCCAGCGCGACGACCCCAATGGCATTCTGCACATTGTGCTGGCCCGGAACATTCAGCCTCGCTTCGCCCAGTTTTTCTCCGCACCGAAAAACAGAAAAGACCGAGGCGAAATCCTCCAGCGTAACATCCTGCGCGCGATAATCGACGTTTTCGCCGAATCCGTAGGAAACCGAACGGTCGGACTTGCAAACACGCGTTGCGATGGCGTCGTCGGCGCAGAAAAAAACCTTGCCAGATGTTTGACCGATCAACTGATCAAAGACCGCTTCGATTTTCGCCAGGTCTTCGTAAAAATCGAGATGCTCCGGCTCGATATTTAAGACCAGGATATGTTCGGGATAAAAACAGCGAATGGTGCCATCGCTTTCGTCTCCTTCAGCCACAAAAAATTCACCTCGCGGGTCCCAATGCGCGTTTTGTCCGAGGATCGGGATTTCGGCACCGACGTAATGCGACGGATGCAACCCCCCTTCGCGCAGGACATGTGCCGTCATGGCCGAGGTAGTGGTTTTACCGTGCATGCCGCAGATGATGATGCCGCGTTTTCCCTGCATGATGGCGGCGAGCGCTTCCGCGCGCCGAGCCGTTCGCGTTTCCGATTGGCGCGCGCTAACGAGAATTGGATTGTCGGCCCTGATCGCCGAGGAGTACACGATCAACTCGGCTTCGGCTGCGTCTTCCGCCCGATGTTGTTGGAAAAATTGCAGACCCAGTCGCTGCAAACGTTCCACTTCCACCGAAATCGATTTGTCCGATCCGCTCACCTGATGTCCGAGCTCGAGCAGAAGCGCGGCGATGCCGCTCATCCCGCTGCCGGCCACGCCGATCAGATGAATGCGATGATGCTCACGTGTGAGAAATCGCGCCAGACTGAGTTGCACCCTCATCGTCGTCATACTGCGGCAGTTGTATATTTCTCCATCGTTTCCACCACCGCGCTGGCGGCGTTTCTGGTCGAAAGTTTGGCCGCGTTCTGCGACATGCGCTGCAGACGCCCGTGATCTTCAATGAAGGGAAGGATTTTTCGCGCGAGCGCATCGTCTAAAATTTCCGATTCCTTCACCAGGATGGCTGCATCTGCCTTGACGAACACTTCGGCGTTACGCGCCTGGTGATCATCGGCGGCGTAGGGAAAAGGAATGAGGATGGCAGGCAAGGCGAATGCCGCCAGTTCCGCCAGACTGGCAGCGCCAGATCGAGCGACAGCGAAATCAGCCGCGCTGTAAAGTTCCTCCATGCGATGATGAAAAGCCGCCACAAAAGCCGGCAGTTTGGCGCGCCGATAATTATCAGCCACCAGTTTTTCCTCGCGCGTTCCGGTCAGATGAATCACTTGCAGCCGCCCTCCATCGAGTGACGGCAGCGACTTGATCATCGCCTGGTTGATCCCACTCGCACCCTGACTCCCGCCCATCACCAGCAAGGTCGTGAGGTCCGCGCTTAATCCAAGTTTTTCCCGCGCGGCCTTGCGATCGAGGCGCTGCAATTCTGTCCGAATCGGCGTGCCGGTCACTTCTGTTTTCACTTTGGGAAAAAAGGGCGCGCATTCTTTGAAGCCGAGCAGAACCGCTCGCACTAATCGCGCGGTCATCTTGTTGGCTTTGCCGGGGATGGCGTTGGATTCGTGGATGAATGTTGGGACGCCGCGCATTTTTCCGGCGAGGACCGGCGCCGTGGAAGTGAACCCGCCCATCCCGAGAATAACCTGCGGTTTGAACCGTCGGTAAATGGAACGGCAACGCCGGAAACTTTCGTTGAATCGACGAACAAATCCGAGGATGTCCGGTGAAAAAGGCGAGGGCAGCCCAATGGTAGGCAATTTTTCGAACGGAATTTCCGGATGTTCCTTCAACGCCAGCGCATCGACATCCTTTTCCGAAACAAAAAGCAGCACCTGGTGTCCGCGCGCGCGCAACACTTCAGCCACGGCAAGTCCCGGGAAGAGGTGTCCGCCGGTTCCTCCGCATGCGATGATGGCGTTCATAGGATGGTTGATGGACGGAGAGACGCGTTTCTGCGCGTGCAGGACGTGCAGAAGCACGTCTCTCCGCATTCTGCTGCGGACAATTTGAGATCTAAGATTTGAACCCTGGAGTTCTTCATATCCTTGGCGTCATACGCGCCTGCATGGTAATGCGTTTCTGATTTCCCGGGTCCAGCTTGGCTTGCCGGTAAATGTTCACCAAAATGCCGACGCCAAAAAGACAGGCGGCGAGATTCGATCCGCCGTAACTGATAAACGGCAGCGGCAATCCCTTGTTCGGCAATAGCGAAGTCGTCACCCCGATGTTCACTGCCGCCTGCAAGGCCAGGAGCGAAACAATTCCACAACTCAGCAGCATGCCGAAGCGATCTTTGGCATGCAGCGCGATCATCATCCCGCAAACGATGATGACGATAAACAAAAAAACGACGAGCAAGCTGACGCGCAATCCCAGTTCTTCGCCGATCATTGGAAAAATGAAATCGGTGTGCGCGTAGGGTAGATAGAGCATTTTTTGGCGGCCGTTGCCGAGACCAAGCCCTTCCATACCGCCGCTGCCCCACGCGATCAGCGCCTGCATTTGCTGCAAACCGGCATCCTGTTTGTAATTCTCCGGATGTAAGAACGCGAGGAGGCGGCTCATTCGCTCCGGCATGCAGGTGGCGGTGAAGATAAATCCACCGAGCGCGCTGGCGGAAAACGCGCCGAGCAGGATGGCGTTTGTTCCGGCGACAAACATCATCACCAAAGTTGTCGCGCCGATGAGTGCGGAAGTGCCGAGATCGACCTCGGTAATGATGAGCGAGACCAGTAGTGCAATGCCGATGAGTGGAACTAAGAAACCGAAAATTACGTTGCGGGTCCTGTTTTCAAAACGCGAAAACCACCAGGCCAGAAAAAATATTGCAGCAACCTTGGCAATTTCCGATGGCTGAAATGTGACCGGACCGGCGCCGACCCAGCGGCGCGAGCCGTTGATCCGCAATCCGAAGTGCGGCACGAAACAGAGAGCCAGGGTTCCGAGCGCGAGCAGGAACCAGAGCCACCAGGTGTGGTACCAGAAATGGTAATCAACCAGCGCGGCCGCAATCAAAATTGTAAGGCCAATCCCAAGCCAGAGTGACTGTCGTTTGATGAAAAAATAAACGTCACCGTGGGCATCGCGGGCGAATGCACTGGTGCTGAAAAGCATGACGATCCCAATGACCAGCATCCCAAGCACAGCTATAAAAAGAAAATGTGCGCTCTTGCGTTGCATTTATACAGGGTCACGCAGATCGCGATCAAAATTGGATTGGGTAGCGCACGCAACGCCAGTTCGGCTCGGACCTCGCGTGTTGGTTGCGACGTCTCGTCGCAACATGCTTTCGTGATGCCTTGGTTGGAGAAAAGTCCGTAATCGCGAGGACGCGATCACCAACACGCGAGACGCGTGCGCTACCCGGAATTCTGTCGCCGGACGCAATCTCATTCGTTCCCTTTCTTTGCCTTCGCGGCTTTACTTGGAATGATCAGCTTCTGTCCGACCTTTAATTTGCGCGGATCATCGATATGATTCGTCGCCAGCAGATCGTCGTACGAGACCTTGAATTTCTTTGCGATGTTCACCGGGTTGTCGCCTTTCGCGACGGTGTAAACTTTTGCGCCTTCCGGAATTGGATCGTTCGGCTTCGATTTCTTCGCTGTTTTCGCCGGCGACGGTTGCGTTCCTTTCCCTTCCTCATAGTTAGTCGATGCCGTGGCGATGTGGCTCGAGTTGATGACCGCTACTCCACCCTGCCGGCTTTTGATCGCGTTGAAGGCAATTATTCCCGCCACCGCGACGACGTGCAGCAAAAGCACAATCAAAAGCGCTCGCGAAAGTTTCATGTTCGGTTCCGAAAGATCGTCGAAGTCGGCACCGGAAGCGGTCGCGCGCCGCGTCGTCGCCGCCCGCAATTTCTTTTTGCGCGTAAAGATCTTCGGAAACTTTATCGCTTTCATTTGGGCAAGGCATGGACGAGACGCCGGAATTGGTCGCCCCGGTCAGCGTAGCTCTTGAACATGTCGAACGAGGAAGTGCCGGGAGAAAAGAGGACCACGTCGCCAGTTTTCGCGGCCGCACGCGCGCGTTCGACCGCATCCGCGAGCGAGCGCGCGATTTCACATCGCGTTGCTTCGCGCCAATCATCGGCGATGCGGTTCGCCATCTCACCAAGAAGAATCGCGGTATGCGCTTTCTTCTTCACCAAATCGCGCAGCGGTTGGAAATCGAAACCCTTGTCTTTTCCGCCCGCGATCAAAACCACCGGCTTGGTTTGCGCCTGCAGCGCTTTTTCCGCCGCATCCAGATTCGTGGCTTTGGAATCGTTAATGTAATCGACCCCGCCGATCGTCCGGACAAATTCGCAGCGGTGGGGCGCCGGTTCATACGCACACAAGGGCGGCGCCATTTGCTCGAAGGCCAATCCGCGGATGTGTCCGACCGCGAGCGTCGCCATCAAGTTTTCGATGTTGTGGGAACCGCGCAATTTGGCATCGGCCAATCGCAACACCGGAGTCCTCTCGAAACAAATCGTCCCGTCCGCCAAACGAAAATCCGCGCGATCGTCGTAGGCGCTGAAGGTCAGACGATGCGCTTTGATCTGCGGCAGGTAGTCGCTCGCATTGACGACAGCGAACTCCTTCTCCGTCTGATATTCAAAAATGCGCAGCTTGGCCGCGTGATACTCCGCGACCGAGGCATAACGATCGAGATGATCGGGCGCGAAGTTCAACCACACCGCAATCTGCGGGCGAAAAGTCTTGATCGTTTCGAGTTGGAACGAGCTGACTTCGGCCGTCAGAACATCGAACTTCGATTGATGACGCACAACTTCGCTCAGCGGTTTGCCAATGTTGCCGCAGGCAACGGTGCGTTGACCGCACGCATTCAACATCTGCGCGACCAGCTCCGTTGTCGTGGTCTTGCCATTGGTGCCGGTGATGGCGATGAGCGGCAGTTCGCAAAATTGCCAGCCCAGCTCGAGCTCGCCGATCATTTCAATCTTTCGCGACGAAAAATTCTGCGCGAGTGGGGAATCGGGATCGATTCCAGGGCTCAGGACCGCCAGGTCGCAAGGATCGCGATTTGTTTCCGCGGCCGGACCGCTGATTACACGCACGCCATGGTCGCGCAGATTTTTGATCGTCGATTCCGGCAACTTATTTTCCGTTGCGCTGTCGAGCACGCTGACGTTGGCATCATGCGAGCGCAGCAATAAAGCGGCCGCAGTCCCGCTTAATCCCGCGCCGAGGACAGCGATATTTTTATTTTGGTAACGGGGGTTCATCGCAACTTCAGCGTCGCTAATCCGAGGAGTGCAAAAACGGCAGACAAAATCCAAAACCGAACGATGACGGTGTTCTCCTTCCAGCCGACCAGTTCGAAATGATGATGAAGTGGGGACATCGCGAAAATGCGGCGCCCGGTCAGTTGAAAACTCAGGACCTGCATAATGACTGAGATCGCTTCGACGACGAAAACACCACCGACGACGGCGAGGAGAAATTCCTGCTTACAACAAATGGCGACGACGCCGATCATCCCGCCGATGGCGAGTGAGCCGGTATCCCCCATGAAAACCTTGGCCGGGTGACAATTGAACCAGAGGAAACCAAGTCCGGCACCGACGAGCGCGGCACAAACCACCGTCAGCTCACCGGTGAAAGGATAAAACGGGACCTGCAAATATTCCGCGATCTTGAAATTGCCGGCGGCATAAGAAAGAAAAGCGTAGGCGAGCGCGACCGTGACGGTGCAACCGATGGCAAGACCATCGAGGCCATCGGTCAAATTGACGGCGTTGGAGGAACCGACGATCACCACCGCAAAAAAGATGAGTGTGAACCACCCCATGTTGGTGACCACGGGAGCTTTGAAGAACGGCAGATAAAGCGAACGCGCCTGGACTTGCAGTAATGGGCTGGTGAGAAAAACGACGGTGACGACAGCGGCGAGCACCAATTGCGCAGCCAATTTCACCCGACCCGGAACGCCGTCGGATTTTTTCTTGGTGACCTTGAGATAGTCGTCGAGAAATCCGAGGACGCCGAGATAAAGCATGCTGAAAAGGACGAGCCAGACGAAGCGATTATCCGGGCGCGCCCAGAGTACGCTGGCGAGGAAGACCGCGCCGATGACCAGAACGCCACCCATGGTGGGCGTGCCTTGTTTTCCTCCGTGAAGTTCGGCCAGGCGTCGCACTTCTTCGACGCTGCGGATGGGCTGGCCGATCTTGAGCGAGATCAATTTTCGGATGATGAAATTCCCGAAAACCAACGACAGGGCGAACGCGGTCACGGCTGATGCGACCGCGCGAAAAGTAACATAAAAAAAAACGTTGAGGCCGCCGACCTGATCGCTCAAGCGATGAAGATAGAACATCATCGGGCATCCCCTCCCACTGGCTGAAGTTTGGCGAATTCATCCAGCACCAATTCCGTGCGCGAAGATCGACTGCCCTTAATAAGAACCAGATCGCCTGGCCCGACGATCGCACCCAACATCTCAGCCGCCTCGCTCGCGTCTTTCGCGACGGCGAAATTTTCCAGCCCCGCTTTTTCGGCCGCAACCGCAATGGTATCGTCGGCAATCGAGATCAAGTGATCGATTCCGAGCGTGGCCGCGGTTTCGCCAACTTCGCGATGACCGCGCTCCGATTCCGCACCAAGCTCGAGCATTCGCCCGAGAACGGCGACGCGCTTGCCGTCGGCATCGAGTTCCATCAAGGTGCGCAAGGCTGCTTTCATCGAATCGGGATTGGCGTTGTAGCTGTCGTCGATGAACTGGACGCCGTTGATCTCGCGAATTTGCAAGCGCGCTTTGCTCAGCGGCGCCGCCACCAGACCGGCCGCACATTCTTCCAACGAAACACCGAAAGCCCGTCCCGCGGCGACGGCCAACATCGCGTTTTGCACCATGTGCAATCCCGGAACCGGCAGTTGTGCGCGGCAACGATGTGCCCCTTCCACGATCGTGAACTCGCAGCCGCCCGAAGTCTGTTGCACTTCAATGGCGCGAATCGTTCCCTTCTCAATCCCCGCGAAAATCACGCGCGCGCGTGTCCGGTCTGCGATCGAGGTGCTGAACTCATCATCGGCATTCAAAATAACGAAGCCACCGGGATCGATCGCTTCCGCCAGGGCACCTTTTTCCTGCGCAGTCGCTTCTCGGGATCCCATAAACTCGATGTGCGCGATCCCGATGTTGGTAATGATGGCGGCGTCGGCCGAGGCGATGCGCGCGAGCGCGGCGATCTCGCCTGGATGATTCATCCCGAGTTCCCAAACCGCGAACTCGTCGTCGCGATTTGCTTCCAGCACGGTCCGCGGTAGACCAACGTGATTGTTAAAGTTCCCTTCGGTTTTTGTGACCCGAAACGCGCGTCCCAGAATCGAGGCCGCGAAGTCCTTGGTGGAGGTCTTGCCGTTGCTGCCGGTGATGCCGAGCACTTTTAACGGAAGAGTTTTTCGATAATTGGCGGCGAGATTTTGATAGGCAACCAGCGTGTCGGCTGCGCGTAAGATCGCGAAATTCTCCGGCAGATCCGACGGCGGATTCTGTGAAACAATCGCGCCGGCTGCGTCTGCCTTGGCAACATGTTCCAGGAAATTATGGGCGTCGAAATTTTCGCCATGCAAGGCTACGAAAAGTTCTCCCGGTTTGATCGTGCGCGAATCGGTACTGACGCGCTCGATCATGGTCTCTGCTTTTCCGCGCAGTATTTTGGCGCCTGCGAACTCTGCAACTTGGCGCAGTGAAAGAGCATCCATGGTATTAGCGACCGAAAAAAGAACTCTGGGGCGCGCAGGCTGCCAGCCTGCCCCGTTCGGCAGCCCGCCGAACGGAAGACAAGCTCAACCCCACGTTTTCGCATCGCATGTTTGCGGCAAGCTGCCGCAAACGGCAGGCAGGCAGCCTGCGGTCCCCGGAATGTTGTGCGTTGCTCATATTCAAAATTGCACCGGCAGATCGTCGAGTGCCCGGCGCGCCACCTGAATGTCGTCAAAGGGAATGGTATGATCGGCAAACTCCTGATATTTTTCGTGACCTTTGCCGGCGATTAACACGAGATCGCGCGGCTGAGCCATCGCCACCGCATGTCGAATGGCTTCCGCGCGCTCCACGATTTTTTCGTAATGGGTGGAGCGAAATCCCTTCTCCACTTCGTTAATAATTGCGTCCGGATTTTCTTTGCGCGGATTATCCGAAGTGATGATGGC
>Ga0209153_1000177_pt1 | contig 35067 bp, 32 predicted proteins | sample GraSoiAngelo_120_FD_185877 | JGI IMG/M metagenome (GOLD analysis project Ga0209153, IMG submission 185877) | Grasslands soil microbial communities from the Angelo Coastal Reserve, California, USA - 14_0919_09_20cm (SPAdes) (version 2) | ecosystem: Environmental > Terrestrial > Soil > Grasslands ... | reverse complement strand
CATTCAACCAAGCACGCGCCACTCCAGCGGACTCGCCTTGCGTTTTCCCCGGATCAAAGCCATTCGGCGCGACAAAACGATCGAAAATATCGACACCCTGGCGTACGCGCAGCAGTTAGCGGCGCAACAAGATCGCGGTAACAGCTCACCGTCATCCCGAGCGCAAACGCCAGTCTGGCTCGGACCGAGGGATCCCGCCGCGTAAGCTTTAGGGTAACTTCAACAGGATCCCTCCACTTGGCTCGGGACGAACTCAAGGCGACGGAGACGGCGAAACGGATGGCTTCGCTCGCTTTTTACCGCTGGCGCTGCGAATCCATGACGCGGTCGCGGAAGCTGAAGCTTCGGGTTTTGCGGTTGTTTGAGCCCGCGACCCAGTCTCGGCGGGAACAGTCGGAGCAACCGATGATACAGGAGAATTGGATTCGGCCGATGCACTCGCTTGCGGGAATGGCGTGCCGGTCGATAATGGGTTAAGGCGCAAGCGCGGCGTCGACGTCGCAACTGGTTTTTTGCCAGCCTCGGGCGTTTGTACGGCCGATTCCGGTGTGGATGAAATCGCGGGCGTCGGTGTCGGCGATAAAATCGGAGTCTCCGTCGCAGTAGGAGTCACGCCTGCTTCTGAATGCGGTGTGACCGATGCAACCGGGCTCGGCGTCGTCGCCACGTCTGCTGGAGTCGGCGAGTTTCCGATTTCTGTCGGTCCTTCCGCCGTCGAACGCACCTCAGATTGAATCTGGACACGTACTTTGTTACTGGCTTGCTGTTTCTGATACGCAAAAAAACATGCGCTCAACGCCAGGAGGCAGAGAACCTTTTTCATCAACTTTAATATGCGTGTCATCCTGAGCGAAGCATAGCGAAGTCGAAGGATCCCGAGGGACTACCTTTAAGCTCACGCAACGGGATCCCTCGACTTCGCTCGGGATGACCGAAAATTTTACGGTGTTGATGAGGGCGAAGCCGAAGCTTCCGGGGTAAAGTGGGTGACGGTTGTCGTTTCAATGCGGTCGCGATCCGCATTTTGCCAGTTGGCGTAGGTCGCAACTACCATCAGACCAACAATAATCGCAATCATCGCGATCAACGCGCTTTTCGAAACACGCTCTTCCTTGTTCGAATCCTCACCCGTTTCCATCGATCGTTAGTTTAGCGATTTCGTTCATCACCCGCTCACTCAAACGTTGATACACGTCTTTTCCTCGCTCGGCGATGTCTGCTTGCGTGAAAAAAATTGGATGCCCGACGACGATGGTTATGGGATGAAGGCGAATTTTTTTGCTGCCACGTGCCCAGGCCTCATGCGCGCCGAAGATGCGCATTGGCACAACCGGCGCCAGCGTTTTCGCAATCACCAAGCCAATACCGGGCTGGGCCGGCTGCAAGTTACCGTCGAGCGTGCGGCCGCCTTCCGGAAACACGAGCGTCGCTTCTCCCTCGCGTAAAATTCGAATCAATGCTTTGAGAGCGCTGCGATCGCTGCCTTCCTGATCGACTGGAATGATATTCAGCTTGGGCAGAAGCCAGCCCCAAAACCAGTGATCGAGCAAGGTTTTGCGGGTGAGAATAAAAATCGCGCGATCGGAAGCGTTGCCCGCCAGCGGCGGATCGAAAAAGCTCTGATGATTCATCGCCAGAATCACTGGCCCGCTTTGGATCATGCGCTCGCGATGCAGGATGCGAAATCGGAAAAAGATTTGGGCAAGCAAACGGGACAGGGTGTAGCCCAGCCAATAGTACGGATTCATCCGTTGCCGGCGCGCTGTCACTGTCTGGGAGTGAACCGGCAAACCTTTTCTTACTAATCGCTGCATGATTTGATCGACGACGCCATCGATCGTGAGCGCAGACGTATCAATCACCGCGGCATCCGGCGCGATGACAAGCGGTGATGCGACGCGTGAAGAATCGGCACGATCGCGCGCGGCGATTTCATCGCGCTGCCCTTCGGCTAGGCGCCGCTGCACCCGCACGTGGGGGGAGGCGTCGATGTAAAACTTGAAAGGCGTTTCCGGAAAAACAACCGATCCGATGTCGCGACCTTCCATGACGACGTTGTCTTTGTTTGCGTACTGGCGCAGGCGAGCGACGAGAATCTCGCGAAGACGCGGGACACTGCTAACGACAGAAACGGCGCGGTTGACATCGTCATCGCGTAGATGCGGAGTCGGATCGTGATCATCAATTGAAATGCGCGATTGCTTATCGATGAGATGGCAAACGATACTTGATTGCTCGACGGCGCTGGCAACAGCAGCTGGTTCGTGCACGTTCACGCCGCGTTGCAAAACGTGCCACGTCACCGCGCGATACATTGCGCCGGAGTTGACGTAGGAAAATCCAAGCCGCTGTGCCAGCGCGCGGGCGACGCTGCTTTTGCCGGAAGCAGCCGGACCGTCGATGGCGATGATGTGATGGGTGGGCATGGCGCTTGCGCAAGTTCTTCATTGGAAATGGCACTGAGGCAAGCGGCGCCTAACGATTATTGGTCAACCGGGGCGAGCGAGCGCGATCCGATCACAGGCGTGCTTCCCGGCCCGCGCTTTGTCGTCATGAATTGTTCGAGCGCGTCTTTGAAACCGGGATAGGAAATTTCCACGCATTCAGCGTCCTCGACGATGGTTTCGCCGTCGGCGAACAGTCCGGCAACGGCAAATGCCATGGCGATGCGATGGTCGCCGAAGCTGGCGACGCGTCCGCCGCGCAACGGCGCCGGACCATGAATCTCGAGCCCGTCGCTTAACTCGAGCACTTGCGCGCCCATCACTCGCAAGTTGTGCGCGATCGCAGCAATCCGGTCGGTTTCCTTTACCCGCAATTCCTGAGCTTGCCGGATAATGGTTGTGCCGTTGGCAAGGGCGCCGGCCACTGCCAGCACCGGAAGCTCGTCGATCAATTGCGCGACCTCTTTTCCTTGAATGACAGTTCCTTTCAACGTTGCACCGGTTATTTCCACGATGCCGCGCGGCTCGAGTTGGTCCACATCTTCAATCGCTTCGCGAACCTGGGCTCCCATGCGAACCAGCACACCGAGCACGGGCGTGCGCGTCGTATTCAAGCCGAGTTCGCGGACGAGTAAATGTCCTCCGGGTTGCGCGGCCGCCGCTGTCAGCCAGTAAGTCGCGGAGGAGAGATCACCGGGAATGCGGAAGTCGCGCGACTCCGGAACCTGATCGCCGAAAATCGCAATCGTGCCGTTTTCGTCCCGCGTCGTGCGAACGAAAAAATAACGCAGCATTCGCTCAGTGTGATCGCGAGTCTGCGTCTGCTCGACAATTGCGGTTTTTCCTTTGGCAAAAAGACCGGCGAGCAAGATTGCGCTCTTTACCTGGGCGCTGGGGACCGGCACTTGATAGCGAATTCCGCGCAACGAGCCCCCGTGAATGCGCAGCGGTGGAGTTTCCTCCGGGCCCTCCGCGGTAATGTCTGCTCCCATTCGCTGCAATGGAGCGATGACGCGATCCATCGGCCGCTTGGAAAGGGAAGAATCCCCCACCAGGCGGCTCTCGAATGTCTGCCCAGCAAGAAGGCCCGCCATCAACCGCATGGTGGTAGCGGAATTGCCGCAATTAATTTCCGCGGCTGGCGGATTGAGCACGCGCTTTTTTCCATGGACGATAATGGCATTGGGCTCCGCCTCATCGATACGAATCCCCAGCGCGCGCAAGGCATTAACGGTACGCATGCAATCGTCACCGATGAGAAATCCATCGAGACGGCAAACTCCATTGGAGAGCGCAGCGATAATGGCGGCCCGATGCGAAATGCTCTTGTCCCCCGGCACGGTGATTTCCGTGTCGATGTGAGGTGCGCGTTTGACGCGAAGTTCCATTTAACCTTTCGAATCCCCAGCCGCCCCAAAACTGGAAGGAGGAATCATCCGATATCCGGCGCGCTTGTCCAGCAACGCGACTATTTCACCCCAAAAGAAGCGAGAAGCCTACGGCACCAGAAAGATTTTGTTGGTGTAGGGATCTTTCACTTCGGTTCCTGGCGGGAAACCGCGAACATCCACATAGCCCTGATTGGGCGCGTAGGGGCTGGTCACAAATCCAGCTTTTCCCGGGACCGGAATACCGTAAGGCAGATCGCCCTTGGTTGTCCTCGCTGCCGGTGACGCGGAGGCTTCCGGCGGCAGGTTTTGCTCTGTTGTCTCGGGCGGCGCCGGAGGCTGGTTGGGGTTATAAGGCTGCGTGACCGGTTGCTCTTCGGGCGCATTTGGATAACGCGCCACGCGATGACGCATCGGCGGCTCGTCCTCGGCGCAGGATACGAAAACAAAGCCGGCGAGAAAAACGAGCCACGGTGAACATTTCATAAAATCGATTCGACGAAACCGTCCCTTTCTAATTCAACCCTAATATACTGACAATCGAAAAGCGCGCTCTTCGATAATTGAGCGGCCATGCTATATCGTCTCGCGGATACACGTCGCGCACGATTACTTTTCGATTCTATTTCAAAGGATGACGTGCGCGGAGAATCCAATCCTTGTGGTTGATGACGATCGGGTGAGCCGGCGGTTGCTGGCACGAACGTTGACCGCCGCCGGCTATGCCTGCGCCGAAGCTGAGAGCGGCGAAGAAGCGCTCGAACTTGTCCGCAAGCAGCCGCCCTGTCTTCTCCTCCTTGATTACGACATGCCCGGCCTCGACGGTGCTGATGTTTCAAAACAAATTCGGGCCGATCCTTCTCCGGCGGTGGCGCAAATTCCGACGATCATGCTTACCGGTCACGGCGGAGAGGAAAGCGAGGTGCTATGTCTCCAAGCGGGAGCGGATGATTTCGTGACCAAGCCCATTCATCCCGAGGTGCTGCGGGCACGCATCGAAACCCAATTGCGTTTGCGTTCGATGCGCGAACAACTGCTCAAGCAAAACGAAGAATTGGAAGCGTGGCGCGGAAATTTGGAACAGGACCTTGACGCGGCTCAACGAACGCAACGCTCTCTGATTCCAGCCACACCACCAGCGTTGCCCGGGTGGGAGATTGCGGGATTTTATCGTCCGGTCATTCAAGTGGGCGGCGATATTTACGGCTGGCTTCGCATGCGCGACGGCCGGATGCTTTTTTGGATTGCTGATGCCACCGGCCATGGCGCGGCCGCAGCGCTGCTGACCACGCTGGCGAAATTGCTTTTTCATCACGCGAACGCCGAAAACGGAACCCCGGCGGAAATCATGCGTGCAGTTGATCGCGATTTTCGCAGCATTCTCGGCGCCCGTTCCTTCATGACGGCGATGTGCGTGGCGCTCGATCCGCAAAGCGGCGCGGGCAGCATCGTGGGCGCAGGCCACCCGCCGCTGCTGGTGGCACGACACGACGGGCAAACAGTGTCAATCGCTTCGACCTCGGCGCCGCTGGGGTTGGTCGCCGGCTCAAGCTTTACCGAAACGCCAGTGCAATTGAGCAGCGGAGATTTGTTTCTGCTTTACACCGACGGTTTGTACGGCGCGGGCGAGAGCGACCAACCCCGGCTCGCGCCCGCGCTAGTGGCGAAACAATTACTTGCCGCGCCAGGCGATGCCCAGTCGTTTCTGCAAAATTTATTGCGCGAACCCGCGCCTTCCCCGGCCGGTCCTGTCCCGCCGGATGACATCGCGGTGCTGGTCGTCCGGCGCCTCAAAGCAAAAAATTAATTTCTCCGAGGCAAAAAATATATTGCCCTGCTCGTTGCTTCGGTTTTAATCAGCGGTCATGCCGAAAACCAAAGCCAAAAAGTCCAAACGCAAGCCGAACGCCGCATTCATGCGCCCCGTCCAGCCTGATGAAAAACTCTCTGCCATCGTTGGCTCGAAACCACTACCGCGTTCCGAGCTCACGAAAAAACTGTGGGACTACATCAAGAAACACGGTTGTCAGGATAAAAAGAAGCGAACCCAAATTAATGCCGATGATGCGCTTCGTCCCGTTTTCAACGGCAAAGGTCAGGTTAGTATGTTCGAGATGACTAAGTCGTCTCCGGACATATCAAATAAGATCTTCTGGTGAAGGCCCGGCGTTTCCCGCGCCGGGCTCTCTCCTTTCCTGCAGGGCAATCAGGGGCAAACTTGCGCAAGCCGCTTCGTTGGCGGAAACTTGCGACGTGAAGAAACTGCTCCTCCTCTGTTCTATAGTTTTCGTTTCGGCCGGCTTCGCCTCGGCTGACGTTAACTGGCTGACTGATTTCGATGCAGCCAAGGCGAAAGCGAAATCGGACCACAAGCTTGTCTTGCTCGATTTCACCGGCTCGGATTGGTGCGGCTATTGCAAGCGCATGCAGGCCGAAATTTTTTCCAAACCGCAGTTCCAGGACTACGCCGCAAAGAATCTGATTCTGGTCGAACTCGATTTTCCTCGTGCCAAACCGCAAAGCGACGCGGTCAGAAAACAAAATATGAAGTTGGCTAGCGAATACGAAATCGAAGGTTTTCCGACCCTGATCATATTGAACCCCGAAGGGAAGCGAGTGGCCAATTTCTTCGGCTACATCGAGGGCGGACCGGACGCCATCATTGCCGCGCTGGAAAAGTTGCGCAAGACCTAGCGGACGAACGCCGGCTCGGTTTGCGAAGTCGTAACGGCGCGTTGCAATACATCCGCCAGATCGCGCCGGGTAAACGGTTTCGGTAATGCCCCGCGGAATCCGTATTGCAAAAATTCCGCCAGCGCCGCTTCGTCGGAATAACCGCTGCAAATAATGGCGACGACGCTGGGATCGATATTGCGTAAGCGCGAGATTGTGGCCAATCCTCCCATACCGCCGCGAATCGTCGCATCCAAAATCACCGCCTGAAAATTTTCGCCGCGTCGCATGGCGCGCTCGTAAGTATTCACCGCTTCCACGCCGTCGGTCACGGCCGTGACTTCGTAACCGAGCGTATTGAGCAATTGTGAAGTGAGTTCCCGAATTCCCTCCTCATCGTCCATCACCAGGATGCGTTGCAGAGTAGATGACAATCCAGAGCCCGCGACCGTCCTTACCACTGCTGGTTCGGCCCTGGCTGCTGGAAGATAGAAGGCAAAGACGGCGCCCACCGGGGAGGATTGTTCGAGGTGCAACATCCCTCCGTGTTTCTTAACAATAGAAAAACTAATCGAAAGGCCCAACCCGCTGCTCACCGGTTTAGTCGTGAAATAGGGATCGAAAATTTTCGTCGCCATACCCACGGGAACGCCACCCCCGTGGTCCCCGATCGCAACTTTGATGTAGCGGCCGCCCGGCAAGAGCGCGCCCGGTTTATCGTCCAGCTCTACGTTGCGCGCCGAAATATCCACCGTGCCGCCGGAGGGCATCGCTTCGCGAGCATTGATCATGAGTGCGTTGATCACCTGCTCGATTTGGGTGGGGTCGACTTCGGTCGGCCAAAGATCCGGCGGAATATCCATTTCTGCGCGGAGATTCGAGCCGTGCAGCGAAAAATGGGCTGACTTCGCCAACAGCTCGGACATTCTCACAACTTTTTTCACCGGTGAGCCCCCTTTGGAAAAGGTGAGCAACTGGCTCGACATGTGGGCGGCTTCCTGCGCTGCCTGTGATGCTTTCGCCAGGCAACCAAGCAAATTCTTTTCCTCCACCGGCGCTTCGAGCTGGGCCAGGCCGATGTTGCCGGAAATGACGGTGAGAATGTTGTTCAAATCGTGGGCGATTCCGCCGGCCAGCGTTCCCAATGATTCGATCTTGCCTTTGGTGAGCCGATCATCTTCCGCGCGCTTACGTTCCGTGACGTCACGAAAGAAAGCCGAAACGCCTCCGCCGCTGGGATAGGCATGAACTTCAAACCACTTCGTTCCGCGCGGATCGCACGCTTCAAATTCGACGGGTGCCTGCTCGGCCATAACTTGCCGATAATTCTGTTCGAAAGGTGTGCCGCGAAGCTCGGGAAACTTCTGCCACAGCTCGCCTCCCAGGAGCTCTTTGCGCGAGCGTCCGAATAAAGCCTCCGCCTCCGGATTCACATAGGTAAAGCGCCACGCGTAATCGAGGGCGAAGAAACCATCGGTCGTATTCTCGAGAATATCCGTCAGCGTCCGGGCCGATTGCTGGAGTGCAATCCGGGCTTGGTTGCGTTCCGTGAGGTCGCGAATTTGCCGCTCTGCCACCGCCAGACGCACATTCAGCAACGACAAGTCGATTGGTTTGGTAAGGTAATCATTCGCGCCCGCTTCCAGCGCCATCTCCAGATCTGCGCGATCGGTTTTGCCGGTCACGAGCAGAATGAACATCTCGTCGCCGTCCTGGCGCGCCCGCAATTCGCGACACAAGTCGATGCCACTTTTTCCCGGCAGCATCCAATCAAGAATAAGGAAGGGGAAACTGTCTGCTGCCAGCACTCGCTCGGCCTCTTCGGCGGTGGCGACTTGCGTCACTTTATGGCCGCGCATTCCGATTAGCCTGGAGAGCGTTTTCCGGCTGTCGTCCTGGTCTTCGACAAGAAGAATATTCATCACGCGATATCGGCGTCGGTGCGGCCTCTCGGCCTCGCGCCGAAGTTCGATGAACGCCCCAACATCGATCCACCCCAAAACAGCAGATTAGTTGCCAAATTTGGCCTCGCGGCGGCTGTAGCCGGGCTTTCTCTCCTCCGATTTTCGTTGGCGCGGTTGCGCCGCCGGTGCTGCCGCGTTAATAAGGCAATCTGTCGCGCTTCTGAGTCTCATGCTGCGAAAATTCCGCGCCCTTTTTTTTCTCGTTCCGGCCACGGTTGCATTTGCCCAGCAACCCGCGCCCGCACCCGAAAAGCCAAAGCCGCCGCCGGTCCCGGAACAAAAAGTAACGGTCAGCTCGGTGCACGTCGATGGCCCCGACATCGCCCTCACTTTTGACGACGGCCCAAACGAAAAACTCACACCACGGCTGCTCGATTTACTCGCGCAACATCACATTCACGCCACTTTTTTTGTCATCGGCGAAAACGTGACGCAGCATCCCGAAATCTTGCAGCGCGCAGCGCGGGAAGGCCACGAGATTGGCAACCACTCCTGGTCGCATCCTAATCTCGCGAAAATGTCCGACGACGCCGTCCGCAGCCAAATCAAGCGCACCGAAGAGGCGATAATCGGCGCGATTGGTTCGCGTCCGGTTCTACTTCGCCCGCCCTACGGTTCGCTCACGACGCGTCAAAAACATTTTATTCACGATGACCTCGGCTATGAAATTATTCTGTGGGACGTTGATCCGCTCGACTGGAAGGAACCCGGTCCAAGTATCGTTAGTAGTCGTATTCTCAAAGAGACGCGCCCGGGATCGATCGTGCTATCGCATGATATTCATGCGCAGACGATCCAGGCGATGCCGGCAACTTTGTCCGAGCTCGAAGCCAAAGGATTCAAATTCGTCACCGTCTCCGAATTGTTGAAGCTGCGGACGCCGGTACCGCCGCCGACGCCGAAGCCGGTCAACGCGCCAGCCGCCACTCCGTCGCCGGTTGTCGCACCTTCGCCGAACGGTTAGCTCGCGGCATGATCGCCGATCATTATTTGCAGGTTCGAACCGATCTCGAAACTGCGCTGATCCGACTGCTGCGACTCGGCGCAGATCTGCACCGCAGCCCAGGCTCATTGGAGACGCTGCACGCCCTTCTCATCGACATTCGCCAACCGCTTCTCTTCGTCGTCGTCGGCGAAGTGAAAGCGGGAAAATCCTCGCTTCTAAACGCGCTTTTCGGCCGCGAATTCGCCAAGACCGGTGTCCTGCCAGCGACCGATCGCGTCTGCATTTTTCGCTATGGCGAGGTGGAAAAAACGGTCGATGTCTCCCCCCAACTGATCGAGCGCTTCCTTCCGATCGATTTCCTGCGCGACTTCAATGTCGTCGATACACCCGGGACGAACACGATGGTGGCAGAGCATCAACGCATCACCGAGGAATTCGTACCCCGGGCCGATCTCGTCCTCTTCGTTTTTTCCGTGGTCAATCCCTGGACGCAATCGGCGTGGGATCTTCTCGCTTTCGTGCAAAAGCGTTGGCTAAAAAACATCGTTTTCGTTTTGCAACAGGCCGACTTGCGCGACCCCGCCGAGATTGCTGTTATCCGCCGTCATCTTCAGGATACCGCCCTTCAGAAACTCGGAACCGCCCCCCCAATTTTTGCTGTTTCCGCGCGTCAGGCGTTACTCGCGCGCACGGGAGCGCCCGGAGCGGCTAGCCTCGAAGAGAAAAGCCAGATTGTTCCATTGCAAGAACACATCGATTTGATCATGTCGGATGCGAGTGCTCATGCGCTCAAATTGCGATCGGCCTGGCAAACGGCACAGGTTGTTCTGCAAGAGATCGCCTCGGAAGTGCGCGAGGCGTTTCGCACCATTAGCCACGACGAAGAACGGTTCGATCGCCTGATGCACTTCCTGCAGGTGCGCAAGGAGCAAACGTTGCGGCAAGTGCACGGTTTTGTCCGGGGAACCGACCAAGCCTGCCGTGACTGCGCTGTCCAGGGAACCCGATTTCTGGAGAGCAAACTGACTTTCTGGACAACGGTGAACATGATTTGGCGACGCGATTATTGGCAGCGCGATTTTCAGGAGGAAATGGAAACGAAACTTCGTCAGATCGTGCAGCCACAAATCGAAAATGCAGTGCAATTACTTGAAACCGATCTGCGTGGAATCTGGCCTCAATTACAGGACATGATCGAAACGCATTTTGGTGGCGAAGTGAAATCTCAGGCCCCACGGACGCCACCGGATTTCGCGCGCCAACGCCGTGAGTTGTTGCAATCCATTCAACTGACGCTGGCGGCGCGAAGCGGCGGAAACGGCATTGAAGAACAAATGGGAGAGATATTTCGAGAAACGTCGGACCGCTTGCGAATTCCAGCGGGCGTGGCGGCGGCGGGTGGACTTGTCGCACTGGTCGCGGCCATGAGCAGCGCCGCCGTGGCCGATGTCACCGGTGTGCTGGCGGCTTCAGCCGCGATCATAGGAACCTTGCTAGCAAAACGGCAGCGCGGAAAAATTCTCCGTGTTTACGCCGAGCAAATGGAAGCAAAGCGCAGCGAGCTCGTGCTTGCGATCGAGAATCAGATCTCTCACACCATCGATTTGTTCTACGGTGAGATCAATGCGGCGATACAACCGCTCACCGCCTTCTGCACCGCGCAACGCGCACATTTTCAACTGCTGGTCGATCGGATTGGAGAACTCGACACGACTTTCGAAAAACTGCGTCCGCGCGTGATGGGAAGCCGCGCTAGCTAACGCGAGGCGGCACCGCTCTGCTGGACAAGCCGCGCCTCAGCCTGGCGCTTGGCGATCACGAAATGATTGTTGTCGCCATAACTGCGCCACGGTCCGGGCGGGACATCGCGCACTTCCACAAATTGCCAGTCGGTCACATCGGTTGGGCCGAGCCCGAGGTAATCGCGTACTGCCGGCGAGACATCGAGACCGGCGCCGTGATTCAAGTTCGGTTTCGGTCGTTCATTCTGAAAAACGTACTGGAAATGGTCGGTACGGAACGGTCCGCAGTCTTCCCATTGGGCGTAGCAAATGCGACTGCCTTTGCGGATTGCCACCCAGCGGTCCTTGCAAACGGAGCGGCCCGGTTCGGTGTAGACTGTCCTGAACCATGGAATCACCAACGGCGCTTCCGGCTTGAACTGCCCGTGTGTGACGTCGTTGTAGGGGAGAGCGCAATAAAACGGATTCTGCCGCGGGGTGAATGAAGCCGGAATGTAATTCCGGCGTGAGGACGGATCGGGAGAATCAAAGCCGCCATAATTCGAGGTCCAGTTCGCGTCCCAACAGCTCTTGTAATTTGGGACCGGATTGTTGCCGCCGGCCTGCTCGCCTACCCAAAAGACCGTTGTCACGATATTCGCCTTCCATGGGTAGCGGGTGGCCGTGCTGGTCTTGGAAGCGGTTGGGACAAAAACCTGCGGCTCGACTTTGAGTAAGGCCTGTTCGCGCAATTTGCGAGCGTATTTGGCGAAATCGGCCGCGCTCTCGTAAGGCGATTGGGCCATCACCACCCCCGCCCCAAGAAGCATTAGAGCGGCGGCGGGAAAACCTTTTCTCATTGGCGTGGCCTTGTTTTACCGAAAACTTGCCGACAGGCAAGGGTTTTTCCTCTTTTCGAGGAATCCTTCCTAGCGAGCTATTTATTATTTGCAGCAGTATCCGTTCCAAGCATTTAGCCACGTGAGAGCACGGAATCGTGCCGAAAATGGGCTTCGTCGGTCTGCGGATAATCCAAAGTATAATGCAGTCCCCGGCTTTCTTTGCGGAGTAGGGCGCTATCCACAATTAGGGCCGCGACCGTAGCTAGATTCCGCAGTTCAAGGAGGTCGACCGAGACCTTGAAATTCCAATAAAATTCGCGGATTTCCCGCTGGAGATTCCGTAAACGCGAGGCTGCGCGTTGCAGACGTTTGTCGGTCCGAACCACCCCGACGTAGTCCCACATCAAGCGCCGGATCTCGTCCCAGTTGTGATAAATCACCACCAGTTCGTCCACATTTTGGACGTTACCCGAGACCCATTCCGGCAACGCAATTTTGTGATCCTGCTCCTTCGGAAACTCGCGCGCTAGCCCCGCAGAGGCCCGACGCGCCACCACCACGCCCTCGAGCAGCGAATTGCTGGCCAGTCGATTTGCCCCGTGCAGACCGGTACAGGCCACTTCGCCAATGGCGTACAAACCGCGCAGACTGCTCGCCCCGTTTACGTCGGTCTTGATTCCACCGCATTGATAATGCGCCGCCGGCACGACCGGAATTGGCTGCCGGCTCATGTCGATCCCAAGCTGCAAACAGGTTTCGAAAATGTGCGGGAAACGTTCACGCAGGAACGCCTCGGGCTTGTGCGTGATATCGAGGTAAACGCATTGTGCTCCGCTGCGCTTGATCTCGGCATCGATCGCCCGCGCCACCACATCGCGCGGCGCCAGCGATCCACGCGGATGATACCGCGGCATGAAATCTTCGCCCCGGCCATCGCGCAAGATTCCGCCTTCGCCGCGAACAGTTTCCGAAATCAGAAACGAACGTTGTTCGGCGTGAAACAAACAGGTGGGATGGAATTGGACGAATTCCATGTTCGCAATGGCGACGCCGGCGCGCCATGCCATGGCCACGCCATCACCCGTCGCAACCGCCGGATTCGTCGTATAGAGATAAACTTTGCCGCACCCGCCGGTGGCCAGCACGACCCGATCGCTTCGAATCGTCTCGATTTCACCCGTTTTCTCATCGAGTGAGTAAAGTCCAAGACACCGGTCTTCCGTGGCGAATCCAAGTTTGGCCGCGGTGATCAAATCGATCGCGGTATGGTTTTCCAGCAATTGCACCTGGGGCGATCGACCGAGCGCCGCCAGTAGTTTGTTTTCGATCTCGCGTCCGGTCACGTCCTGCACGTGCAACACTCGCCGCTTCGAATGCCCGCCCTCGCGACCAAGATCGAGCTCGCGATGACCCGAGACCTCGCGTTCATCGAAATGCACGCCGACTTCCATTAGCTCCCGGATCGCCTCCGGACCTTCCGTCACAATCGTGCGCACAACTTGTTCGTCGCAAAGCCCGGCGCCGGCTTCTAGCGTGTCGCGCACGTGCAACTCAAACGAATCTTCGTCACTCGTAACGCAGGCAATCCCGCCCTGGGCCCACGCAGTGTTGCTGTCGGCCCCTTTCCGTTTCGTGATCACGGCGACGGAACCGTGCTGCGCCGCCTTCAAGGCAAAGCTCAGGCCCGCGATCCCGCTTCCCACCACGACGAAATCGAATTCCTTCACGTGAGTCGCAAGTTATCGATCAATCGCGTTTTGCCGATGAAAACCGCGAGGGCGATAAAGGCATTCGGCCGCAATCTTTCCAGTGGCTGCAAGTTCTCCCGATCGACGATGCTGATGTAATCAATGCGCGCGTCTTTGGCTGACTCGATTACGCCTCTCGCGGCGTCAATCAATCTGGTAACGGAATTTTCTCCGTTGGCGGCCAGTTCTTTCACCCGCAGCATGGCCTGATACAGCACCGGCGCCGCAGCTCGCCCGTCCGTGTTCAGATATTGATTGCGTGAGCTTAGGGCCAGCCCGTCTGCCTCGCGCACCGTCGGCACGCCGATGACTTCGATCGGAAAATTCAGGTCGCGCACCATTCGCCGGATAATTGCCAGTTGCTGATAATCCTTTTCACCGAACACCGCCGCGTTCGGCGCGAGCAAATTAAACAGCTTTGCCACTACCGTGCAGACACCGCGGAAATGTCCCGGGCGCGAGGCGCCGCACAGACCGGCGGACAATCGTGTTTCCTCAACGTAAACTGAGCGATCATCAAAATACATTTCGCGCGGGCGAAAAAGCAGATTGACTCCCGCATCCTCGCAAAATTTTGCATCCGTAGATTCCGGCCGCGGATATTTCTTAAAATCCGATCCTGGCTCGAACTGCAACGGATTGACAAAAATACTGACCGCAACTTCCCCATCTTTGCCAGCATGCTCACGCGCGACACGAAGCAACTCTAGATGCCCACGATGCAACGCACCCATCGTCGGCACGAGTACGGATTTGGCCCTTCGCTCGCGCACGTGTGCCTGGGCCGCGTCAGTCGATTCGATAATTTTCATTCAGAAAACTCGTCATCCCGTGCGCAATAGTTTACCCGCCGTGGCGGGGGGATCCCGTGATGGAATCTTTAAGGTAAGGCAGCGGGGTCCCTGGACTATGCTCGCGATGACGATTCGATCCAAATCGCTTGGCGGCCAACGGCAAATTTTTGGTGCCCGAAATTTCTCCAGCCGGCGCACTCAGCCACCTTGTGCATTTCACCGAAACTGAAGGCACGCACCGCTGATAGTCGTGCATCCGTTTTCGTCATCGCATCGCGATAGATTGTCGCCGTCACAAAATAAACCGCGCACGTTAACAAGCGTGCCCTCCGCAAATCGGCAACTAAAATTCGCGCACGCGACAGTTCGCGACATTTTTGCAGCACGCGCACAGCGTCATCGTTGCTGAAATGGTGAAGGGTGAGCGAACAAAGCACGATGTCGTAAAGCTCAGGCGGATTCCATTCGAACAGGTCCACGCAACAAGAATCGATCTCCGGATAATCAGCGCTCAGTCCTCGCGCAATTTCAATGGTCGACGCCTGTTGATCAATCGCGTCGATGTGAACGGAAACATTTTGTCTGCGCGCATGATCAACGATCAGGCGTGGGATGTCGCCTGAGCCGGTGGCTACGTCCAAAATTCGCGCTTTGTCATTTGGCTTGAGCCAGCGTCGCAAAAAATGTCGCACCAAGCGATGGCTACCAAACCAGCGATTGAGGGAGCGTAGGTTGGCAAGGTCGCGTTTCAGCTCGCGCGTGACCGGCTGCGGCCGGTCCATCAATTCCGGCAACGCCGGATCGAACTGCCGCTTCACTTATTCCGCCAGAAAACTCCGCCAGCTTTCCGGCAAAAGCGCCGATTCCACGTCGCTTGCAATCCGGCCTTCGAACGCCGGCTCAAAGTTCGTGCTGGTGCCGTAGACCATGATCGCGTCCTCGCTTCCCTCCACCCGCACCGCATGCGCCACCCCCGGCGGAATCACAACCGCGACATTGTTCGGGCCGCGATGATTGTCGCCATCAATAAAAAAATGCATGATGCGGCCACGAAAACCTTCGCGGACGTCGCGCAAAATCATTTCGACTCGGCCCTGCACGAAAAACATTACGTCCCACTGTTCCGCCTCGTAGTCGATAGTCGCTTTCCTGGTGAACCTGCGCCGTAATGATTTCGTCGGGTCTTCGCCCTCGGGAATAAATGGAGGATGAACATGAAAGCCTTTGGCGGTGTTGGCGAACATGCGGGCCGTGGCCCATTGCCGTGGCCAGAATTTTAAACCCCCGAGCACGCCTTCATCCCGCCGGGCCAGTTCTCCGAACAATCCACGGTGCCGTTGCACATGGATGGTGCGCGCGAACATTTCGACACCAGGGATCCAGACCGCCGCGAGGGAACGGCGGTTCGCCGACACGATCTGACCTGCTTCCACGCCCCCGCCCGCAAGCCGTTTTGCCAGCGCCGGGGCTCGATAGTCGCGCGTGCTCAACGCGGTCACCGCGGCTGGCTGTAAACCGCGCCAAATATTTTTCCCGGATTTTTTCATTTGTAGTGGCGGTTTATGACCGCCGATCTCACGTCGGCCAACTACGTCCCTAGCGAGAAATCGGCCCGTTCGCTAGAAAGATTTGGATTATAATAAGGATCGCGTCGAAACATTTCCGGCCAGCGCTGCTGTAGCTCCAGGCACATCCCGCATGCATTTTCCTTTTTCGAAGTGCGACGCAATTCCGCATAGGGAATCGAAACTGTTCGCAATCCTTGTTCGTGGAAGTTCAAACAAAACTCGACCGCCGCGCATATAGCGTCATCCCGACCGAAGTGGAGGGATCCCGGGGCGCACCTTGAAGCTACAAACTCGAACAGCTCCCTTCGGGTCAGCAAACACGACGCGCTCAACGCGCTGTAATTCCGCACCGTTTGCAATTGCCGATTCGCTCCACGGAAATCAGGCGCACATCCGGCAAAAGCAAAACTCACTTTTCCATCCGGCAGCAAAATCAATCCAGCGCTTTCAACTGCGCCCTCTGATGAAACCACGCGCGCGCCAACCGCGCCAATCTCCGGATTGGACAGTTGCTCCGCCATCGCGCTCAACCACTTCTCGTCGAGCGGCTCAAGGTCGGACTCGAGAAATAGCACGTATTCTCCGGTAGCTTCTTTAAGGTCTGCGACAATTTCAAAATTTGGAAAATCTGTTTTGGCGTGAATCCGATCCCGGTCCGCGGCCTCGGCGCCATTAATAATGATAGAAATTTTCTCCGCGCCAGCCTCGCGGCGAACGCGGTAAAGATGCGTCTCCCAATCAATCGTCACCCGCGCATTTTCCAGCCGCCGCGCCAAATGCTCTTCAATCGCGCGTCGTCCCGCTTCCAGCGCGCCCGGTTTGCGCCGGATGTTGTGCGCGGTTGATTCGGCCGTTCGCCGCCAATGATAAAGCACTCGCGGAATATGCCGGATACGGCCAGTCTTTTCCGAAACACGCAGGAGCAAATCGTAGTCTTGGGCACCGTCGAACTCGCTGCGAAACCCAGCCTGCGCCAGATCGCGACGGATGATTACGAAATGGCCGAGGTAATCGTGTGTGCAAAAAAATTCCGGCGACCAATCGGGTTTCAGCAGCGGCGCCGCCAGTTTCCCGTCCACGATTTTGTCTTCGTCGGAATAAATCACATCGGCTTCCCGGTCGTTTTGCAAAAGATCGATTGCACGAAACAATGCATCCGGTTCGAGCAGATCATCGTGATCGAGCAGCGCGATCCAGCCACCGTGCGCCTGCGCCAGCGCTGTGTTTAAGGCTGAGGAGATTCCGCCGTGATCCTGAAAGCCGGTTTGAATGCGGACATCACGTTGCCCCAGTTTTTCCAGCAACCCGCGAACGCGCGTATCACTCGAACCATCATCAACTAAAACCAGCTCCCAATTCTCGTAGGCCTGCGCAATGACCGATTCGACTGCGTCCATCAGAAATCTTTCATCAGCGTTAAACGTTGGCGTCAAAATCGAAATGAGGGGCCGATAAGAGAACATTCGCGATTGCTCGCGCAGCTTCGCGGCCTCCTCCGCGGAAACGCGATGCTGCGCAAACCAGCGGCCGTATTCATCTTGCTCGACGGCCTCAGTTGATTGCCGCCGCCGGAATAACCGGAACGGCGCGGAAAGAATTTTTGCGACACGGCCTTCTGCACTGCGGCGCAACCGTCGATGTTCCTCGCGCAGCAGCTGGAGGTCGCGTTTAACATCTTTCAGATGCAACAGTTCTTCCTCCAGCCGCGCGATGTGCGCTTCGGCTGCTCGCAATTCGTCGCCTTTCACCGGCACAGTATATTGATTGATGCCACGGGCGGGCAAACGTAGCGTGCCCGGCCACATTCATGTTCGATTATCCCGTTTATCTTTTTTACCGGGCGGGAACAGATTTGCTCACCTTGTTGCCGCTGCGGTTCTTATTCGCCATGGGGCAAATCAGCGGCGCCGTTGCCTGGCTAGTCCTGCCGCAGTACCGAAAGCTGGCTCTGCGCAATGTCCGCATCGCTTTCGGGGACGAATTTTCCGAGAAACAGATTCGCTGGATCGTGCGCCGGCATTTTAAACAGCTGGGAGCGAACCTGCTCTGCAGCGTGAAGTTCACCCGCATGCCGACGGAAAAAATTCTCGAGCGGGTGCGCCTGGAAAACTTTGAATACGTCGAAAATTGTTTTCGGCAAAAGCAACCGTTCGTGCTGTTCTCGAGCCATATTGGTTCCTGGGAGTTTTGCACCCGACTATTCCCGCATTTCTCGCACGGGCAGCGCACTGCAACCATTTACCAGCGCATCCGGAATCCGCACATCGATCGCCACGTTCGGGAGGCGCGCAGCCAATTTGGTCTGGAAGTCTTTGAGCGGAGCGAAGGTTTCGGCAAAGCGATTGGGCTACTGCGCAGCGGCGGCGGAATTGGTATCCTAATGGATCAACACGCCGGCGACGGCGGTCTTTGGACGCCGTTCTTTGGCAGGCTCGCCTCGACCACCGCATTACCGGCGCTGCTGGCGCGGCGGACCCACGCGAAGCTGATCGGATTTGCGGTTCACACCGAGGGGTTCGCGCGCTGGCGCGCGGTGGCGGAAAGGCCAATTGAAAATTCTGGTGCATCGATTGAATCACTCACCGCGCGTGGCAACGAAATTTTGGAAAAACAAGTCCGACGCGCGCCAGAAGATTGGTTTTGGGTACACAATCGCTGGAAAACGCCGCGGCCAAATTTCCTGCTCGCGAAATATAAGCGCGGTGTCCTTTTGCCGGAGAACACGCGGCTAAAGCCATTCCGCATCTTGATCCGGAGTAGCAACTGGCTGGGAGACGCTGTTATGAGCGTCCCGGCGGTACGCGCGATTAAGGGTGGACGTCCAGACGCACACCTGACGGTAGCCGTCCCGGGGAAACTTGCGGCCCTTTGGAAAATTGTTCCGGAAGCCGATGAGATTATCGTTCTGCCGTCGAAATCGGTTTTCGCGGCGGCGCGCTTGTTTCGTCAGAAACCACCGTTTGATGTCGCGATCGTGTTTCCGAATTCGCTGCGCAGCGCGCTCGAAGTTTTTCTGGCGGGCATCCCGCGGCGCGTTGGTTTAACCGGGCATTGGCGCCGCTGGCTGCTGAATCAACGACCACGGAAGACCCGTGGCATCGTTCATCAGACCTACAAGTATCTCGAACTGGCGAGCACGATGGGGGCGAAAGTGGAGCCGCATTTTCCCCCGGCGAATTCGATTAATGGGAGCCGGGATCAGTTCAGATTCGCGCTTTGCCCCGGCGCCGAGTACGGCCCGGCGAAGCGATGGCCACGTTTCGCGGAAGTGGCGCAGGAAATTGCAGCGCCATTTCCGGTGCAATGGATCCTATTCGGCACGGCCGGCGATGCCGATGTCGGTGCGAAAATTGCAGAGGTTCTGGGCGAGAAATGTTTGAATCGGATCGGGCAGACGACGCTCGAGGAATTGATCGATGAGCTAGGCGATTGCGATCTGTTGCTTACTAACGACACCGGGACAATGCATCTCGCGGCCCTGCTGCGGGTTCCCACGGTCTCGATTTTCGGATCGACCGAACCGCTGCGCACCGGCCCGCTCGGCCAGGGCCATCGCATTTTTCGGCATCATGTCGAGTGCAGCCCGTGTTTTCTGCGCGAATGTCCTCTCGATTTCCGCTGCATGCATGCGGTCACGAGTGCGGAGGTCATTGCCGCGATTCAACAAATGATCTCCGGGCAGGCTGAAGCGGCGAAATCGGGTAACGTTGCTTTCACGGCCGCATTCCGAAATCATAAGCCGGTATGATGGCAATCGGCGCGCCCTGCATTCGCACCGAAGTGCAGGTGATGTTTTTCGATACCGACTGCGGTGGTGTCGTGCATAACATCGCGTATCTGCGCTTCGTCGAGATCGCCCGCACTCTCCTGGCCGAGCAGCTCGGACTCGCCTTATCGGACATGGCGGCGACGCAAAAGTATCCTGTCGTAGTCCGGACGGAGATCGACTACCGCCGTGCCGCAAAACTTGGCGACCGCCTCACGGTTGAAGGTTCGCTCGATCAACTCGAACGCGTGCGATTTTGGTGCGCTTTTCGGATCGTGCGGAACGAGGACGATGCCCTGATTGCCGAATGTCGGCAGACGCTGGCGTTGATCCAAATGCCGTCGGCAAAATTGCTGCGCTTGCCCGACAGTTGGGACCGGTATCGGGCTGCGGCGGTGGACGCTCGCTAAAATGGTCACGGGCACCGGCGCGCTTAGCATTGAGGAAACGTTTCTCGGACCACAGGCGTTGCCGCCGCCGCCGACCCGACACGCGCTCTTTGCCATTCTGATTGCGCTGGCCGCGCTGGTGCATTTCGGGACCATCGGCATCGGTGATCTTTACAGCGAGACCGAGGGCCAGTACGCCGCGGCCGCGCGCGAAATGATTCAGAGCGGTCAGTATTTGTTGCCGACGAATGACAGTATTCCGCGTCTGCAAAAACCGCCGCTGCTCTACTGGCTAATCGTTGCCAGTTACAAGCTTTTCGGGATCAATACCGCGGCCACGCGCGTTCCGATCGCGTTTTCGGTTGTGGCAACGGTAGCATTCACGTTTCTGATCGGCGAACGGCTGGCCGATTGCTGGCGGGGATTCGCTGCCGGCCTGATTTATCTCACGCTCAGCGGCACGTTCATTTTCGGTCGCATCGTCATGCCGGAGCCCCTCTTTGCCGCGCTCTTTGCCGGAGCGATTTATTGCGGGCTGGCCGGGTTCCAGCAACGTCGTCAGCGGCGCACCTGGTTTGCCGGATTTTGGATTTGCGCCGCACTCGCGTGTCTGACGAAGGGTCCGCATGGATTGCTTTTTCCGGCGGCGACCCTTGCCGCGCTGGCGATCTTTTATCGTGAGGCGCGGATACGGTTTAGCTCGCTTCTTTGGTGGCCCTATCTGTTACTTTTTTTCGCTATCATCGGGCCCTGGTATCTCTGGATCGAAATTCATTTTGACGGTCCGTTCCATCGCCTCGTTGCTGACGAATGGACCAAACACTTACTGGGCCGCTATCCTAACGGGAATTGGTACGACGACGTTCCACGCTGGCAGTTTCTCGCCAGCCATCTCGCCTGGTTGTTTCCCTGGTCGCTGGCGATTTTGCCAGGGCTGATCTTTTCCTGGCGACGCGTGATGCGACCGCGCGAGATTAGTTTCCAGGATGCTCTTCCGATGGCCTGGGCCATCGGGGTTTTGGGACCGGTTTTGGCTATCGGGCAGCGACAGGATTACTACGCGCTGAGCATGTTCAGCGCATTCGCGCTCTGGGCCGCGATGATTTTTGAGCGCGCGCCAAATTTTATGCGTAATCTCGGCGCCACTGCTGTTGCGCTCACCGGAATCGGGATCGGTTTCATCGCCCTCGCGCTTCCGCATCTTCTTCCCAAAAACGAGAGCGAGTGGGGCGAAACGGATCTTCGGTGGACGGCGTGGAAGGCACTTGCCGACATGCCGGCGAGCGCCTGGCTACATTTTCGCCCACTTCTCGCCATCGCCGCAATCGGGCTCCTGACCGGTGCAATCACCACGGTTTATCTGCTTTGCCGCCGACGCGAAAAAATCGCAACGGTTGGTCTCGCCTTCGGAATGATTGTGGTCGGTCTGTGCATGATCAGCGGCGTGGCGCGAATTGCCCCATTTTTTTCCCTTGCGGATGCGGCCCGCTTCTTAAACAGCCGATTGGGCACGAACGGTCAGGTGCTCTTTGAGGGCCCCCCTGACATCGCCAGCAGTCTCGGGTTTTATCTCGAACGTAAGTTTGCCATGGTTAACCAAGGGCCGGATCCGCGAATACCACTTACTCTCGAACAGCGCAGGCTCTTTCTCGAAGAAAAGGCCGCGCTCGAGCAATGGCGGGCGCCTCGCCCGGTGTTTCTCATCATCGAAGAAAAGCGGGTGGTTTACTGGCGTGGGCTACTGGTGCAGCACTTCCATGTTTATCATCAGGTCGCGAGTTTCGGCACCTACATCATTCTCTCGAATCAATTGTAGGTTGTTTGAAAAAGAGGCGGAACACGCTACCGTGCGAACCTGTTTTCACGATTCACGATTTAGCTATTTAACGTTTACCTTTTCACCTTCACAATCCATGTCGCAGCATCGCAGTCTTAAGGGAGCCAGCACTATCGCAGCCAAGCGCAACGTCTTGAAACGCTTCGAGCGCGTCGATCTGCTTAAGAAACGCGGGCAATGGAAGGAAACAAGCAAGGTGATCGGGCTACCCAAGACGAAGCCTGATGTGTGATTGCGGAGGTGATTAGTTAAAAGAGTTACAACGGAGGGCGCCGGTCCGGTTGTAACTTTTTAACCTTGTAACTTTTTTAACCTTCCTTGCGCCTCAATCGCTTTCTCGCTGCCGCCGGCGTGGCTTCGCGTCGCGGCGCGGACGAACTGATCGCTGGCGGTCGCGTCACCGTGAATGGAAAACCGTGTCGGGATTTTCATTTCCGGCCAACGACAAACGATCACGTCAAGGTCGATGGCAAACTCGTTCATCAACCCGCGCCCATATACATTTTGCTCAACAAACCGGCTGGATTCGTCTGCACGCGACGCGATCCACACGTAACCGATACGATTTACGATTTGCTTCCACTGAAATTTTCTTCGCTCGCCAATGTCGGCCGGCTCGACGCTCAGAGCGAAGGCTTATTGTTGCTGACGAATGATGGTGAATTCGCGCAGCGATTAACGCATCCCAGGTTCAAGGTCGAAAAGGAATACGAAGTGGTGCTCAATCGCGCCGCCACCTCGGATTTGGCGCAGAAACTTTTGCGCGGAGTTGTTCTCGATCGGAAGCGCGCTCGTGCTAAACGCGTGCAGCAAATTTCGCCAACGCGACTGCGCATTGTGCTTGAACAAGGAATCAATCGCCAGATCCGGCGCATGCTCGAGTGTTTCGGATTTCACGCGAAAAAATTGACGCGAGTTCGAATGGGCAATTTAAGACTGCATGATCTTCCGCGCGGGAAATGGCGACACTTGAGCGCCCAAGAAGTTCGCGTTACCCCGTGCAAAACCGCCAGTCCGCCTCGGACCGAGGGACCCCGCCGCGGTAGCTTTGAGGTTGCGCAATGGGATTCCTCGACTTTCGCTGGGAATGACGATGAATCTCGATAATTGCTCTGCGGTGATCACCGGCGCTTCGGCCGGGATCGGTCGCGAATTGGCGCGGCAACTGGCTGCGCGCGCGAAACTTCTCGTTCTTGTCGCCAGAAGGCGCGATCGACTCGAACATTTGCGTACCGAATTAGTCGCCACGAATCCGGCGCTACGTGTCGAGATCCGCGAGACCGATCTTTCAAATCTCGAGCAGACGATGCAACTCGCTGCCTTGCTCACGAACGAGCCAATCGATTTCCTGATCAACAATGCCGGCGTCGGCGATCACGGTTCCTTTGCCACAGCCGACCCGATTCATGTCAATGAGCAGGTGCTAGTAAACGTGCTGGCGTTAACCGCGCTGACTCGCGCCTTACTGCCGCGGATGATCGCGCAAAAACGGGGAGCAATTTTGAACGTGAGTTCCTCTGCTGGATTCCTTCCGCTGCCGGGCATTGCGGCTTACGCGGCCACGAAAGCCTACGTTACCAGTTTTTCCGAAGCGATCCGGGCCGAAACGCATGGTTGCGGGATTACTGTGACCGCCCTCTGCCCAGGGCCGGTCGATACTGAATTTGCAGAAGTGGCCAATCGGGAATCGCGCGGGGAAAAACCTCGCTCCGGTCTCATGCACGTGGCGGTAGAAAAAGTGGCACAGGCGGGGTTAAGCGCCATCGAGCAGGACAAGGCTTTAATCATTCCTGGTCTTGCCATGAAAATCGTCATGGCGATTACGCGCGCGTTACCGCTGTCTGCCATACGCGTGGCGCTGCGATTTACCAGTTACACCTAAACCCTGGCGGCCGCCCGCAATTGGCAAATCACGAAAACGGAAATTTCTGATCGATCGCGGTCTTGTCTGGCATAATCCCAATTTCTCCCCCCACGTCCGGGACGTAGACAAAGGCGTAGCGGCGCCTCGGCATTTGCCAGCCAGTAGCCTCGCCGACCACTCCCTTTTTCCGTTTCTCGACATAATCGAAGAATTCCGAGGCGGGTTTGACGGACCAGTTAGAGTATTTTCCGATTTGCATCAGTGCCGCTCGCAAATCACCCTCCCCCCATGGCGTTCCGGTCCGTTTTTTGAAGGCGACATAACGCGCTTTGCCGTTGAAGAAACCGACGGTGATCTCAAATCCTTCGCTCATGTCGCCGGTCAGGAACCCAAACGCCTCTTCGCCCTGGCCGACCATGCCCAGAAGATTCGGCGCCATCGTAGCCGATTTTCCAAAGTGCGCTTCAATCTCTTCTTTTGTCTGCAGGAGAATGTTCATCTTTGCGGAGTGATCGCGGCGACCCACTAGACAACGGCGCGATGTCAATGTCGACCCGCCGAACACACGAAATACGCCAAAACGGCCGTTACCGGCAACCTGCCGGTAAGGGCAAGCGGCAGCCTGCGCTCCCCGGGAGGGCAGACAGTCTCCGCGGTCAGCGACCGCGGCTACAGCTCATTTATATTTGACCGAGCAGCCGTAGGGGCGGGTATTGGCGTTCGAGACCGGTTTGCCGCTCATCGATTCATCCAGCGCAACTTTCACGTAATTGGTTGAACTCGGAATGTCGGCTGGGTTCGGCGACGCTATGCTATCGATCGCGCCTTCGTAAATGATTTTGCCCTCGGGATTGACGACAAACATGTGTGGGGTGTTGCGTGCGTTATAGATGCGCCCAGCCTTGCCGTCGGGATCGAGCAAAAGCGCAGTTTGCTTCGTTTTCCAATCTTTCATCACCTTCTGCGCTTGTTCGGGCGACAGGTTTCCCTCGTAACCCGGGGCATTGGAATCGATCGTCAGCCAGACCACGCCTTTGCCGGTATATTCGCCCTGCAACTTTTGCATGTTGCCACTGCCGTAATGCTTTTTCACAAACGGGCATTCGGGGTTGAACCATTCCAGGACCACGTACTTGCCTTTGTATTCGGAAAGACTGTGCGATTTTCCGGAAGCATCCGGCAGGCTAAAATCGGGCGCAGCCGCGCCGACGGGCGGTGAATCGGCAGCGAAAAGAGTGGTGGCGACGAGTGAACTCAATGCGAGAAGAAGTGTTTTCATATTTATTGTGATGCGATAGCGCGGTTAACGGTTTCCAGTTTTTCCAAAACGATGTTCTTGGTGAGCAGTTCCGGGAAGACATACGGTTGCGCCGTGCCCCCAGGATAAAGCACATAAAGTGGGACACCCGGCCGGCCGAATCGTTTCAATAATTTCGTGATCGCGGGATCGCCATTGGTCCAATCCGCTTTCAGTTTAACAATTTGCCGTTCGGAAAATGCAGCCTGCACCGCTGCAGTTTCGAGCACGGTCGATTCGTTGAATTTGCAGGTGATGCACCATTCGGCGGTGAAGTCGATGAAGACGGAGTGACCCTGCTGAAGTTCGGAAGCGAGCCGTTCAGGGGTAAATTTTTCCCAGCCGCCACCAGAAGCGGTGGGGTTGGCGACCGCGGCTGCGCTCTGGAATTTGTCTCCGATGAAATAAATGCCGCCTCCGATTACGAGCACGAGCATGAGCCCGAGCACGAGACCACGGGTCTTCGCAGAAGCCAGAGGGGTGATGAACGCGCCCTTCAACCAGCAGGCGACGCTTAGAACGAGTAGAAAGGAACAGGTCCAGATCAGGGCTCCAACGCCGCGCTGGGCTCCAAGCACGGAAAGTAAAAAGAGCAGGGTCGCGATTAGCAAAAAACCCATGAGCTGTTTCACCCGCACCATCCACGGGCCGGGCTTGGGCAAGAATTTGAGCCAGGCCGGTTGCGCGCTAAGCAGAAAATAAGGCGCGCTCATTCCCAGCGCGATGGAGCCGAACATGAGCAAAATGACAGTTGCAGATTGCGTGAAAGCGAAGCCCAGGGCGGTACCAAGAAATGGCGCAGTGCAAGGCGTAGCCAGCACGGTAGCAAAGACGCCCTGGAAAAATGAACCGGCATCGCCATGCATCGACCCTCCAGCGGCGACGGCACGCCGGCTTAACCATTGTGGCAAATTAATTTCGAAAACGCCAAAGAGGTTGAGCGCGAAGACCAGAACGACCGCGCTCATGAAAAGCACGAAATAGGGATTGGTGAATTGCGCTGCCCAGACGGGCTGGCCTCCCGCAGATTTAATGATCACCAGGACGAGCGCCAGGCCAAGAAACCAGACGAAAATTCCGGCGATGAAGGCGAGGCCACTGCGAAAAATGCGGGCGCGGCTCTGACCGGCTTGCTGCACAAAACCGAAAATCTTCAGTGAGATCACCGGCAGAACACACGGCATCAGGTTGAGAATGAAACCGCCGATGAAACCGAAAATAAGAAAGCGAACAACATCTCTCGATGTCGAATTCTCGTTAGCCGTTGCCTTTTCCGAGCCAACCGAAACGTCCCAGGCACTGCGATCTGGTGCGTCGGTGGCATTTCCGAAAACGATCAGGCCGGGCAGCGATTTGAAGTCTTGTTTCGCGTTATCGAGAGGGATGCGAAAGGTGTAGGCACCTCCTTCATGTGATTCTAGGCGCGGGTGACCAACGGCCACATTTTCCGGGGGCGATGGAAAGAATTCGACGGACGGAAATTTCGCCAAGTCAGGCTGCGTAACATTCAAAACCAGTCCGGTCCCATCGCTTTTCCAGGAAGCGGAAAAGTTGGTCCCAGGCGACCCCGGCAACTGCTTTTGAAAACGCGCGAAAAGGTCTGTATTTGCCGGCGAATTGGTCGGAGCGCTTGGAAGCGACAATGTCACGACTGCATCGCCCGGAATGCAGATCTTCTCACAAACAAGCCAGTTCACTTTCGCCGACAATTTCACTGTCGGACTGGTGAAGTTTTTTGCTGGCGCGATCTGTTGAATCAGAAGGACTTCATCGTGATAGCCGTAAATTTGAATATCGCCCGGTTCCTGAAGCTTCAGTGGAATCGGCCATTGAATGCTGCCCGCGCGCCAGCCTTCCGGCATTTCCCATTTGATGTCGGTGGGAATTCCAGCATCGCCCGGATATTTCCAATAGGTGTGCCAATGCGGTTGCATTTTTAACCGCACGCCCACAAGAAACGGCTCGCCGGGAACGACGGCGCTGACATTTGCCAGGGCGTCGGCCTGCACGAGCTGTTTGCCCTGGTAAATCTGCGCCTGTGCCGTCATTGCCATCAGCACTGGCAGCCACAGGAAAAACGCCGAACGCCGAATTGCGCTCATGTGGTTACTTATCACTCCACATCGGTTCGGGCAATGGTTGGAGGTGGCTCATATCGTGCTGATAAAGGGAGAATGCGTTACTTCGTCGTTGTTGCGCTGATCGTCCTAGGCGTGATTTTCTTGCGACAGAAAAAAGCGGAAAATTCTGCACCCCAAAAAACGACTGAAGCGGTGGCTCAGGCAGCATTGACGCCGCGCCCGGCCAGCGAGCATGATTGGGCAAAGGCCGCAATTGATCGGACGAACGAAGTGAAGCAACAAGTGAAACGTGAACGTGCGTCGAACGAAGTGCCCTAATCAGGGATAACATCGTAAATCTCGATCAAGCCAAGTCCGTGGCGCCGATCGGACGTTTGGGATTAGCGATTTAATGGGTCGCGACGCCAATCTGGTGAACAGAGCCGCCTTAATGGCCGGCGTGCTCGCTCTGCGCTTGCGCCTTGGTATGGATTGCCTGCTTAAGTTCCTGCGCTGAGATGGGTCGCCCGGCAGACGCTGCGGCCTCATTTTTGCCAAGCTGGGTAACGTCGCTCAAAGGCGATCCCTCGTTTGTAAAAACTGCGTCGCGCCCAGTCTCATCTTTCTTAACTCGAAATCGCCCGTGCATGATGCCGACGAGTGGAATGAACTGGGTGCCGTTGTTTTCTACAAACAAGATGTCGCGCTCACCGACCTTGAATTTCGGCGCATCAGCAACCTCCATCGTCTCGGCGCCGACCGTGCCGCCCAGCATACGCAGAGTCACGCTCGCACCAGGATTGCCCTTGATGGCTTCCTCTACTTTAACCGTCACGTAGCTCATGATGTGACGTTGCGCGCCCTCACCGGTCCATTCGGAGCGGACGTCAGTTACAGTGCCTTGAAAAATCATTTCGGCCCGACCGACCAAATCATCAAACGATGGCGGAATAACGGTGGTGGCCAGAGCCACGCAGGCAATAACCAAAAGACTGCCAGATACTGATAAACGGGAGAACTTTTTCATGTGGAAGAACGCTAAATTTAGTTTGGTTCGGTACGGGATTCAATCGGCGCACATTTGAACCTAAGCGCGCAGCTTTCGTTCAATTTACGGATCGAGATCATATGCATCTACCAGCGCGATACCGGTGCCGTCATTAACGCCGCGAACAATGGCAGTATAGCTGCCGCTCGCCAGCGTCGCAATAATCGCGGACTCCTTGGCATTTGATGGCTGGTACCCACTAGCAGAGATCGCCGCCGCCTGTGTGCCACTGCCCCAGTCGTCATTGCTCGCGAGCAGGTTGCCGGAACTGTCATGCAACTCCAAGGTCGGATTAGAGAGCGTGCCGGAGAGCGAAAATGGCGGTGAGGCTAGCGACGGACCGATGGCGCGTACAATTAGTTTCTTTGCTGTCGAGCCATTGATGATTAGACCGCCGATAAGGACATTTTGGTTTGTGCCAACCTGTCCGCGAGTGGAAATGTTAGATAAACGCGCCGATAAAGAATCCAATTCATACACTTCGACCAACGCGACCCCGGTCGAATTGTTGTAGCCGCGCACGATCGCGGTGTAGGCGCCGGCCGCCAGAGTTGCAATCAGGGCTGATTCGTTGGTGTTGGTGGGGGCGTAGCCGCTGCTGCTGATCTGCGAAGCTTGCGATCCGCTCTGCCAGTCATCGTTCATCGCAATTGTGGCACCCGAGGAATCGTGCAACTCAAGCATTGGATCGCTCAAGGCGTTAGCGACGCCGTAACTGCCAAGAGTCGGCCCAAGCGCACGGACTATTACTGTTTTTGATTGCGAGCCAGAAACGATAAAACCGGCGATCATCACATTGTTTCCAGTGCCGACGTCCATTCGCGTCGAAATATTGGCAAAATGACTCGTAGACGGGCTCGGCGTGGGCGTCGGCGTTGGAGTTGGTGTCGGAGTAGGCGCTAGATACAGCGATTGAGCGCCGGAAATATCGTCGGCAGACAACGTCTCGCGATTGCTTATCACTGAGTTCATGATCGCGTCGACATGTTGCCCATGATCATCTGGATGATCCAAGCCGAGGGCATGACCAAGTTCATGGATTAGGACTCGCCGAATATCGCCTATGCACCACCCGTTTGTACCGAAACGCAGCGGCCCCCGATATGAATCGAACTGTTGATTTCTGTTAAAGAGAACGTCAGCCTCGACAATATTGCTACCGGAAGAGCGCCAGTAGGTCACTGCCAGCGTACCTGTTCCAAACTTTTGCCCGAATACGGTGTTGGAGAAGACAATCGCGTTGACGCCGTCACCGGAGGAAACGGGAGGACTGGCTACATTGCCAGTGTATTGCAATCGCGCCATGACGTGGTCCCACGCGGTGAGTGCGGGTGCTGCGGCAGTATCCCACGAAGTATTGCCATCAATAAGCGTGCGCCCAGCTGAACCGAGACCCATCTGGAACGTCACGAGGGTGCCGGCTGGCCAGTGTTGCCCCTCAAGCGCGTAGCCGCTTACGCGCCGCGAAACCGCCAGCAAAATGCCCCAAACAATCAGAATTGATAGCGATTGCAAACGTGCAAATGCTCTCTTCGACACGCAGTATCGGCGTGGAACGCGAAACAGGGTAAATCCCACAATTACCATAAAAGCAAGAACTATGCGAAGAGGTAAGGAACGCCAAAAGCGTGGGCAATTTCACGGTCGCAAAAATGCGAAACTTGCGCACTTAATACGTGATACGCATAATTGTCGCGGAGCTACTCAGCTTTTTTCGCAAATTTGCGCTGCCTATACCACCCGCACGAGCAGTTTAAGCGAAATATGCGCGAGTCCGGCGTTGGGCTGGACAGCGGATCAGGCTGGATGAGCCGGCTACCGCATCAACCCGGCCGGCAAGGTCAGGGGACGAGGAAAATCTTCTGCGAGTAGGGATCCTTGACCTTGCTACCAGATTGGTAACCCGTCACATCGACGTAACCGCCGTTGGGATCGTAAGGACTGAAAACGTACCCAGGTTTGCCAGGAACAGGCTTCGCCACTGGGAATTGCGCTGCCACATTTGAAGAGGAACTCCGCGGCGTCGCACTCGGCCGTGGCGTGGCTGCAGTTGAGGGTCGCGTTTCGTCCAGCTGGGATGGAGGCGAAGCGCTGGTCGTGGATGTCACAGTCCGCGACGGTCGAAAAGGCGTCGGCGAGGCCTGCGGAGGCATTGCCTCCACCGGTTGTCCTTCGTAAATTGTCCTCTCCGTTGTCTCAGTCGTTGTCTGGTCGTCGCCCCTCAACTTGTTTCTTACGAAATGCGCTGGCGCGGTTACAACCGCCGCGGAAGTGGACGCGACGTTTTCCGCAGTGCGACACCCAGCCGCGACTAGCGCCAGCACGAAAGTGAGTGCCGCAAGCCGAATCATTGTACGATGTTATCAGCGCGCCGCGGACACGCAACTTTTCGCCGCCTTGAAGTCGGAAAGCAATGCCGAGATCGCTTCCTCCGTTGCTGACCACGCGCACCTCAAGCGGAAAATGTCCGGCTCGATGAATTTGTAAAAATCCCATCCGCGCTCGCCCAACTTTTGCGCAACCATCGCATCGAGTCGAAAAAATACCGCGTTCGATTCGACCGGAAACACAATCTCAGCTCCGCAGTTTTGCAGCCCGCTGGCTAATTTGAGCGCCGCCTCATTCGCTTGTCGCGCGTTTTTCAGCCAGACTTCATTCTCCAACAAGGCGAGCCAGGGTGCCGCCAAAAAACGCATTTTGGACGCAAGATGTCCGCTCTGCTTTGCCCGGTAATCGAAATCCGCGCTGCGCTCTTTGTTGAAGAAAACGACCAACTCCCCCGCTGCCAGACCGTTCTTCGTTCCGCCGAAGCAAAGGACTTCCACGTCGGCTCGCCAGGTGATTTCCTTCGGTGCGCATCGAAGTGCCGCAATGGCATTCGCGAACCGCGCACCGTCCATGTGTAAAAACATCCCGCGCTTTTTTGCAAATGCTGAGATCTCGCGAATCTCATCAGGGCCATAGACGGTTCCCAATTCCGTTGCCTGCGTGAGGCTGATCACGCGCGGCTTATGCGAATGTAATTCGTGTTGCCGTGTCAGGGCCGCTTCCACTTCGCGCAAATCAATCTTGCCCATCGCGCCGCGCGTGGGAATTAGTTTGGATCCACCAGTATAAAATTCGCACGCGCCGCATTCGTCATTGTCGACGTGCGCGTGCTCATGGCAGATCACGCTCTGAAACGGCTGGCAAAGTTGTGCCAGGGCTAGGGCATTGGCCGCTGTTCCGTTGAAGAGGAGAAAGACATCGCAGTCGATTTCGAAAAGCTCACGGACGCGATCACACAGACGCCGTGTCCATTCATCGTCGCCGTAAGATGCTGCTGCGCCGGTATTCGCGGCGGCGAGCGCGGTGGCTGCTTCCGGGCAAAGGCCTGCTGTATTGTCGCTCGCGAATTCCTGACGCCGCTCAGTCACACTGCCAGTCGCTACCCGAGTTTTCTGTTTCGAGCAATCGAATGATGCCGGTCTGGCCTTTGATTATCTGGCATCGAATGTCGCAGCAGTCGCCAGATTTGCTCGTGTCGCCAAGCGCTATATGCGGCCATCAGCCGCGACTTTGCCAACGGCGAGGCGCGGTTTACAATCGGACATGAATCTCTTGCAGGCCGAGGTCGAGCGACGCGGCGCCCAAATCTTTGATCTGGTCGATCGCCATCCGGAATCGATTTTTAGCAAGGCCGGGTTCTATCAGCGAATGATGGAGTTCTCGATGCGCGACGAGCATTTCAAAGTGCAAATGTTCCGTTTCGTTGATGTGCTCGCTTCCCTCCGCCGCGGCTCCGACATCGTGCAACATCTCGATGAATATTTTGCCGACATGCGCAATGGATTCGCCCCGTTCATCCGCACCGGGGTGTCGCTCGCGCGCATCGTCCCGATCATCAGTGGAAAATTCCTGCGCTGGAACGTCTCTGGCATGGCGCGGCAGTTCATCGCCGGCCGCAATCCGGATGAGGTAATGAAAACGCTGCGCAAAAAGCGGCGCCAAGGAATCGGATTCACTGTCGATCTGCTTGGCGAAGCAGTCGTCAGCGAAGAGGAAGCTAACGAGTATGCGGCGCGTTGTCAGGAATTACTCGAACATCTCGCCCGGGAAACGCGCGGCTGGACCGATCCGCTCGGTAAAAACTCCGAGCTGTTTCCAGTCGTAAATGTGTCGGTAAAAATTTCCGCGCTCTATTCGCAAATGAATCCGGCCGATCCGGCTGATGCAATTGCGCATCTCGCGCCAAAGCTCCGCCCGATTTTACGCCGCGCGAAGGAGCTCGGCGCTTTCATCAATTTCGACATGGAAAGCTACGCGCACAAAAATGCGACTCTCGAACTTTTTCGAACCCTCTTCACCGAGCCGGAGTTTCGCGACTGGCCGCATGCCGGCATTGTCATTCAGGCTTATTTGCGCGACGCCGAAAATGATTTGCATGATCTGATTGCGTGGGGACGGGAGCGCGGGACACGTTTTACTGTTCGTCTGGTCAAAGGCGCGTATTGGGATTACGAAAAAATTAAGTCCACCCAAAACGGCTGGGTCATTCCGGTATGGATGCAAAAACCGGAGAGCGATGCCAATTTCGAAAGGCTGAGCCGCATTTTACTCGAGAACGAATCGATCGTCACTTCCGCGTTCGGTTCACACAACGTCCGTAGCATCGCGTACGCGCAGGCATTGGCGGAGGAGCTCGGGATCGATCGCAGCCGTTTCGAATTTCAGTTGCTCTATGGAATGGCCGGGCCGATCAAGCGCGCGCTGGTCGAGATGGGCTATCGGGTTCGCGAATATTCACCAGTGGGCGAACTGTTGCCGGGGATGTCGTACTTGGTGCGTCGCCTCCTTGAAAATACCTCTAATGAAGGATTCTTGCGCGCGAAGTTCTCTGAACATGTTTCGGCAACCCAATTGCTGCGTGATCCGCGTGATTTTGTGAACGGCGACAATCCGCCTTCGACCACGATCATTCCGAGCGCCGCGGGATCCCTCGGTCCGAGCCGGACTGGCATTTTCGCTCGGGATGACGGAGCGGGCCGCAACGGCGCCAACCGCGAGATGCCACCCGGCGATACCTACAAGAATGCTTCGCTGACAAATTTTGTTTATCCCGAGGCCCAGGAAAAAATGCGCGCCGCTTTGCGCGAAGTGCGTGCGCGTTTCGGACAAAAGTACCCAATCGTGATTGATGGCAAAGAAGTTTGGACCGACAAGCTGCTGCCGTCGCTGAATCCGAGCGCGCCAGATCAAATCGTTGGCTTGGTTGCTGAGGCCGGAATTCCCGAAGCCGAGAGCGCAGCGAAAGCGGCGCGACGCGCGTTTGAGTCGTGGAGCCGCACGCCATTCGAAGAACGCTGCGAGTTGCTCGAGCGCGTGGCCGCCATCCTCGATTGTCGCCGGTTCGAACTTTCTGCGGTCGAAGTTTTCGAGGTCGGCAAAGCGTGGGCCGAAGCCGACGGGGACATCCGCGAAGCAATGGATTTTTGTCTCTTCTACGCGCATCAAATGCGACGCCTCGGAAAGCCGCGGCTGACCCAACACGTTCCCGGCGAGGAAAGTTACCAGCATTACTGGCCGCGCGGGGTCGCCCTCGTAATCGCCCCTTGGAATTTTCCGCTCGCGATTCTCTGCGGAATGGTCACCGCCGCACTCGTCACCGGCAACACCGTGATCATGAAACCGGCCGAGCCTTCAGCGATCCTCGGGGCGCTGCTGATGGAGATTTTCGAGGAGGCAGGAATTCCACCCGGCGTCCTGAATTGTCTGCACGGTCGCGGCTCGGTCATCGGCGCCTACCTGGTTGATCATCCCGATGTGGAAATGATCGCATTTACCGGTTCGCGTGAAGTTGGCCTGCGAATCTGGGAATCGGCCGGCAAAACGCGACCCGGCCAGCGCGAACTCAAGCGCGTTGTCTGCGAGATGGGCGGCAAGAACGCCGTCATCGTCGATTCCGACGCCGATCTCGACGAAACGATCGTCGATACTATTTACTCCGCTTTCGGTTATCAGGGGCAGAAATGTTCCGCCTGTTCGCGTCTGATTGTGCTCGAAGAAAATTACGACCGCGTGATGCAGCGGTTGCTCGCAGCCGCTGCGAGTTTGCGCGTTGGCAACCCAGAGGAGCCGGGAATTACTGTTGGTCCCGTGATCGACGAGACTGCCTATCGCCGCATTCAGGAAATTATCGAGCGCGGCAAAAACGAAGCGACTCTCGCTTTCCAGGCAACCAGCATACCGGACAAAGGTTATTTCGTTCCGCCCACCATTTTTACCGACGTAAAACCGGAAATGACGCTAAGTCAGTGTGAAATTTTCGGGCCGGTGTTGAGTGTGTTGAAAGCGCGCGATCTCGACGATGCGATCAGAATTGCGAACGATACCGATTACGCCCTCACCGCCGGATTCTTCTCGCGCAGTCCCGCTAACATCGAGCGGATCAAAGCCGAACTCGTCGCTGGGAATGTTTATGTCAATCGCTCCTGCACCGGCGCGGTGGTCGGCCGGCATCCTTTCGGTGGATTCAAAATGAGCGGAGGCGGGACCAAGGCCGGCGGCGGCGACTACTTGCTGAACTTCCTCGTCCCGCGCGTCGTCACCGAAAATATCATGCGCCACGGCTTCGCCCCCGAAGCTACGCCCGAATACCGCGACGAATTTCTTTGGTCGTCGCGGTAAGCGCGCAACTTCGGCAGGTAAATTGCCAAGCAATAATTCCGGGTAGCCCGCG
>Ga0209153_1000176_pt1 | contig 35192 bp, 32 predicted proteins | sample GraSoiAngelo_120_FD_185877 | JGI IMG/M metagenome (GOLD analysis project Ga0209153, IMG submission 185877) | Grasslands soil microbial communities from the Angelo Coastal Reserve, California, USA - 14_0919_09_20cm (SPAdes) (version 2) | ecosystem: Environmental > Terrestrial > Soil > Grasslands ... | reverse complement strand
CTCGATCTGGTCGTGGGTGACGTAGACGGTGGTGGTCTTGAGCCGCTGGTGCAGTTCCTTGATCTCGGTGCGCATCGCCACGCGCAGCTTGGCGTCGAGGTTGGACAAGGGCTCGTCGAACAGGAACACCTGGGGATCGCGGACGATGGCCCGGCCCATCGCCACGCGCTGGCGCTGGCCGCCGGACAATTGCCGCGGATAGCGGTCGAGCAAGGGCGTCAGCGCCAGGATTTCGGCGGCGCGGGCGACCCCCTTCTTGATCTCGTCAGCGCCGGCGCCGCGAAGCTTCAGCGAAAAACCCATATTGTCGGCAACCGTCATATGCGGATACAGCGCATAGTTCTGGAATACCATCGCGATGTCGCGTTCCTTGGGCTGAACATTGTTGACGACGCGCTCGCCGATCGAAATCGTGCCGGAGGTGATGTTTTCCAGGCCCGCCAGCATCCGCAGCAAGGTCGATTTGCCGCAGCCGGAGGGGCCGACCAGAACGACGAAGGCGCCGTCCTCGATCGGGATCGTCACGCCGTGCAGGACCTCAAAGTTGCCAAACGATTTGCGCACGTCGCGAATTTGCACCGACGACATCCATTCCCTCCTAGATCTACCTCGGCGCCCCGCGGTGAATTCCGCGGGTCGTCCTCTTGTTTAACCCGGGGTCTTATCAGACTTTTTCGGCGATGTCGTCGGATCAAAGTCGTAGGAATTCGCGGCGTTCGGCGACGTTGCGAACTGAGCGGCGACATGCAAACATCGGCCGCCCAATCACGACAATGCCGCACGATAATTTAAGGCGTGTGCGCTGCGGGAGAAACCATGAACAAACCGCTCACCGGCGTCACCAGGCGCAAACTCCGTTCCAGCGAATGGTTCAACAACCCGCATAACCCCGGCATGACCGCGCTCTACCTCGAGCGCTACCTCAACTTCGGCCTGACCCGGCAGGAACTGCAATCCGGCAAGCCGATCATCGGGATTGCGCAGACCGGCAACGACCTGTCGCCCTGCAACCGCCATCATCTCGAATTGGCACACCGGGTGCGCGAAGGTATCCGGGCCGCCGGCGGCATCGCCATGGAATTTCCGACCCACCCGATCCAGGAGACCGGCAAGCGCCCGACTGCGGCGCTCGACCGCAATCTCGCCTATCTCGGACTGGTCGAAATCCTGTTCGGCTATCCACTCGATGGCGTGGTCCTGACCACTGGCTGCGACAAGACCACCCCGGCCTGCCTGATGGCGGCGGCCACCGTCAATTTGCCGGCGATCGTGCTGTCGGGCGGCCCGATGCTGAACGGCTGGTTCAACGGCGAGCGCTCGGGCTCCGGCACCGTGGTCTGGAAAGCACGCGAACGGCTTGCCGCTGGCGAGATCGACTATGACAAGTTCATGGACATCGTAGCTTCCTCGGCGCCCTCGATCGGCCATTGCAACACGATGGGCACCGCCTCAACCATGAATTCGCTGGCCGAGGCGCTCGGCATGTCGCTCCCCGGATGCGCCGCGATCCCCGCTCCCTATCGCGAGCGCGGCCAGATCGCCTACGAAACGGGCACGCGCATTGTCGGGATGGTCTGGGAGGATTTGAGGCCGTCGGACATCTTGACGCGAAAAGCCTTCGAGAACTGCATCGTCGTCAACTCGGCGATCGGCGGATCGACCAACGCGCCGATCCATATCAACGCGCTGGCCCGCCATGTCGGCGTGGAGCTCACGATCGACGACTGGCAAAAATACGGCCACAAGATTCCGCTGCTCGTGAACATGCAGCCGGCCGGCTTCTACCTCGGCGAGGAATATCACCGTGCCGGCGGCGTGCCGGCGGTGGTGCGCGAATTGATGAAGCACAAGCACATCCACGAAGACGCGATGACCGTCAACGGCCACACCATCGGCGAGAATTGCCGCGAGGCGGCAACGCCCGACGGCGACGTGATCTTCAGCTACGACAAGCCGCTGGTGAAAGATGCGGGCTTTTTGGTGCTGCGCGGCAATCTGTTCGATTCCGCGATCATGAAAAGCAGCGTGATCTCAAAGGAGTTCCGCGACCGTTATCTGGCCAACCCGAAGGATCCGAACGCATTCGAGGGCCGCGCCATCGTGTTCGAGGGCCCGGAGGATTATCACAAGCGGATCGACGATCCCTCGCTCGATATCGACGAGCACTGTATCCTGTTCATCCGTGGCACCGGCCCGATCGGCTACCCCGGCGGAGCCGAGGTGGTGAACATGCAGCCGCCGGCAGCGCTAATCAAACGCGGGATTCTGTCGCTGCCCTGCATCGGCGACGGCCGCCAGTCCGGCACCTCCGGCTCGCCCTCGATCCTCAACGCCACGCCGGAAGCCGCCGCCGACGGGGGACTAGCGATCCTCAAGACGGGCGACAAGGTCCGCGTCGACCTCAACAAGGGCAGCGCCAACATCCTGGTCTCGGATGATGAGTTGAAGAAGCGGCGCGCGGACCTCAAGGCCAGCGGCGGCTTCCCCTATCCGGCCAACCAGACGCCGTGGCAGGAACTCTACCGCTCGACCGTCGGCCAGCAGGCCACCGGCGCCTGCATGGAGTTCGCCACTCGTTACCACGACATCGCAGCAACGGTCGGCGTGGCCAGGGATAATCATTAGGCTGTCACCGTCATTGCGAGCGAAGCGAAGCAATCCATTTCACCGCGTAGAGAAAGAATGGATTGCTTCGTCGCAAGCGCTCCTCGCAATGACGAAAGAAAAGTAAGGAACCAAAAATGTCCGATCGACTGAAGGGGAAGCGCGCTGTTATTACCGCCGCGGCGGCGGGCATCGGGCGGGCTTGTGCGATCGCATTCGCCCGTGAAGGCGCAACCGTGATCGCCACCGACATCAATGAAAGCGGCATCGCTACGCTCGGCAAGGAGGGTATCGCCGAGACGGCACGGCTCGATGTTCGCAGCACCGCCGAGGTCGACAGCTTCGCCAGGCGCGTCGGCAAGATCGACATCCTGCTCAATGCGGCGGGGTTCGTGCACCACGGAACCATTCTGGACTGTTCGGAACAAGACTGGGATTTTTCGTTCGACCTCAACGTCAAATCCATGCACCGGACGATCAGGGCATTTCTGCCGGCCATGCTGGCGGGCGGCGGCGGCAGCATCGTCAACATCTCGTCCTGCGCGGCGTTGCGGCCACCGGCCAACCGTTATGTCTACAGCGCGTCCAAGGCGGCGGTTTCGCTGCTCACCCGCGCGGTTGCGCTCGACTTCATCACCCAGGGCATCCGCTGCAACAGCATCTGCCCCGGCACCGTGGAGACGCCCTCGATGCTGGAGCGCGCGGCTGCCGCCGGCCCGGATGGACGCGAGAAATTCGTCTCCCGCCAGAAGATGGGCCGGCTCGGCACCGCGGAGGAAATCGCGGCCATGGCGGTCTATCTCGGCAGCGACGAAAGCGCGTTCACCACCGGCGTCGACCTCGTGGTCGATGGCGGCTATATGCTCTGACGTCCACGCGATCAAAGGCTCCCCCATGAACAAGATCGACTTGAACGGACGCTGCGCCGTCGTCACCGGCGGCGCGCAGGGATTTGGCCGCGCGATCGCCGAGCGCTTCGTTGCCTCAGGCGCGAAGGTCGCGATCTGGGATCACGACCTGCCCTTCGCCGAAAAGACCGCAAAGGAGATCGGGCCCGGCGTCAGCGCGTTCAAGGTTGACGTCTCCGATCTCTCCGCGGTGGAAAAGACCCGCGACGAGACGCTGCAAGCGTTCGGCAAGATCGACATCCTCGTCAACAATGCCGGCATTGCCGGCGTCAACAAGTCGGTGTGGGAAACCGATTTGGAGGAGTGGCGCAAGGTGCTGCGCATCAATCTCGATGGTCCCTTCATCTGCTGCAAGGCCATCGTGCCGGCGATGCTGAAACAGAAATACGGCCGTATCGTCAACATTGCCTCGATCGCCGGCAAGGAAGGCAATCCCAACGCCGCGCATTATTCGGCTTCCAAAGCGGGCCTGATCGCGCTGACGAAATCGCTCGGCAAGGAGCTTGCCGCCCACGACATCCTGGTCAACGCGGTGACGCCTGCCGCCGCCAAAACCGCGATCTTCGACCAGCTGACACAGCAGCACATCGACTTCATGCTGTCCAAGATCCCGAAGGGCCGTTTCGTGCTGGTGGAGGAACTCGCCGCGATGGTGGCCTGGCTCGCGTCGGAAGACTGCGCGTTCTCCACCGGTGCGGTGTTCGACATTTCCGGCGGCCGGGCGACCTACTAGCCGGACAAAAACTGCGAAAACAACCCCATGCACAGTAGGGATGGTGTCTCGCCGCGGTCGCCGAGACAAAGCAATACGGCACGTTCCTGCAACCGAATGCCGCTGCGGGAGCTTGATCGCTAACGGGGCGAAGTGAACGCAGCCTGCGTCGCATCACGCCACCGGGTAGTGGTACGCGGCTCCGATCGAGCGAGTTCAAGACCGCTGCATTACCCGTTCGGTCCGACGGCCGGCCGTCGTCGCGATCCAGATGCCGGCAAACACCGTCACGATGCCGCCGACGAGATTCCAGCCGAGCGGCTCCTGGAGCAGGATCGCGCCGACCAGCGACGCCGCTACCGGATTGACGGTCACGGAGATTGCGCCGCGGGTGGGCGTCGTGCGGGCCAGTGCGAACGCCCATAGATAGAATGTCAGCGCGCTGCCGAACGCGCCGAGATAAGTGGCAGCCAGCCATTGCGGCGTTCCGAAAGCGGCCACAGGCGTGAAACTGCCGCGGCAGCACGATATCACGATGAGACATGCCGCGCCGACGCCCATGGACATGGTGGTGAACGGAATGGGGCCGGAGCGAGCGATGAACGGCTTGGACCAGATGCTATAGATCGCCATGCACAGGGCGGCGCCGACCATCAGAAGATCGCCGCGCCACGCGCCCAGCGGCGCCGAAGCCAGGCCCGACAGGAGAGCAATGGCGACGCCGAGCGTCGCAATCACGACCCCGAGCGACTTGCGCGCCGTCAGGGCTTCGCTACCGAGCGCCGCGCCGACGACCATTGTCAGCAGGGGAAGGGTCGACAAGGCAAGCGCGCCCCGCGCCGCCGTGGTGAAGATCAGAGAGGCGTTAAACAGGATCGGGAACAGGGCAAAGTATAGCACGCCCAATCCCGCCACACCGGGCCAGTCCTGGCGCGGCCACTCAACGCCGCCTTGCAAAAGCGCCACCGGCAACAACAGCAGAAAGCCGATGCCAAACCGGAAAGACCCGATCGCAAGAGGATCAATCGCGTTCACCAGATAACGCGTGGCACCGATCGAGGTCCCGCCGAGGCCGCTCGATAAGACTGCCGCCAGTACGCCCCAGCCCTCTCCCATTCCCTCACCCCTCGCTTTTCTAGCTTGCGCGCGAGGATAAGGGAGCGCTACCAATCAAGAAATGGAATTTACCTGATAAAGGAAATAACGTTTCGTTATGAGTCTGCCCACCCTCGATCCGGATCTATTGAAGGCGTTCGTCGCGGTGGCGGACCATCGCTCCTTCACGCGTGCTGCCGCCACGCTCAACCGGACCCAATCGGCTGTGAGCATGCAGATCAAACGCCTCGAAGATCGCCTCGGCGTGGACCTTTTCAACCGGACCAAGGCGAACGTCGATTTGAGCTCTGCGGGCGAAGGCCTGCTCGGATACGCAAGGCGCATCCTGACGCTGAACGAAGAGGCGGTCGGCAGCCTCGCCGAGCGCAAGGTCGAAGGCGTGGTCCGTCTCGGCGTGATGGACGACTACGGCACCTTTATCGTTCCACCCTTGTTGGCGAGTGTCCTCGCCGGCTATCCGCGGATCCATGTCGAGATGGAAACCGGGCTCACTGCTTCCATGCCAGCGCGGCTTGGTGCGGCTTATGACCTCGTCATCGCAATGCATCCGGAAGGACGTGGCGCGGGTGAATTCCTGCGGCGTGAACAGGCCGTCTGGGCGACCGGCCCTTCTCGGGCGGTCGAGGAGCAGGAGCCGCTACCTGTCGCGCTCTACCCGCAAGGCTGCCTGTTCCGGAAATGGGCGATCGAAGCGCTCGACGCAGCAAAACGGCCTTGGCGGTTGGCTTTCGTCAGCCACAGCCTCGCAGCCGTGGAGTCGGTCGCGGCGCAGGGTCTCGCTGTGACCGTCGTGAAGACCGGCACGTTTCCGACGAAGCTGCGTCCGCTGTCCGATCGCGACGGCATGCCACGACTGCCGGCTGCGGACATCTGCCTGCATCGCGCCGCCAACCTCTCGCGGGCAGGCGCGCTTCTCGCCGATCACTTGCGGACAAACATCTCGAATTGTCCTGATCTGTCATTGAGGCGCGCAGATGATAGCGTCGCCCGAGTCGCCTGAACTGAGCAGGATAAGCGATTGGCCTCAAACCTCACCCTCTATGCCGCGTCAGTCTGGGTGCTGCCGCTGATTTTCGCCATCACCTTTCATGAGGCGGCGCACGGCTTTGCCGCGCACCGGCTGGGCGACGACACGGCCTGGAAACTCGGCCGCGTCAGCTTCAATCCGATCAAGCACATCGACCCGTTCGGCACGATCCTGCTGCCGGCGATGCTGCTGCTGGCGCACTCGCCGTTTCTGTTCGGCTACGCCAAGCCGGTGCCGGTTAATTTCCGCAACCTGCGCAATCCACGGCTGGACATGGTCTGGGTGGCGCTGGCGGGCCCCGCCACCAACATCATCCTGGCGCTGGCGGCAGCGCTGGCATTCCACGGCCTGGGCCTGGCACCTGCGGATTGGGCGCAATGGATCGCCGACAACCTTAAAAACGCGCTCGTTATCAATGTCGTGCTGGCGGTCTTTAACATGATGCCGATACCGCCGCTTGACGGAGGACGCGTCGCGGTCGGCCTGTTGCCGCGGCCCCTCGCCGACCCGCTTTCGCGGCTGGAGCCGTTCGGAATGCTGATCCTGATCGGAATTTTGATCCTGCTGCCCTTGGCGGGCTCGCAGTTCGGTCTAAATCTTGATGTTATTTCGGCGATACTGCGGACATCGACTGGCTATGTGCTGCGGTTGATTCTACTTCTTACCGGCAACACTTAAGTCAGCAAGAGAAACTGCCGAAAAGGCCAGAGGCCGTCTTGGTCAAAGCTGCCGACATGATGATCGCGCGACGTGCCGACACCAGGGCCCGCGCCGATTTTGCGACCTGGAAAATGATGGCCAAGCTGAACGGTGCCTCCGCCTTGCCGCCTGAGGCCCAGAACTTCCTGGCAAGTTACAGGGGGCTTCTTGCGAAAATGCCCGAGGCCGAGGCAACCGAAGCCACCATCAACCTGATGTACAAGACCTACTTTGCGGAAATGGGCGGTATCGGAACGCCGCCTGACGTGCGGCCTCGGCCCAGCCCACCCGTGGCCGACAACAACGTGACCGCCTTCAGGCGCCCCCCGGCCAAGCCGAAACCGTCTATTTTTGGGTCGAACGCGACGCCGCGGCTTCCGGTGGCGCTCATCTTCGCCTGCCTCGTCGTGGTCTATGTCGGCATCCGCTACTACTGGCGGTAAGACTGCGGATGCCGCGGTTTAGCTCCTGCCCTTGATGCGAAAGATCACCGGCAAGGTGAAATTCAGCCCCTCGTCGGCGATCACCGGCGGCGGTTGGGGCACCGGATCGGAGCGCCGGATCATCGCCAGCGCGGCCTCGTCGAAGGCGGTGTCGCCTGATCCCTTGACGATGCTCGCCGAGAGCACGTGCCCCTTCCGATCAAGCGCGAAGCCGACCACGATCTCGGCGCTCTTGAGCGTGCGACCCGCTGGATAGCGCTTGTGCTTGTCGAGATGCGCGACCAATTCCTTCTGCCAGGTGGCGCGGATCCGCCGCGCGGTGTCGCCGGTGCCAAGCGCGGGCGCGACCGAACGCGCCGCTTGCGGAATATTGTCCGAGCTCGGAGTTGCCATCGCCTCCGCGGCGACGGATTCCTGCGACGCCTCCGTCGCCACGGTCGCGACCTTGGCTTCGTCCTCGACCGGCTTCTTCACGTCGTTCGGCGTCACCACGCGATCGGGATTCTCGGTCTCGGTCGGCGTATCCTTCGGCAGATCGCTTTCCTTGACTTCGGCTTTTTGTTCGGCCAGCGCCGGCGAGGCAACGGAGGCCTCGGTATCCGGGCCCGGCGGCAGGTCGGTGGGATCGAGCTTGGGCGATGTCAATTCCAGCCCGATCTCGATCGCCGGCGCGCCGACTTCGTCGTCAACGTCGTCGCTGCGCAGATGGGCAACCGCCAGCGCAGCGCCGCCAAGGTGCAGCGCGAGCGCGGCGATGCCTGCAAACATCCACAGCCGCCGCGAAGGTTTTTGCTCGATGTCGAGGCCGGTCATCTCGCCACCGTTCAAGGCCTTGAACTTGCCGCTGGCAGCGCTTGCGCAGCCGTATCCGGAACGCCTTCCAGCGCCACCAGCTTGATCCTCGCATAACCCCCTGCCCGCAAGATCTCGAGCACGTCCATCAATTCGCCATAGGGCACGGCACGGTCGGCGCGCAGGAAGATGAAACGATCCTTGCTCGCATCCGGCATTGCATCGAGCGAGCGCACCAGATCGACACGCTTGACCTGGGTTTCGCCGATCGCCACCGCGAGATCCGACTTGATGCTGACATAGGTCGGTTTGTCCGGCTTCTTCTGCGCTGTCGCGCTCGACGACGGCAGGTCAACCGGCAGGTCGACCGTCGCGAGCGGCGCCGCCACCATGAAGATGATCAGCAGCACCAGCATGACGTCGATAAAGGGCGTGACGTTGATTTCGTGCGCTTCCGCGAACTCCTCGTCGTCGTCAAACCCGCCTTCGGCGATCGAAGCGCTCATCGCTTACTCCGCTGCGCGCGAATGCGCGCCACCAGCAGCATTGACATGGGTACGGTCGAGATCGCGCGACAACAGCCGCGCCGCGGCGCCGGAGGCACGGCTGACCAGTTCGAGATAGCTTTTCGTCACCCGCGCGAAGTGATTGTAGATGATGACGGCCGGAATCGCGGCGACGAGCCCAATCGCGGTGGCGAGCAACGCCTCGGCAATACCGGGCGCTACCACAGCGAGATTGGTCGTCTGCGCCTTCGAGATGCCGATAAAGCTGTTCATGATGCCCCACACCGTGCCGAACAGCCCGACAAACGGCGAGGTCGCGCCGATGGTCGCGAGCAATCCCATGCCGAGCCGGATCCGGCGCGCTTCGGCGCGCACAATCTCGGCGAAGCTCGACGCGGCGCGCTCCTTGATGCCGCTGTCGGAGGAGATCCCGGCCGATAGCCGCGCCTCACGTATCGCAGCCGCCAGGAACGCGGACAACACGCCGGTCTTGGCCCCGAGCGCGAATTGCGCGTCGGCCAGCGAGCGCGCGTCGACAATCTTGCCAAGCGCGGAACGCAGCATGCGCTGCACCACCGCAAGCTCGATCACTTTTGCGATGAAAATCGTCCAGGTTACGAGCGAGGCGAAGGCAAGCCCAATCATCACCGCCTTGACCAGCACATCTGCCGATAGAAACATCGACCACGGCGACAATTCGCGCAGCGCAGCGGTCGTCGATTTCAGCGACCTGCTGCCGCCGTCGGCAGGGTTCGCAGCCGCGTCTGACCCCGAGGGAGCGGCCGCTAACGGCGCCTGAGCCTGTCCGGCCGGCGCCGCCGGCGTCGGATCGGCCGCCGGTTGCGACTGCGCGGGAACCTCTCGAGGCGGGGAAGCCGCCTGTTGGGCGGACAGCTGTTGCGCAGACATCAGCGACATCACGGCGAGTGCGAAGGCTACGGCGCGGACCGCTTTAAGGCATGTTGATTTCATCATTCGGTCCAGTGGCGGATCATATTGTAAAGCAGGCCCGCGGCCAGTTGGGGATTTGCGGCATGCCGAAGGAAGTTGCCACGGCGCAGTGGAGCTGCGCCAACGCAGCCCATACCGGCCGAATGTCAGCCAATCGGCGGAGCGCGCGGCTGGAATGCGCCGCGGGCCGCCTGCAGGTCGACGAACGCGGCGTCGGCGGCGGCCAGATACAGGAATTCAACGGCCTGGGGCGCCGGCAGGCAAGGCGCCGTGGCATCCACCAGCGTACTGGCCAGCGCCATTACTGCGCAGATCACGCAGTCTTCGTCTGGCTGGCCGGGTGGCACATCGCGAGAGGCCTTCAGCGGGACCGCGCCAGAAGCGATCGCATGCGAGACGCGGTCCAGCGCGTGCAAATGCGCGACGGCAAAAAAACCCGATCGCTTGGCATCCATCGATGCGGATGCCGCCTGCGCGCCACCGTGGAAATGTCCAAACGACAGTAGAAACTGGATCGCGAGCGCGAAAAGCGCGAGACGCGACCCAAATCTGACCTTTGATCGGAACCATTTCATGCCGGCACTCGCCTTGAGCGGAACCTTCGACGCGTTCCGATCACTCGCGCTGTTACAATATAACATCTCGGCGACCACGCCTAGGGAAGTATTCATACCTCGGCCCAACAGCGGATCAGGTTGTGATAGATGCCGGTCAATTTGACCGTTTCAGGGTCGTCGCGCCCGAGCCGCTCCGCCAGAGTCTGGATCGCGCTATCGAGGTCGAAGATCAGGCTGCGGGCATGCGCGTCGCGTATCATGCTCTGGAGCCAGAAAAAAGAAGCGACGCGCGTACCTCGCGTAACCGGCGACACCAGATGCAGGCTGGACGCGGGATAAAGTACGAGATCCCCGGCCGGCAGCTTGATTTCGTGGGAACCGTAGCTGTCTTCGATTACTAGCTCGCCGCCATCATATTCCTCCGGCTCTGCCAGAAACAGCGTCACCGACAGATCGGTCCGGATTCGTAAACCGGTGAGATGGTCGCCGCGCACCGCGTTGTCGACGTGAATGCCGAAACGATGCCCCTCGGCCGCAGTATAACGATTGAACAGCGGGGGGAAGATACGCAGCGGTATGGCGGCGGAGAGAAAACGAGGGTTGGCCGTCAGCGCCGAAATAATGCGGCCGCCAAGTTTGCGCGCGACCTCGCTGTCGGGAGGCAATTGCTCGTTACGCTTTACCAGTGTCGATTGCGCGCCGGCGGTCGAACGGCCGTCTTCCCACGCGCAACCGTCCATGATGCGGCGGAAGTCCGCCGCATCGGCCTTGCTCAGCACTTCCGGCACGCAAATCAACATCGTTTCGGCTATCAGAACCGCGCTGATATCACCAAAGATGCCGTGCGGCCCGGTGCTTCCAGGACGAACGGCGCCGAACTCTGGTACAGCGCGTCGTAGTAGAGCTTGTTAAAGACGTTATTGACGGACAATTTGACCTTCCAGTTCTTGTCGATCTTCGCTTCAACAAACGTGTCGAAACGCCAGTAGCTCGGCAGCGACGTGCCCTGGTTCGCGGCGAGCAAGGTGCCGCCATAGATCTTCGACCGGTAGACCGCTTGTCCGCCGATCTCCCAGACATCGGTGAGCTGATATTTGGACAACAGGCTGAAGGATTGATGCGCGACGTTGGCGAGCGGAAGCCCGACGTTCGACGTGTACAGCGCCGCATTGGCCACCGGCGCCAGCGATTTCGTCACCTCCGACTGCATCAACACCAGGCCGCCGAACAGGCTCCATTTAGGGGTGATCTTTCCTCCCGCCTCGAGGTCGATGCCGCGGATGCGATAGGCCGCGCCCGCGGTGATGCATGCGACGTTGCCCGTCGTAGGAGGATTGGTGACGGGATAGGGGCAGGTTGCCGTCTGGGTCGCGGAGGTGACGTTTTGCGATTCGCGCGCGTTGTCCTTTTCGGTCTGGAACAATGCCGCCGTTACCAGCAAATGGCGATCGAACAGCTCCCACTTGGTGCCGACCTCGGCAGCCCGGTTCTTTTCCGGGCCGAAGATCTGGTTCGAGTTTCCATTGAGAGCCGGCGCGATGCCGCCATAGTTTGCGCTGGTGCCGTCGAACTCCGAGCCCACCGGATCCGATGAGGTCGCGTAAGCCGCGTAGACGCTGGCGATTGCCATCGGCTTGAGGACGACGCCGAGGTTGAAGTTCGGCAAGCCGAATTCGGCGGCTTGCGCACCGAACTTGCTCGCTCCGCTCACCGTGCTGAAGCCGTTTACGCCAATATTGTAGTCATCGTACCGGATGCCGCCGTTGAGGATAAGCAGATCGTTGTAGTTGGCGGTGTCGATCAGGTATGCGCTCTTGGTGTCGATGGCGAGATTCGTGGGCAGGCCGGCAAGCGCCGGTGTCGCGAACGGCAATGACGTAAATTGCGGATTGAACACGCTCTCGGTCACCGAACCTGCGCCGTTGGACGGCGTGCCGATCACTTCCGAGCTCAGGCCGGTGTATTTATCGATATAAGCGGTCTCCCGGGAGAGCTCGACGCCCGCGAGCGCGGTATGCTTGAACCCCTCAAGATTGAACTTGTAAGTCGCCTCGGTCTGGTTGGCGGCCACATCGGTGACCTGATAGCGGCTCTGCGGATTGGCGCTCAGCGTCCAGCTGGAAGGCGGACCCGTAAGGACGGGGTTCTCCGGGATGGTGCCGATATAGTTCAATGCCGATCGCGAAGCGCGCATCTTGTCGCTGATGATGAGGTCAGGAGTAATCTGGACTTCGGTGTTGATCGTTCCGATGTCTTGCTGGACCTTGAAGAAATCGCGATTGACGAACCCATAAAAAGTATCGCGATTGACACCGAATTCGGGGAACGGCCCGCCAGCGGTGGTTGCCGGGTTCGGCCGATAGTAGGGCACGCCGAAATCCGGCAATCCATGCAGGTCGGTGCGAACGTAATCGGCGGTGATCTTGACCGCGTCGACCGGCCTCCATTTGATCGCGACGAACCCGCCGTCGCGATTGTCCGTGGCATAGCTGCGGCCGGCGATGCCGGCGTCCTGAAATAGCCCGCCGGCCCGGATCGCAAGCGTCGGACTGATGACTTGATTGACGTCAAGCACGACACGCTTCGTCTGGTCGGTGCCGAAGGTGGTGTCCATGTTGTAGAAATTTTTCTCGGTCGTCGCCTGCTTGGTTACGATGTTGATCGCGCCGCCAGTGGTGCCGCGGCCGGCAAAGGACGAACCTGGTCCGCGCAGGATTTCGACCTGTTCGGTAAAGAAGTTTTCGCGGACGCTGACGCCGGAATCGCGGACGCCATCGATGAACACGTCGTTGCGTGCATCGAAGCCGCGGATGAAAAACCGGTCGCCAAAGGCGTTGCCCCCCTCCCCGGTTCCGAGCGTCACGCCTGCCGTGCTCAGCACCGCTTGCTTCAGCGTCGTGGCATTCTTGTCTTCGAGCACCTCCTTGCTGAGCACGGTAACGGTTCTCGGCGTGTTCAATAGCGGCTCGGGAAATTTACCCGAGGCCTGCAAATGATCGACTTTGTAAGGCGCCGCCGCGTCCGCGTAGGGATTGCGGTCGGCCCGCAGTTCACCGGCATTGGGAAATGGCACCGGCGCAGCCTGCGTCGGCTGCGTACGTCGCACGGCGCGGCGCAGCGCGTTGCGGGCGCGGACTTGATCCGGGGTAGGCCTCGACGCAGCCGGACGTGGGCGAGCGACCGGGGCATCGACCGTCACCGGCGGGAGGTTTGTCTGCTGCGCTTCGGCACCCGAGAACGATGCCACGGCGATCAAGCCGGCGACTGCCGAAACCTTCTTGCCGGAATTGCCATCGAACTTTTCTTCGACCGGGATGATCGCTGCGATCGAGCGCAACGACCTCGGCGCTTTTATCTGACCCATCCCCCACGCCCCATGCCTTGAATTTCAGATCGCCCATGCGGATCATTCGCAACGAGCGATGGAGCGGTGGTATCGAGCTGTAAATTTCGGGTCAATGCGAGGGAGGCGTGCAGATGCTTGAATACGTCCAGATCAAAACGATTCTAGAATTCTGATTTTAAATCGTTCTAAACCCAGTTTGTGGGCGTTCTAAATTGACTGCCGAAACCCGCTTCAAACAAGGCTTTCCTGCAATGGTTGTTGCACGGTTCAATCGCTGCTGGGCGGCTTCATCAGCGAAAACAATTCGTCGACCGTTTGCTGCGCGACCAGTCGCACGCGATCGGTGTTGTCCATGCCCACAATATTGATGCCCTTCACGACAGCCCTGATCTCGTCGCGAAAGTCCGTGAGAAATCCCAACGGATCGGGTGAATCGTTGGCGAGGCGCGCGATCAAGCCCGTCACCAGGATCTGACACGCAATCATCTTTCCGTTCAGCTCGTCCATCGCGTGCTCCAGGTAATCGTCGGGTCGCGGTGATATGGACGACGTTCGATCGCGTTACAACCGCTCTGCCATGCGGCAATGTTTGGAAGAAGTCGCGCGGCGTGTCGACGGATACACGCTGAGCGCTTGCTGCTCACTTCGCGGCGATGTGGCCGGGCAGATCGGCCAGCCCCTTGATCCGCTCCTTGATGTCTTGCAGCATCTTGAGGCTGGTCTTGATCGCCGGGTCGGGAACGTCCTGCAAAACATCCGATGCGATTGCGTCGCGCAGGCTATCGAGGTCGTCGACAAGCTGGCGTCCGCTCGCGGTGAGAAACAACCGGTTGGCGCGCCGGTCCCTGGGGTCGTGGCGCCGCTCGAGCAGGCCGTGCTCGACCAGACGGTCGAGCAGCCGCACCAGCGAGATCGGCTGCAGTTCAAGCACGTCAGCCAGATCGACCTGGGACAATCCTTCCTGCTTGCGCAAGCGAAACAGCACGATCCATTGCGCGCGCGTGGTGCCGCGGCTTTTCGCGCGGTGGTCGATATAGTTGCGCAACAGCCGCGAACTCTCGACGAGTTGTGCAATGAACTCGCGTTTCAGGTCGATCGACATTAGCTTCGGTGGTCCCTCAACCTTGCCAATTGTTTATGTTTTCTCAAAACATAGTGTGTTTACACATTAAGTGCACGCATATTATAGCTGGGTCCTCTGGGAACGGTTTGGAATAGGCTTTATTCTTATTTTTTGAGCGTTGAGAGCCATGAAGAAATCACGGACAATTCGCTGGATTTTGCTGGTCTTGGCCGTGGCTCTGGCGGGCTATTACGGCTGGTACCGCTTTCATGGTGCTGAGAGCTCAGCGACGGCGCAGAAGTCCGCGCCGAAGGCGCCGCCCATACGCGTGTCGATCGCATCCGTCGAAAAGGCCGATTTTCCGGTCTACCTGACCGGGCTCGGCGCGGTTCAGGCCTTCAATACGGTGGTTGTTCGTACCCGCGTCGATGGACAAATCGACAAGATCGCTTTCCAGGAAGGCCAATCGGTCAATCAGGGCGACCTGCTCGCCGAGATCGATCCGCGGCCGTTCCAGGCCGCGCTCGATCAAGCCAAGGCCAAGAAGGTGCAGGACGAAGCCAATTTGGCGAACGCCAATCTTGATCTGCAGCGCTTCACCAAACTCGGCGAATTCGCGACGCGACAGCAGACCGACACCCAGCGTTCGACGGTTGCGCAGTTGACCGCGCAAATCGCGGCCGACGAGGCTGCCATCTCCAACGCCCAGACCCAGGTCGATTATACCCAGGTGAAGGCTCCGATTTCAGGCGTCGCCGGCCTGCGTCAGGTCGATTTGGGCAACATCGTCAATGCGTCGACCCAAACCGGGATTGTGACGATCACGCAGATCGAGCCGATCGCGGTGATCTTCACCGCGCCGGAAGAGCAGTTGCCTTACATCAACGAAGCCCAGGCGGTGAACCCGCTCAAGGTCGTCGCGATCACGACCGACGGCAAGAAACCGTTGGCGGAAGGCAAGCTCGCGGTGGTGAACAATCAGGTCGACACGACCAGCGGGACTATTCGGCTCAAGGCGGTGTTCGACAACAAGAACCATGCGCTGTGGCCGGGCCAGTCGGTCTCGACCCGGCTCCTGGTAAGGACGCTGAAGGATGCGACCGTGGTGCCTGACGACGCGATCCAGCACTCGACTGACGGTCTCTACGCCTACACCGTCAATCAGGACAACAAAGCCGAGTTACGCAAGGTCAAAGTCAGCCAATCGATCGACGGGCGTTCAGTGGTCGAGGAGGGGCTGACGCCGGGCCAACAGGTGATCACTGGCGGCCAGTTCAAGGTGCAGCCCGGCTCCCTCGTCTCCACGGCGGTGGCGAGTTCCGACCCGACGCAGCCCAAGGTCAAGCAGGAATGAACGAGGGGATTTCAGCACCCTTCATTCGCTACCCTATCGGCACATCGCTGATGATGGCCGGCATCCTCTTCGTCGGCCTCGTCGCCTATCCGCTGCTTCCGGTCGCGCCGTTGCCGCAGGTCGACTTCCCGACCATCCAGATCACCGCGACGTTGCCCGGCGCGAGCCCTGAAACCATGGCGTCCTCGGTGGCCCAGCCGCTGGAGCGACAGTTCGCGCAGATTCCTGGCATCGCCCAGATGACGTCGACCAGTTATCTGGGCACGGCCGCGGTCACGATCCAGTTCGACCTCAACCGCAGCATTGACGGTGCCGCCAATGACGTGCAAGGCGCGATCAACGCGGCCAGCGGCCAGTTGCCCAAAAACCTCCCCTCGCCGCCGACCTACCGCAAGGTCAATCCGGCCGACTCGCCGATCCTGTTACTGTCGGCAACCTCCGACGCGTTGCCGCTGACCACGGTGAGCGACGCCGTCGACGCCCAGCTCGCGCAGCAGATCAGCCAGATCTCTGGCGTGGCGCAGGTGATCATCGGCGGTCAGCAGAAACCGTCGATCCGCGTCCAGGTCGATCCGGCCAAGCTGGTGGCCAAGGGGCTATCGCTGGAAGACGTGCGCAACCAGATCGCGATCACCACGGTCGACAGTCCGAAGGGCAATGTCGACGGCGATAAGCGGGCGTACACGATCTACGCCAACGACCAGCTTCTGGAGTCCAAGGACTGGAACGACGTCATCATCGCCTACCGCAACGGCGGCCCGTTGCGAATCCGCGATATCGGCCAGGCGGTCACAGGACCGGAGGACGCCAAGCAGGCGGCCTGGGCCAACGGCAAGCGCGGCGTGTTCCTGGTGGTCTACAAGCAGCCCGGCGCCAACGTCATCGAAACCGTCGACAAAATCAAATCGCTGCTGCCTCGCCTAGTGGCCGCAATTCCGCCGGCGATCAAGATCGAACTCATCAGCGATCGCACCCAGACCATTCGCGCCGCCGTGGCGGACGTCCAATTCACGTTGCTCTTGACCATTGCGCTTGTCGTCATGGTCATTTTCATCTTTCTGCGCAGTTTCTGGGCAACCGTCATTCCAACCGTGACCGTGCCGCTGGCGTTGCTCGGCGCGTGCGCACTGATGTGGGTGTTCGGTTATACCCTCGATAACCTCTCATTGATGGCTTTGACGATCGCCGTCGGCTTCGTCGTCGACGATGCCATCGTGATGCTCGAGAACATCACGCGTTATATCGAGGAAGGCGAAAGGCCACTGGTCGCGGCGTTCAAGGGCGCCAGCGAAATCGGATTCACGATCGTATCGATCAGTGTGTCGCTGGTCGCGGTGCTGATCCCGCTACTGCTGATGGGCGGCATCATCGGACGGTTGTTCCGCGAATTCGCGGTAACGCTGGCGATGACCATCTTCGTGTCGATGGTGGTGTCGCTGACGCTGACGCCGATGATGGCATCCCGCTTCCTGCGTGCCCATGGCGAGACCAGGCACGGCAAATTCTATCAATGGAGCGAGCGCGCCTTTGACGGAATGCTGCATGCCTATGAGCGCGGGCTTGATCGGGCGCTGCGCTGGAAACTGACGACGCTCCTGATCTTCTTCGCAACGCTCGGGCTATCGATCTATTTGTTCGTGGTCATCCCCAAGGGGTTCTTCCCGCAGCAGGACAACGGCCTGATCACCGCCACCTCGGAGGCTTCGCAAGATATTTCCTTCGAGGCCATGAAGAGCCGGCAGGAGGCGCTCAGCAAGATCGTGATGGACGATCCTGACGTCGCCACCGTGGCGATGGCGATCGGCGGCACCGGCAGGGCCGGCAATAACGGGAACCTGTTCATTACGCTGAAACCGCGCGACCAACGTACCGCAAGTGCCCAGCAGATCATTACCCGGCTGCGTCCGAAGCTTGAAAAGGTCGAGGGCGCCCGCCTTTACATGCAGGCGGCGCAGGACGTTCGGCTCGGCGGCCGGCCGACGCGAACGCAGTTCGAGTTCACGCTGCAGGATGCCAATCTCGCCGAGCTGAACGAATGGGCGCCGAAGATTCTATCGAAGATGCAGACCCTGCCCGAGCTGCGTGACGTCGCGACCGATCAGCAGGCCACCGGGACGACGCTGACGCTTAAGATCAACCGCGATACCGCCTCGCGCTACGGCATCCAGCCGCAATTGATCGACGACACGCTTTACGACGCGTTCGGCCAGCGCCAGGTCACGCAGTATTTCACCCAGCTCAACAGCTATCACGTCATCCTGGAGATCCTGCCCGAACTACAAGGCAAGCTCGACACGCTCGACAAGATTTACGTCAAATCGCCGACCACCGGCGATCAGGTGCCGCTCGCGACGTTTGCGACCTGGACCAGCGTGCCCGTGCGTCCGCTCTCGATCAGCCATCAGGGCCAATTCCCGGCGATCACCATCAGCTTCAACCTCGCGCAAGGAGTGGCGCTGGGCCAGGCCACCGATGCGGTCCAGCGATCGATGGCCGAGCTTGGCGCGCCCGCTACGCTGAACTCGAGCTTCCAAGGTACCGCGCAAGCCTTCCAGCAATCGCTCGGCACCGTGCCGCTGCTGATCCTGGCGGCGCTGGTCGTGGTGTATCTGATCCTCGGCATTCTCTACGAAAGCTACATTCACCCGATCACCATTCTGTCCACGCTGCCTTCGGCCGGCGTCGGCGCGCTGGCGATCCTGATGGCGTTTGGTTACGACTTCAGCTTGATCGCCCTGATCGGCATCATCCTCCTGATCGGCATCGTGAAGAAGAACGGCATCATGATGGTCGACTTCGCGATCGCGGCCGAGCGCGAGCAGCAGATGTCGCCGGAGCAGTCGATCCGCCAGGCGGCGCTGTTGCGTTTCCGCCCCATCATGATGACGACCATGGCGGCCATGCTCGGCGGGGTGCCGCTGATGCTGGGCACCGGCACGGGATCGGAGATCCGCCAGCCGCTCGGTTATGCGATGGTCGGCGGCCTGATCGTCAGCCAGGCGCTCACGCTGTTCACGACGCCGGTGATCTATCTCTATCTCGACAGGCTCTCCAACGCGTTCGCTGGCTGGGGCCGCTCGGGATCGGCCGAGGACGAAGACAACGCCTCCAGGCATGGTTCGGTCAAGGAGGCGGCCGAGTGACTTTAGCGCCTCACCCGGTACCGAGATAGGCCTTCTGCACCTGCGGATCTTCAGCGAGTGCGGCTGCCGTCCCGGACAGTACGCTCTTTCCAACTTGCAGCACGGTCGCGAAGTCCGAGACCTCCAGTGCAAGCTCGATCGATTGCTCGGCGAGCAGGATGGTGAGCCCTTCCCGGTGCAACCGGCCGAAGGTTTCGTACATCGATTCAACCACCGCCGGCGCCAGACCGAGCGATGGCTCGTCCAGCATCAAAAGCTTCGGGTCGCTCATCAGAGCCCGGCCGACCGCCAGCATTTGCCGTTCGCCGCCGGACATCGTGCCGGCGCGCTGGTTGCGCCGCTCCTTCAATATTGGGAAAATTTCGTAGACGCGTTCGAGCAGGCTCGCCGTGCGCGCCTTGTCGTGAAGCGGCGTCGCGCCGAGCCGCAAATTGTTCTCCACGCTTTGCTGCACGAACAGCCGCCAACCCTCCGGCGACAGCGCCAGGCCCTTGCGCACGATCGCAAACGCGCTCTCGCCGCAGATCTCCTCGCCCCGAAACGCGATTGTGCCGGAATGCGCCGGGATCAGGCCGGCGACGGCGTTGAGAACAGTGGTCTTGCCGCCGCCATTGGAGCCGAGCAGCGCCACCACCCTGCCCTCGGGCACCTCAAACGAAACGTCGGATACCCCGATCAGGTCGCCGTAGCGCACCTCCAGATGCTCGATCCGAAGCAGCGGCACGCTCACGTCACAGGTCCGCCCATCAGTTCGATCGGCGTGTGCCCCGCGGCAACTGCCTTGGCGGCGCGGGTGCCGAGATAGGCCGCGATCACGGCTGCATTAGTGGTGACTTCGCGCGGGCTGCCGCGAGCGATCTCCTTGCCCTGATGAAACACCATCACGCGGCTCGCCAGCGACATGATGACTTCCATGATGTGCTCGACGATCACAAGCGTGATGCCGGAACGATGGATGTCGCGCACGAGGTCGATCGCGAGCTGGACCTCGCGCTGGGTCAGGCCGGCCATGGCCTCATCAAGCAGCAGAATCTTGGGCTCGGTCGCCAGCGCGCGGGCGATTTCGAGCCGCTTGCGCCCGGGTGTGCCGAGCGAACGCGCGGGCGCCTCCGCCAGCCTCGCCATGCCGACGCGTTGCAGCACCGCGCGGGCTTTTGCCTCGGCCTCAGAGCGATGCGGGGTGCGCAGAAAGGCCCCGATCATCACGTTCTCCAACACCGACATGCCTTCAAAGGTCTGCGGCACCTGGAAGGTGCGCGCCAGCCCAAGCCCGGCCCGCGCCTCCGGCGAAAGCGTGGTGATGTCCTGGCCTTCGAACAGCACTTGGCCCGACGTGGACGACAGGTCGCCGGTCAGGCAATTGAAAAAGGTGGATTTGCCGGCACCGTTTGGTCCGATCAGGCCGAGGATATCGCCCTGCTCCAGCGTCACGGAAGCGGCATCGACGGCCTTGAAGCTGCCGAAGGTCTTGGTGATGTCGCGCGCTTCAAGGAGCATGGCTTGCTCCCGCCGCGACAATAGTCTCTGGCGCCTTGCGGCGTTTTTCCAGGCGCCGGTTGATCAAGGCCAAAATGCCGCCCGGCTGAAACCGCGCGATCAGCACAATGATCGCGCCATACACCACGAAGGTCAGGCCGGCGCCTTTGCCGCCGAGCAAGCTGTTGGAGATTTCCTCCAGCGGCACCAGGATCGCAGCCCCCACCAGCGGCCCGAACAACAGGCCGGCGCCGCCCAGCGCCGCCATGATCAGCATCTTCACCGAGATCAGAATGCCAAGCCCGGATTCCGGATCGACGAAGCCGAACATCATCGCATACAGCGCACCGGCGACGCTGGTCAGCCCCGCGCTCAGCATGTAGGCATAGAGCTTGGTGCGGCTTGCGGGAGCGCCGAGCGAGCGCGCCGCGCGTTCGGAATCCTTGATGGCGCGCAGATAAAAGCCGATCCGGCTATTAGTCATCCACCAGGTGATGCCGAGCGTGATGATCAGGATCGCCAGGAACAAATAGTAATAAGGCAGTGCCGATATGAAGGAGAGGTCGAAAATGTTCCGCGGTACGGTCGGGCCGCTCATGCCTACCGCCGCGCCGAGATAGTCGGTGTTGGTGACGATCAGCCGCGCCAGTTCGGCAACCGCGATGGTCGCCATGCTGAAATAATGGCCCGACAGCCGCAAGGTCGGCACCCCGACCACGGCCGCGATCACCACGCTGAACAGGATGCCGGCGGGAATCCCGACCATCGGCGCAGCCGAAGAACACGACGTGTCCAACCGAAACCTGGCCGGCATAGCCGCCGACGATATTCCAGGCCGAGGCCGCGATCGCATAAAGCAGCACCAGCGCGCCGAGCCTCTGCTGGAACGGCGTCGAGAACAGCAGCGGATAGGCGATCACGAGTGCCAGCGCCGCCGAGAGCCACGCGAGGCGCCGCATCACATCTTGCCCATCAGGACTTTGCCCATCAGGAATTCCCCATCAAGCCTTGCGGCCTGAACCAGAGGAAGCCGAGGAATAGCGAATAGACCACGATGTCCTGGTAAATCGCGCCGATCAGATATCCCGACAAGGATTCGATGACGCCGATCAGGAGGCCTGCGACCAATGCTCCCGGCACGCTGCCGAATCCGCCCAGCGACACCGTGACAAAGGCGACGATCGCGAGCGTCTCGCCGACCGTCGGCACGATGTAGAAGAAGGTCGCGATCAACGCGCCGGCAAGGCCCGTCGCACCCGCCGCGATCGCCCAGGCGACCGCCTGCATGCTGTCGGGCCGGATGCCCATCAATTGCGCGGCGGTGGAATCCTCAGCCACTGCCAGCATCTTCGAGCCCAACGAGGTGCGCGTCAGCAGCAGGTGCAGGCCGAGCGTCACCACCAGCGCGACGGCGCCGGCGAGCAGGCGCGAGGCCTGGATGCGAATGCCGAACAGATCGAGCGTGCCGCCGACCAGGTTTTCCGGCAAGCTCAGAAAGTTGGCGCCGAACCACCAGAACACGGAGTAGCGCAAGAGCAGCGCTAGCCCGAAAGTGCCGAGGATCTGCGCCAGCATCGGCCCCTTCATGATGTCGCGGATCAGGCTGAAATAGACGACGACGCCCAGCGTGGCGAGCACCAGCATCGCCAGCGGCGCGCCGATCAGCGGCCCTGCGCCCAGCAGCGAATAGACGAGGTAGGCAACATACATGCCGAGCATGACGAAATCGCCATGCGCGAAATTGACGACGTTCATCATGCCCCAGACCAGCGTCAGCCCTGAGGAAAACAAGGCGTAAACCGCGCCCAGCAACAGGCCGCCGACAATCACTTGCACGATGACAAAAGACATGAGGCCGCGTCGTTGCGATCAATGATCCCAGAGAAGAAAAAGGACCGGAACGATCAGCATCCCCGCCCTTGAACGATTACCAGCCCTTATAGGGCACGATGGGCGCCTTGTCGGCGTTGGCCTTCGGCCAAACCGCGACATAATTTTCGCCGTCCTGCAGTTGGATGATGACGGCGGAGGCGAGGATGTTCTGGCCCTTGTCGTCGAACTTGACGCCCTTATAGCCCATCATCAACTGCTCCGGCCTGAGATCGGTGGCCTTCAGTGCCGCCTGGATTTTCGCGGGATCGCTCGAGCCAGCGCGATCGATCGCATCCACCAGCACGAAAAAACCCTGCATCTCGCGGCCTGCGGTATCGTCCATCTCGTCGCCGGTCTTCTCCTTGTACAGCTTGGCGATGATGGCGGTCGGCGAACCCGCAGGCCCAATGCTCCAGGATGAGCGGTTGAAGACGCCTTGTGAGATCTTGCCGACCGACTTGATGAAGGACGGATCGGAATAACCGGAGTCGTCGGCGATGATCATCGGCGGCTTGTAGTCCTGCGCCTGCGAGGTCTTGGCAAACAGGATCGCATCCGAAGTGTAGGAAATCATGATCACGACGTCGGGCTTCTTCTCCTTGAGCTGTAGCACCTGGCTTTGCAGGTCGGTTGCGTTGGAGGGATAGGCGATGTCGAGCGCGATCGGCTGGCCTTTCCCCTTGAACCCGGTCGCAAGGGTGTTGGCGACCGAAGTGCCATATTCGGTGTTGTCGTGGACCAGTGCGACGTTATCGGTCTTGGCGCCGGCCGCCTTCATGTCGGTCAGGAAATCGTGATAGACGTTGACGAAGTCGGTCGCGATCGGCGTGGTGCGGAAGAACCATTTGAATCCGCGCTCGGTCAAATTCGCTGCGACCGACTCGCCGGTGAGGAAGGGAATGCCGTATTTTTCGGCGATTGCGCTTGCGGTGAGTGTGATGCCGGACTGATAGGCGCCGGTGAGGGCCGCGACCTTCTCTTCGGTGATCAGGCGCAAGGCCTGGTTCTGTCCAGTTGCCGGGCTGCCCTGGTTGTCGGCGAACACCACTTCGACCTTGGCGCCGCCGAGCCCCGCCAGGCCGGCGTTCTTGGCGAGCGGGAAATTGCCGAGTTCGGGATGGGCGTTGTTGATGATATCCATCGCGACCTCGAGCGCGGCCTTGGCGTGGTTGCCGGCGCTGGCGGCGTTGCCGCTCAACGGAAACACCGCGCCGATCTTGACGGTCTTGTCCTGCGCGCAAGCCTGGCCTGCGAGGGCGACCGAGACCGCCGCGGCACACAGCAATCCGACGACATGATTGAATTTCATCTGTCTCTCCGAAACGATCCACCCGATTGCGAGGCTTTTTGATGCCGGGACGCGTACGGCCCTGCCGGCCCGCTCCCTTTAATATTGGCTTTCAAGCATTGCATGGCGGATTGGCAGGGGCAAGTTGGGGAGTCCGCCGCGGCGCGAAGTCAATGCTATACAGCTTGTCGATGGGCACCGGTGCTCGAATGCTGTTCGCATTCTCCTGCGCGCAGCAGGCCGAGTTCACGCCGCTTCAAATTCGCAACCACTACGCTTCCAGCCGATACCGACCGGCGGCCTCAAAACCGCCTCGCCACGCGCTTGCCAAGGCCGGCACCGAGCAGGTAGAACGGCGCAACGCTTGGCGAAGCGCGACGTTTCCTGACCGCTTCGCAGACCACCGCCGGACAATTCGGCAAGTACTTGAATTAGTTCGGAAAATCCATTGGGGAATGGTGTAACGGTAGCACAACAGACTCTGACTCTGTTTGTCTAGGTTCGAATCCTAGTTCCCCAGCCATTCACCCTGCCTTTCGCCCCTCAAGACGTAACAGCGCTGGAAGACCAAACGCTCCGGGCATAACCGGACAGCGATGTCTGAGAGCTTGGCGGCGCGGACCGCCAGCTTGCCTCCCAAGCCCTCCCAAAAAACGCTGACGTTGCGACTATCGATGATTGTCAGTCCATGGCGCTGGAACGCCTCCAGCAGTCCCTCATGCGTGAAGTATTCGCGGCCGATGATTGGCGCGGACATGATGAAGGTGCCTCTGTGCTGACGCGAGAGCTTGCGGAAGAACGCTTCCTGCTCCTCAGGCGACAGATAGTAGAGGCATTCAAGCGCGGTTATCACGTCGTACCCCTCGAAGCTCACGTCAGGCGACATGAAGTCGATCGCCGCGAAGCGCGCGTTGAGGAGCTTGGGAGTTCGCAGGATTGCGACTGGGCTGATATCGAGGGCTGTCACCCATGCAGCACCCTGGAAGACGGCCGCCGTCAGATGACCCTCGCCACAACCAAGGTCCAACACTGTCTTGCCTTCGACGTATGGAGCGATGATTCGGGCAAGTTTCTTATCGCGTCTCGGCTCCTTGGCGACGCCCCATGGATCAGGCTTCGCATAGACCCCGTCGAAGTCCGCAGCTGTCCTCACCCTGCCCTCCGCATCGTCGCGGTTACGTCGCTCATGTCAGGGAGAGAACATCGACACGATCGCTTGGTTCCTAATTCACTTTCGCTTGCGCGACTGCCTGTCGGCTGCGGCCTGTCGCGGCAAAGGCGGCTGGTCGTTCAAGGACGTGCAATCAGCAACGGCTGCACGTTTGCGCCGCCCGCCATTCGGGGGTTCGACGGCTCGAAGTGCTCGCGCAGTTCCCGTTTCAGGACGAGCGCGCGCGCAACACCAAATGCGTCCTTCAGACTTTTGGCTTGCCGGAGTGCGACGTTGAAAAAAGCATCGCCGAAATAGGTCCACTTGGCCTTGTCCCGGCAGCCGAACGATGGATGGTCGGCATCGGCCGCGGTGATGACCAGCATATCGGGGTTCGCGAGACGAGGGATGAAGACTCCGGAATAGCAGGCCGAGATGACCACCACCTTGTGCCGCACGCCGGTCCGCGCCAGCATTTCGGCGAGATTAGACGGCGTGAGCGTTTGCGTGAGCCGCCCTGCTTTGACCGCAAGGCCGTCGGGGGAGCCGTGCGAGGTGAGTATCAAAAACAGAACATCGTTCTCGGCGTCCATCTCCTTGGCCGCCACCTGCAACGATTTGGCCAGTGCTTCGATCGTCGCACCTCCGCCTCTCTTCGAATTGTACTGCACATTGATCGGCCCGTTCCCGAACCGGCTCGCTACGACCTGAGCCGCGCCGGTCGCCTCGCTTTTGAACACGCCTTGATCGCCGAAAAGGCCGAAGGAGACCACGCTGACCTTGCCGGCATCCTCGACGGCATGCACCGGCGTAACCGGCGGCACGACGGTCAAAGCAAAAGCGATGAGCGGCGCGGCGAGCCGGCTGATCCAAGACTTGAACCAAGACTTGATCCAGCACTTGGACTTCATGGTCGGCCTCGTTTCATGATCGCCACCATAGCGGACAGCACAAATGGAATCGCGGAATATCGGGTCAGTCTCCATTCCGGCACTATTGCGACGTCGCCGCGCTCCCTCTCGAGTGAATTTTCCCAAGTTGCGGTGACGCACGCCCTCATTCCCCCGCCGCCACCGGCAGCTTTTCGATCGAGCGCAGCCCGGGCCGTCTGAGCCAACGAATCTCATCCGGCGCGACCGCCAATTGAAGTTTTGGCCAGCGCGTGAATAGCGCCTGGAGTGCGCACGCCGCTTCAATGCGCGCAAGCTGATGGCCGAGGCAGAAATGGATTCCGGTGCCGAACGACAGATGCCGGTTCGGCTTGCGCTCCAGATCGAGCCGATCGGGATTGTCGTTGGCCGCCGGATCCAGGTTCGCTGCAACGATCATGGCCATGATCCTGTCGCCCTTCTTCAATCCGACGCCGTCGAGCTCCAGGGTCTTTCGCACATAGCGCGGCTTTGAGAATTGCACAGGCGAGACGAAGCGCAGGAATTCCTCGATCGCAAGGCCGGCGCGGTGCCAGTCTTGTGCCAGCCAATCGCGCCGTTCGGGCGCTTTGAGAAGCTCGTAGACCGATCCGCTGATCAGATGCGTCGTGGTGTCCGAGCCCGCCGCCAGCAACAGAAACAGCATCGATACCATTTCGTCGCCGCTGATGCGCCCGCCTTCCATTTCGACCCGCACCAGCTCGGCGATCAATCCCTCGCCGCCTTCCTTGCGGGCCACTTGCAAGCGCTCCGCCATATAGCGCCGCATCTTCCGGATGGTCCCGATCATGCGCAGGAAGCCGATGACGCCCGTGAACTCGACCCTCGCCCTCGCCCAGGCGATGAATTGCGGCCGGTCGGCCCGCGGCAGGCCCAACAGCTCGCAAATCACTGATAGCGGCAGCGTCTGCGCATAGCGCGCAACAAGGTCGGCCGGGCTTCCTGCGGCAAACAGCTCGGCGGCAAGATCATCGGCGATGGCACGAATGCGCGGCTCCATCTCGAGCACGGCGCGGCGGCGGAAGGCCTCGTCGACGATGCCGCGCAGGCGGGTGTGGTCGGGCTCGTCGGTGGTCAACATGTTGTTGGCAAGCGTCGCGATGAGGGAAGGCATCCACCAGCGCAGGCCCGCGACCGCCCCGTCGTCCTTCCTTAAGCTGAAGGTTGCGGTGTCCTTCAGCACACGGGCAGTCGCCTCGTAGGTCGTGGTGACCCACACCTTGCCCAAGATCGGGAACTTCGCCGCGACCACGGGCGCGGACGCCCGCAGACTTGCCACGACCGCGGCGGGATCACGAAAGAATTCTTCGCTGGCGAAATCGACACGCGGGGCCATCGATTACTCCCGGCTCTCGTTCACGCCCTCCGCTAGATGGGGCGCGACCTGACGGATACAAGCCGCGAATCGCTGTTGCTTCAAACCGGCGGCGTGCCGTGGGTGTGAAAAGATTCGATCGTCTTCAAGCCCCACGCTTGCCCCTTCTTGCGCTCCTCCTCGGTCCACACGATCGGCTTCCAGTCCGGCGCGAGGATCAGCCGCGCGCCGGCATTGGCGACCTCGACGCGGTTGCCGCCGGGCTCGTAGACATAAAGGAACAAGGTCTGCTGGATCGCATGCTTGTGCGGACCGGTCTCGATATAGACGCCGTTTTCGAGAAATATGTCGGCGGCGCGCAGGATCTCCTCGCGGCTGTCGAGCGCGTAGGTGACGTGATGGAAGCGGCCGGGCTTGCCAAAGTGGTCGCGGGTGTAGGCGAAATCGTAGCTCTTGTTCGACATCGTCATCCACATCGCGGCTTCCGTGCCGTCGTTGAGCACGATCTGCTCCGTCAGCCGACAGCCGAGATAGTTTTCGAAGAAGATGCGGTTCGCCCTGATGTCGACGGCGAGGCAATTGAGGTGGTCGAGGCGGCGGACGTTGACGCCGCGCGCCGGAAAGCGCTGCGCCTGGTTCTTCAAGGCGGGCTTGAGTTCGGGCGGCGGCTGGTACCATTCCGTCTCGTAATAGAGCTCGATGACATGGCCGTCGGGATCGCGGCAGCGAAAAGTCGGCCCCTGCCCCATGTCGCCGTCGGTCCAACCGATCTCGAATTCGGAGCCCTTGAGTGCGGCGACGCGCCGCTCCAGCGCCTGCGGGCTGCGGGCGCGCAGCGCCATGTGCTCCATGCCCGAGGTGTTGGACGCCGTCAGCTTGAGCGAATAGCGCTCATAATCGTCCCAGCCGCGCAAATAGACCGAGGAGCCCTTTTGGCCGCTGACCGTCATGCCCATGACGTCGACAAAGAATTTCAGGCTCTCGTCTGGCTTCGGCGTCAGCAATTCCATGTGGCCGAGATGGGCGAGATCGAAGATCGGTTCCGGGTTCATTCGAGTTTTTCCTTAAGGCTTCCCGCCATTGCGAGGAGCAACGCGACGAAGCAATCCAGAGTCGCCATGCCGTGCCATGGATTGCTTCGCTTCGCTCGCAATGACGGTTTCTTGGCACAATGCCCGCGTCACATCGTCGAACAGTTCATCGACTTTGAACGCGCGCGGGATGAGTCCCTGCTGTGCGGAATAGCGCGTGATCAATTCCAGCGAGCGATGCATTTCATCCGCGCGGAATTTCGGCGCGGCCGGTGAGGCCTCAGCGGATTGCGCGAGCAGCCGATGAACCTCGCGCACGATATCCGGATGCTTGTCGGACAACGCGCGGCTCACCACCACCATATGGTTGATCGGCAGCACCTTGTGCTTCGCAAACCAGGTTTTCTCTTCCATCCCGGCGTTGGCAAACAACGGCCTCAAATCGGGGTGGTCGGATTTCTCGCCGAGCACCGCATCGAGCTCGCCGTCAACAAGCATCTGGACGACCTGCTTGCCCGGTGGCGCCCGCTTGGTCGTATCGACATATTCAGCGACATGGGCATCCTCGAACGTCACCCAATTGATCGAATTGAGGTCGATACCATGATCATTGGCGAGAATGCCGCGCAGCCAGGCGCCGGTCGTGGTGGTGAAGGAACGGATGCCGACGCGCTTGCCGTTCAGATCGGCCGGCTTCAGCGTGCCGTGCCTGCCATTGTAGAGCGCGTAGGCGTGTTGAAACCGCGCCACCACCACGTTGGGCAGCAGCACCATCGGTTTGCCAACGCTTTTCGCCATCAGATAAGTGACGATCGCCATCTCCGAGACGTCGAACGCCCCTTCGCGGACCATCGGCTTGAAGCCCTTGTTGGTCGGCGAGTAGTCCACGAAATCGAAGCTGACCAGATCCGACTTGACCGAGCCGTTCTTCAGCGCAGCCGTGCCGGGATGGTCGCCGAGTAGCGTGCGCAGGCGCATCGTCACCTCAGTCCTCCTCCGGCTCGTCGATATAGACGAGGCCTGCCTTCTTGAGCTGATCGCGCATGTTGTACATGTCGAGGCCGAGCACGCCCGCGGCCAATTGCTTGCGCTTGCCCTCCTCGTCGGCGTGACGCTTTTCAGCCCTCACCGCGACGTCGGCGGCATCCTTGCGGCGAATGACGACGACGCCGTCATCGTCGGCGATCACGGCATCGCCCGGAATTACGTTGATGCCGGCGCAGACCACGGGAACGTTGACGGCGCCGAGCGACGCTTTCACCGTGCCCTTGGCGGAAATCGCTTTCGACCACACCGGAAAGCCCATTTCGCGAAGCGACTTGGCGTCGCGGACGCCGGCATCGATCACAAGCCCGGTGACGCCGCGCGCCATCAGCGAGGTCGCCAAGAGGTCGCCGAACATGCCGTCGGTGTTATCGGCGCTGCATCCGACCACCAGGATATCGCCGGGCCTGCACTGCTCGACGGCGACATGGATCATCCAGTTGTCGCCGGGATGCACCAGTGCCGTCACCGCCGTTCCCGCCGCCTCGCCGCCCGCCCACACTGGCCGCAGGTATGGCTTCATCAGGCCGGCGCGGCCGTAGGCCTCGTGCACCGTAGCTACGCCGAGCGCACCGAGCCGTTTGACCAGCGCAGCGTCTGTCCGTTGGATATTGCGGACGACAACCGTCTTCATATCAATTCCTCCACCGCTGTCGGAAACAATCGCTGATAGGCCTCGCCATAGGTCATCGCCTTGCCCGAATTGCGTCCGCCCTGCATGCCCCGCTGCAGCGCGACCCGCTCGTAGTACGCCCAGAGATGCTTTTGCGCGGCCAGGATTTCAAACGTCTTGCGCTTGATGTCCCAGACCTCGTCGATGTTGAGGATCACCTGCGGCTTGAAATTGCACATCTCGGGCTGATGCGGCTCGAACAGGAATACCGGCGGCGCGGAATACTGGTATTTCGCGTCGGGCTTGTGACCCATGGCTTGGGCCACGACGCGCGTCTGCTGCGCGAAATGCGCCGCATCGGGATGATCGAAATTGTAGGGATCCTCGAGCGCATGCGTCAGCACGAAGCCGGGATTGAGTTCTCGATAGATGTCGACCATCCGATCGAAGTGCTGCTCGTTGAGCTTCAGTGGATAGTCGCCGCAATCAAAGAACTCGATTTCCGCGCCCAACAATTTTGCCGCGCGTTCCGCCTCATCCTTGCGGCCAGCCTTGACGGAGGCAAGCGTGGCGCCGGCCTCTTTCCAGGCGAATTGGCTTTCGCCGCGCTCGCCATAGGACAAACAGACAATCTTCATCCGATAGCCGCGCTTGGCGTGCAGCGCGATCGCGCCGCCGGCGCGCCAGACGAAGTCGCCGGGATGGGCTGAGATCACAAGGCCGGTTTTCATGGGATAAGCACTCCCTCTTCAATTGTCAGGACTATCTTGTCGTTGCGAGAAGCGCGGCGCGGACCTTTACGCCACCGCCGCCGCCAGGGTCTCTCCATTTAGTACGCGCTTCATGCGATCTTCATCCAGCGCCCTTTCCCACTTGGCAACCGCGATCGTTGCCACCGCATTGCCGAGCAGATTTGTCGGCCTGAGCGCCTGCGACATCAGCCGATGGATCCCGAGGACGAGCGCGACGCTTGCGACCGGAATCGCGCCGGTTGCCGAGAGCGTTGCCGCCAGCACGACGAAAGCCGCACCGGCCACGCCGGCCGCCCCCTTGGAGGTCACGAGCAGGATCAACAGCAGTCCGACCTGCTGACTGAGATCGAATGGCGTATTGGTCGCCTGCGCCAGAAACACGGTGGCCGCGGCCAGATAGAGACACGTGCCGTCGAGATTGAACGAATAGCCGGTGGGTATCACGAGGCCAACCACGCTCTCCTCGCATCCCAGGTCTTCAAGCTTGGTGATCATGCGCGGCAGCACCGTTTCTGACGACGTCGTCGCGATGCAGATCAACAGCTCTTCCCAGATGTAGCGGATCAACTTCATCAAGCTAATTCCGCAGAGACGTGCGACCGGACCAAGGGCAACGATTACAAAGATGACGCATGTGAGATAAAACCCTGCGAGCAGCTTGCCGAGCGAGGCGAGCGAGCCGACGCCGAACTTGCCAACCGTGAACGCGATGCCGCCAAACGCCCCGATCGGCGCCGCCCACATCACAATCGCCACAACGGCAAAGATCATCTTGGCGCCGATATCGATAATGTCGACGAGCGGCTTGGCCCGGTCGCCCAGTTGCACCAGCGCGAAACCGCAAACGACCGAGATAAAGAGCACCTGCAGGATATTGGCTTCCGCAAAGGCCCCGACAAATGTGCCGGGAATGATGTTCATCAGGAACGGCACGAAGCCGACGGCGGCGGTTTGCTTGACATAGGGCTCCACCGCGCCGGCGTTGATGGCGGCAGGGTCGATGTTCATCCCGACGCCTGGCTTCAACAGATTGACCGCGATCAGTCCGATGACCAGCGCGACTGTCGTCATGATCTCGAAATAGACGATCGCCTTGATCGCGACGCGACCGACGCGGGCCATATCCGCCATATGCGCAATGCCATGCACGACCGTGCAGAAGATGATCGGCGCGATCAGCATCCGGATCGCTTTGATGAAGGCGTCGCCAAGGGGTTGCATCCTGGCTGCAAGCTCGGGATCGGCGATCCCAAGCGCGATGCCGATCGCCATGGCGATCAGTACCTGCACCCACAATTCTTTCCACCAGGCCCTGGTGCGCCGCTTCTCGATCACCAGCGTCGTCATCGGCGTCCCCTAATTATCGAATTCAAAAAGTCTTGCGGGATTGGTCACAAGTACCTTCTGCTGCAACTCCGGGACCGGCGCGAACAGGGGAACGAGGTCGACCAGATCGCCGTCATTCGGCATCACCTTGACATTGGGGTGCGGCCAATCCGTGCCCCAGATGACCCGATCAGGAGCCGTCTCGACGATGCGCCGGGCGAACGGCACGGCATCGGCAAAGGGAGGCCCGGCCGAGGATACACGCTCGCAGCCGCAGACCTTCACCCAGCATTTCTCGTCGCGCCTCATCAGCTCAATCAGCGTTCGGAACGAAAGCTGATTGAGGCCGTCCGCGGCCTTCACTCTTCCCATATGATCGATCGTGTAACGCACCGGAAGGCGCGCCAGCATCTCGGCATATTGGGGAAGATCGATGGCATCGAAGTGCAGATCCACGTGCCAGCCCAGCGGCGCGATCATTTGCACCACGCGGTCAAACACCCGCATATCGGGAACGCCGCCGAGATGGCGGACAAAATTGAACCGGCAGCCCCTGAAACCTCCATCGTGAAGCTCACGCAGTTGCCGCTCGGTGATGCCGTCATCGATATTGGCGACCGCCCGGTAGGCGCCGCCGCTGGCGGCGATGGCATCGAGCGCAACGCGATTGTCGGTGCCATGCACGCTGGCATTGACGATAACCGCGCGGCCGACGCCGAGCTTTTCGTGCAACGCCTTGAAGGCGTCCAGCGGCGCGTCGGGAGGCGTGTACGGCCGATCCGGTGCATAAGGGTATTTCGCGCCCGGGCCGAAGATGTGGCAATGCGCATCGCACGCGAGATGCGGCAGCTTGAATTTCGGCGTTTTCGTATCGGGGTCGGGTCCCGGGATCGTCGGCGTGAACATGGCTTCCTTTGGACGAACTTGAGTAGTCGGACGGGATTGTCGAGTAGCGTTCCTCTTCCCTGGTTCAACCATTGCAGCCAACAAGCGCGCCAGCAGCGCGCCATGTCAGCCTTCGTCTAGGTTTTGCTTTGCGCCATGGACCGCCGCCGCGAGGGCGCGGGCGGATCGAGCGGAGGCGCTTGAAATGAGGCAACGCTCGCTCGCACCAGTTGCTCGATCGCATTTCCGGCATCGGCGCCATCGGCGCCGCCTCGCGACAGCCGAGATACGCGTTCAGGCGTCACCAGCGTGTAGTAGAGCGCTCCGAGCAGGAAGTGACTGCGCCAGACGATCTCGGTACGCGGGATGTGCGGCAAACTCTCGTGGATCGCATCGATAAAGGCGTGACTGGTATCGTCGAAGGTCTGCGCGATGATCCGGCGCGCCACTTCGTTTCCCTCGGCCGACATGACCGCGCGCAGCCGCGTGAAACGCGCGCCTCCACCCGCAAGATCGCTGCCCGACGAGAATGCGGGCAGCACATAGGCACGGACGATCGCCTCAAGCCGGTCCTGCAGATCACGAACCCGCCTGGCAGCCGCCAGCAACTCCGAACGCCTGCGGTTCATCGGTCCGCAATGACGATTGTAGATCTCGAGCAGCAGGCCGTCCTTGGTCTTGAAATGATAGGTCACGCTGCCGGGATTGGCGCCGGCGGCTTGCGCGATGTCGCGCACCGAAACCGCGTTGAAGCCGTTGGTCGCGAACAATTCTTCCGCGGCGCACAGGATCGCCTCGCGCAGATTCGGCTTGCGCGCGGCTAAGTCATTGCTGGTCGACTTGCTGGCCATTCTAATTTGTACGAATGTACAAAACTTTCGGTCAAGTCAAGAAATTGGGAACAGAAACCAGCCAGATCGCAGCGATCTATCCGATCCGGGCAACGGCGCCCTTGCCGCTCGACATTGAAGGGTCGATCGGGCCGCCTACCTCGCGTTCGCCGGCGCGTGCACATGCCATAAATCCGCACGCCAATGCAGCACGATGGCCAGCATGAGCAGCAGCCCCGACACGGCGTAAAGCGTTCCGGTCGCGGCAAACCCGATCAGGTCGATCAGGCTGCCGGCGGCCAAGAGGCCGAGCGGCAGGCCGTAGATCACCATCATGCGCACGCCCATCACCCGGCCGCGGAAATGTTCGCTCGCTGTGCGCATGAGGATCACCGCGATCGAAATCATGGTCAGGCTTTGCGAGAATCCCGCAAGCCCCAGGCAGGCGATCGCGGCCGGCACGGTTTGGACCTGGGCGAACACCAGCAGCATCGCATACCACATCACGGTGGCGCCGATCATCAGCCGCGCCACCCGGATGGCTCCGATCATGCTCAGCGCCATCGAACCGATCAACGAACCGATTGCGAAACTCGCGGAGAGGTAGCCGAGGGCGGGCTGCCCGGCACCATAGATGTCGCGCACGATATAGGGCAGCAATCCGTTGGAAATCGGAAAGGCGGTGAGATTGACAAGGAATGCGATCCACATCGCAGCGCGCATCCGCGGCGTGGTCCAGACATAGGCGACGCCTTGCCTGAGGTCGCGCAGCGGCGAACGGCGCAGCGTGGCGTCAACCAATTCGTCGGTGGGGTGGGGCTTTGCCGGCGCCACGACACAGAGTGTCAGCACCGTGGCCAAGAGATAAAGCCCGACGACTGCGATATAGGCCGGGCCGATCCCAAGCGCCGCAAATAGCCCGGCGCCGCTCAGCGCGCCCGCGATCCGTGCGCTGTCCATCGTCGTGCGCGATACGCTGATCGCGCCGATCAAGAGATGGTGCGGCATGATGTTGGCAACCAGCGCCCCGCGCACCCCGAGATCCGAGGGGCGGACCAGACCCATGACCGACACGATGACCATGACATAGAACGGGGTTAGATGGCCTGTCAGCGCCAGTGTCATCAGCGTCGCCGCGAGCACGGCATAGCTCGCGCGCATCATGGCAAGCAGGTCGCGATGGCCGATGCGGTCGCCGATCACGCCGAACACCGGCGCGATCAGCGTGCCCACATAATTAAGCGAGGCCAGTACGGTCAAAAGCAGCACCGATCTGGTCTCGACCAGCACAAACCAGCCGAGGATCAACGTCTCCATCTCGAACGCCCACGAGGTGAAGAGATCGGCCGGCCACTGGAAGCGATAATTGCGGACGCGGAAGGGCGCTAGTGCGGCGGGTTTGACCGGCGCGAATGGCGGCGCAACCCCAGTCAAAACGCGCTGACGCGGTTCATGCGTTC
>Ga0209153_1000175_pt1 | contig 35193 bp, 28 predicted proteins | sample GraSoiAngelo_120_FD_185877 | JGI IMG/M metagenome (GOLD analysis project Ga0209153, IMG submission 185877) | Grasslands soil microbial communities from the Angelo Coastal Reserve, California, USA - 14_0919_09_20cm (SPAdes) (version 2) | ecosystem: Environmental > Terrestrial > Soil > Grasslands ... | reverse complement strand
AGCTCGGACTCCAAAAGAGTTTCGGGAAAAGCACCGCAATTAATGGTAATGAAGGGGTTTTGGGAACGGCTGCTGTTTTCATGAATGGCGCGGGCAACTAACTCCTTCCCCGTACCGCTCTCCCCGGTAATAAGTACGCGGCTCGATTGCGGCGCCACGGTTTGAATCAAATCGAAAATGGCGCGCATCTTGGCGCTTTGTCCAATGATATTGTCGAGCCCAGTGAGCCGGCGCAACTCCCGCCTCAGGTAACCGGCCTCTTTCTTCCATTTCAGACTTTCGCTGACTTCTCGGACCGCGAGACGCAACTGATCAATGTGGTTGTGGTCCTTGATGACGTAACGATCGGCGCCGGAGTTAAGCGCAGCAATTGCCGTGTCCAGGGCCGGGAGAGCGGTCATCAAAACAAAGAAGGAATCCGGCGCAATTTCCTTCGCGAATTTCAGGAGATCAACGCCATCCTCACCCGGCATGCGAATATCGGAAATGATGATGTCGAAGATCTGGGATTCCAGTTTGCGCTTGGCGGCCTCCACGCTGTTCGCAACTTCTACGCGGTGCCCCTCTTTGCGAAAGGTGATCTCCAGCAACTCGCAGATTGATTTCTCGTCATCCACGACGAGAATGTGCGGCAATTCCCGCCCCGCTTCTTTAATCGCAGTTTTTGTCCCTTGCATAATGCCTCACGCAACTCGCGGCAATTCCACGATGAATTCTGCGCCGCGGTCTTTCTCCGAGATCACGCTAATCTTTCCACTGTGCGCTTGCACAATTTGATAAACAATCGACAATCCCAAACCAGTACCCCCTTCAAACCCGGATTGAAGAGGCTCAAAAATTTTAGCTTTTTGTTTGGGATCCAGGCCAACGCCTGTATCGCGAAAGGCAATGCGCAACCAGAAGGGGTGGGGCTCCAGCTTCACCGTGAGCGTGCCACCAGTAGGCATGGCCCGAAGAGCGTTATCGCAGAGATTCCAAAACACCTGCTTGATTTTGTTCGTGTCCACACGGGCGCGCAATTCTTGACCGTTGAAGGCTCGAACGATCTGGTACTTTGAGCCAACCTCGGGCTTTTTCTCCATCAACATCAGCGTCTCGTCGAGAAGGCCCCGGACATCGGCTTCCTGAAACTCGTAAGTCTTCTCTCGGGAATAGTGCAGAAAATCCGTGATGATATTGTTGAGCCGTTCGGACTCCCGGCTGACAATATGGACCAATTGTTTTTCATCGTCTTCGAGCGGCACCAGGCGGGCCAGTTCCTTTACCGCTCCGGCCATGGCCGTTAAGGGTTGCCGGATTTCGTGAGCGATGGCTGCGGAAAGCCTCCCGAGCGCAGCCATGCGCTCCTTTGTAGCGACTTCCTGCTCGAGCCTGCGCAAGTCCGTAAGATCTTGAAAGTTGAATACAAACCCGCCTCGTTCTTCCGTCCCCAAGCGAAGTGGAGAAACACTGATTCCTAAATACCGTACCTCACCCTGCGGCGTGTGAAAGTTGATCTCCTTTCTTAGCGAAAGCTTCTCGACGTTAGGGTATTGTCCGGGCAACCAAAAATCCGGGTTGAGTTCCTGCAACTTCTTTCCGCGCACATCCGCGAATCGATATCCGAGGATGTCCTCCCCGGTGCGATTGAGGAGCAGAATAACTCCCCCAAGGTCCGTGGTAATCAAACCCCCTCGCATGGAGTGAATGATGTCTTGGGTGAAATCCTGGAGGCTGAGAAGTTCCTCGCGCTTTTCCTCGAGTTCCCTTCCCTTACTTCGAAGCGAGTGCACCAGTAAGCTGGTCAGATATGCAACCGCCAAAAACCCCAGGAGATTCATGACCAACCAGGTACGCAAGCTCTCGATCGATGGCAGCGCTGTGGAGGTCCGGGGCACCGTCCCGGTATACGCCAGAAGAGTCAGTGCGGCGAGGAGAGAAAAGCAGATCGCAGCGTTAAGAAACGCCACGCGGCGCGAAAAGACGATACTGCCAACGATGATCACCAGCAGATAGAGCGAAATGAAATAGCTCTCCTGCGAACCCGTCAAGTAGACCAGGAGCGTGACCATCACCACGTCGGTGGCCACTTGCGCGCCGCCATGCCAGCTGCCCTGAGGGATCCAACGAAGCAAAATGAGATGCAGGATTCCCAGGGTCAGCCAGAAGATGATCAGCGTGAGGAAGAACCGGTTCGTGCTCAGACCTGGCACATACTGCGGCCACACCACCCCGACGGTCAGTATGAGTGTAATGGTGAGAAGGCGGACACGGGCCAGCCAATCCAGCCATGCTTTCGTCGCAAAACTCTGGTCCATGGTTTCCCGGCGCCCTCATCGCACCATCCGGGCATTCCCGAATCCAGGCGGGAAAAACTGAGGGCGGAAAGTTCTTCCCCACCCTCTCGAGAGGTTTTCGACGTTCAGGCGCAGCCCGACTAGTGGTTGGCCAGTTTCCCAATAAGTGAAAACAACGGCAAATACATGGAAACGACCACGCCGCCGACCACCAAGCCGAGAAATACAATCATGATGGGTTCAAGGGCCGTTAGCAAGTCTTTCACTGCCGCATCCACTTCTTCTTCATAAAAATCAGCGATCTTCTGCAACATGGCATCCATCGCGCCGGTCTGTTCACCAACCGCAATCATCTGCGTGACCATGCCCGGGAATACATCGCATTCCTTCAAGGGCTCGGTCAACGACCTGCCTTCTTCGAGCGATTTTCTCACCTTGAATAGGGCTTTCTCGACCACCGCGTTTCCAGCGGTTCTGGCCGTGATATCCAGACCTTCGAGGATGGGCACGCCGCTCGAGATCAAGGTTCCCAGCGTTCGCGTAAAGCGCGCTACGGCGATTTTTCTCATCAACATGCCCAAGACGGGCATCTTGAGAATAATCGTATCCAGAACAAAGCGGCCCTGAGGCGTGCCATACCATACTTTCAACCCGAAAATGCTGGCGCAAATTCCGACAAGAATAAGGAAGCCGAAAATGCTGCCGATGAAGTGGCTCATGGCGATGACGATTCGCGTGGGAAGCGGAAGGTCCACGCCGAGGCCTGCAAACAACGTGGCGAAAATCGGAACGACTTTCCAGAGCAACAAGGTGATAACGCTCCCAGCGACGGTCAAGACGCCGACCGGGTAGACCATGGCCGATTTCACCGCTCGCTGCAGCTTGACGTTCTTTTCGATGTAGGCCGAAAGCCGCTGGAGGATGGTATCGAGAATACCGCCCGTCTCGCCCGCCTCGACCATGTTCACGTACAGCGCATCAAAAACCTTGGGCGAGCTGCGCATGGCGGTAGAGAGCGTAGCGCCACCTTCCACTTGGGCGCGCGTGCCGGTCAACACTTTTTGAAAGATCTTGTTTTCCTGCTGGCTAGCAAGAATCTCAAGACACTGGACGAGCGGCAAACCAGCGTCAATCATGACGGAGAACTGGCGCGTGAAAATAGCCAACTCCTTGGAGTTGACGCTCCCGCCAAATGTGGGGATGTTGAACTCCTTCCCCTTCTCGGTCATTTTTGTGGCCGTGATCTGCTGACGCTTCAAGATGTTCGCCAGTTCCGCTTTGTTCGCCGCGGTCATCACACCGCTAACGCTCGAGCCGCTCCGGCTCGTTCCTTGATATTTGTAATCCGGCATGAAAGGCCTCCTAAGGTTCCTCGATCTCTTTGTCCGCTTGTTCAGTCAATTCTTAACGTCTGGTGGTCAAGGGCGTTTTCACACCGTTGCCCGAAGTTGTTGCCACACCCCGATTAATCATGTCCTGCAGTTCATCGGGATTCGATGAACGAGACAGCGCCATGTCCAGCGTAACCAGCTTGGCAAAATATGAATTGGCAAGCCCCTGGTTGAACGTCTGCATCCCGGTCTGACCTGTGCCGGTCTGCATTGCGGAATAGATTTGATGGATCTTATCCTCGCGAACTAGGTTGCGGATGGCTGGCGTAGGTATGAGGATTTCCATTATCATGACGCGGCCACCTCCGTCGGCACGAGGCAAAAGTGCCTGACAGAGAATCCCCTCCAGTACCATAGAAAGCTGCGCGCGAATCTGCGGCTGTTGGTGGGCGGGAAAAACGTCAATAATGCGGTTGATGGTTGAAGCCGCCGAATTGGTGTGCAGGGTCGCAAAAGTCAGGTGGCCCGTTTCAGCAATGCGTAGCGCCGACTCAATGGTTTCCAGGTCGCGCATTTCGCCGATCAGCACGACGTCTGGGTCTTCGCGCAACGCCGCGCGGAGCGAGTTTGCGAAAGAATGCGTATCGGCGTGGACCTCGCGCTGGTTCACCAGGCAGCGCTTGTGGTTGTGCAGGAATTCGATCGGGTCTTCGATCGTGATCATGTGTTCTTCGCGCTCGCTGTTGATCTTGTCCAGCATGGCGGCGAGCGTGGTGGACTTTCCGGAACCGGTTGGTCCGGTGACCAGGACGAGTCCACGAGGTTTATCGCACAGGCCCCTCACGACGGCAGGCAGGCCGAGGGCGTCGAATCCCTTGATATCCCAGGGAATGGTGCGGAACACCGCGCCGACCGCGCCGCGCTGATTGAAGCAGTTTCCGCGGAAGCGCGCCAGGTTTTTCAAACCAAAGGAAAAGTCCAGTTCCAGATTTTCCTCAAAGCGGTGCTTCTGGGCATCGGTCAGTACGCTGTAGGCCAAGGACTTGGTATCTGCAGCAGTGAGCGGCGGCATGTCCAGCGGACGAAGTTTTCCATGCACTCGAACACGCGGAGGGCTATTCGTGGTGATATGGAGGTCGCTTCCCCCCATCTCAATCATCTTTTTCAAGAGCTCACTGAGCGTAATCCCAGCCATTAGTTATCCTCAATTCTATAGAACCGTCTCGCGCAGGACTTCTTCCATGGTCGTCTGCCCTTGGGAAACCTTGATCAGACCGCTGCGCCGCAGCGTGATCATTCCTTGCTCGATCGCCTTCTTCTTCAATTCCAATGCGGAAGCGCCGACAAGAATGAGCTCGCGCAACTCATCGTTAATTTCCATCACTTCGTACAACCCGGTGCGGCCTTTGTAGCCGCGCTTGCCACAGGTGGTGCAGCCTTTGCCGTGATAAATCTTTGCGGTCTTTGCTTCTTCAGGCGTGAAGCCCGCGTCAATCAGTGCTTGCTCCGGAACCTGCAGCTCCTCTTTGCAATTACCGCAAATGCGGCGCACCAAACGCTGCGCACAAATCAAATTCACGGAAGTGGCCACCAGAAACGGCTCGATGCCCATGTTCATCAAACGGCTGATGGTCGAAGGTGCGTCGTTGGTATGCAGCGTGGAGAGCACCAAGTGGCCGGTTAGGGCTGCTTTCACCCCGATTTCCGCCGTTTCAAAGTCGCGGATCTCGCCGACGAGAATGATATTCGGGTCCTGGCGGAGGAAGGCGCGCAGCGCCGCGGCAAAGTTCAAGCCGATCTGCTCTTTCATCTGCACCTGGTTGATTCCGGCCAGCTGAAACTCGACGGGATCTTCCGCAGTCATGATGTTGGTATCGACGGTGTTCAGCGTGGCTACGGAGGAATACAACGTGTTCGTTTTCCCCGAGCCCGTAGGACCGGTCACTAACACCATGCCGTAAGGTTTCATGATGTTGCGCTGGAATCTTTCCAGGGATGCTGGTTCGAAGCCGAGCTTGGTCATGTCCAACCGCAGGTTTTCCTTGTCCAGCAACCGCAAAACAATCTTTTCGCCATAGAGCGTGGGAACGGTGGACACGCGGAAGTCCAGTTCCTTTTTCTTGCCTTCGGCCTTGTACTTGATCATGATGCGGCCGTCTTGCGGCAAGCGCTTTTCCGCGATGTCCAGCTTGGCCATAATCTTCATGCGGCTGGTTATGGCATCCTTCAGACGCAGCGGCGGAGACATGACCGTCTGCAGTTGTCCGTCAACACGGAAACGCACGCGCAATTCTGTCTCATAGGGCTCGACGTGAATATCGCTGGCGCCGCGCTTCACGGAATCCGTCAAAATCAAGTTGACGAGCTTGATGATGGGAGCTTCTTCGGCCGCTTTTTCCAGCGTCGCGGCGTCTAGTTCAGATTCTTCCGCCGCCAGTTCCAGTTCCTGATCTTCTTCCACCAGGTCCTTCATCAAGTTCGTGAGTTCTTCCGTGTTGGAGGACGTGCTGCCATAGAAGCGCGTAATTGCATCGCCAATGGCCGCCTCGGAAGCCACCACCGGTTCCACATTGAAACCGGTCATAAACTTGATGTCGTCCATGGCGAACACGTTCGTGGGGTCCGTCATGGCAATGGTGAGAACGGAACCAACGCGCGAAAGAGGGATGACCTGGTAACGCGTGGCGGTGTCCTGCGGAATCAACTTGATGACGTTGGGATCAATTTCGTAATACTTCAGATTGATGGAAGGCACCCCGTACTGCCGGGACAGCACCCCAGTGATGTCGTCGTCGGTGATGAAACCCATTCTTGTGAGGCAACTTCCCAGTTTGCCCCCATTGGCGCGCTGGAACTCCAAGGCCTTCTGGAGCTGGTCCTGCGTGATTAGGCTTTCTTTAACCAGTATTTCGCCAAGACGGACGGACATCCGCAGCACTCCCTTGCGGGCTTGCACCCAACGCCCACCTTAACAAAGGATGACAGAGAGCGAAGCCAGAATTTCGCGCGCCGTTTTGAAATGGCTAATACCTGTCCACGCGGGCAGGTTTTCTCGCGCACGGACAGGTGGAAATCTTGACTTGCCTCCTCAGGATGCTATCTTGCCAGTAAGATGAACCAGCGTACTCCGAGAAGATATTTTCTTCAACGGCGGGCTCAACGGGCCAAGACTGTCCGCCTCGACAGCCCAGACGCACCTGCCGATTTTCCTTTTTCTGTCCTTGTTTGCTTCGTGAGGCTAATTCGTCCATGAGCCGTTTGGAATCTAAGCAGCGTTGGACTCTGGGCATCGGTGGAATTCTCCTTACCTTGCTGCTCGCCGCCGTATTTACGTTTGGTTCGCTCGACGTGCCCTTCCATCCCAGAAGCTGGCGCGAAGTGATGGCGCTCTACGCGGTATCCAGTTTCGTCACCGCCGCTCTTTTGGTCTTTCTGCTCGTTCTCGGTCGTACCACTTTGCGGCTGTGGGCCGAGCGCCGGCGGGCACAGCTAGGAGCCCGTTTCAAAACCAAGATGGTTGTGGGCGCGATGGCGCTGTCTCTCCTCCCCATCGTGTTCATGTTCATCGTCAGCTATTCGCTCATCAATCGCAGTTTGCTCTTGTGGTTCCCCAAGCCGCTCGAGACCGCGTCCCAGGAGACTCAAAAACTGCTCAATGATCTCGGCCGCGCGCAATTGCCTCGGCTTCGCAGCCTGGCTCTACAGGTGCAAAGCGAAGTACAACACCCCGGCGATGAGTATCTACAATATGCCTTTGCGAGGGGAGCGGACGCCGTTTGGATTCTGGATCCGGCCGGAAAGCCAATTCGCGGCGGGGTTGTCTGCGACACTCAGGCAGAAGATCGCCGAGGCACGATCTGCACCGAGCCAAATGCCTCGGCGGAATATCTTCGTCCTCTCCAGAGCGGAGTGGAAGTTTGGCAAGACGGAGGAAGAAACTACTTCGGTGCGCGTGTGCCAAACGTAGAGAACGGAAAGCCGTCGGGCTCCATTGTCGCTGCTTTTCGCACAACCCCGGATGTCCTGTCACGCCTCGCGGTCATCCAATCCCAAACAAGCGAATACTACCAGGCGAAGCGGGATCTCCGCGCCCTCAAGCGCCAGATGCTGCTTATCCTTCTCTTTTTTACCGTTCTCCTCTTTACTTCCGTGATGTGGGTGGCGCTATTTCTCGCCAAACAAGTGACCGTCCCAATTCAAGCGCTCGCAGAAGGAACTCGCGAAGTTTCTTCCGGCAACTTCGATTACCAGGTTGCCGAGCAGGCTCAGGACGAACTTGGCGTCCTGGTGCGCTCCTTCAATATCATGACCACGCAGTTGCGTGACAGCCGCCGGCAGATCGACGAGTTTACACGCAGCCTCCAGCAAGCGGTTCAAGAGCTGGAGCGGCGCCGGCAATTAATGGAAACCGTGCTCGAAAATATTCCCACTGGAGTCATCTCCCTGGACAGCTCGGGAACTATTCTGCGGATAAACACTTCCGTTTCTCGAATGTTCGGAATTGATGGAGCGGGGATCAAATCCCTCGAGGAATTGCTGGGCAATGACTCCGCACGCACGGTCCAGCACTTGATGCGCAGGTCCCTCCGCACGGGCGTAGTGTCCCGCGAAATGGAAGCGGTCGTGGGCGGGCGCGTGCTGCATCTGGCCGTTACTGTAAGTTCTCTTGGTCCGCGCCGCGCGAATACCGGTTACGTCCTCGTTTTCGATGATCTCTCTGAGCTGCTTCGTTCCCAAAAAACCGAGGCATGGCAGGAAGTGGCCCGACGCATCGCGCACGAGATTAAAAATCCGCTGACCCCCATTCAGCTTTCGGCGCAGCGGCTTTCACGATTCCTGGGAAAGCGCCAGTCCTCGCAACCGGGAACCCCCTCCGATCCGGAATTGACGAACCTTGTACAGGAGTGCTCCCGCTTGATTGAGCGGGAGGTCGCCACCCTCGCCTCGCTGGTAAACGAGTTTTCTCAATTTGTGCGTTTCCCCGCGGCGAAACTTGTTTCTGCAAGCGCGAATACCATCGTTCAAGAAGCCCTAGAAGTTTTCTCGGGTAGGCTCGACGGCATCACCCTGAAAACAAATTTGACGGAGAATCTACCCATGGTGCGCGCGGACGCGGGCCTGATGCGCGGCGTCGTCGTAAATCTCATCGACAATGCGGCCGAGGCCCTGGAGAACTGTTCCTTCCGCGAAATCACGGTCTCCACAAGGTCTCTCGCTGATGCGGAAGCGGTAGAAATTTCCGTTGCCGATACTGGTCACGGCATCTCCCCGGAAGACAAAGACAAACTTTTTTTACCGTATTTTTCAACCAAGGGGCGCGGCACGGGCCTCGGCCTGGCCATCGCCGCGCGCATCATCGCTGAGCATGGCGGCAGCATCCATGTTGAAGATAATTTCCCGGTAGGCTCGCGATTCGTCATTGAACTGCCCGTCGCGGAATTGCTGCCCGCCTCCGTCGCTGACCACAACGGGTCTGCTACCTCCTTATGACGCCTCGGCCACACATCCTCATTGTTGACGACGAAGCTGGCATTCGAGAATCTCTCTCTTCGATCCTCAAAGACGAAGGCTACCAAGTGGACACCGTGGGATCCGCAGAAGAAGCGCTGGAGCGCTCCGCGGTTGGCGATTTAGAAGTAGTGCTTCTAGACGTCTGGCTTCCTGGAATCGACGGCCTCGAAGCCCTTAGCCGCATTCAAGCGCTTCCCCACCCGCCCGCGGTCATCATGATCTCCGGCCACGGCACCATCGAGACGGCCGTGCGCGCCACCAAACTTGGCGCTTTCGATTTCATCGAAAAGCCGCTTTCGCTCGACAAGATCATCGTCCTCGTGCGCAACGCTATCCAGCAGCGCCGACTGGAAGAAGAAAATCTGCTTTTGCGCAACGCGTTGGGCCACCGCAACCAGGTCATTGGAAACAGCGTGCCCATGAAAGCCCTACGCCAGCAGATAGCCGTTACTGCACCCACCAACGGTCGCGTTTTAATCTACGGGGAGAGTGGAACCGGTAAAGAATTAGTGGCCCGCGCATTGCACGCCGCGAGCACGCGAGCCAGGGGCCCGTTCGTCGAAGTCAATTGCGCGGCAATCCCCGAGGAACTCATCGAGTCCGAACTTTTCGGCCACATCAAAGGCAGCTTTACCGGAGCCACGGAGGATAAGATTGGGAAATTTCAGAAAGCCGACGGCGGCACTCTCTTTCTGGACGAAATTGGCGACATGAGCTTGCGCACGCAGTCGAAAGTCCTGCGCGTCCTCGAACAACAGCGCTTCGAACGCGTGGGCTCCAATGTCACTTCGAACGTGGACGTGCGCGTCATCGCCGCAACCAACAAGAATCTCCAGCAGGAAATCGCTCGCGGCGCTTTCCGCCAGGATTTGTTTTACCGCTTGAACGTCATTCCCTTTTTTGTTCCACCCCTCCGCGACCGCAGGGAAGACATTCCCACCCTGGCCAACTATTTTCTCAGCGAGTTTAGCTCTGCCTACGGCAAGAAAACCCGCGAACTCAGCGATGCTGCCATAGAAATCCTGTTGCGCTATCCCTGGCCCGGAAATGTTCGTGAGTTGCGGAATCTCGTGGAGCGCCTGGTCATTATATGTCCCCAAGCGCGCATCGAGCCGCATCATCTTCCGCCTGAGCTTTTTCGCGGGGTTGCCGAAAGTCCGCACCATCCCTATTCCACGCTCCACGAAGCGCGCAGCGCCTATGAGCGAGAGTTCATCCTTCGCAAATTACAGGAAAACCGGTGGAACATGACGCAAACGGCTACCGCCCTCGGCCTTGAGCGCAGCCACCTCTACCGCAAAATGAAATCTCTGGGAATCGCCGCACCAGATTAGACCAATTTACTCGTTTAGAAATACCTTGACGGAATCGCAGCCGGCCTTTGTTCTTCCTCCCCCGCATCATCACAACTCGTGTAGAATGGCCACACTTGGGATGCCTCTTGAGGCGCGGAACGGAAGACGGGATGGTCCTAGGGGTACTCCTCTGTATTCCCGCTCTTCTTGAGGTCTCTTGGTTTTCACCGCCTGAATCCGAATCGGTTTCACCACAGCCCATGCAAAACTAAGGAGACGCAGTGAAAAAAATCGCCATGATTCTGTTTGCTCTATCCGTCACTTTGGCGCCCGCTGCCATCTCGCAAACAATCCAGGAAGAGGCCATCGACTCCTCCAGCCGCTCACCAGAGTCCTCACCGTCCCCCACTTTCTTTCCCCGCCACTGGATTCGTGGTTATACCGACTTCGCCGTGGCGCCTTCACACAATGAACCTGACCTCGGCCGCTGCATGTATCCCCAGCCCGCCAGCGCCGGTGGGTCCGCTTCGCAGTGCACGGCCTACGCTCGCTATCTCTTTAGCGGCTATGTGGAGATTCAGCCCCTCGGCCGCACCGCCGCGCGCCACCTTTTTTTGTTTTTCGAGCCAAGATTCAGTTTCGGAAGGAACATCCCTCAGCTCAGTTATGATGAATCGATGGAGCCGATTGCTTATGACCGCGCGATTGGAGCCGGATACCAGTTGCCGCGGAATTTTGAACTACGTCTGACCCAGCACCAGGTCGACTATCTGGGCCGTTATAGCCGTCTTCTTGGCCCCGCGGATCTGCGCACGACCGGGCCATACGGCCTCTACACTACGGTTTCCGTGCGCTGGACTTTCGGTGGATACGGCCGCAACGGCTCGCCAGCTTACTAGGTCCACAAAGCTCGCCTCACGGGGGTTCGGCTCCCTAGCGGGTGCGGAAGATGATCCGGTCAGAATGTTCGGATGCAGGCTAGTATCCGGCTCGCACCGCGTGACCAGGCTGGCGCGTGAATCTTAGGAACACCGCGATTCGCCACTATCTCCAGCCTTGGCGGTATGCACGGGTGAGGGATCCCGGGTCACGTCCTGTAGCGGCAAGCTTTCGGCGTCATTGCTTTTCCTCAGTGCTGTCCGATAAACCTTCCAACTGGACGCGCCAGTCGAGCTCGCGAACCTTCTGAGGATTGTCCCTCCAATCCGGCGCCACTTTCACATGCAGTCCAAGATAAATTTTCGTTCCGAAGATAGCTTCCAATTCCTTTCGCGCTTCCGTTCCGATCTTTTTGATCGTTTCTCCCTTGTGGCCGATTAGGATTTTTTTCTGCGAATCCCGCTCTACATTCATGAGCGCTTCAATCCGCAGCAGCTTGGGCGTCTCTTCAAACTTTTCCACGAAGACCCCCAGCGCATAGGGCACTTCGTGATACATCGCTTTCATGGCTTTTTCTCGAATGATTTCGGCGGCCAGGAAACGCTCCGGCTGATCCGTCACCTGCTCTTCCGGAAAGTACGGTTCGCCTTCCGGCAACTGCTTGAGGATCTCCGCAAGCAATGGGTCACAGCCGTTACCCTTCAGCGCGGAAATCGGCACGATCGCGGCAAACTCAAAAGCCTTAGCGAACGATTCGATCAACGGCAGGAGCTTCGGTTTCGGCAAACGATCGATTTTGTTCAGCGCCAGAATCGTTTTGCCGCTAAACCGCTGCGCTTTTCCCAGCAGCAATTCGTCAGCCTGCGGTCTAACTGCCGAACCAGGCTCCTCGCGACTTGCATCGACCAGCAGCAGCAAAACATCAATTCCCTCCAGCGCCGCCGCCACTTCCCGCATCATTTGGCGTCCCAGAGCGGATTTAGCTTCATGCAGGCCGGGAGTGTCGATAAAAACAACCTGCCCTTCCGGCTTCGTTACGATTCCTTGAATGCGATTGCGCGTGGTCTGCGGCTTCGACGTGACGATGGCGATTTTCTGTCCCACCAGGCGATTGAGGAGTGTGGACTTCCCCGCGTTCGGCCGACCGAGAATGGCCACGAACCCGGAGCGAAAAGCCCTGTTCTTCCCAACCTTGTCCTTTTCCGCCATAGCTTGGTTGATGTCCTGGCTTGAACGAGAAGTTTCTTGCCGGCTCTCTTGTTGTTCCAACAGAGCCTTTCCGTCATCAAGGCTTTACGATCGGCAGCTCCACGGCGCTGGGATGCTCCGCATCATGCACGACGGTGATATGCGCGGTCTTCGCATCTTTTCCGGTTTCCGCCGCGACGACTCCGCCGCTATTGTAGTTTTTCGCCGTACTCGTCGAATTGATGCTGTGCACAATCAGCCGCAACCGGCTCCGCTTTGCAATGCGCCGCGAGAAAAACGTGAAATTGTCAAAGACAAATTTTTCCGTGGCTCCGGAAGGCACGGGCTCTGCTTCGCGAAGTGTCTCGCGATAGCGCGCCCGCATCGTTGCGTTTGTCAACTCCACCGACCCGCCGTCGGGCAGAATCTCAAACAAATCCGCTTCCAAGTCCGTGTCCGGCACATCCATCTTCAACCACAGCGTCAGCCTTGCAAATCCCGTCACTTCCGTGGCTTCCAGAAAGGGCTCGGTGTGATAAACCGCGCCCTCCCCGTACAAGTTCATCGCCGCCCGTTGCGACGTCAGGTAATTCGGGTCATCTTCCGGCTCCGCCGCGCCTGGTCGCGTGTCCAATGGATCATAGATCCATGAATCGGTTCCCCCGCCGCCGCTTGCTCGTCCCTCAGCCAATGCGCCCGAACGAAACACATCTCCGGCCGCGCCATTTGAAGCCAAATAAAATGTTTTCGTCGCGTTCGCAGTGGTCTCAAGACTGTCCGCGTACTTCCATTCCTCCGCGCCTACCACGTAATACGCCACACGCTTCTTCAGAAATTCCGGCTTTGCTCGCCCCTTCATCGTCCAGTCGTACCACTCCGTATGCAGCTTGTTGAGGTCGAGCACGCTTGCCGCGCCGAATTTCAATCCGCCCACTTCCGCTTTCGGCGTGCGCGTGCCGGCATGATCCCACGGGCCGATGATCAAATAATGTTTGGCCTTCGCTTCTGCCGTTCCGTATTGCATGTGCCGCTTGTAGTAAGTGAACGCTCCCGGCTGGTCGCCATCGTAGTGTCCAGTAATCGTCAGAATCGGCACGCTAATTTTCTTGTATTGCTCGGGCGAAGGCACCATCGCGTCGTAATAAGCGTCCGGCGCCGGGTGCGCCATCCATTTCTGAAATACTGCCGAAGGATTTCCCACCAGCCGGTCATAACCTTGAAACGCTGAATGCGCCATGTACATCTCACGCGCTTTGCTCGCCCAAAAGCCGCTGTTCCCAAAAAGATTGCTGTTGCCCGTGACTCCACTGGTGAACGTCAGCCATTGCATGTCGTAAGGCGCGAAAATGTTGTACTGAAATGGAAAATCCACTCCAGGATGCGCTGCTGCGGCTGGAACGATGGTTGCCAGATGCGCCGGAAACTCTTTCAAGACCGTCCACTGATCGAATCCCGCGTACGAACCGCCCCACATCGTTACTTTGCCGTTGCAATAGGGCTGCTTTGCGAGCCATTCCACGACGTCGTAGCCGTCGCGGCCTTCGTTCGCAAACGGCTCAAATTCTCCGCCCGAATTGCCGCGCCCGCGCACATCCACCAGCGCATACCCATAGCCATGTTTTGCAAAGTACACGGCCCGGTCGGTGTACGAATCTCCGATGTATGGCGTAAACGTGAAGATCACTGGCACGGGCTCTTTCTGTCCATGTGCCGTGAACACCGTCGCATGCAACCTCACTCCATCGCGCATCGGAATCTTCACCGCCCATTGCATGTCTACCGCCGGTTCTTCCGACGGCAGTTTCTGCTGCGCGTGAATCGGCGCGCTTCCGATAGTCCCAGAAGCAAAAAGGCACGTCGCAGCCGCAAGAACACGCTTCGATGTCACAGGAAACATCTCTCCCCTCCACACTGAAATGGATTGCTCACCCCGTGCCCCTGAACCCGGCTACCTTACTGCGATGCTACTTTTTTATGGGAACCGCCTTCGTCTGCTTGCGGATTCGCACGCGCAACACTTTTCTCTGATTCGCTTCCACCACTTCAAACCGGTACCCTTCCATATCAATTTTGTCCCCGGAAGCCGGTACTTTTCCCGTGACGTGGTTCAGAAGGCCGGCCAGCGTCGTCACCGTCTCATCGGCTTCTTCGCCAAAATGCACGCCCAACAATTCCTCTACCGCGTCAATGGCCATGCTCCCTCGCATCACCAAACCGCCGTCCGCCTCGCGCACCACATCCGGCGCTAGCGGCCTCCCGCCATTGCCGCTCTCCCCGACAATTTCCTCCACCAAGTCTTCCACCGTCGCGATGCCCGCTACCGTTCCGTGTTCGTCGATGATCACAGCCAGCGGGTGGCCCTTCCGCCGCATTTCCCGTAGCAACTCCGATCCAATCTTCGTTTCCGGCATGAACAAAACCGGCTTCACCAGCTCGCGCACTTTTCTTCTCGGCAAATCCTGATCCGCCACTTGCAAAAGGTCCTTCGCGTACACTACTCCGAAAGTGTCGTCCAAGGACCTCTCGTAAACCGGAATTTTGCTGAAGCGCGTTTCCATGACTTTGGCGTGCAATTCTTCGAGCGTGGCTTCGGCAGGAATCGCCACAATATCCGGCCGCGGCGTCATCACTTCGCGCACGCGCTTGTCGCTGAACTCCACGACCTGCTCGATCAGATCTCCTTGTTCCGGCTCGATGATGCCTTCTTCTTCGGCAGCTTCCACCAACGCTTCTATTCCCTCCTCTGTGCGCTGCTCCTCCGTCTTCTCCACTTCCTGCTCGGAGATTCGCGCCAGCGATTCCGCGCCTTCCAGAAACACGCGCACCGGCCAAACCAGCCACATGGCACCACGAATCAGCGGCAAAAGAGGAACCAGCCAACGCCCCGTGGTGCGGTACAACAGCATGTCCGGAATAAAATGCATGGCGAAAACCACTTCGAGAATGACGAACACGCAAAACTCGATCAGCGATTCCCACGTGCCTGGAACGAAATACACCACGCCCCGCGTCGTCTCCAGCACCAAAAACGCCAGCCAGAAATGCCCTAGGATTCGAAACGTGCGCCCGCCGCTGCGCCGGTTGATTTTCAGCTTGGGTTCTATCTCAGCCTCGAAAATGTCCAGATGTTCGTGGACGCGGCCGGTGGTCATGCGTCCCAACTCGCGGTACATCAGCGTCAGGTAGGAAAAAATGGGCAGCGTGAGCCCCACCAGCACGACACTGAGCGCGTAGACCCAGTAGGAAAAGGAAATAGGCAGGACGGGACCTTCCAGCAAAACACTTAGCGCAAAGGGCCAGCTTAAAGTCATCAGGTCAACCCGAAGCGCTGGCGGAGCTTCTGCTCGATTCTATCCATCTCACCTTCATCGGTTTCATGGTCGTAGCCGAGCAAGTGCAAAACGCCGTGCAGAATCAACACGCGAAGCTCGCTCGCAAGTGGGCGGGCCTGCTTTTTCGCGTAACGGCGGGCCGTCGCTGGGGAAATGGCGATGTCACCCAAGTAGTGGTGCTCGCGGGAATTCCTCGCGTGCGCTTGGCGCGGCAAACCCGCAGGTCTGCGCCGTGCCACAGCCGGAAACGAAAGCACGTCGGTTGGCCCGTTTTTCTGGCGAAAGTGCTTGTTCAGCCGTGCCATCGCTCTGTCACTCACCAGACAAATCGTCATGTCCAATGGCTTCAAGCCAAGTTCCCTCTCGACTTGGCGCAAGAACGATTCCAGAGGGCCGAGCGCCACGCGCACCTCCTGCTGCTGATTCAGAATCATCCTTGCGGGATTTCTTGCTCCGGGTCTTTCCCCGGATCTCTTGCGGACTCTCTTGCCGCAGCCGCTTTTCCGTTCGCGCCGCCACGCTGCGGGTGCGCCGTGTCATAATCTTCGTAGGCACGAATGATTTGCTGCACCAGGTTATGGCGCACCACGTCACGTTCCCCGAACTGCACCACGCTGATGCCTTCAATCCTCCCGCACACTTCTAGCGCCTCGATCAGCCCGCTCTTCTTCCCTTGCGGCAGGTCAATCTGCGTCACGTCTCCGGTGACCACCGCTTTTGAATTAAAGCCCAGCCGGGTCAGGAACATTTTCATCTGTTCGCTCGTGGTGTTCTGTGCTTCGTCCAGAATCACGAACGAATCATTCAGTGTGCGTCCGCGCATAAACGCCAGCGGCGCCACTTCGATGATGCCCTTTTCGAGGAAGCGTTCGAGTTTGTCGGCGTCGAGCATGTCGTACAGGGCGTCGTAGAGCGGCCGCATGTACGGATCGATTTTCTGCTGCAGGGTCCCGGGCAGGAATCCCAGCCGCTCGCCCGCCTCGACTGCTGGCCGCGCCAGGATGATGCGGTTTACCTGCTTGGTGAGCAGCGCGCTCACGGCCATGGCCACGGCGAGGTACGTTTTCCCCGTGCCGCCGGGCCCAATGGCAAAAACCATGTCGTACTTCTCGATCGCCTCCATGTAATGCCGCTGGTTCGCGCCCTTCGGCGTGACCTGCTTTTTGCCAAACGAGCGCGCGCGGCCGTGTTCGAACATGCCGCGCGGCGATTCGTGTGGCTCTTCGGTGGCCACGCGCACAAGCGATTTCACCTCCGAAGAAGAAAGCTTGCGCCCGTGCCGCGTCAAGTGATTGTATTCCTCGACGATCGTGACTGCACGGTCCACGTTGTCCTGTTCGCCTTCAATGGTCAGCCGCGTGTCATGCAGATGCGTGCGCACGTGCAGAGAATCTTCGAGCAGGCGCACGTTCTCATCCAGAGTGCCAAAAAAGGGTTCAATTTGTCCGGAGATGTGAACGGTACGTCGCATCCAGTTGGAAGGTTCTCGGGTGACCGGAACCGGCTTACCGATAGGATTCCTCCTCGTTACACGTAGGGCTTGGCGATGACCTGGGAGAAACTCATTACACCCTAACGCACCCCTGCACGGCGGTCAAGTTACGGTTTCCTGACGCGCATTCCTCGGGGGGCGCTCGACGGACCTGAGATCAGAGCGCGAGCCGCCCCGTTCGGCGGCGTTGGGCGGTTATGTGACCCAGAAAATTCGGCTTCCGCGGTGAAAGCGGCCTGCTAGCCGCGGATTCAAGGCCTCGGCGATGACGTAGACAGGTGAGACGCAGGAGTGCAGCGTCTCTTGTTGAAAATGGCAAGCGGTTTTTGTTCTCCAAGGACGGGTCGCGAGGTCCATTCAATCGGCGGGGACGGCGCGGGTCTTGGCCCAATCGCGAATCGATTGTACCTCTTCCGCGCGAGTCACGCTGAGCGGCTGCGTGCTCTGCATCTCCGCGAGCAGAATCTCGGTGGTCAATTGAAGTTTGGCGCTGAATGCCGTGTACAGTCCCGCCACGATGAGTTGCTCGATTTCCGCCCCGGAGAATCCTTCGCTCGCTTCCCCTAATCTCGCCAGGTCGAATCCCGCCGCGTCGCGGCCGCGCTTTTTCAAGTGCAGCGCGAATAGTGCCACGCGCACTTCCGTGTTTGGCAAATCCACGAAGAAAATTTCGTCAAAGCGACCTTTGCGCAGCATTTCCGGCGGCAGCACCCTGATATTGTTTGACGTCGCCGCCAGAAACACGCCGCTCTCGCGGTCCTGCATCCAGGTGAGCAGCGTTGCCAGCAGCCGCTGCGACAAGCCCGCGTCCGCATCGCCGCTCGAGCCCGCGGAAGCAAATGCCTTCTCAATTTCGTCGATCCACAGCACTAGCGGCGCCAGCCTCTGGGCCAACTCGAGCGCCTTGTGTAGGTGCCGTTCGCTCTCGCCGACGTATTTGTCGTACAGCGCGCCGGCGTCGAGCCGTGCCAACTCGAATCCCCACTCTCCCGCGACCGCGCGCGCCGCCAAGCTCTTCCCGCAACCCTGCACGCCGGTAATGAGCACGCCCTTCGGCGGCACCAGCCCAAACCGCCGCCCTTCCGGAGTCAGCGCATTCTTTCTCTTGGCGATCCAGTCGCGAAGATGGCGCAGCCCCGCCACGTCCAAAAACGATGCATCCCGCCGCACCGTTTCGATCAAGCCCTCGGTTCTCAGTGCCTCGCGTTTCGTTTCCAGCACCGCGTCGAGCAAGCCCGCATCGGCTTTGCCTCGCTCCAGCACACTCTTGCGCAGCGCTCGCAGCGCCTCTTCCTGCGGCAAGCCAACGAGGTTTTGCGCGAGTTGCCTCATCGCCTCCGGATTCAGTGTCATCGGAATGCGCTGCTCACGATTCATGTCCGACAGCACTTGCATCACTCCCGGCAGCAAGTCCTCCGCTTCCGGCAAGCCCAGTTGGAAGGGCATGACTTCGGCTTCCAGGTCGGCGGGCAACTCCATTTTCGCGGCGGTCAAGACAATCGACCGTCGCACCGCGCGGAACTTCTCTGCCAAATCGCGCAGCCGCCGGCAAATCTTGTCGTTGTCGCAATACCGCGCAAAATCCTTCAGCAAGAAAATCCCATCGCCCTGAATCAGCGCAATATTGGCGACCGCCTGCTCCGGGCTGTCGGTGTTGTACAGCGGCGCGCCATGGGCCTTTGCCAGGCCGGTCGTCACGCTCCACTCATACAGCCCCACGCCCAAGTCCATCGCTACGTCCGCAAGCAGCGCTTCCACGCGATCTTCTTCCGGCGTTTCCACAGCGATGATCGGGTGCCGCGAATTGATGAGCAGCCGCAACTCGTCGTGCTTATTGGGCTGCTTGGGACGCGGGCTCGCCGCGCCCGGCGAACCTGCTGGCACCACTGGCCTCACAGGCGGCATCGGCGTTCCCCGCGGACTTTTTACCTCGTTTGACAAAGGCAGAAGCCTCGTTTAACTTTAGAAATTCGAATAATGTGCTTAAGGAGCGATAGATGGCCCAGGGACAGCCTACCAAAGTCAAGAAGAAGAAAAAGTCGGTTTTGAAGCGCGCGGCGCAAGCTCGTCAACGGGCCGAAGTGAACCGCATCAACCGCACGCGCGTCCGCACCATGATGCGGCGCTTTCGCACCGCTCTCACCGCCGGCGACCCCACCGCCGCGGGCAATCTGCTTCATCCCACCATGTCGGCGATCGACCAAGCCATCACGAAAGGCGTGTTGCACGAAAATACCGGCAACCGTTACAAGTCGCGCCTGACGCTGGCCTACAACGCCGTCAAAGCCAAGGCCGCCGCGAAGTAGCGCGTCTCGTCGATTAAGAGTTTCTAACGAACTATAGATACGATAGGCGGCCCAAACGGCCGCCTTTTGCTTGTGTTCTCGAGTGGGGGCGAATCCTGTGAACTACTACGCTCTGATCTATGAAACCGTGGACGATTACGTGGCGCGCCGCGCGGAATTCCGCGAACAACATTTGCACATCGCGCGAGAGCATCGCGACCGCGGCGAATTGATTTTCGGCGGCGCCTTCGACGATCCCGCCGACCGCGCGCTGATTGTCTTTTGTGTTGACGACAAAAGTAAAGTTGAAGCCTTTGCCCGCAAAGACCCTTATGTCGTGAATGGCCTGGTCAAGAAATGGGAAGTCCGCTCCTGGAATGTCGTTGTCGGCCAAGAACCACACGCCTCCTCAACAATCCCCTCCGGCGCAATTCTCCGCCATTGGTCGGCGCATGCCACGGAAGCGCAATTGCCCAAATATCTCGAGCACTTCTCAAAAAACGTTCTGATGGAACTTCGCCGTGTCCCCGGCTTTCTCGGAGCCACTGTTTCTACTCGTCACGCGAGTAAGGAAGTCGAAATTTTCGTCGAGACCACCTGGCGCTCGCTCGATGCCATCCGCGCTTTCGCCGGAGCTGACCTCGAGGCCGCGGTCGTGGCTCCGGAAGCTGCCGCTCTCCTGACGAGCTACGACCGCCGCGTCCGCCACAGTGAAATCACAATCTCCCACCGCGCCTAAATTCCCCCACCCTCCCGTTACGCGCAATTCACACGCCAAAAATCTCCATGTAACTCTCGAAGCGCATCTTCTCCTTCGCTCGCCGAGCTCTCATTCCTAATTTCCTTGAGAGGAGAAGGCATGTTCGTGAAGCAGGCAGTTTCGAAAGCACTCCACGGTCTGCGCACCGGCTTCGTTGCTTTGACCGTATTCCAATTCAGTTTAGGCGGCCCCTTCCCGAGCCCGGTTCAAGCCCAACCCGAGCCGCAGGCTCGTACTCCCATCAAGCACGTCATTGTCATCGTCGGCGAAAACCGCACGTTCGATCATCTCTTCGCCACATACAAACCAACGCCCGGCGAGACCGTCGATAATCTGCTATCCAAAGGGATCGTCAACGAAGACGGTACGCCCGGCCCGAATTACTCCCTGGCTCATCAGTTTTCCGCGGACGCCACCGACAGCCCCATCTACCAACTAAGCCCAAAGAACAAAACTCTTTATGGCGCTCTGCCCGCACCGCTCAATGGGGGACCAACCGATGCTTGCTTGAGCAACGGCATATGCACCATGGCAGATGCCACCTCCTCGGAAGACGGATTGGCCCAGGACTACTACCAGTTCCTGCTCACCGGCGGCACGGGATTGACCGGCAGAGTGCCCGACACGCGGATCAGCGGAGTGCACCGCGCCGCACCGTACTCGACGCTGCCTCCAGGCCCTTTTCAACTCACAGCTTCCTCCACGTTTCCCTACGACGCGTATGCGAACAGCCCCGTCCACCGTTTCTATCAGATGTGGCAGCAATTTGACTGCGATGCGTCGCACATTTCGAAGCTGCATCCGAGCGGCTGCCTGGCGGACCTCTTCGCCTGGACCGAAGTGACCGTCGGCTCGAACGTCAACGGCATAACCCAGCCAGCAAACTTCAGCACCGACTACGCTCCGGGCAAAATCACCACCGGCGAAGGCGCAACGGCGATGGCCTTCTACAACATGCTGCAAGGCGACGCACCCTATACCAAGTTCCTGGCGGACCACTACGCCATGAGCGACAACTACCACCAGCCCGCCATGGGCGGCACCGGGCTGGACGAAATCATGCTCTTTTTCGGCGATGCCATCTGGTTTAGCGACGGAAACGGCAACGCCGCCGTGCCTCCACACAACGCCATGACCACTTTTGGCGGCCCCGTAGACGAAATCGAAAATCCCAACCCCGTTCCAGGCACCAACAACTGGTGGACCCAGGACGGCTACGGCGGCTTCGGCAATAACGGCGCGTCCACGGGCGTATACGGCGGCGGTTCTTACACGAATTGCTCCGACCTCGCGCAACCCGGCGTCGCTCCCATCGTGAACTACCTAGGCTCCCTGCCCCGTCCCATCAAGCCGAATTGCGATCCCGGTCACTACTATCTGCTCAACAACTACAACCCCGGCTATTTTGGCGACGGCAGCAACGCCTACACGGACGCGAATCCACACAACACGCCCTTCACAATTCCTCCCACCAATCAGCGCAGCATCGCCGACGTGCTGCTGGAAAACCACGTTTCCTGGAAATCGTACAACGATCAGTGGAATCAGTATCTGACCGACAAATACCAGTTGAACTTTGGCACCGTCGGCCCGAACAGCGATGCGTACTGCAACATTTGCAACGGTTTTCAATACCAGACGCAGATTATGGCCAACGACGCCGTGCGGACGGCCCACATCAAAGACACGCTCGACCTTTACAGCGACATCGCGAACGGAACTTTACCCGCAGTCTCTTTTGTAAAGCCCAGCGGCTGGGTGGACGGCCATCCCGCCTCTTCTAAATGGAACCTCTACGAGGGTTTCGTCAAGAAGATTGTCGATGCCGTGCAGGCCAATCCCGCGCTGTGGCATTCCACCGCCATCTTCGTCACTGCAGATGAAGGCGGAGGCTACTACGATTCAGGATACGCCCAGCCACTGGACTTCTTCGGCGATGGGACGCGCATACCGCTGATCGTGGTCTCGCCCTTCACCAAGCCCGGCCACATTTCGCATCAATATGCCGACCACGTTTCCATTCTCAAGTTCATCGAGCGCAACTGGAACTTGCCCACGGTCAGCAATCGCAGCCGCGACAACCTTCCCGATCCCGTTGTAGGCCCCGACAATGCTTATGTGCCGCAGAACTCGCCGGCGATCGGGGACCTGTTTGACCTGTTTACTTTCGGCGCGCCAGGCAATCAAAGCAGCAGTCATCAGTAACTTTCTGCTGGTCGAAAATGAAGAAGGGCGGCCGCAACGCCGCCCTTCTTTCTGCTAGCTTTTCGCTCTGCTCCGTCGCACAAAGATGAAACAGAAAATCATTTGGGGTGCGGCAGCCTGGCTGGCGTTTTTCTTAACTACCGCTGCCGCCGATTTATTTGGCTCAGGTTCTCAGGGCATAGGCTGAGGTTCCCTATCCTTGTGCCGCCATCGTGGCCTCGCCGGTCAGTTCCGTCACCAAAAACTCCATCACCGCGCGAGCGTCCTCCCGGCCGCTTTTCAGCCGATCATCGGCGCGCTGCAAAGCCCCAAGTCCCCCGAGCAAACGTGCTTTCGGAATCTTCCGAGCGCTCTGAAGCGCCAGTTCCGCCTGCTCCGGCCGCATCCCGAGTGCTCGCGCGGCTTGCCAGCCGTTCGTGACGCCGCGCACTTCACTTGCCTCGATCAACTTCCGATACATCCAAGTAATTGCGCCAAGCATCTGTAGCGGCTCTTCCCCCTCGCGCAGCAAACGGTCCAGAAATTCCAGCGCCTTTTTGCCCTGTCGCGACGCCAGCATGTCCGCCAATTCCCAAACTGTGGTTGTCTGTGCGGAAACGACCAGTGCGCCAACGTCTTCCCGGCGAATCTGCTTTCTGCCCGCCGCATACGTGGCCAGCTTGTCGATTTCCGTTTTCAGCCGCATCAAATCCGCAGCCACAAACTCCGCCAAATCTTCCGCCGCGCCGCGCTGAAATTCGACGCCCTGTTCTTTGGCCATCGCGCGCGCGAGCGCCACTGCGGCGGCCTGCCGCTCGTTCAAGTTTTCGCCTAACCCGCATTCCACCACCAGCGCTTTTTCGATCAGCAACTTCCCCCACTTCATCCGCTGGTCCAGTTGCGTGGCTTCGATCACCAACACGGTGAACGGCGCCGGATTTTCGAGATACGCTGTAAGCAACTTGACAGCTTCGTCCCGGTTTTTCTCTCCGAGGCTTTCCATCGCCTCAGCCTCTTCAAGGAAAACGACTTGGAGCGGCGAAAGCATCGCCATGGTCTGCGCCTGTTCCAGCGCCGCCTGCATCTCGCCACGGTCCGCCGAGTATCGCGACACCGCCCAAAGCCGCGCTGCTTCCGGAACGTATCTCTCGATCAACAGCGTCCGGCAACTGTCGCGTAAATAGGGCTCCTCTCCCAGAAGCAGAATTGCAGGGATAGGCTTTCCTTTCTCCAGCCGCGCCAGCAACTCATCGGCCGAAATCCGCGCCATTAGAAGTTCTCCGTCACGGCCGCTACCAGCCTCGCCGCGAAGTCTTGCGCCAAGCGATCCAAGGCCGGGTCCTGCTCTTCGAAAAAACTTTTCACGTCGGTGGAGATTTCATACTGGTTGCGAAACACAAAATTGCCTGTGTGGTAGAGAACTTTTCCCGTATCGCGCTCCTCGAAGCTGACCTCGCATCTCACCGTCACCAGCATCGTCGTGGCGCGCCCGGTGGCCCTAGTGTCAAACACCAACGGAACAGCTTCCAAGCTGAGCACTTTCCCGCGCAGCACCACATCGCCATTTTCCGGGTTGGACACCACGCGATAAGGCGTCTTCGCTAAAAACTCATGCACCGTCGCCGCGGTCAATCTCTGTTCGATGCGGTAGCTGCTCGTCTGATTTTCCATTGCGGGCACTGCAATCACGTGCATGCTTTTCGGCAGCGCGTCGTTTCGCCCCATCACATGGTACCCGCAACCTCCAAGCAGGGTGATGAGTAGGGCCAGCACCCACGCTTGGGCCATCTGCTTAGAGTTGTAAGTTCTAAGTTTTAAGTTGTTAGTACGATTTTGGGCGTTCACCTTAGCGAAATAACGATCCGTCTGTTTGCAGTTTTCCCCGTTCGTCTCGCCACTTGCCACTCGTTTACCGCGACCCGGTCGGGGCCACTCGCTTACCCTGCTTGCCCTGAGTGTCGAAGGGAGCGGCTTTTGCGATGGGCCACTTCTTCTCACGCTAGCTTCTCCGCCAATTTCACCGCGTTCCAGGCCGGCAAGCGAACATTATCCGCCGCTCCCCAAAACCACCACACCCCCGGATGAGACGGGTCGCTCTTCGGCTGCGCGAGATGAATTGCCGTTTCCCCCGCTACGCTCACGTTGGTCGGCCCCGCTTGACCCTGTGCGGTCATAACAAATCCCGCAGAAGCGCAGGCCTTGGCGATCGTTCCTGCATCCGCTCCTGGATCAAGTTCTGCGTAGGTTGAAAACATAGTTCCGTAAAAAACGGGCACGTGGATTACGTGGATCGCAGGGAGGACCTCCGAGTTGCCCAAACAGGCCCTCGCTTCGGCACGCACGCGTTCGCGCACCGCATCCAGCTTTTGTGCGCTCGCCGCGCCGTAATTGTCGAGCATGTTGAATGCAACCTGCGCGTCGAATACAGGCTGTCCCACGCTTTGGAAGGACAACAATTGGCTCGTTTGGCTCTCCAGTTCTTCGATCCCCGCGCGGCCCGCTTCCGATACCGGCTGAAACCATTCGAAGGCCATTGTTTTCCTACCGCACCGGGAAAGGGCCAGCGCCAAGGCAACCGCCGCCGTCCCTGCCGCCGAAGGAATCGCGTAGGCAACGGAGTTGGCAGAAAATGTTGATCCTCTTAGCTCATCGAGCTTAGGGGACCAAACCGTTGTTTCGCCTTCGCAGGCCAGCGCTCCCGAGAGGTCCACGATTTTTCCACCAGACTGTTTCGCTGCGCCTAAATTCGCATTCGTAAATGCCGGAGACCCGGTGAAGAATACAAATCGCGCCTTTTCGAAACTCCCTTCTTCCACGGGCTGGATGACCGTAGGTTCTCCGCCGGCTTCGGTCAGCGTTCCGGCCGCGTCTTCCTCATCCAATAACCGCAAATCCCAGCCGGCAAACTTGCTTTCTTCCAGCAGCGTCTTCAGCTCCGCCCCGAGGAGCGAAGACGCGCCGGCAATCACAATGCGATGGGATTCCCTTTCCATGGAAGGCATGAATCACGCCTTCCGCGGGGCGAAGCGATGCCGCACAAAGCGGAGGACATGAAGCGTCACCCCAATAACTGTATAGGAGTACGCCATCAGGAATAACACGGATTCCGACCATCTCCAGATGGCAGCGCAAAGCAGCGCCAGAGGAACCACGGAGAGCGAGCGCTGCTTGCGGGTCAAGGGAATGTCCTTGAAACTGTAAAACCGAATGGTGCTGGTCATAAGCGCGGCCAGGAACAGCGTGGCGCAAATCCAGGCGATCGACCACCATTTATCCTGCAACGGTGCGGGAAACGCGTGGACCGTAGCAGCGATGACACCCGCGGCGGCCGGAGTGGGCATGCCGATGAAATACTTCGAGCTTCCCGGCGCCATGCCCTGGATGTTGAAACGCGCGAGCCGCCAGGCGCAGCAAACGACAAAAGCAAAGCAAAACCACCATCCAAAATGTCCAATTTGCTGGATCAATGCGGAAGATCCAAAACCCGGCAGGTGCCGGACGCCCCAGGCGTAGGAAAGCAACGCCGGTGCAATGCCAAAGCTCACCACGTCTGCGAGTGAATCGAATTGAATGCCAAAATCTGTGTTTGCCTTCAGCAAACGCGCCAATCGCCCGTCGAGCGAATCAAACAGGATGGCCAGGCCGATGGCCTTCGCAGCGCGGTCTAAGTCATCGCCATTCCCGGTCAACGTAATCGCGGATGCATAGTAACCGCAAAGAAGATTTCCAACGGTAAACAGGCTGGGCAGAAGGAAAATCCCGCGCCGGCGAAACCTATGGCTGCGAGACCGCCGCTCGGCGAAAGGGATTTCGTGTTGGTCAGGCGGGGCGGTAGGAATCATCCTTCGCTCCTAGGTACGGCCTTCGGACGCGCTGGTTCCTTCCTCCTGTTCGCTCCTGCTTGGTCGCGGGTGGTCACGCCCTTTTCCCTGTCATTGTCAATTTAGATTCGGCTTCTTTCTCTCTTTTCCTGCTCGCTTGTTCGCCTTCGCGGTTCGCAGGCCACCTGGCGATCATGCTCGACCCACCCTTCACATTTTCCCCTACCTTCACCAGTATCTCCGCGCCCTTGGGCAGCCAGACATCCACGCGCGACCCGAACCGCACTAGCCCGATGCGCTCTCCACGCACGACTTGTTCCCCTTGCTTCTTCCAAGAGACTACGCGTTGCGCGATGAGTCCCGCAATCTGCTTGAAGACCATTTCGCCTGCGTGGGTCGAAAGCGTAAACACGTTCTGCTCGTTTTCGAGCGAGGCGCGCTCCCGCATGGCGGCGAAAAATTTCCCGGGCCGGTATTCCATTTTCACGATGGTTCCAGAGGCCGGTGCACGATTCACGTGCACGTTCCAGATTGCCAGGAAAATGCTCACACGCTGGCCGGGGCGCCCGGCGTTTTCTTCTTCGGTTACAACCACAACGCGCCCGTCTGCAGGCGAAACGATGGCGCCTGGTTCCGACGGAATCGCGCGCTCTGGATCACGGAAGAAAGAAAACACAAACAAAGCGAGCAAGACCAGCGCAGTCGCTGCGAGATACCAATGAAGCAGAAAAGCTACGCCACCCAATAGCAGCAGCGGCAACCCAAAGAAATAGCCCTCTCTGACCATGCTGTCGGGAGTAGACCTCCGCCGCTTTGCCCGCCGTTTGGCCGTGGCGAGCAAGCATGGTCATTCTACGACACTACCCCGCGCGCGCGCAGCCGTTTGGCTTCGCACCGTTCGAACAGGGATTTTTACGCCGCAAAGCTGGTATTGCTGGGATCGCGCTGCTCGCGCAAGATGCGCCGAGCAATCCGCTCCATCTCATCCTTGCAGTGTAGCTTCATCTTTTTGAGTCTTATTTCTTCGAGGAGGTCTTCTGAACTTAGGTAGGGAGACTTGGAGATGCATTGAAGTTCTAGATCGTATTGCCGGTGCTGCTCTGCCAGACGCCGATATTCAGCGTCTGCCAGGAGAAGCACGTCCCGAGGTGCCCGCTGCGCAGATGCCATGCGTTCCTCCTGACGACTTCGTGAATGGGATGTGAATCCTACATGAGCGAACGATACCACTTCGCCGGGCCACGTCAAGAGGCAAGTGGCAGCAAGTGTTAGCATTTCGGTCCTAGCCTGTGGGTTTTCTCCGGGCTCTGGTTGCTCCCAAGGAACATCTTTCCCCGGGAGGGGTGCTTTGAAGGAGCGGCAATTCGGGTGTAAACCTCAAAATCAGCGCATTCTGCCCTCACGAGGTAACTTGGTTTCAATGAGATGCGGGATTTGGCGGCCCCGGTGGCAAGTGCTCCTCAAAATAGCCCAAAATATTTGTGTACACGTCCAGGTTCGTACCTTTGCCTTCGGAGATGGAATGAGTCCGGCCGGGGTACATGCGCATATCAAACTGCTTGCCCAGCGAAATCAATTTGTTGACCAGCAATTCGAACCCTTGAAAATGCACGTTGTCATCTCCCGTGCCATGAATTACCAGCAAATCTCCGCGCAGGCCGGAAGCAAAATTAATCGCTGAGCTTTGTTCGTAGGCTTTGGGACTGTCTTGGGGCAACCCCAAATACCGTTCCTGATAAATTGAGTCGTAGAGCCGCTGGTCAGGAACCGATGCCACCGATACGCCGACGCGGTAAAGGTCGGCATAGCGGAACATGAGATCGAGCGTCTCGGTTCCTCCGCCGCTCCAGCCCCACACGCCGATTCTTTTCGAGTCGATAAACGAATGCGTTTTTTCGAGCGATTCGAGGGCGGTCGCCTGTTGCTGCGAGGAAAGCTGGCCCACGTTTCCGTAGATGATCTTGCGCCATTCGCGGCCGCGCGGAGCCGGTGTGCCCTGATTGTCAAAGCTGGCCACCAGATATCCCGCGCTGGTTAAGGCTCGGAGGAACATAGAGGGCCAGCGGTCTGCGACAGTCTGTCCCGCCGGTTCGGAGTACACATACACAATCAACGGATATCTTTTAGCCGGGTCGAAATCCGGCGGTTTCAGCAGCCACGCGTCGACCATCAGGCCGTTGCCCGCATCCACCTTCACAAATTCCGCCGGCCCGCCCGATAGCGGCTTCGCACGCCCGGCAATGGCCGCATTATCCACTGTCTTTCGCATCACGCGGTGATCGGGCAGGTGCACGACGTCATAAGCAGGCGGCACCTCGAACGAAGTGAAGGTGTGAAAAGCCCAGTCTCCGTTCGGCGAAATCGTGTACCAGTGCGTGCCCGGCACATTTGGGGTTATGCGTTCCGGCGCGGCCGTGCCGTCCAACCGGGTGCGGTACAGGTAGCGCTGCGTGGCATTTTCCGGCGAAGCGATGAAGTAAACCCATTTCTTATCAGCAGTGATGCGATCCACACTGACAACATCAAAATCGCCGCGCGTGATCAGTTGGGTTTTGCCGGTATCGCGCGCCACACGATACAAATGGCGCCAGCCGTCGCGCTCGATGAGCACCAGAAATTCGTGCCCCTGATTGATCCACGTAACGTCGCGGTTGACCTCCACCCAAGTGCGATCTTCGTCGACAAACACCGCGCGCGAGGCGCCGGTTGCCGCGTCCGCCAGCAAAAACTCATTGCGGTTCTGCAAGCGATTCATGTGTTGGACCAGGACGTAGCTCGAGTCCGCCCAGCCCATTTCTGGAATGTAATTGTTGTGAGGATCTCCGGCTGTTTGCAACCAGACGACTGGACCACCCGTAGCGTTCAGCACACCAACGCGAACCGCCGAATTCTCCGTGCCCGCCAGCGGATAGGGATATTCCAGTGTCTCAGGATAGGGGCCCAGATGCGGATAAGGAATCCCGGTGACAATCTCGCCTCGCGGAGCGCCGAGGTCGTAAATCAGCGTGTATTTGTGGACGCCAGTGATGTTGAACTGCCAGAAAGCGATCTCGCGGCTGTCCGGACTCCAGGCAAAGCCGTCCCGGATATCGAATTCTTCTTCATTCACCCAATCGGACGTTCCATTAATGACCGTATCGGAGCCGTCATTCGTCAATTGCGTGATTTTTCCGTTTGCCAAATCCTCCACATAGATGTTTTTGGCCCAAACGTAGCCAACTTTGGTGTCGTCCGGGGAAAACTTGGCAAACATCAGGCTTGAGGCCGGAGCGTCACCTCCGAGCTTGCGCAGCGCTCCGCTTGTCAGGTCGAGGACCCAATAATCGCCACGCGTATTCTGGCGCCACACCCTTTTGGAGTTGGTGAACACCAGAACTCGGTGTCCGTCCGACGACAGGCTGTAATCTTCGACGGAGAGAGGCGTTTTTTCGCCCGGAGGAATTAAACGCCGAGCGGCAACGAAGATTTCTCGCGCCCCCGTCGCCGTTTCGTACTTCACGAGGTCGCTGCCCATCCCCGAAGCGGAGGGTTCCAAATCGAGATAGAAATCGCCGTTCCCCAACCAAGTGCCGCCGCGGAAGGACTTCGGCCGAAATTCCGGATTGCCCATCGTGCGCGCGATCAGCTCGGCAGCGGACTCCCTCAGTTGGGCCTGAGCGACAGAAGGAACGGCAAGGCCCGCGAGAATGCCAAGGACAGTCAGGGCTGCCGAGAGAGAGCGCCTCTCGCGAAGCGCGCCATTCGCCCGGCCCGATACCAAGCCTTTGCGGATCATTTATCTCCTCCGGAATTGGCCGCCAGGAGAAACAGTATCAGATGCAAGGCCTTCTTGCGCACGCCTCCAAGGTCCGCGACAGACCAGGCTATGAGAAAGTTCGGCTTAGAGTCAGTTGCGCTTGCAAAATGTGGAGGGTGCCGGCAAGGAAGAAAAGCGGCAGCCCTTCGCAAACGCGCTCAGGGTAAACAAGGCTGCCGCACTTGTATGTTGCATCTGTTGCATCTGTTGTGCGAGGACTCTGCGAGCGTGCGCTCATGACGGCTGGCTGGGCATTACCGAGCAAGTCTCTTCTGCATGATGATGGCGGCCTCAATGGGGTCGCGGTAGTAGCCGTCGCGGCGGCCCGCCTTAAAAAATCCGTGCTTTTCGTAAAAGGCGATTCCGGCCGCGTTGGATTCGCGAACCTCCAGATTTACACGATGCACGCCGCCCCTTCGAAATGCTTCGACGGCCGCTTGTAACAGAGCCCCGCCCGTGCCTTTTCGCCGATCTGCGGGCGACACAGCGAGGTTCAAAATTTCCCCTTCCTCGACGGTCTGGCGCCCAATCAGGAAAGCCACTACTTTGCCCGCGGCTTCAATGACAATGCCCAGGCTGCCCTTCCACTCCAACACTTCCTTCACGCTACCTTCCGGCCAAAACACGGCTTCCGGGGATTGCCGCAAAATCTCCGCGACGGCTGCAGCGTCATCCGCACGCAGCGTTCTAATCGTGGGTTGCCTGCTTTCGCGTTCGAGTTCAGCGGCCATATCTGGTAAGAAAGGCACGATCTATCGCGCTCCTCCAACTACTTGCCGTGCCTAGCATTTGTCCTGAATTTCTGGGACGGGGGACTGGCGCCTTTCCAAAAAATCTCCGCGTCGGACCGCCGCACGTAGTTTGCGTCTAGCCCCAGGGCGTCGCTCGTCTTCCCTTCCTTGAGACGTGTCAAGCCCATGCGCCCGATGATTCCGGCCAGCGTTGCTGACACCTGCTCGACCGACTCCCCGCGCTTCTCTCGCTCTTTCCAGGCAGCTTCGCTTGAGAGGAGCGCAGCGTCGGGCGAGACCCACAGGATTTTCTCCCCCGCAGCTAATTCCACGGCAGTCTCGACAAATTTTGCCGGAGCAATCACCATCTCCTCGCCGACCTTTGCCCATCCGAAACCGTTTCGCCGGTAAACTCCTCCGAAGACTTGCCCGCGCTGCGCATCCACAAATGCCGCTACACAGTTTGACGCCCTACGTGACTCGGCGGCAAACGCCTCCAAACGCGAAACCCCGGCTACCGGTTTGCCGTACACCTCGGCCCACGCCTTGACGCTCGTCAATCCTACTCTTACGCCGGTAAACGAACCCGGTCCAGCCGCTGCCGCATAGCCGCCTACGTCGTCCATCCGAAGCCCAGCTTTCTCGAGCAACGCATTCACAGCTGGGAGCAGCCAGGACGAGTACTCTTCGGTCGTTTCGTGGGCTGACAAGCCAAGAATAGCCTGATCCTGGAGGACCGCGACGCTGCCCCGCAAATCGCACGTATCTATCGACAGGACAATCACATGCGCATTGTACCTTATCCTGGAGACACAAGCAGACGCACCAAAATCAGGCCAGAAAAAGAAACGCCTGTTTCAAGGGCAGCCGGCCCGATTTGCGGCCCGAACGGCACGTTTTCCGGGTGCGAAGGGTTACTCCGCCGGTAGGCGAGGCGCGGCTAGCCCGTGCAATTCGACTGCCAAATTTGCATCAATTTTTCCCTAACCTCTTCATTCTGCAGGATATATCTTGACTCTTGCAACACAAGTTTCTATACTCGTTTTGCTGCCTGGGGGGCATCCAAATCATGGATTATAAGATAGGCGATAAAGTTGTTTACCCGAATCATGGTGTGGGCGTAGTGGAGCAAATCAACTACGGGGTGTTGAACGGCCGAACCGAGCGTTACTACATGATCCGTATTGTTTCGAGCGGCTTGCGCGTGATGGTACCGCAATCGAACGCAGGCACGGTGGGGCTACGGTCAGTGATTCGCTCGAATGAATCCATCAAAGTCCTGGGCTTCCTCGAAAAGGGCAAACTCAACTCGCATCCGGACTGGAAGCACCGCTTCAAGGAAAACTCCGAGCGCATGCGCACGGGCTCGCTGATTGAAGTGGCCGCCGTCCTGAAGAGCCTCGTTTCCCTCAGCCGCAGCAAGCCCCTCTCTTTCCGTGAAAAGAAAATGCTGGAGCGCGCGAAGTATTTGCTTGTCAGCGAAATGGCTACCGCCAAGAACACTACCGCCGAACTGGCCGAAGGCTTGGTCGTGAAGTCTCTCGCCAAGGCCAAGCTGCAATTTCCCGTGATGACAGAAAAATTCGACTAACCGGCCGTTGCTTTCGCCGCTCTTGCGGCTATGTTTCTTTCAAGAGCTCCCGCGGGCAAGTTCAACTTGCCCGCTTTTGTTTTTTGGCAGCGTGGAACGTTTGAAGGAAGAGGCACGTACCACGGACGGGGGAATCCCATGAACATAAAAACATTTCCTTACTGAAGAAGCGCACCATCGCCGCAAAGGCCTTTGCACCCTCCTCCGCAGAGCGGCGGCATTTGCCGTGATCTCGGCGATGCCCTGCTTCGCTTCGGCGGCTCAGGAGAAGCCGGACAAGGAATCCCGGGGCGGCAAGGGCTCGCAAGGAGCAGGCATCTACTTCAACACGGAAGCCAGCACCAAAGAGGTTGGGCTGCCGATCTATCCCGGAGCGCGTCCGCACAAGGAAAAGGACACTGACAAAATGGCCTTCAAAGCAGGAACCAAAGAGAAACAGCACGTCGTGGGAATCGAGCCGAACGGTAGCGGCAGCGTGTTCGAGCTCGTGTATGTCGAGTCCCCAGACACCGGCAAAGAGAAATAGCCATCCCCCCTTGACTATCTATTGAAGAGCTTTACACCAGCCCCCCGAGCGCAACGCCCGACTCGCGCAGGGTGCGGGCAACGACGGCGGCGATTTGCACGGAGCCAGGCGTATCGCCGTGAATGCAGATGGTTTGGGCATTGAGTCTCACTTCCGTGCCGTTGTGAGCGGTCACGATCCCACGCTCGGCGATCCTCAGAGCTTGCTTGGCAGCTTCGGCGGGGTCGCGGATAAGCGCATTCTCAAATTTCCGAGAGCGCAGCGTGCCATCCGGCTCGTAGCGGCGGTCCGCAAAGGCTTCGGCTGCAACCGCAAAGCCCCCATTGCGAAACACATCGAGCATCGGCGATTCCGCCAACCCCATGAGCACTAAATTTTTGCTGAACTTCGCAACTCCTTTGGCAATGGCTTCGGCAAGCTCGCGGTTCTTCACGGCTTGGTTGTACAGCGCGCCATGCGGCTTCACATGGACCAGTTTTGTACCGCACTTCGCCGCCACTTCCGCCAGAGCAAGCACTTGTTCGTAGACCGAATCCGCAACAGCTTCCGCGGGCATCTTCAATTCGAGCCGGCCAAAATTTTCGCGGTCGGGATATCCCGGATGCGCACCAACCGCGACGCCCGCGCAGAGCGCCTGCTCGATGGTCGTGCGCATCGTGCCTTCGTCACCCGCATGGCCGCCGCAGGCGACGTTGGCCGAAGTGATGGAGCGCAGGAGCGCTTCCTGCGTCCCGTCGGCGATGGCCTCGGGCAGTTCGCCCATGTCGCAATTCAGGTCGATGCGAGTCATTCCCGCCTCATGTTTCTACAACCAGATCATCCGATGCCAGCAACTTCTCTTGCTCGATCAGCAGCTTCGGCGCGCTCTTGAATTCAACAAGTTCGAAGCGAACTTCGTCCCGCGGACGGAGCTGCCCCAAGCTGCTCAAGTCCGCCGCAATCACATTCGCCATCTTCGCATAGCCGCCGGTGGTTTGCTGCTCGACAAACAGAATGATGGGCATCCCTCCAGCGGCAATTTGAATGGCCCCTAATGAGACGCCTTCGCTTATCATGCCGCCGTGCGCGCCTTCGGGAATCGCCGGCCCTTGGAGCCGCAGACCCATGCGGTTGGCTTCCTCGGAAACGCGGTACGCAGAGCTGTAAAAGATTTTCTTCGCCGCTTTGGGGAACCAGTCGCTTTGCGGACCGGGCGTAACGCGCAAGACTTTGCGGGGGCCGAGATGCGCCAGCGCTTTCGGTGCCACTTTTCGCGCGCGATGGGACTCGTGGGTGTTTGCGGCAGAACAGGCACGCTTGCCTGTTCGCTGCTGTCCTGTTTGAGGCGCATTCCCGATCTTCAAAACGTCGCCTTTTCTCAGCGCTCTGCCTTGGTGGCCGCCAAGCCCACTGAGAAGATGCGTTGAGGCGCTGCCGAGAAAAGGTTCGACGGCAATTCCGCCGCGCACACACAAGTAGCAGCGCGCGCCTGAACGCGTTGGGCCGAGCTTCAGCGCTAGGCCGGCTTTGACTGCGAAGGAAGTCCAAGGCGGAATGGCTGCGTTATCGAGCGTCGCGCCAAAGTCGGAGCCGGTTAAAGCTGCGACGGCCGGCTCAGGAAACAGAAAAGAGCCCCCCAGGAGAGTCATCTCAAGCCCGGCTGCGCCCTCAGCATTGCCCACCAGCCGGTTGCCGATTCGCAGCGCAATGGGATCAGCTGCTCCGGAAGGCGAAACACCCATGGGTCCAAAGCCTTCTCGCCCCAGGTCTTGCACGGTCGTGAGTAATCCCGGAGCGAGCACCTCGATTGCGCTCATACCTATTCCCTGCCGCGCCCTTGTCCTAGCTTCGAGTTGCGTGGGAGGTCGTTCGCTTTTTCCCGGCAGGGCTCGCCTTCTGCTTGTCCTGAGCTTCGAAGCGAGGCAGGCCACGTCACTTCCCCCTTCACCAGCTCCGCAAATTGCTCGCGCGCAATCGGCACAAAGCGCACGCGGTCGCCGATGGAGAGGAGGCTCAAGCCTTCGCGGTCGGTTCGAAACATCCCGAGCGGCGTGCGACCGAGCAATCTCCAGCCGCCTGGCGTTTCGAACGGGTACACGCCTGTCTGATTTCCGGCAATGCCCACGCTTCCCGCAGGCACTCTCTTGCGCGGCGACGGCAGGCGCGGCGTGACTAATTCCTTTGGCAATTCGCCAAGATACGCAAAGCCCGGGACA
>Ga0209153_1000174_pt1 | contig 35289 bp, 36 predicted proteins | sample GraSoiAngelo_120_FD_185877 | JGI IMG/M metagenome (GOLD analysis project Ga0209153, IMG submission 185877) | Grasslands soil microbial communities from the Angelo Coastal Reserve, California, USA - 14_0919_09_20cm (SPAdes) (version 2) | ecosystem: Environmental > Terrestrial > Soil > Grasslands ... | reverse complement strand
GGTCAACTCAGGGCGCGCACGGACGCTCACTTCGATGTGCCGAAACTTGCCGCCGCGCAACTCTTCTTGCGCCGGTCGCCACGCCAGCAGGTAATAGACGGAAGTCTCCTGCAAAGCTTTCGTGATCGCGTTCGTCAGCGCGTTGGTGTTGAGCAGCGCGCGCCCGCCCGTATCGGCGGCGATGATGCGCAAAGGGTCTTGCAGCGCGAGCACGCCAGCAGCAGTCCCGCGAATCTGGCCTGTGCGATCAACCAGCGTATCAAAACCTGTGTCAGCCAGATCAACCGCGCCGGTTGATAGCCCATGCGCGTCGAGCGTATAGACGACCACGCCGGCGCGCAAGGCGGCGTCGGTCACGCGCCGGATGCGATCCTGCGTGTCCGTTTCATTGTCGTTCAGCACGAAGCCGTCGGAGATGAAATAGACGAGCTTGCGCCCGGGCAGTTGGGCCGACATGCGCAGTAGATTTTGCAGTCCGCCGAGCGTCTGCGCGGCGATTACGTTATTGAGCGCAACGATCTGATCGGCGCGTGTGCGCACTTGTTCGTCGGCCTGAGCGCGCGGGATGCCGGGCAACTCGCGCATCACGGCTTCGATGAAGGCATCAAGCGTGATCTGATCGCTGCGCTGGATGTTAACCGCATCAAGCGCAGTCATCAACGGATGAGCGTTATCGCGCACGGTGCGCTCGCGATAAGCGATCCGGCTGACGGCCTCACGCAGCACCTGCTTCTCGTCAGTCAGTTGTTGCAGGAAGCCGACCTGCCCACTGGCCGTGACGATGGCACACTGATCGTTCTGCCCAAGTTGTTCTTCGACGAAGCGCGTGAGCATACCTTGCGTGCGCTTGACGCTCTCGAATGAGAGATGCAGATCATCAATGAAGAAGAAGATCGTGCGGCCTCTATCGAGCGGGCGGACGGCGGCGCTGCCGTCTGCGGCCGAGCCTGCGCGCCCGCCGCGCGCCGCCGCCAGTTGCGCCTCTTCGTTGACGCTGCCCGCTTTGACGCGCTCGAAGAAAGAGACGGTCTGCGGTTTATTATCCACGCGCAGTTCAAAATCTTCGGCGCGCAGGTTGTCCACGAACCGGCCCTGCTTATCAAAGACGATGACATCGGTCTGCACCAGTTCCGTGCTGACGCGGATGATCTCGTCGGACGGGATGGGCGTCGGTTGTGTTTGCTGCGCACGCGCGCCGGTTGCAGAGAGCAATAGGCAGAGCCAGAGAGCGAAGCGCGCGGGCCCGGGAAGCGGAGCGGCGGAGGAGATCATGATTGATACCTAAGGAAATTGTCTGGGGTGACACGCGCATCTTAACACGTGCGCGGCTGCGCGCGAGAGCGTCGTTGAACTTTGCCGACAGCCCGCCCGTATAACACTCGCACGCCGGTTAGATCACAGGGATGCACACTTAAATCGGAGGGGTTGCTTGAGCCAGACAGACGTGACGCTCACACTGGAAGGCGTCTCGAAAAGTTTTGACGAGTTCACGGCCGTCAAAGACTTGAGCTTGCAGGCGCGGCGCGGGCGCATCTTCGGCTTGCTCGGCCCGAACGGCGCGGGCAAGACCACGACCATACGCATGATCGTCGGCATCACCGCGCCGGATGCCGGGCGCGTCGAGTTTTTAGGTCGGACGATGTCGCCCGCTCTGCGCGACCGCATCGGCTATCTGCCCGAAGAGCGCGGGCTGTACAAGAAGATGAAGATCGGCGAACAACTGCGCTTCTTCGCCGAGTTGAAGGGCATGAGCGGGCGCGCGGCCGATGGCGAGATTGATCGTTGGCTCGAACGGATGAAGCTCGCGGAGTGGAAGTTGAAGAGAACCGACGAGCTATCGAAGGGCATGCAGCAGAAAGTTCAGTTCATCGCCGCCGTGCTGCACGATCCTGACTTGCTGATCTTGGACGAACCGTTTTCCGGTCTCGATCCCATGAGCGTCGAAACGCTCAAAGCGGCCGTCATCGAACTGCAAGTCGCAGGCAAGACCATCATCCTCTCGACCCATCTGATGGAGCAGGCCGAAAAACTCTGCGCCGATATTTGTCTGATCAATCACGCGCGCAAAGTGCTCGGCGGGAGTCTGCGCGAAGTAAAGCAGAGCTACGGGCGCAACACAATCGCCTTGCGCGTCGAAGGCGCGAACGGCGTGCTCGCAGATACGACACTCATCGCCGGCATCAAGCAGCACAGCGATTACGCCGAAGTGCAACTCGCCGATGGCGCGGATGCGCAGGAGTTGTTGCGCCGACTCGTCAGCGCGGGCGCGCACGTCTCAAGGTTCGAGCAAGTAGAGCCGAGCCTCAACGACATCTTCATCGAAAGGGTGAGCGCAACCTGATGACCAAGCTGCTGGCGATCATCAAACGCGAATACGTGCAGCGCGTCCGTTCGCGCATGTTTCTCGTCGCCACGATTCTCGGCCCCCTCGTCATGTTCAGCTTCACAGTCGTGCCCGCGCTCATCTTCCAGATCAACGCGGGCGGCGCACAGCGCGTCGCCATCGTGGACGAGACCGGCCGCTTGTACGAGCGCGTGCGCGAAGTGATCTTGCGCGCTGAAGACGAAGACAAAGCGGACGATGAGCAATCGTCCGTGCGCACGAACGAAGAGATGCGCAACGGTAATTTGAAAGCGAGCGCGCGGCGGCCGTCGAGCGTGGACGACGAGTCGGCATACATACTTGAGCAGGTTGCGCCTGCGGGGCGTGCGCTCGAAGATGTGAAGCGCGAGTTGAACGAGCGCGTGCGGCGCAACGAATTGGATGCCTACATCATCTTGCCGCGCGACATACTCGAAACGGGCAAGGCTGAGTATTATGCGCGCAATCTCGGCGATGAGGATGCTGTGAGACGACTACAGGATCGCGTGAGCGAAGCGGTCAGCGACGAGCGGCTGGCAGCGCGCGGGATCGATCCGCAACTCGTGCGCGCCTCATCGCAACGGATCGAGTTGACGCCGCAAAAAGCGGGTGCGGCGGGCGCAGCAGGCGGGCGCGGCGGCTTTGGCTTGGCCTTCGGCATAGGCTTCCTCATCTATCTCACGATCCTTTTGTACGGGCAAGTGGTGCTCGGCGCGGTCGTCGAAGAGAAGGCGACGCGCTTGACGGAGATGCTGTTCTCGTCGGTTGATACGTTCAAGTTGATGATCGGCAAACTGCTCGGCGTCTCGCTCGTCGCGCTGACGCAGTTCTCGATCTGGGCGCTCGCGTTTCTGCTCTTGACGCTCTACGGCGCGAGCGCGACGGGCAGCAGTTTTCATCTACCGCGCATCGCCCCGTCCGTCGTCGCCTACGCCTGTCTGTTCTTCATGCTCGGTTATTTTCTCTACGCGACGATCTATCTGCTCGTCGGTGCGATGGTGACGACGACGCAAGAGGGCGGACAACTCTCGATGCCGATTGTCTTCATGCTGGTGGCGAGCCTTTGGCTGGCCGTGCCGGTGATTCGCAGCCCCACGTCTTCTCTCGCCGTGTGGCTATCGTTGATTCCATTCTCTGCGCCGATCACGATGATGGCGCGCATCGTCACAGAGCCGCCGCCCGCTTGGCAGATCGCGCTCTCGCTCTTGATCGGCTTCGGCACAACGGCGCTACTCATCTGGCTCGCCGCCCGCGTCTATCGCGTCGGCATGCTCATGTACGGCAAACGCGCCAGCATTCCAGAAATGCTGCGCTGGGTGCGACAATAGTAGGCAGTAGGCAGTGAAAACAAAACTGCTTCTTACTGCCTACTGCTTTATGGCTACAGAGATCGAGAAGAAGTATCGCGTGACTGAGGCGCAGGTCGAGGCGTTGCGGGCGCGTTTGCAGGCTGTGGGCGCGAAGGCTGAGGGCACGGAGTTTGAGGTGAACACGGTCTATGCGGGGCCGGGGCTTGAGCCGCGTCGGCGTCTATTGCGGCTGCGGCGTGTGGGCCAGCGCGCGGTGCTGACTTACAAGGAACGGCCGCCGACAGAAGCTGCGATCAAACAGCAACGTGAGGACGAGACGGAAGTGGCAGACGCCGACGCGCTCGCGGCCATTCTCGAAGGGCTGGGCTACACGCCCGCGCTAGTCTATGAGAAGCGGCGCGAGACGTGGCGACTCGACGAGGCGGAGGTTGTGCTTGACGAGTTGCCGTTCGGTTGGTTCGTTGAGATTGAAGGCGAAGAGGTGGCGATCCACGCGGTCGAACGCAAACTCGAACTCGACACGGCCGAAGTTGAGCACGCGACCTATCCGGCATTGGCGCAGCAGCACGGCACGACACGCGGCTCAGTCGTCGAAGCGCGCTTCGACGACTGAGCCTTCGCGCGTGTTTGATCTGACTTCGTCGGCGCACACGCGAAGTATGGTTAAGAGACGCGCTTGCACTTTGGTCATACACACGCCGCAGCCGGACGCCGCGCCAGCCAAAGTTTTTCTCTCCAAACTGACGATCCACAACGCACCCCCGACACGTCTGCGCATGGCACGTCGGTTGCGCTTGATGGGTCGGAATCAGGCAAGAACAGTTTGACAAGTTTGGAGGGAGATGAACGTGCGAAAAAATTTCGTTCTCAGTCTGTGCGTGCTGGCGCTATCTATTGGGGCCGCCGGTTGCGCGTCTGAGACCAGCAATACTGCGAACACGAACAGCAACACGACGACCACGACCAGCACGACCACAGCAACGACGACGGCGACAGCGCCGCGCACCGCGCCCGACAATTCAGAGATCGTGGTGACGAATGACAACGGCGCGCGCACGGAGACGCGCACCTTTAAGAGGGGGCGCGTGGAGCGCGTCGTCGTCACAACTACGCCTGAAGGCCGGCACACGGCGCGCGTCTATGCCCGCGACACGGGCGAGTCGCGCGAGTTGCCGGAGAATAAAGTAGCCGATGCGCTCGACGCGACGGGCGATGCGCTGGCCAGTGCGGCCGGTTGGACGGCCGATAAGACGGTCGAAGGCGCAAAGGCGGTGAAAGAGGGCAGCGAGACGGTTGCCGATAAGACTGTCGAGGGCGCGAAGACGGTCGGCGAAAAGACGGCCGAAGGCGCGAAGAAGGTTGGCGAGAAAACGGCTGAGGGCGCGAAGAAGACCGGCCGGGCCGTCAAGAAAGCGGTGACACCGTAACGATCTTTCAGTTGCGCGAAAGAATGAGGCGCAGGCTGTCGTGAACATTCACGACGGCCTGTTCTGCTGTTGCGAGTGCTATAATGCCGGAGTCAAGTTGATCGCTTGAAGGAGTTAACCGCCGTGACCGACACAGCGCGCTATACTTTGATCTGCCCCTGTTGCGAAGCCACGCTCGTTATTGACGCAGAGACGGGCGCGCTCATCTCGCATGAAGAGAAAGCAAAGCCGGTCGCTTCGTTCGAGGAGATGGCGAAGGGGATGGAGAAGCAGAAAGCTTTGCGCGAGCAAATTTTCGCGCAGGAACTCGGCTCGCTCAAAGACCGCGAGCGGCTGCTGGAAGAGAAATTCCGCGAAGCCATGAAGCGCGCCGAGAAGGATACCGGCGCACCCTACAAGAATCCGCTCGACCTAGACTGAATAAAGAACCCGTTCAACTTAGATTGAACGGGCGGCGGCGGCGGCGCCCGCCCGCGCGCATCGTTCTCAAATACAGTTACAGGTGCAGATCGCGCCGCGCGGAATGGCTGAGCCGCAGGGCGCTGTGCCGCTCTGGTAACCGTAGGAGTCGTCGCGATGTCTGCGTGGCGGACGCGGCGTGTGCGCGGGCGTCGGCGTTGACACAGGGATTGACGGCGGCGGCACTTCGGGCGGCGCCGACACGATGGGCGGCGCTGACATAATGGACGGCGGTGGTGTGACACCGTAAGTGCCCGGCACGCAGTTGCAGATGCAAGTCGCGTCGGACGGGATGGTCGAATTGCAAGGTACGGTGTAGGTGAAGGATTGGCCGGTCTTGCGATCATAAGCGGTATAGCGTATGCCTTTGACTTCGGGGCCATTCTCTGCCGGATCGAAGAGGAAGCTGTGGAAGCCGGGCGGGTCTAAGTTCCAGATGATGATCGTGCCGTTCTGATCGGCCGAGATGAGTTGTTTACCGTCGGGCGCGATGACGAGACAACTGATCGAAGTCGTATGTCCCGTCAAAGTGGCGACCAACTCGTTGTCCGATACGGTGCGGACTTCGATATTGTAACCGCCGCCTGAGAGCGTCACGCGCAGCTTGCCGTCGGGCGTGGTCGCGCCTCTGCATGTTGATGAACTGATGGCTTGCCCCTTGCTCGTCTGCAACAGTTGACCGCTGTGCAGAGACCAAGTCTTGAGCACGCCGTTGGGCGCGATGGAATTTAGATCGCCGCTGTCGTTGATGGCCAGAATCACGCCCCCGCCACTGTTGTGCGCGAGCAGCGGCGAGAAAGGCGCAGTCACATGCGTCGGCTCGTGGCCGCAACCGTTTAAGAACAGCAGGGCGACGGCGGCGCTGACACCCGTGCAGAGAAAGTTGCGCCGAGCGATGATCGCGGCGGGGAAAGTGGCGATGGGGATGATCGCCGGTGCGTCGTCTGTCTCAGTATCTTTGACGCGCGCCAGATTAAACTGAGGTTTGGGGGCAGTCATAGGAGCGACTCCTTTCCTGTGGCTGAAGTGTCCGCATAGGACGCGGGTGGCTCATGCCAGAACAGTCCGCCGTGCGCGGCGATCATGTCCATGAGCTGATCTTTGGTCAATTCGCGTGTGATGTGACAACGATCCGTGCCGGCGAATTCGCCCGCGCCGTTGACCGTAAGCGATTTGTGATAACAATCACCGCCGCAAGACCATTTGGCGAAGCAGCCTTGACAGTACGGGCGATGTTCGACCGACTGTTGGCGCAGATGATTTAAGACCGGCAGGTTAAATTTATAACCGCGACTCTCCGGTTCAGGTTGACCGTAGAAGAAAGTCTTAGCCCAAGTGTTCTCTTCAGAGAACGTCTCATAACAAGCGGAGACGTTGCCATCGGGCGAGAGCGCGAACGTATCCTGCGAGATGCCGCAGAAGTGATTGGTCAGAGTGCCGAGACGTGCGGCCGAGAACTGAATCTGGCGACTGTAATGGCGCGCACGATGTTGCGCGGCGCGAAACGCGGCGATGAACTCTTCGGTCTCGGCTGACGGTGCGGCCTGCCAGCGACCCATCTGATAAGCCGGTTCGACCTGTATGCGTTGCGGCCCGAAGTTCGCGCAGATGAACTCGATGGAATCGGCGAGCAGCGGAATCTGATCGAGCGTGACCGTGACGCGGACGCCGTAAGAAAATCCAGCTTCATCAAACCGGCGCATCGTGTGCATGACGCGCTCGCTTGAACCTTGACCGAGCACGGTCAGGCGATGCCGGTCGTGCGCTGTCGGCAGGCCGTCGTAAGAGAGACTAGCGCCGTCCATGTTGGCGATGATCCAATCGAGTTGCTGTTCGGTGAGCACGCCGTTGCTCGCCGTCGTGGCGCGCACGCTTAAGTTTTTGGCGCTCGCTTGCGCGCGCGCATAAACGAGCGAGTCGCACATGATGCGCCAGTTGACGGTCGGCTCGCCGCCGCCGTGATAGGTGATCGAGACCTGCGACACGCGACGCTTCAAGGCGTTACTGATAATGAAATCAATGCCTCGTTTGGCCACTTCGAGGCTCATGAACTTGGTGGGCGTCTCGCCGGCCGAGGCATAACAATAGGTGCAACGTAGATTGCACGCGGTCGTGAGAAACAGAGTCACAGCGGTCGGCTCAGGTTCGCCCGCGAAGGTTGTGATTGGCGGTTGTTCCGGTTCGCCGTCTAATATCTCCAACTGGCGCAAGAATGTCACGAGCGAGTTGTCCGGGTCGGCCGCGCTATCGCAGACGCCGGCTTGCAGGTCGGCCAGAAAATTTACTACCTTGGCATTGGCGATAAAGGCTGCACGGCGCAGCGGTGCGTAGATGATGTAGCGGCCGGCGGCGAGCGGGATCACGAAGATTTCCGCAGACAGACGCGGCACAGCATCATATGATGTGGCGTTATCGAAGGGCGGTGCGGGTCGCATCTGCCGCGCTCCTTTGGCTAAAGATGATAGACGGCTGCGCTGTGGCTTAAGCTAGGTAGGACTGGTTGATCGCGCGCGGCCGCAGTTGGCGTTTCGACCTGCTTGTTAGACCGGCCCCTGAAGCGGGCCTTTTGCCGACGAACCGAAGTCAATCCAAGTGGCGCGCTAAACACTAATGCCGAGCGCCGCGCTTGTCAATACAGATTATTGACGGGCCCGCGAAAGTACGCATACTCGATAGGCTCTCGATAGTGATAAACTATATGACCGAGCGCAGCGACGAGATTGCATTGAGCCGGCAGCTATATCTGCTTCTCGTCCGGCCGCGAGGGCGTAAATTGTGTTCGACTTTATAAACTTTACCGTCGAGCACAACGTAATAAGACTCCTTTAAGTAAAGAAAGTAAAGATCGTTGACAGTAAATTAACTTGCAGCGGAGATGGGGGAAGGGCCCAGCATTTAGCAAACCCATCAACGAGCACTGACTGAGGAGAGACAACTGAGATGCCGAAGCTACGAGGTAGTCTGGCGACGTCGGAGGTCAAAGCCGAGTGGACTCGCGCCTACGAAATCTACCGGCAAGCGCCGGGCGATAAGTACGACAAGAAGAACGACCGCACAGAGCGGATCACTTACGTCGCACAAAAGCTCAACCTGACGCGCAAGCAGGCGAAGCGGCGCGTGCGCAACTACGAAGCGTGGCAGCGCAACATCAAAAGCGGTTTGGTGCCGCCATAGAGGGCATCGGCCAGTTCTCTTGCGGCGAAGCACACCGTCTCTGCCACCCGGAATAGAAACCTTCTGCGCGCTTGGTCACTCATTGCCAATCAACAGCTCCCGTGCCATATCTGAGAACGCCCTACACGGGACGCGCGTAAGCCGCCAACGGCGCTGCTTGACATGAACAGAAGGCGTTTGTTACTTTCGCAAACACTCACAAGTATAACGATGCAGCGTTCAGTTATTTGCAGTCTTTAGGCACGTAGCTCAGGGGTAGAGCACTACCTTGACACGGTAGGGGTCCGCGGTTCAAATCCGCGCGTGCCTACCATTCTTATGTCCGGCGTTTGCAGCGGGTTAGTCGCCTCACACGGCTCTTCGGTTTCCCGCGTTGCGGCCAGTTTTGGCAGACTTTTGGCAGACTCCATAGCCGCTAACTGGCCTTCCTTGCTTCATCCGACCTCACCGGGTTGTTTACAGACGCAACCGCAAACATGTTCAGTTTAAGCGGCGACGGATGCTCAAGGCTTTCGACCGCTGCCACCATTGCGTCCCATGTGGCGTGCGCGTAGCCGGGCGTGATGCGTGACGCGAAGCCGAACCCGGTCAGGGGCGTCGCGTGGCCGAGCAGGGCGGAGATCACAAAGTGATGAATGCCGCGCTCGACCAACCGGGTGGCGAAGGTGTGGCGCAAGTCGTAGGGGCGCAGGTCTTCGATCTCGGCTCTCACACACGCGGCGGCAAAACCCTTCTTGATGGCTTGCAGCGGCCCGCCGTCACGATTGGTGAAGAGCCACTGACCCGTCGTGGCATCTTCGATGAGCAGCTTGAAGACGTTACGCGCCACGCGATTTAGCGGCAGCACACGCGGGTTGCCGTCCTTTCCTTTGGCGACTAAGACCGCCTTGGGCGGGATCAGAACGTCCGTCCTTTCGACCTTGCAATAGCGCGCTTCGTCCGAAAGATTGACGTGTTCTTTCTTGATGCCCAAGACTTCTTTGGGCGGCCTGATGCCGGTGTTGAGGACGATGCGCGTGATAGCCGCCAAATGCTCGCCGTACTCGCCGAAGGCCGCGAAGAGGCGTTCCTCTTCGTCGGCGGCGTACTTGTTGAGCCAACGTTCGCGGTTCTGCCAAGTCGGGAACTCTTTCAACACGGTGCGGCTCACCAGGCGACAGGGGTTGTCATTGATGACGCGCTCGCGGATCGCCATGTTGAAAAGCTGATTGAGCATGTCGTAGTGTCGCCGCACGGTGACCGGCGAATGCGGCTTGTCAAAGCGCGTCTTGGTCAGTCGCAGTTTGACGAGGTAGTTCTCGATCATGCGCGGTGTGATCTGCACCAGCGTCTTCTGGCCGAACTCTTCCAGTAGCCGCTTGCCGTACTGCTTGTCGAACTCGGTGGCGAGCGGCGTTTTGTGGTTGCGCGAATAGTCCATGTAGATTTCGTTGAAAAACTTGGCGAAGTTTTTCAGGTCGGAATCTTTCAGGAACGTCCCTGTCCTAATTTGTCTTTTCAGGTCATCTTCGTACTCCCTCGCTTTCTTTTTGGAAGTGATCAGGGGCATCCCTTTCTTCCCATTGAAGGTGAACTGATGGAACTCGCCATCAATCCAAAACTGGGACTCGCAGATGCCCTCCTTGCCGCGTTGTCTGATTGTCATGTCGCTTTCTCCTTCAGGGCAGAAAGCGGCTAGAGAAGTGAGGCCAGTGTAAGCCGAGCATTAACACAAAACAAGACTCAAGCCGCTCTATTTCGGATCGCGTGTTTATTATGGACTGGCTGTAGCTGCGGTTGGGGGCTAGCCCAGTCTAGAAGATCGCTGAGGGGAAAGACTGTCACGCCTTCCATGTCGACAAAAGGAATCGGGCGACGGCTCTTCCCCTTGCGGGCCAGCATGACGAGCTTGCGGATGTGATTCTCGGAGCAGGACAGCAGCAATGCCGCCTCTTTGACCGTCACGCGCTCCTTGACCTTGATCAACGCTAGTTGTCCGCACAACTTTGCGGGAGCGTCGTCAGATACATTCATCTGGCCTAGGTAGCCAGGTGCGACTTCTTCGAAGACCTCACGGGCTATCCGTTTCATCCATTCTCTTAACGGTGTAATAAACTCATGGTCGCTCATGACTTCCTCCTAGCGCCAAGTAATGAAATAGTTTCGCTCAGTAGCAGGTTAGGTTTCACTCCCATAGCCTCAGTTGAATTGTGTTCGACTCATCTTCATTTCGGTATTTCAACCAGATTAGGGTCTGCGGCAGAAGCATCCAGTAAAGGAATTCCGGCTCGTCTTCTTCACACTCTTCTTGGCTCTGCGGCATGTGTCCAATTACCAAATTACCTTCGAGGCTAACGTATCCGATGACAAGGTTGTGCGTGGTGGCCAGTAAGACGGTTTCCATTCCATGAGGATCTTCGCCCTCAAAAGCATCTACTCAAGGATTCGCTTAATACCTTCGCCCGCTTTCCCCCAGCAGGGCAGATATCGAACGTGTAGCTGATCTTTTGCCATTACCAAAGGCTCCCTTTCCTCGTGTCGAAATCAAACAGGGATAGCCGCGGCGTTTCTTGAGGTGTCGGCCTGCTCACGCAATTAGCGAAGTCAACAGGAACACATTCTGGAGCGACCAAAACAATAACGACTATGGCGAAAGGTGTGCCACGATTCTGTTACGCGCCGCTAAAAATCCGCTCCCGTCTCCTCTCGCCGGTTCGGCTCTACGCATCCCTTGCGACGAGAGATATGGCGCGACCAATTGTTTTTATTGGAGTTATAAGACAGCAACGCTCCAATCGGCAGGTAGTTTAGTGAACCCCCAGTGGGTTGAAAAAAAGTAAGGAGGTGCTTGATTGGTGACGTCTCCGGCGCTTTTGAAAAGTGCTCAAAGTCCAACTTTTGGGCAAATAGTTGGACTTTGGAGGTCAATTTTTGGCCTTTTAGCTGCGCGACCTGCGGCTGATGGGCTGTCAGCTTTTGGACTTTCGGAGGAGCTGCATCCCAGCTTTTCCAGTTCTCAGCGGTCATAATTTGTTATGGCGGCTTCGAATCGGATGAGGATGTTAAGAGGTGAAAATTTGACGCGGATGCGCGTGAAGACTTCGTCTGACGCTTAGTGCTTGCAAATTGAACAACTTATTTTGATCTTCGCGGCGGTTCTTTGCTGTGACAAGGGGGCTGTGACAAAAGGGGTCAAAAATAGGTATCAAATCTGACGTTAGAATCATACAAATCAATGCGTTGCATATGGCTACTGTTGTTGTCACAATTCTTGTCGGTCGTCGTCTGACTGTAAACGGATCAAAAGTAATAACTTACAGCGTCGAAAAGATGAAAAATTTGGTTTTGTATCTTGCATCGTTGATGAGGTGTGAGGTGTGACAGAAATTTAGCTATTGAGTGAAGGCTGGTGTGATTGTATCGCAGGGTTCAGGTGGCGGGCGGGAGTGAGAAGGCAGCGAAGAAAAGAGTTGAAGCCGACTATTGAGACGGCGTTGTAGGAGGGCGCGGCGGCGAAGAAACGAGGCTGCGCGGGAGTTGGAAGCCGGGTGAGGATCCGGCTAGCGAATGTTCGGCAGGAGCGTCGGGTTGAAGTTAGCAGGACTAGCGGCTGAGGTTTCGGCGGCAGCTTGACGCGAGGAACAGAAGCAGGCGGCGTGCCGCTGTTGAGCGAGTCGCTGAAAGCGCGTGCCGAAGCGGATATCGATTCTCTCGACCATTTCGTCAATTTGGGCTTCGGTCACGGGGCGCATGCTTCTATCTCGGGTTCTAGTTGATGGTGGAGGTCTGGGGCAAGCCACAATTCTTGTGAGGTGGAAATTAAGCTCGCTTACCCGCCTACTTCGTGCCAACAAGCCTTTTTGCGTATTTCGTTGCGCACTGGTCAAGTGGGCGGAAGCTGGGTGGAAATAGACTTGCTGAAAGTCCAAAAATTGGACTTTCAGAAGCTATGCGAGAAAGGGAGCGGGTGGCGGTCAAAAATTGGACATTGGCCCAAGCTTAAACTTGAGAATAGTTTCAAAGTCCAAAAATTGGACAATTGTCCTATCCGTTTGCAGCTTATCTTTCCGGCCAGACAAAAAATTGAACCTTCATTTGCGGAAGAATCTTTTATCGCTCTTAGCTTGGAGATTAACAGGCGTAAATATGGTGAGCGGTGCAGCGGGCTTTATGGTTTGACTCCTGATTTCATTACACGCATCTGTTTCCCTCCGAGCTTGTTCTCATACCCCCCAGTCAGCACGTTGGAGTCGAGAAAGAGGCGCACGCCGACCCGCATTACCGCCGCTTCGCCTTTCCTTTGGATGGCGGGGCATCGAGCAGGCGCGGATAGCGCCGCGCCACGACGCGGCGACGCGCTTCGGGGAGCGTCGCTTGCAAGTCACTTTCCGTGACGCCGGCCCCTGCGATCGTGGCGGCGATCCGGTCGCAGAGGCGCTCGAACCTGGACTGCTCCGGCATCAGGATGAGCCCCCTCCCGACGCGCAGCACGGAGATGGGCGCGCCGGGTTTGAGGCCCAGCTCCGCGCGGTACTCTTTGGGGACGGTCATCTGCCCCTTCTCGCCCAAGTGGATCGTCGAAAGGAATTCCACCACGATGCCTGTTTCAGTCGTGATAACGTCACCTCCACGCCGAGTGTAGGATCATCCTACTAAGGTAAGGATATTCCTTACCACATTGAGATTGAGGAGCATAGGCGCGACTAACGGGATAAACGGTCTTGGTCGTCAAAGCAGGCTATCAAGCGGTTGCGCTTACGACTTGAATCCACGAATCATCATTCATGCCTTCCATAAAGCCTTTGTTCAACCAGCATAATTACTGAACAGTGCTAGGTCTGGAAGTAGAGCGTCACGGAGTTGAAGAACTGAGGGATGGCTGACATCTTCATTGCCGGCGTGGATGGACTCGAAGGCCTTCCCAAAGCAATAGAAGCCGTGTATCCTCATACTCGCAACTGCGCATGGTACATATGGTAAGGCACTCACACTCGTAAGTCTCGCATAAGGATCGCAAGCAAGAGGCGCTCGAACTGGTCGCTAGTGGTGCTGATGTTCGGCTACACCAAATCATTTTGGGTGGCCGAAAACCGACGAGTTGATTCAACGGCGCAAACGAACTGTGATCTGTTTCGGGCAGACAGGAGTAACGAATTTGAGCTTGAAACTAGAGCCGTTCTCCTTCCTGACGTTGGCGCGTTACGAATTTCGTTTGCTGGCGCGTGAGGAGGCCGAACTGCCTGCCTTGCTCGGTTCGACTTTGCGCGGAGCGTTCGGTCATGCCTTAAAGGCTATCGCTTGCTCGGTCTCGCATCAAGATTGCAGCAGATGTTTGCTGCGAGATGTTTGCACCTATCCGACTTTCTTCGAGGCACAGGTTGAGGATGTGCATAATCTGCTCAGCAAAAACCAGAGCGCGCCGCGACCCTATCTCTTTCAGCCGCCCGTGCCGCCCCTCACGCGCCGGATTTCTCAACGGCAGGAATTAAAGTTGCGCATTGCGCCGGGGGGAAGTTTGGCTTTCAACTTGACCATCTTCGGCGCGGAACGGCGCAAGCTACCGTATGTTATTTACGCTGTCAGTTTGATGGCGCAACACGGACTGGGAGCGGCCCGCGCGCCGTTTGAACTTGCGGAGGTTGCAGTCTTGCATGAGACTGACGAAAAGAGTTCGATCTACACACCGCAAGTTGATCAGGTCGCACCGCATGAGCACCATGTCACGCCGCTCGCTGCCTTGGTGGCCACACGACTAGGGAAAATCAAGAGCGCGGAGCGTGTGACCTTGCGTCTGCTCACACCTCTGCGCGTGCGCGTGCAAGGCGCAATGCAAGAGACGCTGGACTGCCTGCGGCTAGTTAACAATCTCTCGCGTCGTCTAGCTGTGCTGAATGGCGCTTACGGAGTTGCGCCGCAGGATTTCGACTACAAGGCGCTGCTCGCGCAAGCCGCCACCGTCAGCACCGAACGCGCAGACTTATGGCGGCACGAGTTTGAGCGCTTGTCGAATCGGCAACATAAGAAAATCGCCCAAGACGGCTTGCTGGGCGAGATCACCTTTCGCGGCGCTGCCCTCCGAGAACTGCTGCCCCTGCTCGTCGCCGGAGAGTTCCTCCACGTCGGCAGCGGCACGCCTTTCGGGTTGGGACGTTATCAGCTTGTCAGTTGAAAATGCTCGGCAAGCTTGCTGAACAAGATGGCGGCTTGCGGCGCTCTTATGATGTACGATAGCGCTTACTAAAAGCAGGCGCGGAGAACACTATGAAATATCTAATGGCGATTGGCATCGGGCCGGTGCAGGAATTTATTGCCAGCGCAAGGCGCAGCCGCGACCTGTGGTTCGGCTCATGGCTTTTGAGTGAAATATCGAAAGCCGCAGCAAAAAAGATAGCTGATGGCAATGGCGAGCTTATTTTCCCATCTCCCATAAACCCTGCAATAGATTTACAATTCGACAGCGATTTTAGCGTGATCAATAAGCTCGTCGCCCAAATTGAAACGGATGATATTTATGCGTTTTGCGATGATGTTTATATGGCAATGTCAAAACGATTGTGCGACATCAAGAATGTCGCTTTCAAAGATTTGGAGAGTCTTACGGTCAAAGGAAAAAAGGCCATTCACTGGAATAACACGAACGACCAACTGCAAGACTTGATTGAGTTTTTCTGGGCGGCCTATCCATTTGACGAAAGCAATTATGAGCATGTGCGTCAACAAACAGAGGCTCTGTTGTCAGCACGCAAAGTGACACGCAACTTCAAACAGGTGACTTGGGGCGACAACGTGCCCAAGTCTTCGCTCGACGGTTTGCGTGAGTCTGTTATTGACGAGGATGTTTTTAAGCCGCTTGATGCCAACAACCTGACAGATAAGCAAAAGGCCGATATTCACAGAAACCTTCGTCTTAAATATAAAGTGCGTGGTAAAGAAAGATTGTGCGGCGTTAGCTTACTGAAGCGGCATGGCAAGCCACGCAAAAACGCTCAAGGCATAGACAGCTTTTTCAGCACTTCTCATGTCGCCGCATTGCCTTTGCTGAATCGGCTCAAGGATAAAATGGCAGTTAAGAAATACATTGAAGACTTAACTGCTTTGCTAATCATTGGCACAGAAGACGAATTGAAGAGAGAGTTTGGTCATGTTCACCCAAAGGCCACACTCAAACCGCACAAATACTTTTGCAATGATAACGGCTCGCTGCTTTACGACGGGCACTTACTTTTCAAAGAAAGACTGCGCGAATTTTTCCCCGAAGACAATAAACGCCAAGAGGCTGAAGATGCGTTGAGCAATTTTCTCAAGAGTGCTTTTGGCAAAGAAGAATATCCGCATCCTTACTATGCCATCTTGCACGCGGACGGCGACCGCATGGGCGCGGTGATTGATGAGCAGGCAAAGAAAGGGAAAGATTTTCAAGAACACAAAGAACTCTCAAAGTCTCTCAGCAAGTTTGCGGGCAAGGTCAAACAGATTGTCGAAATAGATCATGACGGTTCGAGTATTTACGCAGGCGGCGATGATGTGCTGGCCTTGCTGCCTTTGCACACTGCGTTGCAATGCGCGCGTGCATTGGCTGCTGAATTTCAAGCCGCCTTAAAGGATTTTGAAGACAAAGAGGGCAAAACGCCGACACTCTCCGTTGGCCTCGCTATTGGTCATCACTTAGACCCTTTGCAAGACACGCTCAATCTGGCGCGTGAAGCCGAGAAGATTGCCAAGAAAGAAGTCCCGACTAAACAAGCGCCTGAAAAAAACGCGCTCGCCGTCACCCTGAGCAAACGTAGCGGCGCAGACCGCACGGTGAAAGGTTCTTGGGATAAAAACAGAAGCGGCGGCGCATTGGATTATCGCTTGAATCGTTTCGTCTTTTTGCATTTGAAGGACGAACTGCCGGACGGAGCGGCTTACGAACTGCGGGACTTAGCCTTGCGACTCAAACCGCCGCAAGGCACAACCAATGAGCAGATAAAACAGAGAAAAATTCTGCTGGAAGCGCAGCGTGCTGAGGCCAAACGCATCTTGAAGCGCAAGCAGGCAAAGCAAGGTCAGAAAACTTTGGCTGATGATGTTTACAAGTACCTACACACATTGATTGATTCGCCTGAACTCTCACTTGAAGAACTTGCGGACGAAATTATTATCGCGCGCGAGTTTATGAAAGCTATTAAACAAGCAGGCATAGACCCAGACGATTTTGCGAAAGACAACGGACTCATTGATGAAGGAAAGGAGCAAAGTAATGCCGGCGAGTAAAGTTTGGATTATCGAACCGCGCGACCCTTTCATCGCACGCGACAGCAAACCGTTTGGCGTTGGCACGAGCGCAGCGACATTGCCTTTCCCGTTTCCTTCAACGACGACGGGCGGCGTTCGTACACGCGCCGGACTAGCAGGCGGGAGTTTTATTGACAACGCAGGGCAACCGAATCAGAGCCTAATCACCGCAGTCAAAGAAATCGCAACAAGCGGGGCGTTGCTGGTTGAATTGAACGAACAAGGCGAAATTGAAAGTTGGTTTATGCACGCGCCATCGGATGCTTTGCTGCTTGAAGATAAAAAGGACAAGAGTCAAGCGCAAATCAAAATACTCTTGCCGCTTGATATGGGTGATGGCGTGACGAATCTCAAGCAAGCCCCGCACGACAGCAACACTCTCGCCCCCGTCGGTTTGGCGGAGTTTGACCCGAATAAGCCTTTTGATAAAGCGCCGCGTTTTTGGCGCTGGGAAAAGTTCAAAGAGTGGCTGGTCAATCCTGAGAATTTGACCATCACGATTGACCCGAAAGATTTAGGACACGGCGGCGCGGCCACAGAAACACGCACGCATGTCGCCATTGACCCAAACACTTGGACATCGCTTGAAGGACAGCTTTTTCAAACGCGGGGCTTGGAATTTACACACTGCGACGAAAAGAGACTCAATGCGGCTAAAAGGCTAGGGTTGGCCGTTTGTGTTGAAGACCACCAGTTGGCGCAACAAATCAAAGGGGGACTCGCGCCGCTTGGCGGCGAACGTCGCGTAGTTGCTTGGCGCGAAAGCAATAAACAACTGCCGGGTGAATGCTTGACTGACATTCAAAATATAGTTGCGCGTGACAAAGCTTGTCGCGTTATGCTGCTCACGCCTGCTTACTTCACACAAGGCTCAAAACCGACTTGGCTATTGTCCGAACAACACAACGTCAAGGTCGAATTGCAGGCAATCGCCAACGGACGTACACAAGTTATTTCAGGTTGGGATTTCGCCCTGATCGCACCAAATCATCGCGGTGGATTACCGAAGCCGACGCGCCGACTCGCGCCCGCAGGCTCCGTCTATTTTCTCAAACTGGATGGCGACGAAGCGTATATCAAGACTTGGGTTGAAAAGATGTGGATGCAATGCGTGAGCGACGACTCGCCGGACGGTGACAAAGATCAATATCGCCGCGACAGTTTCGGACTCGCCACAATCGGCGTGTGGGATGGACAGCTTCAACCGATGAAATTTTAGCAAGCGAAGAAAGAGATAAACGGCAATGAGAAGACTTCCTAACATAACTCCAAACGGAAAGATCGCGCCATATTTGTCTAAAGATGAGAACAACAACACAATCTCTCAAGACTCAAAAGGCAATGTCACTTTTCACGTTGAACGCAAGTACGAACTCATTACGCCTCTTTTCGGCGGCGGTGTCGAAGCAGGAAAGAACGACAACATAACGCCCATCAGCGGCAAAGTCATTCGCGGCCACTTGCGCTTTTGGTGGCGCGCAACACGCGGCGGGCAATTCAATGGCGACTTAGAAGCAATGAAAGCCCGCGAAGCCGAAATCTGGGGCGCGGCGAGCACGCTAAACAAGCCAAGTCCTTCGCAAATCCAAATAGAAGTTTGCGACGTTTCAAAAGTTGGGAGCGAAGAAAATCCGTACAAAGCAAAAGGCAAGGTAAACGATGGTTGGGAAGGTTTGGCTTATGCTGCTTTTCCTTTTCAAGATAATCCACAAAGCGTCTCTAGGTTCAAATTCACGCTGAAAATTTCTTACCCTGAGTCAATCAAATCCGCGAATGGAGGTGATGTGCCGCTCAGAGATGAAATTGGAGCAGCCTTGTGGGCATGGGAAACCTTCGGCGGCATTGGCGCACGCACACGGCGCGGATTCGGTGCGATACGCACAAGCGAATCATTGCCAGCTAGTCCTGAGAAGATTGAGGAGTGGATGGAAAAGCAACTCGAAAAATTTGTTGTGAATGGCGAATTCCCGCCGAACGTACCCCACTTGAGTCTTGATATGTCTTTTGTTTTGGTAACGGTAAGAAAAGGGATTCAGGTTGGAAAAGATAAAGTTTTGAAAAGGGTCGCTTACGAGTCATTCAATGAGGCTTGGGAAGTTTTGATCTCCGAACTAAAGAAATTCCGTCAAGCACGCATCGGTTTTGGTCGCAGCAAGTGGAATGAGCCGGAACAAGTCAGGCGACTGACCAGCCGGCGCTGGTCAAAACATGGTGAGAATCCAGATTTGTTGAGTATTGAAAGTTTTCCGCGTGGTGAGTTTGGTCTGCCGATAATCTTTCACTTCAAAGATGAGGATAAGGGCGAGCCGCCGGATATGACTCTGAAGGGTGGACTCATTCCTGCTGAGAAAAACAAATATCGTGAACGTCTGGCAAGCCCGTTGATTTTGCGTCCGCTTGCTTGCGGGGGAAATAAAGCAGTTGGACTTGCTGCAATTTTGAAGACACCGCGAAAGCCGCCTGAAGGTTTAGTTTTGAAGGGCGATGGCGTTGAAGAAAAAGTTGACATGAAATTGACCAAGAAAGATGCTTTGAAAATAGAGCCGCTGAAAGCCTTCGCTTCAAAGCTTGCTGACGACAACGATGAAGTTGACGTTCTCGAAGCATTCATTGACCGATTTAGAGCAGAGGAGAAAAACAGATGAACGCACGTTTACTTTTCACCCACGCTCTCTCGCCGCTTCATGCGGGGATGGGACAGGGCGTCGGCGTGATTGATTTGCCGATAGCGCGCGAGAAGGCTACGGGGATTCCATACTTGCCCGGCTCATCGCTCAAAGGCACATTACGGGATAGTTGTTTGAACAAATGCAAAAACCCACAAGATAAAGATAATTGCTACGGAGTTTTTGGCCCAAAGAACGAAGAAGCAGACAAACACGCAGGCGCGGCGCAGTTTGCCGACCAGAGACTCTTGCTTTTACCGATCCGCAGCCTCGCGGGGACTTTTGCTTGGGTGACCTCCCCTTATTTGCTCAAGCGTTTCTGGCGTGATGCGAATGATGCGAGACTTCCCAATATAGCTAATTTGACCCCGCCAAAAGTGGACGGCGAGAAATGTTTTGTTGTGCAGAAGTATCAAACAAACGGTCAACCAGTTGAATGCAAACTCAAACTCAAGGTTAGCCGCGCGGATAAAGTCGTTTTGGAAGACTTGGACTTAACGCTTACAGAAGATGCACAGACAAAGGCATGGGCAGAGTTGATTGGCAGATATGTTTTTGCGGGTGATGTTGAATGGCAGCGCATGTTGGGCGAGCGTTTCTGCATTGTGTCTGATGATGTCTTGAGTTTTTTGTTAGATACGGCGACGGAAATCACCGCGCGCATCAAGCTGTTGGAAGACGTTAAGACCGTGCAGCAAGGCGGGCTTTGGTATGAAGAGGCTTTGCCGACGGAGACGATCCTTTACGGTTTCGTGCTTGCTACGCCGACGGGGCATCACAAAAAAAACGGCTTGAACGAAGCGGCGATCTTCGATGTGGTGAGTAAATCCATCGAGCCTGTGGTACAGCTCGGCGGCAAGGCGACGGTTGGGCGTGGGCTAAGTCGTTTGAGTTTTCAAGACCCGCAAAAACAGGCGGTGCCAAATCAGCCCGGCTCACATCAACAACAATCAGTTGAAAAGAAAGAGACCGAAACAGCGTCTTCTTCAACTGTGAAACAAGAGGCTGCGGTTGAGCCTGCGACCAAAACCGAGCCTTCTGTTTCTACGCCAAGCGCGCCTCAAAAAAACGAAACAGTTGCTCAACAGCCTTCGCCGCCGCAGGGTTCAACTTGGAAAGTCTTTCCGACAAAACCAATGGTTAGGAAACCATCCACATAAACTTGCAGAAAGGGGCGACTCAGGATGCAGACACGAGACCAAAAATACGGCGCGGCGATTTTCAAGCAAGTTAGCAATTTGAAGAAAGAAGCCGATACAAAAGGAAAAGAAGGAAAAGCTTATACCGATTCTTACGGCTCAATGGCGCACAAACTTCCCGTGCTGATTCGTTCGGCAGGACTCGCACAAGCTCTAGCTTTTGTCGAAGCGAGAGGCAAAGATGAGCACAAAGATTTATTAGACCATTTGGCCAGAGTTGTCTTCAGTGATGAAAGTAGTAATCGTTCGGCGTTATCGCAGCAAAGTCGAACAACAACACAACTCAGTGAATACATGAGACTGACGCATGAGGTGATGGCGGCTTTGGTCTGGTACAAGCGTTTTGCTCAATCTGTATTAGACGTTGACGCAAGTGCGGCAAGCACCTAAGACGTTGAAGCTGCATAGAGGAATATCGAGCAATAAACACGTCTAAGAGGAAACCCAATGAACACGCGCAGGCAATCGCTTCAAGACATTCAAAAACATCATTGTAAGAATCCGAACGCGGGCTTGTGGTTGGATAAATTTATTCCCACGCAAGATAAAAACGACAAAGAAGCTCGCAGCAAGTTCATTAGTGAGGTCTCCGGGATAGCTGCGCCTGATAGCTACAGCATGTTTTATACGCGTTGGGAAAAGATGCTTGATGATTACAAACAAGCTGGCTACGCCATTGAACGCCGTGAGGCGCAAGTGCGCGGGCGCGTGGTCTTAGGCACTGGCAACGAAAGCGTTTTGGAAACAGCCGTGACGCTTCATAGAATTTACGGTGTACCGTACATTCCGGGCAGCGCTTTGAAAGGTCTCGCCGCAAGCTTCGCACGCCGATACTGCGGCAATGATTGGAGTGAAAAGAGTGAGAACTACAAAATCGTTTTTGGTGAAACGGATAAATCAGGTTGTGTCATTTTCTTTGATGCAATGTGCAAAGCGAGTAGTGGCTCTGCCCTTCATACAGACGTTTTAACGCCGCATCACCGCGATTACTACATGAAACCCAATATCCCGCCCGCCGATTGGGATGATCCGAATCCTGTGCATTTCCTTTCCGCAACGGGAACTTATCTAATCGCTCTAGCCACATCCGAAGGTGGTGAAGACTGGTTACATTCAGTGCTTGAAATTTTGCAAAATGCACTCGGCGAGATAGGCATCGGCGCGAAGACTTCAAGCGGCTACGGTCGGATGAAATTCATTTGAACAAAAAATAGATGAGCAGCATTCGCTTAAACATTTCAGACGCGGAGCGGGCAATCAACGGCGAGGTTCACGGTTGTTTCGCTGATGCGGTGATGGCGGCGTTAACGGCGGAGCCTGAAACGATTGATGAATTGGGCTTGGCGTTGGCGAGGTTCATCAAGCCTCTGAGCGATCTGTCGCCGTTCGCTTGGTTGCAAAAGGGCGAGAGCTTTGAGCCTTACGATGCGGGTATCGTGGTGATTGATTTGGCGGCGCGGGTGGTGGCGGTTGATTCGAGTTATTCGCAGCCGTCGGCGGAGGGCAATGTTCGTATTGAAGATGAGTCTTCGGCAGACGAGGTTCTTATTCCGTATCGCTTGTCTGATGATTGGCTGTTTGTTTATTCGATGCCCGAATATGAAGGCGTCAGCGCGAAAAGGCGTGCTGAGCATTTAGCGTTCAAGCCGCTCGATGTGCGTGAAGTTTTGTATGGCAGAGCGTTATTGGAGTTTATTGCTCGTGAGCTTTTCGCAGCGCGAAATTCAGATGATGAAGAGTTGCTCACAGAGGTTCACGCGAAATGGTTGATGACTGCAAGAGAAGACCTGCGGGACAAAACGCCAAGAGAAATTTTGTTGGCGAAACAAGATTTCATTGACTTCGATCTACATTCAAGGTCGTTGCAATGGTCTTTCACCGGCGCATGTCCGCCGCCTTTGCCGCGCCGTTCAAATGCTTACGCTCGCGCCGGATTCGGCACGCACGAGATTGTTGTTTATTACGAGCTTGTTCGCTATTTGCTGGCCGAATGTTTTACGCGTCTGCGCGCCGAAAAAGAGTTTTCCTTAAACGCTACGGTTGAGTATTTAGAGCAGCTTAAAGCCGCATGGCTGGCTGCGCCGAATAGAGATTTTTCCGGCAGAACGCCGGGGCAGATTATCGAGTGGGAACGTCAGCGCGTGAATCTAACGATGTCGGCGACAGAGTATGTGATTGATGAAGATTGCGATCTTTGTCAGGCGATGGCGGAAGATTTCGACACGCCGACGTTCTGGCATCTCGACGGTTGCAATATGGATGACCGCTTCGAGTTTTCGTTTCACAAAACACGCGCCGAATTCGAGGCGGAACGAAAGCAATGGGAAGAGTTCAACCAAGAGTTTGACCGTGATTGGAAAGAAGGAAAGTACGATAAGCCGTTTGATGAATCGCAGATTTGGTTTGACGATGATGAGAACCTGATTCAATGAGAGCGTCGGCAAGATTGCCGAAAGTTCTGATTCGGGCTTTTCATGCTCTTTCTGGTTCGTGATGAACGAAACGAAACTCACGTAATAATAGGTTCAGACAAAACGGCCGCAAACACTCTCTAGCTTGAGGTAGAGATATGGAAATGAAGGACGCAAATTTTGACCTGTCATTGAAGCATCAGTCGCTTTACGCTGGCTGCGAGGTGCAAGAAGTGGCGGGGCGTTTGGCTTTAATGACACCTGTTAAAGAAGCCATTAATATCGTCGGGCGCAACGCTAACAAATTAGTTGATGAATTGGTCGCCGATGGGGTCGAAGAAATCACGTTGACGGGCGCGATGGCGGTTTGGGCTTATCTGGCAGTCTTTCATATCGTCGTACATCGCTTTCGGCGCGTGTATTACGACGACGGTAAAGCCAATGGCAAAGTCTTAATTGCTGCACATTAATAGGGAGAAGCAGGCTAAATGCAATTAGGAAGAATTTTTCGGCGCATGGGTTTACCGTTGTGGACTTTTATCGGCGTCGGCGTCGCAGCAATTTGGTTTAATTACTTAGGCTCGTTGATAGAAAAAATCATCCGTGATGTTGTCGGCATCAGCGAGACGACGCGGGGATGGAAGACATATGTTCCGCAGTTTTCAGTATTTGTCATTCCTTTCGTTATCATCGTTATCGCTTGGCTATGGCAAAAGGGGCGTTACAAACTTAGCAAAATGAAACTTGGCGGCGCACGATTACAACAGCCCGAAGGAAAGAAAGGACTGATTCTGTTAATTAGTAACCCAAACAGCGCAATGTTCGCCGTAGAATATCACTTCCGCAATAAGGGAAAGCTTGAAGCGGTTTGGCTGATTCCTTCCAATGATGTCGTACCACAAGAAAAGAGCGCATTCGGCCTGAACACTAGCGCCATAGCAGGTAGCATAGAGCAGAGTTGCGATGCGCTAGCAAAACAATTAGGACGTCCCTTAAAAGTCGAGATTCATCCGACGGGCGTCTCGCCCGCGGATTCTCAAGATACTTTCGATTACGTCAATAGAATTTTCCGGCATAGCGGATATGAAATCCATGAACTAATTGCGGATTTCACGGGCGGCACAAAACCTATGTCGGTTGGCATGATTATGGCTTGCTTGCCTACGCAACGAGAGCTCGAATATGTCCCCTTTAATTCCGCAACACAAACAATGCACGGTCCCTTTTTGATTGACTATCAGCATAGAGCCTTCGATTTAGTCGGATAAACATAAGGTTCGGATGAATATGAGTGCGAAATGCCAGCAACAGCGTCACATCTTAGTTGCCGTGTCGGGCAACACGCCGCAGATTGTCACCGAAACGCTTTTCTATTTGTGGGTTAAGGAGAAAGTCCAAATTGAAGCCGTCTATATCGTCACTACGCGCAAGGGCAAACAAGTAGCTTGGGAAAAACTTGGCGGGCAGGACGGGGCAATTGCGCGTTTCTGTCGTGAGTACGACATTGAGCCAAGCTGCATTGCTTTTACCCAAGACCATATTATTGTCCTCAAAGGCGCAGACGGAACGCCGCTCGAAGATATCCGCAGCACGGCAGACAATCAGTTCTTGCAGGCGCAATTGCTTGGCTTTATCAAAAGATTGACCGACGACGATCAGCAAACATTGCACTGCTTAATCGGCGGCGGGCGGCGCACAATGTCGGCGCATATGTTGTTAGCCTTGACGCTCTACGGCCGCGAACAAGATCGCTTGACGCATATTCTGGTGCAGGAAGAATTCGAGACGAACGAAGAATTTTTCTTTCCGCCCAAACGCAGCGAACCTCTCGCCGTGCGCGATGCCAAACGCCAGATGCGCGTCATGCAGACCAGAGACCATAATTTACAACTGGCGGACATCCCTGTCGTTCGCTTGCGCTCGTTGCTCGGTGAAGATAGTCAGATGCTCAAAGACATCGAGGAACTCATCAAGCATCTGCAAATGAAGATTGACACGCTGCCGCCGGCAGCACAGCCGGAATTGCTGATTGACTTGCAACACGGCACCATCAAATTCAACGGGCAGAAATTATCTTTGAGTCCTCTCCATTCTGCTTTGTTCGCCTATTATGCGGAAACCAAAGCTCTTCATAAGCAGGACACCAAATCGCCCCCCGATGATGATGGCGTTAAATGCTTTCAGGCGGATAGAGATTTCGAGCCGCAACGCTTCCTCAAGCTCTATCAATGCTTCATGCCAAAACTCAGATGGATGAATAGCGAGAGTAAGCTGAGACAGGAGTGGCTAGAGGAGCAAACCAGAACCGCTAAAGAGAAACGAGAAGCATTAGAGAAAAGAGTAGCTCGCCTACAGGTGGAGCGCAGTAAGCTCAACCCGATAGTCAAAAAAATTTCGCCCTTGCTCGCGATTGACTCCGAAAAGAAGCGCGAAACAGTTTACGGCTTGCGATTGGATAAGAAGTTCATCAAAATAATTGGCAACCACTCGCCGGACGAAAATAACTAAACAGCCCGCCTAAATTTTTCAGCACACAAAACCTTTCCGTAAGCTTTCAAAGAGCCTACGGAAAAGTTTTCAGTTGAACGCTCAAAATTATTCCGCCATCTCAACCTCTGAGCGCGTTTGAAGCCGGTTCAATCCGCTTTAGACGCAGCATTACTTGCACCAACTGGAAAAGGATAAGGACAGGTGAGAATGCTAATCAACAAATATCACGTCAGCAAACATGCGGCGCAGCGGATGGCACAGCGAAACCTGAGCGTGCGTGACGTAGAGATAGCTTTGCGCTTGGGGCACAAAGAATACCGCACGGGCGCACAGTTTTTCTTTTTGGGCAAACGCGATTTTCAGCGCGGGACTGAGAAGGAGTTGGCGCGATTGATAGGCACGGTCGTGGTGGTCGAAGCTGACGCTGTGATTGCAACTGTCTATCGCAATCGTTATGCCCTCGGTAAGATCAAACACAAATCCAAACATGGTTTGAAAAGCAAGGGGCGTTAGGCGCGAGTTACGGAAAACGCTTTATGCAAGAGCGAAGGAGCAGAGATGAAGACTACTGAGACAGCTAAATCAAAACATGAACGAGAGCCGTTGCTGACGATATTGAAATATCTGTTGTGGTGGTGTGCGGGCGCGGATGTGGCGGCGCTGAAAGATTGCCCGACCGATCACGCGAAGTTCACGGCGGTGGGCATGATGATGTTGGTCGTGCCGTGTGTGGCGATGGTGTCGTTCAATTTTTTTGTGCGGCAGAGTTTCGGCGCGCAAACGTTTGCGGCGGCCATCGGTGGCGTGGCGTGGGGCGGGCTGATTTTCGTGTTGGATCGTTTGATTCTGACCTTTCATCGCAAAGGCAAGCACGAATTCTGGCGCGCGTTGCCGCGCTTAATTCTGTCGGTCTCGCTGGCGCTGGTCATCGGCGATCCTTTGTTGCTGCGTTTTTTTCAGAGCGAGATCAACTTGGAGATGCGGCGCGCGGGGCAAGCGGTCGTGACCGATGCGCGCGCTAAAGCGGAGGCACGTGGGCAGGCTGAGAAAGAGTCTTTGCTGAATGCCAGCGCGAATTTGCAAAAACGGCTTGATGAATTGAAGCGTGTCCGTGATGAGAAAGAGGCGGCGGTCATCGGCGAAATCGAAGGCACTGTCGGCAGCGGCGTCAAGGGCGAAGGCTTGGCGGCGCGGCAGAAACAGGAAGCTCTACTGGAAGCCAAAGCTGAGTATGAGAAGACGAGAGTGGAACTGTTACCGCAAATCGCCGCGAATAAGTTGCGTCTGGAGCAGTTGCGTTCTGACATCGAGACCGAAGTGAAGTTGATTGCCGACTCGCAAGCGTCCGCCACCGGAGCTTTGGCGCGGCAGCAAGCCTTGTTCAGCATCATCAAGCGCGGGCCGGGCGCAGCACTGACTTATGTGCCGCTATTTCTGATCTTGCTCATGATCGAGATCGCGCCGCTCACTATGAAGCTCACTGCGCCGGCGGGCGAGTATGACAAGCGTTTGCGCCTGAGAGAAGCGAACGGCATCGCACGCGCTCATAGAGATACCGCGCTCGAACGCGCAGAGCAGAAGCGAGCGGCGAAAGCGGAAAACGGCGTCAAAGGCAGAATCACGCAAGCCGTCATTGATGACAGGACCGACAGGCTCAGTGAGTCGGAGCAGGAAGTCGCAATGCTCCTGCGCGGAACTCTGTTGGAGAGTTTTCGGCAAGAGATTCTGGCGCAACATGCGCCGCAGAGTTGGCGCAGACAGTTCGACGGGCAGGTTCTCGTCGAGATCGCTGACCTCCCGGAGTTGAGCATTAGTTGGCAATTGCCGGCGGCGGGACAGGAGAGTGTGACGCTGGCAGAGCTTGACGGCGATTTACAGAAGATTGCAGAAGCGGTTGCCGACGACAAGACGCAACCTGTCTGCTTGGTCAAGGCGACGAATTCGAGCGGGCGCGAAGTCACGCGCGAGTTGCCTTTGTTGCCGCAGTTGGCGGCCGACCAAAAGCTGAAGCTGACCTTTGAGCTGCCGCACGATGATTTGCGCGAACTGCCTTTGGCTTAAGTGAGCTTGAGATGAAAGTTATCAGCCCGAATCAACTTGCCCAAGCGCGTTTCACCCAGCCGTTGCCGAAAGGTCTATGGGCTGACGGCTGGCGCAGCATCAGCGGCAAGCTATGCGCGCCGCTCTTTTATTGCGTGACGACGGCGCTCTGTGTGCTGGCCGTGTCGTTTCTGTCCGTGCTGGTGATTGGCGAAGCAGACAGGTTTGGCATTGCGCCGCAGTACAGTTTCCTGAGCCTGAACCTGACGTTGATAGCCTTTTGCTTGCTCTTCCTTTTAGCGCCGCTCAGAGCGCGCATCAAGCACAGCCACGCAGCACAAGCGGCTCGCGCGGCCAGCGCAGCAGCGACACAAATCAATGCCGAACCGATGGGCAAACTTTTAATCATTCGCAGGCACAAGGAGTTCAGGCGTCAGGTTTTGGATGAATGCCGACTGAACATCAACTATCGGAGAGAACGATGATGACTACAAAATTGCGAACACTTTTTCCGCGTGCGCTTTGGCGTCGGATGGCGATCATGGTGCTGGTTTTGTTGTTGGCGCAGACGACGCTATTTGTGCTCACTTATCGAGCGGCGGTCGAGGATTTGCGGCTGCATGACCCACGCCAATTGCAGAACCGCGCGGAGATTTCTTTCTTTTACGCGCCGCCGAAACTGCGCGTCGGTACGCACGAAACACGCGCAGACTTGGTCGCCTACTTGCGCGAACTGGGCTACGAAGAGCGCGCTGACAGTGCCCGCGCAAGCTATTTCAGCACAGGCGAGACGCTCAGCCTCACGCCACGCGCGCAAAGTTTTCAACCGCTCGCGATCACCTTTGCGCGCGAACACATCAGTCGCCTCAATGTGGCCGGGCAAGCGCGTGAAGAAGCCGAGTTGGAGCCGTTGCCGATGCAGAATTTCGTGCGCTATCTCAAGGACGATTCGCTCGCGGAGCAGCGAATCCGCCGGACGGTCATCACGGCGGATAGCGTGCCGGCGATGTTAGCCGATGCCGTCACGAGCGCGGAAGACAAACGCTTTTTCGCGCATCACGGCATAGACGTTTTCGGCATCGTGTGGCGCGTCGCTAACAGGAAAGGCGGCGGTTCTTCCATCACGCAACAACTCGTCAAGAACACTGTTTTCAAAGGCGCGAAGGACGAATTTTGGCAAGAGTCTCTGGGCTTCCTGCCGGGCAGTTGGCAGCGCAAAGCGACGGACGTTTTCTTCGCGCTCGCCGCCGAAAAGTTGATGACGAAGGATGAGATCATGGCGGCCTATCTGTCCGTTGTACCGCTCGGTGCGGCGGACGGCGTGGAACTGCACGGCGTTGTCGCAGCCGCGCAGGAATACTTCGGCAAGAACCCCTCGGAGTTGAGTTTGGCTGAATGCGCCGTGTTGGCGGGCATGATTCATCAGCCCTCTTTTTATCTGAGCAAGATCAGACAAGGCGACGAGAGCGCGTTGCTGGCACGCCGCAACTACGTGCTGGACTTAATCGGGCGCAACCTCCCTGACAAGTATTCAGCCGCCACAATTGAGCAAGCCAAAGCGGAGCCTTTGCGTTTGGTCTTTGCGAGCCAGAGTCACGTTGAGCGACCGGCGGAAAGTTACAGCCGGCAGTTCGTAAGTATAGCCGCGCAGAAATTGCCGCTAGAGCTGGCACAGCTACGCACGACCGAAGGGGCTTCGCAAGTTTTCACCACGCTGGATTTCAACTTACAACAGGAGGCGACGCAGCTTGCGGAAGCGACCGTGCGTGATCTGCAACCGCGCATCGCTCGCGCTTGTTTGCAACAGCAAGTAACTGACGAGGCTGTTGACAAGGCGGTTTGCGCCAAACTCAAACCGCAAGCGGCGCTGGTCGCTTTGGACGCACAGACGGGCGCGGTCTTAGCGTTGGTGGGCGGCGTGGACAGTGAGTTCAACTACGCGACGGCACGGCGCTCGCCCGCCAGCGCCATCAAGCCTTTCTTCTATTTGCCGGCCATAGAGCAGGGAAATTATCTGGGCCAGCCTTTCACAGCGGCGACGTTGATTGACCCACAGACGGATGCGCTGAACGGTTATCGCCCGACGGAGAATCTGGGCCATAGATCGTCCGCGCGTGTAGGCTTAGCGAAGAGCTACAACTTTCACGCGGTCGCAGCGGCGCAAGCGGCTGGCTTACAACAGGCGATTGAATTTGTCGGCCGTCTGACCGCATCGCAGCCGGAAGCGACGGGCATGGCGGCGCTGGGCGGCACAAAAGGCTCGGAGACTTCTTTGCTCGATCTGACGCAAGCTTACAGCGTCTTTCCTAACAACGGCCAATTCATATCGGCGAGCTTTCATCAATCGTTCGCGCAAGGCGAGGCGCGCAACTCTTTAACGCCAGCGCCGCCGCGGCAAGTCGCCGACGCCGCAGCCGCTTTCATCGTGACCGACATGATGCGCTCCGTCGTGAGCGCTCAAGGCACTGCGCCAAACCTTCGCCGGCAAGCAGGCTCGTTGCCGACTGAAGAAGTAGCCGCGAAAACAGGCTCCGGCATGATCGCCGATATGTGGTTCATAGCCTGCACGCCGCATTTAATTGTCGGGGTCTGGATGGGGTTGCCGAACAATGAAATCAAGCTCGACTTAGACGCAGGCTTCACGGGCGGCCACATCGCCGCGCCGCTGGCGGCCAAGTTTCTGCGCAGCGTGCGGCAACATCGCCCGGAGTTGTTGGCGGGAGCTTTCAAGCAACCAAGCAGCGTCAGCAAACGCAAAATTAATTCGCGCGTTGGCTGCACGACGGAGCGCGGCGATGCGGAAGAGTATTTCAGTGCCGACCGCGAGCCTGCGCCTTGCCGTGAGCGTTGAAGCCTTCGTTGTGCAGGCGAAGGTTGTTTGTCTCAGCAAGCTTGCTATGACTAATGCCGTGCCGCGTTGCCTGTAGAGTGGACCGTAGCAGGAGCGAGCGTGATGAAGAATAGGTTGCGTGCAGATGCCAATCAAACGCTACAGAATCAGCCCGCACGCGGCGCGCGAGTTGACCGCGTTGCGGCTGACGATTGGCGATGTCGCGGTAATTTTGCGCTGGGGCGAAAAGCGCAGTGCAGGGAACGGCACGAGCTATTTGTTGAAGCAATGGTGCATCCCGCAGGGGCAGGAGAAAAAGCTGCGCCGCTTGCTGGGTATCGAGGTCGTTACTTCGGGCCGGCGGATTGAGCGCATCTGCCATTTGCGTAAGAAAAAACCATCACGCGGAAAAGAGGAAACTGATGATTAACGAGAGCAGCTATTGCAGGGCCACTGCAAATTTTCATTTTTCGCAGGTGGTGGCGCTGCCTGCTTTGTATCAGGCTTGGCGCAAGGTGCGTGCGAATCGCGGCGCGGCGGGCGTGGACGCCATCAGCTTGAGCGAGTTTGAGTCGCATCTGACGGCGAACTACAAGAGCTGGCGCGCAGTTTGCGCAGCGGCGCGTATCAGCCTCTGCCGGCCCGCTTCGTGACCGTCATTAAAGAGAACGGCAAAGAGCGCGAGTTGGGCATTTTGACTGTGCGCGACAGGGTAGCGCAGCGCGCAGTGCTGGACGTGATAGAGCCTCTGTTGGAGCGGCACTTCATGGATTGCAGTTTCGCGTTTCGGCCGGGGCGCAATGTAGAGATGGCTGTGCAGCGCATGATCGCCGCGCGTGCGAACGGCTTTTGGTGGACGGTGGAATCTGACGTGCAGGATTTCTTCGGCTCGATTGACCAGCGGCTCATGTTGCAGGAAATAGGCCGGCTCGTGCCGGATGAAAAGCTCTTGGCGTTATTACGTGCGTGGTTGGACGCAGGCGCGTTGGAACAGACGAGCGGCGCAGGCGCAAACATCTGGCGACAGGGACAAGAGGTCTGGGCCGGCGTGCGGATGTTCGTGCGCGAAAATGTCACTCAATCAGTGGATACCTACATCGCGCAGAGTCTGGGCTTGGATCAAGACGCGAGTTTATTAACTGATGAATCTTTGCCACTGACTCCAGATCTGCATGATGATGGCAGCAATTCCCTTTCCGACTTACAAGCGAGCACGCAGCAGAGAGCGCGGCGCGCAGCCGTGAAAAGATTATTTCAAGACGGAGCCTTACTGGCTCTGTCGCAAAGAGCTGTGCTTGGCCGAATCTTAAGCGCAAAGGTTCTAGGCTTGGGCGGTCTGGCTGTCGGCGCGGCATTGCTGGCACCCAAAGCGCGCGAGCTTTACCGGCAATACTTTCAAACGCAGCTTGGGACTTTGCAAGGCGCGCCGCTGTCACCCCTGCTGACCAACTTTTATATGACGCCGTTTGATCGGGAATTTACCGCACAAGGCTTTCGCCTAATTCGTTATTGCGACGATTTCGTGGCTCAGTGTCGCACGGAAGCGGAAGCGCAAGCGGCTTTGCGCGCCGCTGAACTGTGTCTGTCCGGGCGTCGCTTGCGGATGCATCCGGAAAAAACGCGCATTGTGCCGCCCGATGGTAAGTTCGAGTTTCTAGGCTATGGCTTCAGGAGCAACGGGCAGGTTGAGCCGCCGCCGAGCGTGCCGGAGCAGATGGCGCGGCGGATTCGTGAACTGGCCCGGCGTGCACGTTACAGAATGCCGGGCATAAAGGGCGGTAGGCGGGCCAAGTTCTGAGAGTGACACAGTCAAAGGGCTGAAACCAAATCCAATCGAAATAGGAAATTGAGCGATGGCTACGATCTATATTACAACGCAAGGGGCGACGGTGCAGCGGCGGAGCGGACAGTTTCTAGTCTGTAAAGATGCGAGCATCTTGGAGAACGTGCCGGAGACGCACGTCCGGCAATTGATCCTGTTCGGTAATGTGAATCTGACCACGCCCGCCGTGGCGTTCTGTTTGGATCAGCAGATTGAAGTGGTGTTTCTGACGCAGGGCGGCCGTTTCCGAGGCCGGCTGAATGGTGATGGAGGCAAGTCTGCTGCGGTCAGGCGCAGGCAGTACGAGCGTGCGCGGGACGAGAGCTTTTGCTTGGCACAGGCGCAGGCGATTGTCGCAGGCAAGATCAAAAATCTCATCGCGTTTGCGCGACGGCAACAAGAGGCAGCATCGGCCGGGCGTGAACTGAACCTGCTGAAAAGATCGCTTGAGAGCGCGCAGCGAGCAACGTCTGTCGAAACTTTGCTGGGGATTGAAGGGTCGGCTTCAGCGGCATACTTCGGGCTTCTCAGGGCGTGCGTCCCGCCGCCTTGGAAGTTTGAGAAGAGAACCGCGCACCCGCCGCTTGATGAGGTCAACGCGATGTTGAGCTTGAGCTACACGCTGCTCTACAACCGCATGACCTCGCACCTGAACATGATCGGGTTGGACCCGTATCAAGGTTTCTTTCATCAAGTGCGGCACGGGCACGCAGCGCTGGCTTCGGACTTGATCGAGGAGTTTCGCCCGCTGATTGCGGATGCGTTGGTCTTGAAGCTGCTCAGACGCAAGCAGATTAAGCCGGAAGATGTGGTGAAGGAGAAAGGCGAGTTTCGGCTGCGACCGGAAGGCTCTAAGGTCTTCTTTGCGGAGTTTGAGCGCAAATTGAATTCACGGCGCACCGCCGAAGAGCACGGCGACTTGAACCTGACCTACGCGCAGATCTTCGTGCGGCAGGCGCACCATTTTGCGCGCGTGCTCGCCGGAGATGAGCCGCGCTACGTGCCCTTCACGGTTAAGTAAATCCAAGGTCTAAAGCCACGCGGTTGACTTTGGACTTTAGACTTTGGTCTTCGGACTTTACGATGCAGATAGTTTTGGTTTACGACATCCCGGATGACAGACGGCGCACGCGCTTGCGCAAGACATTGCTGCGTTTCGGGACGCCAGTGCAGTACAGCGTCTTCGAGTGTGACTTGTCGCCGCGACAGTTGGCGCGGATGGAGAAGGCTGTGCGGGCCGTGATGAAGCCGCACGAAGACAATGTGCGCTATTACCAGTTGTGCCGCAGTTGCGCCAAGGGCGCGGAGGTGTTCGGCGGACAACCGCTAACAGAGAGGAAGGAAGTTTATGTCATTTAGAAGAATCTTGCTCGGCTTGTTGACGCTCTCGCTCGCTCTGATGGGCCTCGCGTTCGGCGCGCTCTTCGTGCTCTGTCTGAGCCTGTACCTGCTCTGGCACGGCTTGAACGCCAGTATCATAGTGTTCGGCGGGCTATGCACGGGGTGTATAATTCTTGCGCAGGTGATCTTGCGGCGTGCGCCGGCACAGGCTAACGCGAAGTTGCCGGCGCATGACGCGGCGCTAATTCCAGAGGAGTGGAGCGAGCTACTCGACCTTTCTTCTGCCAGCGGAACACGAGACAGATTAAGCCGGCGCAAGATGCTGTAGGCGGGGCGGAGACTTAACTCAAGATGTAGGACTTCGAGGTTGGCTTCCTCGTGCCGAGCGGCCCGCGACAAGCGTTCTACCTCTGGCAAGAGTTGTCTTTACCATAAGTTAGGTTCAACTTGTAGGAATCTGAAAAGTGTCATGCAAACCTCTGGACAGAGAGATACACGGTGGAAGGAGCTTGAAAAGAAGGCAATGAATTCAAAGGAGATAGACGGCAGCCGGGAGAAGGGGCAAGACGTTGGGGTTAGCATCCACTGAAGCTATTGACTTTATGTTGCAGAAGTTGGATAAATGGCGGCAGCCTGCGGTGGAGCGGGACAGGGTACGGCAAAGGGGCTGGTAAGTTTGAGCAAGCTAACACTTACCGGAACGACGGTGAAGAAGAGGGCCGCGATGAAAGCGGATTGAAACACACAATCAAAGAAACCTTCGGCGCGCTTGATCCCGTGTGAAGAAGAGGGCCGCGATGAAAGCGGATTGAAACCAATCGCCGCTCTCGTGCCCTTGCCTTTCTTGGCGTGAAGAAGAGGGCCGCGATGAAAGCGGATTGAAACAGCAACCCAAAGGCGAGAAGTTCATTCCGGGCCAGTGAAGAAGAGGGCCGCGATGAAAGCGGATTGAAACCCCTTCAGGTAGCCGCACCCGTTCGGGCTTGTGTAGTGAAGAAGAGGGCCGCGATGAAAGCGGATTGAAACAGTAACGGCTGCTGTTCCGTCATCCTGCAACTTGGTGAAGAAGAGGGCCGCGATGAAAGCGGATTGAAACTTTTGCTCGCCGGCGCGTTATAGCCGATCTAGGTGTGAAGAAGAGGGCCGCGATGAAAGCGGATTGAAACAAATAGCCCGTTGATCACAAGTGAATGTTCTCACGTGAAGAAGAGGGCCGCGATGAAAGCGGATTGAAACTTTTTGGACGCGATCTTCACGTCCCTGCCAAACCCGTGAAGAAGAGGGCCGCGATGAAAGCGGATTGAAACTGAACTCTTCTGAGACCAAGCTGGTTTCGTTCGCTGAGTGTGAAGAAGAGGGCCGCGATGAAAGCGGATTGAAACGCTTGGGCTGCCAAGACTGGGGTGAATTTCCGCGTGAAGAAGAGGGCCGCGATGAAAGCGGATTGAAACTCATACTGAGCACCACGTCAGTCTGGTTAGTGGGTGAAGAAGAGGGCCGCG